>Ga0206842_1116_pt1 | contig 14023 bp, 18 predicted proteins | sample Alteio_BWOrgCont_23_FD_152861 | JGI IMG/M metagenome (GOLD analysis project Ga0206842, IMG submission 152861) | Enriched cells from forest soil in Barre Woods Harvard Forest LTER site, Petersham, Massachusetts, United States -... | ecosystem: Environmental > Terrestrial > Soil > Temperate forest >...
TTTCCACTGATGCCCTTTGTCGCACGGAAAACCTTTCTGAGGCGCTTTCATCCCATCTCCAATGGTGTGTGATCTGGAGGACAAATCGGCTATGGACAATGTTTTTACTGTCGGCGAAGTCGTTCCCAACTCCGGTAACTATCGCATCACGCATTACCCGCCCCATACCGGCGAAGAAGTCCTTACGCTCACAAAAGGAAGCACATTTCCACGGTGCGTCCGCTGCTCGCACGTATCCTTCATGCTGATCAGGCTGGAGTTTTGTTACGGTGTTGAAAATTCGCGCTTGTCGGTAAGCGTTTAGAGAGTGTGGCCCGGAGTGAGAACCGGGCCTCTTTTCTTTGCAGAAAGGCGGTAGCAGATGATATGTACTTACGTGATTGCGATCAGCGACAACGGCAGGTGTATCACTTGCCTCGATTGCGGACTGACAAGTTGGAACGAGAACGATGTGCGCAATCGCTATTGCAGCTATTGTCGCGAGTTCCACGACGACAAGGAAAAGGAATCACCGTCGCAGTTCTCGCAGTTTTCCGCCGAAAGTCCGGCGCAAGCGTACTTCTTTGCCGACTGCCTTTTTGCCGACTGGTCCTGATGGCGAAGACCGCACCAAATGCGCGTAATTGTGCCGTGAGCCTTTGGTAGGTTGGCGCGGCATGAGGACGCAGCAACGTGGCGGAGGATTCCATGGGAGGTACTACAACGGCGTGGAACGCGGCGTGAGGAATCTGTCTCTGGTGAACATCGAAGGATTAGTCAGAGACTCATGACCGGTCTGCCTGGCCTGTTCAAGCGGGGTTTGATCCAGATATCCCGATCTGCCAATCGCCGGGAGTGCCGGGAGCAAGATCAGCGGTGACGATGCCCATCATGAGCGACCGCCAATCGGATCAGCGAGATCGGAGTACCTGAAGCATCGACACAGGGTAGCCGGAGGACTTCGGCGGGTGCGTTCGCTAGGCTTTTGCCGGTGGGGCCAAAACGTCAGCAATCCGGCTCGAAAGGGGGGTCACTTCCCGATCCGGTTCCATCCTGTCGCATAACCATACGAATCGGCAAGGGTCGGGGGCTAAGACGCCTTACTATGTTCATTGCCGTTTACTTCTTAGAGCGGCTAGTGTTTGGTCCTCTGAACCAACAAATCGCATCACAAGTTCTACGTAATCATCTCCTGCGTTGAAAAGCGACTTCTGACATTCGCCCAAAGACGTTGCAAGAGATACAAGCCCGTCTGCCATTTGCGGCGTGATCTTTGGATCTTCGCGCATGACGGCTCTCAAAATGTCGCTTTGAGTGGAGCCTACGCCGATTGAAAAATCATCAGAAGTCGAGAGAACGCCAACGAGGGCTTGGCCGGTAATGCGGCTTGGATTTGCAACAAGAAAATCAGTGAATTTTGTAGCTTCGTCTAGGCTCTTTAGGTCTTTGTCATATGCCGCGCCAATCACCAGTCTAACGAGTGGAGCGGAAGCTCCGGGTTGAACCATCGTGTAGGTTTCACGGCAACCGGATAGTGCTTTGCTGATTGTCTTGAGGGAGAGTGTAAGCGTTTCAATTGAAGGTGCTTGGGCGGCCAGAGGAACGCCAAATACAAAGAATATGGGAATGGCTTTGAGCACAGCCAGCAGGGGCAATGCGCGAAGGATTCTGTACATAGTCATCTCACTTTTCGGATGTACCTCAATGTTCACCTTTCATAAGTCCGGCTCCCACCCATCCAATTGCGCGAATTGCGCCCCACGGAATGAAGAACCCAAGACAAGGCCAAAGCACAATCAGCAGGTAGTTGTATGCGGCAGGTGTCGGTGTTGGAAAAAAAGTCAAGCCGTCTTCAGTTTCGATTGAATAGACGCCGTAATCCTTGCCCCAGTGGATTGTCTTGATGCCGGTCGCAATGGGATAAACTCCAGACTCCCACCCGCTCGAATCGGTAACTGTAGGATTCGTGAGTCGAGGAAGATCCATTTTCAACTTTTGACGTTCCTGCCGCACAATATCGGAAGCCGCCAACTGCTCAAATCTGTCGTGTCGCACTCTTTGGTTCAGGACGTCTTTCAGTTCCAAGTATGAGGCAAATCCGCCCAGAATTGCCCCGGCGGCTCCCAAGAGCAGGGCCAGCCGCCGCGTTCCTTCCTTGAGGTTCACCGTTGTCCTCCTTGGGTCGGACCAGTTGGAGGGATTCTAAGCCTACTTTCGCTGTCTGCACGGTGACACTCATCATGCACATCTTGAGATAGTCGAATTGGTTCCGGCCTATCGCGTCCGCTTGAGCCTCTCGTATTGCTGCTCATTTAGTGTGAGCCACACACCACCCCTGCCGATGCTCAATCCGCGCTCAAAGGCTTGCTGATCCTCCAGTAATGGTGAACCAAACCGCTGGTGCATCGTGCGAATCTTCGCCTCAGTCGCAAACGTGAGTTTGAGCGGCAACGCGGTTTGGCAGTCCGACTCTAGGAATGAGACGTGCCACCCCGTCCGATCCATGAACTGCATCAGGACGCGCCGCTTTGATTCACCGTCTGAGTTCATGCCACCATTATAGGCGAATATAGAGTGAATCTTATCCTCACCCGTCGCAGGTGGGACCGGCCCCCGACACATACATCCGGGCGACGGCATGAGCAGAGACGATTGTTAGGAGGCAGCGTACCGGTGCCGGGAACCCCACGTACCACCGCCAGCTTCGGAACCCACCAGCCAAGCCACTCGGTCCACGCCGGTTTTAATCGAAAGGCGAACGTTTTAAAAGGACGAAGTCGACGATAATCCACTCGGAACCGGAAAATCGCCTTCAATGATTGTCTTGTCGATTTTGCACAAATGCATGTGATCGCTTCCGATTTTACTGCCTGTCCTTTTCGCGCATACTCCGCTCAATAAACCTCAGAAACCCACAGGGCTATACTCGCTCTCATATGTTCGACATGATCGGATACCAGCGGGAATTGTTTTCGCTCTTCGATGAATTCTTTCAGCGATCCACAGGGAAGACCGCTAAGAACTTCGCTGCGCTCGACAAGTTCAATGAGACGGTTCCTACACTGAAAGATCGCGCCCCAGAGGTAATGAAGGCGGCCGAATGGGGGATGCCGCGACTCTGGGAACTCTACTCTCGATATGGAAGCCAGCCGTTTGGAGCCGCTCAGAAACAAGGCGGCATGAAGGCTGTCCTTGGTGGGGGGAGCCGATTCGGAGAGAGCCAGTTAAACGCGACACGTCGTTTGATCCTCTATTCGGATACGGTCTTGATACCAGATCCGGTTTTTGCATGGATTGAAACGGACCGCCCGGAAGAGAGGTTTCGGCACATTCAGTTACTTCAAGCGATGTTCTTTCTTTTGCGCCTCAAGCCGTTAGTCGATTCGGAGTGTGCAGTTCCCCCTGTCTTAGTGTTTCCGAGTTACGAGAGGATCCTTGCAAAAAAGGACCCAATAACTCAGGGTTTCATTAATAATTTCATCTCGGGCATTCTTTCCAACATCCTAAGGACGCCACTCGCCTCGATCAATGATGTGACGGACTTCGCGACGTCTAATGGAGAGGAGTTCCTCGACGCTGTTCAGAGAGCGAATCTATTCATCGCTCCGGGCGGTCCTGTGGGCGAACCACTCGAAGCCACGATTGAGCGTTATCGGCGTGAAGTCACCTCTTGGCGATCCACGGAACACATCGAGCAACTAGCGGGTCTTTCCAAATCACAGTTTGTGTGCAATGCCATCCTTGAAAGACTTGAACCACAGTACCACTTAGCTGAGAACGCAAACGAACTAAGAGCACAACCGCTCTTGTCGGTCGAACAACAAGAATACTACTTCAAGTTATGCGTCTCCGCTAATGAGGATATGCTTGAAACGCAGGACGCAATCTCACCCGTTACACGCGCTACGGTAAACGCACTCAGCCAACGACAATTTGAATGGCTTTCGCCGCGTGATGTGGATGCCTTAGTTGCGATGCGTCTGAACAATGAGAATGAGCATTTTAGAGAGCACCTTTCCAAAGCAGCTTCCATCCTGAACGAGGCCGATTTGTCGGATCTAGATCGAGTAGCATCGGAGGTGTCGAAAGGTATTGGTACTTTACTTAACCAGCACACTTCGGAGGCCCGAAGGATCGAGGAAAAATATAAATCACAATACCGAAGGCTTGCGGCAAGCGGCTGGCTTTCGGTTGGAACGCTTCTTGTTCCCCACCTTGCACCATTGATAGCAGCGATTCCCGGTTTGACATTCGGAGGTCAATACGTCAAGGCTAAGATGGAGGAACTTCGGGAGAGACGGGAGTTGTCGAGGTCACTGATTGGAATTCTTGCCAGTGCTAGGAATCAACCATACAAAAAAGTGAATGGCGTCGCTAAACTATTTGAGTGGCTACCGCAGTGCCACAATTTGTGACTGCTTCTTGAGTTCCGAAGGGCCGCATCCTTGTATGCTAAGATTCCTTTCAGCATCAAGAGTCGCTGGCAGAATCGCCAGTGCGCCAACCTGCTTCGGAGAGCAAGGTGGCTTCAAGCATCTTGCTTGGATGTGGCGAATATCCGCAACAGGTCTCCGCTGATGCCGCTATCCGAGCGGCATTTCTGTTCTTGGTGCTTTTTCGGAAACGCAGAGCATCATGCCTGAGCAAAACTGGTTTCCTAGAACTTCACAGCAGATCATTCACGCGCTGCGTTTCGGGGGGTTCGCGTCATTCATTCCCTGCGTAATTGAGCCGGTTTGGGAAGGCGAAGCCCCTCCGCTGGCTTGGTTTCCGGTGTCAATATGCTTCACTGGCTTGCGGCTGGACGATCATCGAGACCCTTCTTACGTCGTTTCCTGTTACTGGTTCGACCCGCATAGCTACAAGGAGACCACTGAGTATCAGTCCATGTGCTATCGATCTCGATACCTGAAAAGCCAGCATCAAGTTGTTCTTGCCCGTTCCAAAGTCAAAGAGAACTGGGAGGGGCGCAAAATGCGGAGCGGCGAGGTTGTGCTCACTGCCAGCGGCACTGACTTCACCCGCTTTGTGATCCAGTTGACCATGCTCGGGCTTGACGATGGTGAACACGTTGAACCGATGTTGACGCGAGTCGATACTGCGAGCACAGGCATTTGGGTCTACGATCCTGCGATGGCGGAGTTGGCGCGTGTCGGGAGGCTTCAACGAGGATCGCTGTCGAGTGAGCACTATTCGTGAATCCGTTGCAGCAGAGCATTCAACCACTTCTCATTCTTGCGCCCCGGCCTTTCATCTGCGGAAACCCAGATTGAGCGTAGGAGCAATGCCGGATGGTGTGTGATTAGCTGCGGAAATGATGCCTCATCATAGCCGTTGAAGAAGCGACCATCTTGTTCCCATTCGTCGTCGCGAAGCTTGAAAGAGGCGAACATCACTCCGCTGGGTCCAAGTGTGTGGCATAGCCTCTCAATAACCGAATCAATGGAATCTCGCCTCACATGCAGCAAAGATGCACACGCCCAGATACCGTCGAAATCTGAGTCCCATCCAACCTCGTCAAAGGTCTTCTGATGCACTGGCTGTCCAAGATGAGCGGAAGCGAGGCGGCACATTTCGAGTGAGGCATCAAATGCCTCAACCTGATATCCGTGCCGCTTGAAATACAGGCTGTCCCGTCCTGAGCCGCACCCGGCATCGAGAATTCTTCCATTCGGTGGTAGGAGAGCCAAAAATGGCTTGTAGAGGGCTGACATGTCCACCTGAACCGTATCTTTGAAGAACTTCTCCGCATTCTTCTCGTAGTATGCAATCGTCTCGCTCAAAACGCGGCCTCCATCTCCTCAAGTGGCGACCAGTCATGGATGAGCCGCCGCTTTGCCTCGTTGTAATGGGCTTGTAGGTACTGCTGTCGAGCCTGTTCGGTTAGGCCGGTTTGGGCGATTAGCGTTTCGCGGAGCGGATGGTGGCTATCGATGAGGAAGGTGTTGCGCGTGTGTAGTCGCTCCAAGTACTTCAGTTCGGGAATCCGTGCAGACTTGCCCCTCTCGCCCCTGTTGCACTCGCGACATGCCAATACGAGATTCCAAACGCCATCTAAATTCTCTTCCGTTTCGCCCCGCAATAAAAGCGTGTGCGGAAGGAAATGGTCAACGTCAGCAAGGTCGGCATTGGCGGGATCGATGCTGATGTCTCTGAAACAATAAAAACACTTTCCCTTCTGGTATCCGTCCAGTGCTTGACGGGAAGAGGTGACGTCGATACGTCTTCGTCTCTCATCTCTCGCGAAGAGAAGGGACGACTGCGGGTCAAAACGGACAATCAACAATGCAGGATTGAGCTTGAGTTGCCATGCGGTCTCTACGAGTCGCCACCGCCCTTCGGCTTCCGGCGACAAATTAAGAAACTGCACAGACTCTTTGAGCTTGAAAAGCTCATCGGTGATGACGATGCCTCCTTTGTTCTTCCGCTCGTCAGTGAAGAAACGAACCGGAATAGGATCACGGTTAACTACGTGGAAGGCATCAATGACGTTGTCGAAACCGTGAGACACTGTGATCTTCCCGACTGCGTTCAAATCGATTTCGCCGGACTTGAACCGACGCACGGAGTTGAGGAAACCACTAGAACGGGAAGTTCCTTGCTTGTCTGAAATCTTAAGGTGCTCAGCGAGATGCTTGATGAACGGAACGGCCAGTTCATCTAGTCGGACGAAGCTCTGCGTGGATGGCGCAAATTCAAGGAGAGATTTTGCAAGAGCGAACTTGAAAGAGGCGCTGTTGAGGCCAAACAAGACGACGGAACGCCAATAGTCCTCACGGCTCGGATTGAGGCTCAAAAATGGCATGTCGTATCACCAACATTAAACCACCAGACTATTGGGCATCGACGCGGTGACGAGTGGAAGAATGTCGCTAAATTGTCAGGGATTCGGAACGGTCCAAAGAATGGGGAGCCCCTCACTCGGTTTAGTCGGGTTGCGATCTCCCTAATGCTCAGGTTTCTTCATCTCTGATTGATAAGGCTCAGGGAGCCATGTGACCGGGAGCGGAGTTCCCTTCCTCTGCATCTCCATCCAGAAGTCGAAACGCTTTCGGGCGTCGACGCGCTGCAATTAATACAGTGTACCGCTGATGTAGTACCTCGATCCCATGCCGGGGGTGGGGTGGGGGATGCGCCTCACGTTGGCTGGTGCGGCCCGAAGTTCTTCTGTGAAGACTGTGATTAAGGTCACCGGCATGGACGCGATTTAAGGGCCACAATGGGAAGCGACAATAACCCACATCGCCCATGAACTGCATAGAAGACGTCACCGTCGAGTTGGCAAACGATGGCATGGTTATTCGCCGTCCCTCATTTGCCGATGTGGAAACAGAATGCTACGTCATCAGCAATGCATGTCTGTACACGGACCGAACGAATCGCTGGGTGCAGCCTGTCCCGTTGTCGCGCCTTTGGCTGATATGGTTCGGCTCACTTCCGCTTCTGGCCGTCCTAATCTACCTAAGCGTACTGGTCTTTGGACGATGACGCTCCGCGCAATGACGTTTAAGAATCCAACCCCGAGACGAGCAAATATCACAGGTCTGGAGTGAAAGATCAATGATTGTCATGCAGGAAGTTCTTTCCAGACCCGGCGAATCTGACCAGCCCATTGACGAACAGGAGTATTGGGTGCTGGAACTGCTCGACAGGACCGAGAGCTATCAGCCCGGTTTTGTCGTCCAGCAGTCTTGCGGACGCTGGAGCGAAGTTGACCGGCAGTTCATGTTTGAGCAAATCGAGACGGAGCAGTGGCCGTTACTGCTAGATACCGAAGAGCGATACGAGGCGCGGAGGCGGATACTCGTAGAGAAGGGTTTCGTTCAGTCCGATATGGAGTTCTGACATTCGGCAGTGTTGTCTCATTTCCTCCGCCCGTGCAGTGGACTAGCTATTTCGGTACGTACCAGTCCTGAGCACCGTGAAGCACGATTTCCGGCGTTCCACGATACTCGGTGATGGTTCCCGTCGCACAGATTTGGCCGCTGTGCGGCAGAGTTCCTACACTGGCTCTGTCGCTGCCCCACACAAGTACCGTGAAAACTTGGCTGGGGTAAGGCTTATCCAAATTGATGAACGTCGGAGTACCACGGCTCGTAGTTGCCGTGTGCTCGCTGGCAACATTGCCGCAGACGGTAGCGCGTTCTCCGATGTGCTTGGCTGCTTCAGTGGTTGAGAGGGTCGATCCTGCCCATAGGACAGAAGCAGAGAGGAACAGGAGCAAGGACCCTATTCTTGATATCCGCATATTACATCTCCTTTGAAATTGAAAAAAGCCTAGCACACGGCCAGAGAATCTGCTGTGATATTCGGGTGTCGGATTGGAGGGTACGATAGATACGCAGTCCGTTTGTCAATCGCTACTGACGAATAACCGACAAAACGCCGGCGACCAATCGCTATGGTTCTCGATGAGGACATCCATGATAAATTCGGTTTTTCTTATCGAGAGGATTTGCGAGAAACATCGCAAGGCTCCATGTCTGAAGGAACGCGAGAGATACTTAACATATTTGTTTGAGATCGGTACACGTCGAGAGCGTGTTCGGAACGTCGCCTCCATGCTGCTCCATGTTGTGCGGCTGCTCAAATTGGAATCATCCCGGCCCGTCAGGATGGATGAGATCGTGCAGGGGAGCAAGCATTGGGTTGATGAATCGGAAGCTCCTCGACACCGGGCGTCCAGATATACATTCCAAGTGGTAGCTACGAATTGGCTCCGATTTCAAGGGGTCCTCCTCCCGGTGTCCAAACCAATTCCTCCATTCGACAATCTCTTATCCGAATTCTTGAACGCCATGCGCTTGCAGCGCGGTCTGGCTTTGGAGACCCTTCAGAGCTATCGATCTCGTATTTCGACCTTCCTGAATTGGCTGCACTCGTATTGTCCCGAATTCTCAAATGTGCGAGCGTTAGACATCGAGACGTTTTTGGAAGCGAAGCGAGCAGATTGGTCACGCTCCTCGCTTGCTGCACACTGCGCTGCATTAAGGACGTTCTTTGAATATGCAGAACAGCAACGATGGTGCTCCTACGGGATTCGACAGAGCATTTCCGGCCCCCGCTTGCCACGGGTTGCAGAGAACCTAAGTGGCCCTCCGTGGGAAGAAGTGCGGCGATTAATCGCTTCCATAGGAACTTTAAAAGCCGACGACCTGCGAGCCAAAGCAATGATCCTGCTCTTTTCGATCTATGGCTTTCGTTCAGCCGAAGTGAGAGGTCTGATGCTTGAGGACATCGATTGGCGCAGAGGATCTATCACGGTGCGGAGAGCCAAGCGAGAGAAGACCCAACAATTTCCTCTGCAAAATGAAGTGGGTGAAGCAATCGCACTGTATCTAGAAAAGATACGGCCAAAATGTCCCTGCCGTAATCTTTTCGTCACGCTGAATCCTCCCTACCGTCCGGTTTCGGGGCATTCGACGTCCGCGATTATCAGCCCCCGCATAAAGAAGCTTGGCATCCTAGCCGAACAATTCGGACCACACACTCTGCGTCGTGCCTGTGCCACCCAACTTCTGAGAACAGGGTCTCCCCTTAAGGATATAGCCGACTTCTTAGGACATAGCGACCTGCGATCCGTTAGCAGCTATGCCAAATTTGACACCGACTCCCTAAGGAGTGTGGCGAAGTTTAGTCTCCGCGGGATCTTATGACCCTTGAAGAAGGAATCCGCATCTACGTTCAACGGAAACAGGCTATAGGCGTGTCGTTTGCGAAAGGCTACATGACATACCGGGACTTCTCAAGAGCTGTGGGCAATCTGGCCATTAGTCAAATCACAGTCCATCACGTTTCGGAATTTCTAGATCGTCCTCAAACGTCGGGTGCGGCCTTCCGCAGACGACATAGCCTTCTTCGACGGTTTTTTGAATACTGGGCTGCTCATGGTGTGATTGCGGAGCTGCCGATGCCTCCCAACCGACCTGCACAATGTTCACATTTCTTGCCATATATCTACACCAGCGAAGAACTTCGACAATTGCTGCGGCTGGCACTCGTTTTAGCGACGGCAAATGACACGATACATCGAAACACAACACGCGCAACTCTTCTCACGCTGTACGCAACCGGCGCAACGGTCAGCGAAGTAACAAGGCTTGCCAAAGAAGACATTGACCTTCGGAATGGACTCATCAAGTTCTCTGGAAGCCAGCTCAAGGCCAGTCGGTGCGTCCCAATCGCGAGGGACCTCCTACGAGTGGCCCAGCAGTATAGCGTGTGGCAGAAGCGCATGGGAACCCAGAGTGAGTTCTTCTTTTCGAGGATCGACGGGACAAGAATTACCTCCCGCGCACTGCGCGACTATTTTGAGCGTCTTCGCAGAACAGCAGGAATTGCTGGTTATCGTCAAAGCAGTCAGAGACCGTGCCTCCGAGATTTGAGAGCGACGTTCGCCGTCCATCGGATCACTTCATGGATAAAGAGAAGAGAAGATTTGAACCGGATGCTACCTGCATTGGGAGCATATATGGGTAATGCCGGACTTGAATCGACGGAACGATACCTTCAACTGACTCCCGAACGATTTCAAAACGCCTTAAACACGCTGAGTCCGCAAGATTCACGCACTCGATGGCGGGATGATTCGGCGTTCTTGGAGTTTCTCACTAACCTATAACGCGAGGCTGGACCGGGTCGAATGATTGATGGGGAGCGATGCGCCTCCGCTGGGCAGAAATGACTTGAGGCGAAAATCAGGAGCACAGCCACCTTGCGCTGCTACGGACGGCTCTGGCGGCCTCTCTGTGCCAGCAGCGGGTACTTTATGACAGGTCTATACCTTGATTGTGGGGCGGCTTGACCCTTTCCGCAACTCGGCCTGTCGGCCAGCTTCAGCTTCTGCGAGCTGATCACACCTTTCATTGTCCGCATGACCAGAATGCCCCCGGACCCATTCACCGCGAATGGTATGCGTCTCAGCCAAGACGTCCAGTTCCTGCCACAGGTCCGCATTTGGCACCGGCTCCCTTTCCCCCTTCATTCCTTCTTTCGCCTTTCTCATCCAGCCCTTTTTGCGCCATCCGAACCGCCACGTCATGAGTCCCTTTATGACGTACTGGCTGTCGGAGATGAGCAGGACTTCACAAGGCTCTTTGAGTGCCTTCAAGCCTTCAATCGCAGCCGTAATCTCCATCCGGTTGTTCGTGGTGTCGCAGGTGCCGCCAGATCCTTCCTTGCAGCGTTCGCCATAGCGCAGGATGAACGCCCATCCGCCGGGGCCGGGGTTGCCGACACAGGCTCCGTCTGTAATCAGTGTCACTTGTTTCATTGAATGTCGCTCTGGCATTGTTCTTTCAAAGATTAGCAGCCCTATCGCATTCACGGCCCAATCGGACAGCTGCTGGTGGTGACATTCGTTGTGCGTTTGCTACCTCTATCAACGTAAACACAAACATACAGATTGATTAATAACCATTATCAATACAGAGAGATGCAGTGGTACAGTATACCTTCGCTATTTCTAGAGTACGGAGACGGAGAGAGATAATGGTGTACACAATACACTGCTGACGCTCCGTGGACATTTGACCCCAACCGAACCTCTTGTGCCTTGGGAGTAAACTGCTTCTCAGAGCAATGACAGAGAAGAAACTATCCGACTACAGCGAGTGTTGGGCCAATTGCCTTGGAGACTGCGATGGAGGCATGTCCCAAGAGCATCTGGTATCGGAGTGCCTGTTTAATGGAAACGTTAAGGTCAGAGGGCTCCCGTGGTGCAGGGAAAGAGAGAAGGAAATTGGGATAGCGAGCCTAACATCCGGGTTTCTTTGTCGCCATCACAACAGTGCTCTCAGTGGACTGGACAGTGCATCGAAACAGACGCTCGACACGCTGATAGAAGCGTGTGACCTGTACGCGAGACGGAAGAACATCCGTACTCGACACTGGACGGTGAAATACTTCACCACGGACATGCTGTTGCTTGAACGCTGGTGTCTGAAGACCCTCATCAACATCAACCTAAGCGGTAGGCCGGGTCTTCCGGTTGACGCTGAGTGTAAGTCAAATATGCCCACGGAGGAGTGGGTCAGGATAGTCTTCGGGCTGGAGAGATTCAAACCACCGATGGGGTTGTACCGGGTGGCTGTGAAAGGCGAGACGTTAAATGACCTCGGAAACGGCCATATACATGTGACGACCAAAAGCCGGGATGGCAGGTTGGCTGCTGCTGACTTCAGGCTATGGGGCTTGCCATTCTTCCTGAGTCTGGTGAATGAGCCCATTAGGTTGGAAGGTGGCCATCTGATGAGAGGCGAACATCAGCAATGGTTCACTACTTACGATCTGAAGAACAGACCGGTTAACTCACACCTGATGACGTTCACCTATGCGAAAGAATAGGCATCTCGCCCGTAATTGCTGCGGCCACGCCGTATGGCCCTCTTTCGGATCAGACCTTCGTTCTAGGTGAATCACTCTTTCCAGCCCTACCCAAAATAGTGGCGATCTCCTGTAAACACGGGCTTTACGCGCAAGCCACCTGCTCAAAATGCTGCGAAATATCGACAGGGAATTAGGGTGGATATCGACATGCAATTGAAACTCTGCTGCCCTTTCGCGATCCGTGGCCCCCTGTGCTGGAGCGTCGTAGACGAGTCTAGAACGCGCTCAACGAGTTTAGTTGACTGAAAGTCCTCTCGCTAAGTCACTCGGCAGTTACAAGAATGTCTAAGTAGGCAGTAAGTTTGCCCGAATCGAAGGCAACGACCAGCCTCAATCTGATTTGTTTGGCTGATGTTGAAGAAGAGGCGATTTCATGGCTCTGGCAGCCATATATCCCTATCGGAAAGATCACCATTCTGGAAGGCGATCCTGATTCTGGAAAGTCGTTTCTGTCGCTCAAGCTGGCAGCACACATCACAACGGGGAAAAAGATTCCCTTTGACAGAGACTGCACGGCTTCCAAGCTCCCGCGTAACGTGCTTATGCTCGTTGGCGAAGATGGGGCAGCAGATACGATCAAGCCGCGCTTCCGTAAAGTCGGCGGCGAGATGAGCCGCCTGACATTGCTAGATGGACTCGTAACACGCAAAGAGGGCGAAAACGACGTGTACAGCGGTATCACCCTCGACAACATTCCAGCCTTGGAGGAGGCACTTCGGAAGCTGCGTCCCGCTCTTGTTGTAATCGATCCGTTTCAATGCTTCCTTGGTGCAAAGGTCGATATGTATCGCGCCAACGAGACACGTCCAATCCTGTCGGAACTCGCCAGACTGGCAGAGCGGTACGACTGTGCGTTGCTCTTGATCAGGCACTTGAAAAAGCAAGACAGCAAGACCATTTACAGGGGCATCGGGGCAATAGACATCTTGGCGGCAGCACGTTCAGTATTGCTTGCTGGGCGCAATCCTGAGCCAGCTTCCGTCACCGACCTCATCCGTATAGATGCGAGCGGAGCGGTATTAGAGCCGAAGGATCGCTTCGCAATCGTGCAGACGAAGTGCAACCTTGGCAAGAAGGGACCATCGCTCGAATACAGCATCGACGATTCCGGCCTGACGATTGACGGTATTTCGGAGATCACAGCTGACGAACTGCTGAACTCGACTATGAAGACCGTAGATCAGGATGTTGATGAGTGGTTGCAAGAGCTTCTCTCATCCGGGCCAGTGGAAGCAAATGCGGTGAAAGCGGCAGCAGCAGCCAAGGGTTACGGGAGGTGCAAGTTGGATGGTGCTGTCACACGCCTCGGTGTTCTACGCAAGCCAAGCGGATTCGGGGGCGCATGGACATATGCGCTGCCATCGAATGAAGAAGCCGCTGTGGCTGGACAGGACGTGATTCCAGCACCGGAAGGAGGAGTGGCCCCAGTTCTCGCTTGCGCCTAATCGCGGGATCTGTTCGCCCATAGGAAGGGATCGCACCGCATCACTCATTTGACCAATCAACTGGTGCTCCATACATGCGAAACTGCATATCTGCAAAACTGCAAACAAATCCCTCCAGAGGGAATTTAGGCACATGTATTTATACGGCTCTTGTTTTCTAGTTTTGCAGTTTTGTAGTCTCGTTTGTATTCACACGTTTGTCTGGGCATGAG
>Ga0206842_1118_pt1 | contig 13862 bp, 16 predicted proteins | sample Alteio_BWOrgCont_23_FD_152861 | JGI IMG/M metagenome (GOLD analysis project Ga0206842, IMG submission 152861) | Enriched cells from forest soil in Barre Woods Harvard Forest LTER site, Petersham, Massachusetts, United States -... | ecosystem: Environmental > Terrestrial > Soil > Temperate forest >...
TTCCTCTTTGCTTGCCGCCTCGACCATGCTGGAACACGGTTTGAGCTGGATCCCTGTAATCGTAAGCAAGAGCGATCGCCGTCTGAAGGGCTCGGTTCGAGCGGCAAAGATTAGTTACTGGCTGTTGCAGGAGTTGGGGAAACAAACAGTAATTGGGCCGCAGACTGCCACTCTGGGTTAAGAGGAAAAAGGCGATCCGTAGCATGAAAGGCCTGCGTTGAGAGTGCAGGTCGAGCTAAGCAAAATGCCGAAGCGCAGTTGTTGATGACGCATCCTGGCGTGGGTCCCGTAGGATCGCTAGCCTACGTTCTGACCCCGGGGGATTGGAAGCGGTTTCCCCGCGACGGAGAGGTGGGCAGCTATCTGGGGCTGATTCCGGCCGAGGCGTCCAGCGGCAAGCATCAGCAGCGGATGGACACCTAACCAAGCAGGGCAATACACTACCGCACTCGTTGCTGGTGGAGGCTGCCACCAAGGCGCAAAGCAAGGATCCCACCTGGCACCGGCAGTAGTATGTTCGCCTGTCGATGAACAAGCATCACGGCGTGGCCAAATTGGCCATAGTGCGCTCCGGGCAGAACTACACGCAGGTCGTGGAGCGCGGTTCCCGTACGGGGCAGTCCGTATCTCCCAAGGTTGGGGCCTGAGGCCGAGTCTTTGATTGGACGGCCCCGCCTCTTTCGCCATGCGAGAGAGTTCGAACAAGTAATCATGGAGCTTTACACGGCCGAATACAGGGCTGTGGAATCTGAAAGTTGCCATCGAAAGTGATTCGTCAACATGCGAGCTTGGGTCGTTTAACAATGCGAGACGGTTTTCTGCTATGGAAGGAAACTCAGAAAAAACATCTGAGCTTCCTTCCCCGGAATGTTGGCACGATTTGCGCGCTCATAGGCTGCAGCCCATTGGGCGCACGCGCGCAGGAAAGGACCGCTGCAACAACAACCGAAGTTCATCTCGTCATCACGGCTTTGCGGATGCTGCCGGGCCAGCTCGTTCGACGGGATTATGAATGCAAGCGCTGCGGCACAGCTAACATCTTCTGCGTCGCTACGCGGCTTCGAACGCGTCGGCACCTAGTGAACAGCACCTTGCCGCCGCTGATCTTCTTCTCAGGACAGAGCTCTAGCCAGGGTGCGAAAGCAGAGGCGTTTCGCAGCCGGGAAGCATCCGTCCCGGTCTCGCATAGGATCGTGACGACTCTGTCGAGGGCACAAATTACTCCACAGGTTTCCAAGCAGCGTCGGGGTTGAATGCAGCGATGGCCTTGGCTGCATCCGTGGTGTTTTCCCCGAGATTACTTTGAAATACAACGCCATCCTGGTTGATCAAAAGCGACATCACACCGGAATTACCATACTCGGCGGGATATGCCAATACGGCGAAACCACCTGTCATCGCTCCCTTGACGATGTATTCTTTCGCTCCACCACGAGCCTGTCCGCCTTGTTTTATCAGGATCCGATAAAAGTAGCCGTGGAAGGGTTGGTGCGGCTGCGTATTGCCCGCGTATCCCTCGGCACTTGCATAAGCAACAAGTGGTCCGAGAGGGCTCTCCGGTTGATTCTCATCGGCGGGCTTCCAGTACAGACCGTTCTGCTTGCCATCGTCGCTGATGAACTTCTGAGCATATTGCCGCACGTGACTGTCGTCGTGAGTCCGGCTGAAGTATTCAGCTTGGGCATCCGCTATGGCGTTTAGAGCGTCCACCGTTGCCAACTCGTTGCCGCCGATCCGACGAGCCAGTATTTCTTGTTTTGCGGAATTAGTGTCGAAATACCACTGCCCCGAGGAGTTTTTCAGCAAGGCGAAGGGGAACGGATAGTTTTCGGCGCCGACGTCGAGGACCATTCCGCCGTTTGCCAACTTGCCCCAGCGGTGCATCTCATCATAGCGGTTGGTAAATAGATCGAACGCGGCTTTGTCCTGAACCGGATCGCCGGAGACGATTAGTTCCTTCGCTTCGGGGCCAAAAATCGCTATCAGCGCATTGCCGTCTCCCGTCTTTGCGGCAGCGTACATCGCCTGCCCTGCGCTCTCCGGCGATGCGAACGTTTCCGGACCACTGGGGGTCTGGACTTGCTGCGACTTCTTGCAGCCCACCGCGAGCGCGGTGATCGCGATCAAAGACACGAAAAGCGAACTGCGCAAATTTATCTTCATCGGGGCAAACCTGATCTGCACAAACCTTGCGCCATACCACTCCTTCATCCCACCAACTTAAATCTTCCCGGAGCTAACGCTTTTTATTCTGGTCTCATAGTACTTCGTACCGCTAGCGACGGGACGCCCCTCCCCTGGCTGCCACACTTTGGTTCCCGCGCGCGCTCTGCGCACGCCCGCCGGCGTTTCCGGAAAATGCATTCGGACGAGCAGCTTGCGCGGCGCCAGTGTTAGAGGTCTGTGGACGTTGATAACCGCGGGCCTCATTCGTGGTGGGTCGTGTGCCCGGAGTCTGGTTCGGACGGTTTCCTCCATTGGCCGGCAGAGTGCTCGGCCTCCCCCCGCCCGGTCTCGAACCGCCACCTGGGGCATTCGGGCGATTGCCCGCGCCCGCAGGAAGAGTTGTAGCAGGAGGACGATTAGGCGGACGATTGCCGGGAGGATAAGCTGGCGGACGACCATAGCCAGGATAGCCCGGGCGGTAGCCGGGACCGCCGGGACGATATGCCGGGTATCCGGGACGATAGCCGCCACCGTAATATCCACCACGCCAATAACTGTTCCCAACGTAAACGTTGCGATTGTAGATGATGGTATTGCCACGCCAGTTGGTCCCCCAATAACTCCAGCCCCACCCGCAACAACCGCCATACATCATGGCTCCGACCGCGATACCGACGCCGAAAGAAATGATCGCGGCAGCCGCTACGTCCGACGAACTATATCCAGGCGTTACGACCGGAACGCCGTAAATTACGGTTGGGTTGTAAGCCGGAACATACACAATTTGTGGATTCGCCGGCTGAATGACGATTGTCTGTGGGCTCTCCTGGATGACCTTGATTTCTGGGCTCGATTTCAGGTTACCCGCTGCCTGCGCTTTAGCGCGCATTCTCTGGACCGCAGCCATAACGTCTGGCTGCTGTGTAGCCGAAGCCTCACCAAGAGCAGACGCCCAGGCGAGGTTCTTCGCCAGATTGTCGAGCACGGACGGAAACTGGGTCAGTGCCTTCACCGCCGGGTCCCACGATTGTTGATCGACCGTCTTGGCCAGCGCGTCGTCCTTAAGCTGGGAGTTGTCCTTGAGCCAGAGCGTGGCGTCGACTATTTCGTAGGGAAAAGTTGCAGCACCAAGGATCTGCGCGACCAAAGCGTCGGGGTAAAGGGCGATCGGAGCAACGATCCCGTCGAGTTCCTCCGCACTAAGAGTTCCATATTCGTCCTGGGTTCCAGACGGGGAGGTGTTCTGCCCGCTTGCCCCAATGGGAATCGCCGTCAGGACAAGTAGAAAACTCATCAATACGGCAACTGCTTTCTGCATTCGAAGCATAGCGTCCTGACTTCTGGGGACAGCCTTTCCAAAAGCGTCCGCCAACACACTGGTTAAAGTTCTCAGCACCTCCGGAAGCGGAAGCACTGAGGATTCAGTCACGAGAAACTACGTGTAGTTTTCTTGCAAACCCCTCATTTACCCGCCGCAACCCCAGACATTGTCGGGAGCGGCTATCTCGGCATTCGACACCTCGGTTGTGACATTGACACGCTGGAGCGCCCTGGCGGGCGCGACCCGCGGACCGGCAGACGGAAATCCAACAAAGGGATCCGATTTGCCAAGCACTTGCAGGAAGTATGTGTCGGCGGGAGTGTGTGGGTCTACTGGGAATTTTCATAGCAGTTTGTTGAAATTCTATGTGCTATAGCTGAATGCGCGGGGATCTGATTCGTTAGGGTGACCCGCTGCTTGAACCTAAGTTGCACAGTGTTCATTTCGGTTGTGCTTCCAAAAGACGGACAATCGAATCGCCGGCATCACGTTGCCGGTCCCGCGCCTCGGGCGTACCTCTCTCCTATGGACAATCCTTCCCTGGAACTGGCAATTCTACTCGTTGGCGGCTACTGCCGTACCGCCTAAGATTTGTTGATATAGCTTAAGCTCGGGCTTATTTTGTTGGCAAAATGCCGAGTGTGGGCCTGCTCAAGGCTGAGGCACGATTCCGGTAAACTTCGATGGGCGCGGCCGATTTGGATTTCCGATTAGCTGCGAGAGAAATGAGGACGGATGTCGTCGAGTGGATCGATGCGGGCGCAGATCGGAACGCTCATCATCGCGACGAGCGTCATTCAACTCGCTAACGGCTTCTTCGGCACTTTCATCTCCTTGCGGGTGGCAAGCGAGAATTTCGGCGCGATTCTTGCCGGTCTCGTACTCAGCAGCTATTTCGCCGGCTTCACGCTGGGCGCGGTGCGCTGCGGACAGATTATCGAGCGGGTCGGACACATTCGTGCCTATGCTACCTTCTCAGGCTTGGTCGTAGCGGCGACTGCGGCGATGCCGCTCTTAATCGGACCATTTTCCTGGTGCGTCCTGCGCGCGATCGTTGGATTCGGATGCGCCGGCGTCTTTGTCACGACCGAGAGCTGGCTCAACGCCAAGGCGCAGCCGTCGGACCGCGGGCGGGTCTTCTCGCTCTACATGGTCGGCACCTTCTTGGCTCTCGCGGTGGGACAGATCCTGCTCAACTGGATCGAAGTCAAAGGGGCAGCACCATTCAATGTGATCGTCGACCTGTTCGCTGTGGCACTCGTGATAGTGAGCACGACTAGGGCCGAGCCGCCGCTGACCGTAGCCACCGAGAAGCTGTCCTATGGCCAACTCGCGCGCGCGGCGCCCGTTGCGGTCGTCGGCTGCGCAATGAGCGGACTCGTCAGCAGCGCGTTCTACGCGCTCGCACCAGCGTGGATGCAGGACGATGGCATTAAGCGCGAGACCATCGCGCTGTCCATGCTCGTTGCCGTCCTCGGGGGGCTCGCGTTTCAGGTCCCGGTCGGCCGGCTGTCGGACCGGTACGACCGGCGTATCGTCCTGGCCGCGCTTGGCTTTGGCTTTGCGGTGGCTGCCATTGCCCTGGTTCACCTACCTCCCTATCGGTCGGTGCTCATGCCTGTAGCTGCACTATTAGGTGGCTTTATGTCGACTCTTTACCCGGTCTGTGTCGCCGACGCGCACGATCGCATGCCTGCCGATCGGGTCGTAGCGGTAAGCGGCCAGCTCATCCTGGTGAGTGGGCTCGCCTCGGTGCTCGGCCCGCTTATCGGCACAAGCGTCATGACGCGCTATGGCATCAATGGCCTGTTTTACTTTATGGCCGCTGCGGCACTCCTTTTGGCCTTCGTGGCCGCCGGCTGGAGTTTGGCCATAGCGGCGCCTCGTCGTCTGCGGAGGCCTTTCGAAATTCTGGTTTCGCAGGCGGCACCGCTCGTGCACAATCAGCTCGACTCTTCAGATGTCGCCCTCTCGCCGAACTCTATCGAGATAGCCTCCAAGAAGTCCTGATTCGCATGGCACAGCCGAGATCAGCGTCAGGAGTGAGGCTGATGCGCGTCCTCGGGCAAGAACACTTGCCAACAGATGTCCTGGTGGGTGGTGCCGCAGGCTGGTTGATCGGGCACTACGTTTACGAAAAGCACCATGTGCACCGTGGTGCCCGTGCGGTCCGAGCGAAGCTGGTGTCTGAAGAAATGCCAGCACACCAGACGAGTGTTACGTCTTCGTCTCGTGGCGACAGACGATTACGTGGAGTTCACCTCGGTTAGTGACCTAAGCTCAAACTACCAGTGCACAAGCAACTGTTTTAGTGCTCGCTTTTCTCGCTGGTTTGCATGGTGCATGATATTGCCACAGGGCACTCTTTGTGCCGCCGGTTTGTAGTCAGAGCCGGAACGCCTGCGCGAGTTACTTCCTCATGCCATTAACGGCAACGCCTCACCTGGTTTTGCGCAGCACCTTTAAGGCGAGCGAGATTCCAAAGATTTCGTTTGTGTCCCATCCCGGCGGCAGGTTAACGGACTGCAGTAAATAGTAGGGTCGAATGGAAAACGAATCGCCAATGGGGAGCCGGACTCCTATCTGAAAGCGGTTCTGTGTGAAGCTGCTGCCGCCGTTGGCGAAGGGGTTAAACCACGGCACGATGAAGAACTCATTGTTCACGACCAGCACCGGCGGCCGCGCCGTGCGGATGGGCAGGGCGTACTCGAAGCCGGGGCGAAATCGAAGGCGAGCTGAAGCAGGCCGGTCGTCAGGAAAACGTCCCTCGATGAGCGTCCGAAGGTTGGGCTTCCACGGCCCCCGCGATGTGCTCAGGGTGAGATTGAGCATCAGCCGGTTTTCGTAAGCGATGGCGGGATTCCCAGGAAAGCGCTGGTAACGATAAATCGGTATCAGCGTGAACCACGGACGCAGTCGAAAGGCCACGCCGCCTTGAACGAAATACTCGAACAGGTTGGACGCTCCCTCGTCTAGCCGCTCGTGGAATTCGATATCGAGAGATCTATTGCCCGAAAACGGGGTAGAAATTCCCTGATCGAGCCAGAGCCCTATCTGCTTCTCATTTTCTGGATCCTCGGGCTCCGGTTGTTGCTGCGCCCTGGCCATCATAGCCGGGAAGCAACTGCACAGAAGCGCCAAGACACAGATTATGCATCCCATCATCATCCACCTAACTGTGGAAGCATCTCCCGTACTCCGGGGAAAGTAATTCCGCCGTTCGTCGGAGCGGAACCACGGCTCCTGCCCGCCTTATTCTGATTTGCCCGACTTCTCAATCCGTACATTGGCCAGTCGAACCGGCTTCTGTCCGTATTGTTCTATTTCCAGTTCATTCTTCTTGTTGAACTTGATATTGGATATCGGAGCGAGTGTTCCCGTCCAGTTATCTGTGCTGTCCACATTGAGCACGATAATCCCGAACCGGTACTGGGTGGAACGGCCGTTGTTGTACACCTCACAGAATCTAAATTAATTGGACGGTCCGTCACCATCACGATGTGCATTTCGCCCGCCCTGCGTCGGTGTCGCCCTGGCACCGCGAAAGCTGTTCCCACAAAGCCTGTCGGCGACAGGCGACCCACATCCTTCATGTTGTCGAAGCCCGTCACCAGCCAGATCGGGCCGACCCTGTTTTGCGTCCGCCCAGCCATTCATCGATTCGAGACGATCCACTCTTGGGTTTTTAGGTTGAGAGCTTGAGCCCGACAATGCCAGCCAGTATCAATGCAACGCTGATCACCCGAGGCGCGCTCGCAGGCTCTCCAAGTAGAACGATTCCTAATACGACGGTTCCGATAGCTCCTACTCCAACCCAAACACTGTAGGCGGTGCCGACCGGAAGCGTCTTCATGGCCACGCCTAACAGTCCAAGACTAATGATCATCGCCAGAACCGTCCAGACGGTAGGCAACAATCGGGTGAAGCCATTGGTGTATTTCAGTCCGATAGCCCATCCAACCTCAAACAACCCTGCAACAACGAGAATAGCCCAGTTCATCCCTTTTCCTTTCTCCATATGACAATAGGGCGAGATGCCTCTTCCGCCTTCAAGGCTTTTGTCGAATTTTATTCCCGCTGACTGGGTTTAACCCTGGCAGATGGTGAGTGTTATTGCTCCTTGCATCTCTAATCTAGCGCATTGGATCTTTTTTTAGACAGCTTCTGATTATATGGTTGCTTCAGCATGCCCCCATAGTAGTGTAGGCGTGCACCGACCGTCTTTTCCGAAGACGCTGCGCCAGTTTCAGTCTGAATTTGCCACGGAAGAAGCCTGCCAGGAGTATCTGGCAGCTTCCCGTTGGCCGGATGGCTTCACTTGTCCCCAATGTGGCTATGGAAAGGCCTATGAGATGGTGGACCAGCATCGCCATCAGTGCGGCAAGTGTCGTTATCAGGTTTCGCTAACCGCTGGGACTATTCTTCATCGGACCAAGATTCCGCTTACCCATTGGTTCTCGGCGGCGTATCTGATGATCCCTGACAAGTGCGGCGTGTCCGCCCTACTTCTGCAACGTCAACTCGGCATAACTTGCTACGTTTGGGCAGCTGGAATATTCGCATTCGACTGCTAGAATTGCTAGTTGCTGTTATGCAGGTCACCTCTCACTCTTGAGAGGCTGGCGAATAGCACGTTGCGCTGACGAACAGTGTCTCGACTTCCCTCCTTCTCTCCTTCGCTCCAGCGCGTCATTTTATCGAGGCCGTTTTCGGCGGCAATTAACCCACGGAGGACGACATGACAAACTGCAAGATGAAGCTGACGATTGTCGGCGCGATATGCGCGCTCGTGTGGTGCGGGCCGAGCGCACGCGCCCAAGGCAAGCCTGCCCCGACGACTATCGATGTTCACCTGGTAATCACCGACGCGGCCCTTCGGGAAGACTCGGAGTTTCCGCCTCTTCAAAAGGAAGACATCAAGATCAAACAGGGTAAGAACATCATTGATCCCACCGAGCTGATTCCAGCCAAAGGCGATCGTGCGGCGCTGCAACTCATGATCCTGATCGATGACACGCTCGATTCCGGCGTTGGAAACAATCTCACGGACCTGAAAGACTTCGTCAAGGCCTTGCCCGAAGGGACGCAGGTCGGAGTCGGTTACATGGCCAATACGGCCATCAGCATTTCCCAGAACTTTACTACCGATCGCGACCTCGTAGTCAAGGCAATCCGGCTGCCGCTAGGCAGACTCTCCACTGGAGACAGCCCGTATCTCTCGCTGATCAGCCTGGTGAAGGGATGGCCCCAGCAGAAGGTGCGGCGCGAGGTGGTGATGGTTGCGGACGGGATTGACCGGCTCCGTGGAGAGCAGCCTCAGGCGGCCCGCACGGCGCAGCCTCAGACGGGTCGCGCAGGACGAAGCGATACCTTTGGGACGGTCTATCACAGCATGCCGACGATCAGCGTCGATGCGCAGGGGGCCAGCGAAATCAGCCAACGCAACAACGTCATCGTCTTCCCGATTTTTGCACCGGGCGTGGGCAGGGCCGGGCGGAGTTCCTGGGACATGCAGCTGGGCTTGTCGGGGCTGACCAAGATCGCCGATGAAACGGGTGGTGAGTGTTTTTCTCTAGGCACATCACAGCTAGTCAGTTTCAAGCCCTACCTGGACCGCCTGCAGAAATACTTCGACAACCAGTACTATCTCGTTTTCCAGGCGTCGCCGGGCAAGAAGGATGCGCTGCAACGCGTGAACATTCAGACTGCGGCCAAGAACTCTGAGATCCTGGCCGCCGACAATGTTTGGGTCCCAGGTCCCCCGAAGGCTGAGAAGAAGTAAGAGCGCCGGACTGAGACCAGTTGTTCTTGAGACCGCAACAGCGCACTGAGAGTGCGCCGGAGACGACTATGCAAAGAATCTCTCGTCAACTTTTGAATGAGGCGACGGATCGCCGCAAGTTTCTGAATCTGTCTTTGGGAGCCTTTGCCGTGACTCCCTTCGTTCCCTTCCGGTACTTTCAACTCTCAGCCAGCCTGAGCCGCTCCCTGGCGAAGGACGAACGCGACAGCATGACGCCCGCGCAGGTGATCGATGAGCTGAAGAAAGGAAACGAGAGGTTCCGAACGGGCAAGATGGTTGCCCGGGATTATCGTGCTGAGAAGCGGTCCAGCGCGACGGGCCAGTATCCGGCGGCTGTCATTTTGGGATGTCTCGATTCCCGGGTACCTGCCGAGATAGTCTTCGATACGGGCATCGGTGACACGTTCATCGGGCGGGTTGCGGGGAATGTTGTAAACGACGACATGCTAGGCAGCATGGAATTTGGCTGCGCGGTTTCCGGGGCGAAGGTGATTCTTGTTTTGGGACACACCGCGTGCGGTGCGATCAAAGGCGCCATTGACGATGTTGAGCTTGGGAACCTGACCGGCCTTCTGGCGCGTATCAAGCCGGCCATTACGGCCACGAAATTCGATGGCGAGAAATCGAGTAAGAATGCGGCCTATGTAGATGCTGTGGCCCAAGCCAACGTCGTCGTGACGATTAGCCAGATCCGCCGACGCAGCCCGATTCTGGAGGATTTGGAAAAGAAGGGAGCTATTGCCATCACCGGCGCTATGTATGATCTGGCGACCGGCATGGTGAACTTTCTTGGGCAGTAGAACATGATTTATCTAGCGCTGACAGTGCGACTCGGGTTTGTCTGACGCCGACACATTCAGGGATGCCGTTATGCCCTCCGAAGCTTCATCGGCTCAGACCGCTGATGCGGCCGACCTTTCCAGCGTCTTCCGCCAAATATTCGAACGCGCGGCGAATCGGCCAGTATCCTAGTCAAAAAGAGTCCTGAGTTCCGGCAAGTTATGGATGCAAAGATCTGGCTCGATGAGTGAAGCCCAAAGGAACGAGGCTATCGACAGCGAGGGAACTCGGCCGTCGCCGTCAACAACAGGTCGAATTCTTGCACGGGCGGCTTCATCGTCTCATCGTCTACCAGGCGGCACGACGAACTACAATACCTGAAGCTCGTTCGATCTCGAAAGGCATTCCGGCATCATTGAGGCCAAAGTGAACCGTCGTCATGTGATTTCCGGCTTACGCTACTGTGGTTAATCCTCCGTCGCCAGACTCTTTGGGCGCATCCTGCGGAAAAATGTGGGTACGGAGATCTCGAACTGTTTCACCAGCTCGGTAGCGGAGAACTTGCCGCTATCCCACAAAGCGCGCATCCTTTCATACTGCTTTTTCGTTGTTTTTCTCCTGGCTCCCCCGAGACGACCGCGAGCGCGGGCGGTGGCTAAGCTGGCCTTCGTTCTTTCGCGGATAAGATTCCGCTCAACTTCTGCCAACACTGCGAAGACGTGGAAGATGAGTCTGCCGCTGGCTGCTTTGGTGTTGATGTCCTCTGTCAGAGAAATGAACTGGACGCCCGGAATTCTCGAGGCGTTCAACAATCTCAATCAGGTCGCGTAGAGAGCGACCCAGGCGGTCCAGCTTCCAGATGACCAGGGTATCGCCTTTGCGCAACGTGTCGAGGCAGCGCGTGAGCTCCGGTCGGTCCATGTTCTTCCCGCTCTTTTGCTCAACGTAAATCGGCTTGCATTCGCCAAGTGAAAAACTGACGATTAGAAGATGTCAGAAACGGTCCTTTGGTGCTCTCGAGATTGGCTTCGGGCTAACGGGGTCGTGCGCCGCGCTTACATGAACAATGACGATAAGAATTGGTATGGCCGCCGCATCCACTTGCTGGTGAACGGTCCTGCAGAGATGTATCCATAACGACATGGATGGTTCTGGCATGACACGGGCCTGCGTTGCATGGCTGTTGTGCGCATTGTTGGTCTGCCTGACCCTTGACCCGCCGCATTGCGATCTTTGCGATGGTCCGGACCGTGTCGGCCGTCCTCCGCAGGGAGCTTTTCCAAAGTCAAGCCCATGCGCCGCCGGACTGCTGCAACAGTATCTGCTGGTGCTGCGTTCTACAGGGACTCCCGGGCCCCACGGCCGCCCTAAAAATGGTGAATACGGTTTCCCCACATACCTGGCCGAAGCCGCCTTCGAATGTTCAGGCAGCTCGGTCATGCGTGTTCCGCCCCCCGCGCATTCCAGGTCGCGCTTAAGCTTGTCGGAGCCCGCACTTCATTGCGGGCGTTAGGCGCCCCATTCTGGAGACCGCTTTGTGGCTACGCGCGTGTTATGTTCGTTGCAGTACTCCTTCACTTGTGTTTCTCCGCCTCCGGACAAGTTTCCGTTGAAAAGCCGTGCGGCAATCGACAACAAGCCGACGAGGATAACGAAACTGTAGTCATCCTTGAGATCGGGGCGGCAACAAGTTGGGACGTCAAAGGAGGCGCAGCGACATTCGCGCCGAACCTTGCAGCCGAAACGACGCTGAAAGAAAACTGGCTGGAGATCGCGGCAGGCGTATCGCCCTTCTACACCCGCAACACCACGGAGTGGGACACCGACCTTCTCTTCAAAAAGCCCTGGACCTTATCCCGGAAGGCAGAGTTCATGGCCGGCGTCGGTCCAGTATGGGAGGACCTCAAGCAGAATGGAAAGGTGGTTGACTCCATATCTGGGGAGGTCGCGGGAGACTTCATGTTCTGGCCAACCCGCAAACACCGTTTCGGTTGGTTCCTCGAACCGGCTTATGACTACAGCTTCGCGGGAGGCCACCAGCAATCCTTAGGAATTAGCGGGGGTCTGCTTATTGGCATTCCAGGACCTCATCTACATGGAACATAACCCTGAACGATTTCCGAAACAGGCGGAGCGGGAATCCCGCCAATATCGGTAAAACGCATGTCACGCTTCAGCGAAAGCGCCTGTAACCGGTCAGACTGCCCACCGAACTCGATTCGCATCCGTCTCGGTTGTTTCAGGCGCAAACCTTTGGTTTCAGATTCACAACTCGCCGCAACAACGCCTTCTGGCCAGGATCAGCGCCAGTTCCGGCGCTAGAAATCGAATGAAGGAGGCCTGTCGCACGAGTGCTTGGATTGGCGATTCTGACGCCCTGATGTATATTGATCAATAATTATGGTATTGGGCGCCAAAATGCCGGCATCGAGTACGCCAGCCCGCATTTTGTTCGTAGCCTTATTCGTTATCCTACTGCTTCTCGGCACAACGGCCGGGCTTATGCACGTCCATCCGGACGGAGCCGGCCACACGGATTGCGCACTCTGTCAGAGCGCACATAATATTGCGCGTCCTTCCGTCGCCGCCCACATTCGCCCCACCGTTTTTGCCGCAATCCGTATTACCCTGCCACCCAGACGCGAATACCGCGAACACCTCTTCTCCTATTCGCATTGGAACAGACCTCCGCCTGACCAGACTGCCGTTGCCTAGAACCGTTCCCGAATTCGCGTAGCGCAGCTAAGGCTGCTTACGTGGCCTTTCCTTTTCACGGGAAAAGCGGTGTCGTTGCTTCCCATGCACCGATTCGGAAGATCTCGCAGGCAAACCACACCAGACAATCGGCGATTCAGTAGGAGGTCAGTCCATGCGCACGTCTACGCGCAGCATTCTCTTTTGTTTACTGGTCCTTGGATATTCAACAGCGTTCTCTACTCTTCAAGCTCAATCTAACTCTGGCTCGATTAACGGCACCGTGACCGATCCGTCGGGAGCCGTCATCCCAGGCGCGACCGTGTCTATCCAGAACCCGGTCAGCGCCTACTCGAGAACGACAACCACAGACACTACCGGCCATTTCCACTTCCCTAACCTCCCCTTCAATCCCTATCACTTGACGGTCACGAAGGATGGTTTCGCTGCGTTTGCAACAGACGTGGACGTCACCTCGATCTTGCCTGTCACCCCCAATATCCACATGAAAGTCGGCGCCGCGTCGACTTCGGTCACCGTGGAAGTGGCTTCCGATCTGCTTGAGAACGACCCCACCGCGCATACTGACGTTGACCGCGGTCTGTTCGACAAGATCCCGCTTGAAAGCGCCTCGTCCACCCTGAGCTCGCTGGTAACCCTGGCGTCGCCGGGGGTCGCCGCTGACTCGAACGGCCTCTTCCACGGATTGGGAGACCACGCCTCGAACTCCTTCTCCGTGGACGGCCAGCCCATCACCGACCAACAGAGCAAGGTTTTTTCCAACCAATTGCCCTCGAACGCGGTTCAGTCTCTCGAGGTGATCGACGGCGCGCCGCCTGCCGAGTATGGCGGGAAGACCAGCCTGGTGATCAATGTGACCACCCGATCCGGCATGGGCCTGACCAAGCCGGTTGGGAATATCACTACTTCCTATGGCTCGTTCGGAACCGCGACCGGCTCAGTCGACCTCGGCTACGGCGGCCAGACCTGGGGTAATTTCTTCGAACTCGACGGCCTGAACACCGGCCGTTTTCTCGATCCCCCCGAATTCAAAGTCTTCCACGCCAAGGGAAATGAACAGAACGTCTTCGACCGCGT
>Ga0206842_1106_pt2 | contig 13818 bp, 10 predicted proteins | sample Alteio_BWOrgCont_23_FD_152861 | JGI IMG/M metagenome (GOLD analysis project Ga0206842, IMG submission 152861) | Enriched cells from forest soil in Barre Woods Harvard Forest LTER site, Petersham, Massachusetts, United States -... | ecosystem: Environmental > Terrestrial > Soil > Temperate forest >...
ATATGATCTCGTGCATAAGGGTGCATGTTCTAGTGCTGAACGTTATTCGATGTCTAACGAGACTGGAGCACAACTTACCAAGGCTAAAATTCAAGAGTATTTAAACGTAATATATACCATTTACGCGCGTCACCGTTATCCAAGCTATAGTCTGCAAGAAATGCCGATATTAACCGCAAAGCTCGATGCACTGCTTGCAACATACCCGACAATTGCTGAACAGATGGGTAATTATTTACGACCATTGTTGTCTAGAACCAACTATGGAGCATCAAGTAGGCCACAACCAATTATTTTAATCGGTGCTTCTGGAGTAGGTAAGACTGCATTACTATTGAAGATTGGCGAAATTTTAGGAATTTATGTGCAACGCTTAACCAAACATGATTTACTTTCAAAAGGAATCAATTACGATGTTCCGCATATATTTTTCACTGAAAGCTAGGTAGCCTTGACGGATTTTTAATAGGTTCTTTTCCATATAAACTTATCTATAGGAGTTTGCGTGTATCATAGCTTTTTTCAATTAGCAAATCAACTGTAAATTATGATGTAGCTTTGAAGTTATGTATACTAATTTAATAGTTCTTTGTGGTCGGAAATATAGGTTTTGGAGCTGGAGGAGTGGTTTCAAAAATAGCGGACGTCAGTTCCATTGCATGTCTCTCAGCTTCATCTTTAGGAATTTTTCCTCCCTTACCCAGAGTTTTTAATTCATCTTTACAAAATTTATCCCACCAATATCCTTCTTCCAGTTCTTCTTGAATTTCTGCTCGCGTATGACGGCGCTGCGCCAGTTTTGTTAAAGCTTGACGTGCCTCAGCAATTATCTCATTTTTTTGAATAAGAATCGCATCTTTCGTTGCCGCGTTTTTGAAGAAACGTGTGAAAAACATAAGAAATTGATGAGCAACCCAACCAATTTTAAATTCCTCTTTTTCATTTGCAATATCAGATAAAAATTTATTAAACTGAAATGCAAATTCAGCAGGTGTCTTTATTTTTTTATAATCTGGCTTAGTGCTCATTTCATATACCACACTTCGTAACTTGTTAAAATTTTGACTGAAACTTCCTGAAAAAGTTCAATTTCGATATACGTGCATATGCATAGGCTTGCGATATGAGCATCCACTGCCTAAAATTAATTAGGGCTAGTGGCTGTTGACAATTCGCTATAGCGATACATAAACCATTGATTTTCGAGCATCGCAGCGCAGCATACATAGATAGTATATGAGCAGCGAAGCACAGAAAATCAATGGTTTATGGCCGCTATAGTAGAATTGTCAACAACCACTAGATGTGGGTACATCTTCTTAAGGTATTGAACTTATGTTTGAAAATATAGAAGATTTATATAATGCAATTCAAGGCTGTGACCTACTCACAGTGATTGCAATAGTTGATGAAGATCAGCTGGATATAAATGATACCGAGAACTATAATAGCCCCCCTCTTATCAGAGCTCTCATGCGTCAGCAAGAATTAAAGGAGTCAGAAGAAACAACCGAAGAACAATGCTTAAATATAACAGGTATTATCAGGACTCTATTGCTTGCTCCCAGGATAAATTACCATGCTAGAGGCTATGACGATATTTCTGCTTATGAATATGTTATAAGCCAAGATGATGCTACCACTTTCGAAATAATGTTCAACAAAGATCCAAGTTTGTTTAAATGCAATGCAGACAATGTTTGTCCTTATGAATATGCTTTCGACAATGATTGCCCAGAAGTACAGGCAGTGCTTGAATGTGTACAACCTTCCTCGCAAAAAAAAATAAATGAATATGTTAGCGAAGGTAAGATGATCCAAGCAATTTATTGTTTTATGCATAAATTTGCGACCAAAGAAATTGAGTCTCAACGTTCAAATGCAATGTTTAGAATATTATTGTACTGGGCCTTAGCAGAACAACTTCCAAGTTTAGTGAGCAAACTTCTTACCTTAGAGGTACCAACATTAAGTGCCGCCGAAGGTAATTGTATTTTAAATATAATAACCACTCAATTTACTAATCGCAAAATACTTGGATTTTTTACGCCAACACTTTCAATTGCAGCAGAGAGTTTATTTGTAACTATTTTGCTTGAGGCAAACAATGCCAATCTCTTAGGAGCATTTTGCAATCGAATAAAATTATGTAAATTGGATGAAGATGATCATCATATTACGTTTTATAAAAGTTCGCACAGTAGCGATCTATGCGCTTTTATGTGCTTAATCTTGCATAAGCAAGAAACATGGCCAGTTCTAGCTGCGCCCTTAACTAATCTAAATCATATTTATAAATATTTAATTTTGAAGAATTTAATTGCAAAGCAGCAAACTGGGTTTGTGCAATATTTGCTTAATGAGACTTTCATTAATATCAGGTTAGCAATACCAGCATCTGAGATTACAATTAGTTGGTATTTGTTTGCCATACAGCAAGGTGATATAGAAGTTGCAAATTTCTATATACAATATTTTGCTGAAGCAAACCATTACGAATTATTGCGTGATTTTTACTCTTTACCTATAAAACCGAATTTTGCTTATGTTGTTATGCTTGCTTGGCTAGATAATTTAACTTTGGCGCAAGTAAATGAACTTATAGTCTTAGGCAATGTAAAATATGATGTAGATACAATAGCGTTGCTTCCTACAGATCAACGTCGAAAACTTTTAAAATGGTTAACTTATGTGCAGTCACCCACAACCATGTGTCGCTTAGCATTGGTTGATCAAATTATCCCAGAAGAAGACTCAAGTTTAGTGGAGTTTCAACTCCACACAATAGAAACCAAAATATACGCCGATCTTCCAAATGATTTTGCGATACGTTATGCCGTTTTAGTTGACCGTTTAAAACAATGGCTAAGAGATAACGATTGCAGCTCTGAAGGTGCTATAAATGTATTTTGGTCTAATATGTCTAAGGATGTTAATGCTATACGCCATATGCTTTATAACTATAGAATGAATTATTCTACCGAAGTTAAACAGGCATTAGAGCTAATTTATTATAATTTGACTGAAAATCAGCAAATACCTTCAGCTAAGAAGAAAGCGTGTATGACGGCAATGTGTGATCAAATTGATAAATGTGGTCCCGGATCACGACAAGCAATCGAAGATTGCTTAATAAGCCTAGGATCAGCCGATATTCGTTCATGGTTGGGAGATATCAAGCTGGATCTCCTTAGAAAAACCATACTGCAAGCAAATTTATTGGATAGCCTAGGCAGTACTCACTTTATAATCTGGGCCAATAAATATATGCAAAGTCTTGGTTATGATATCCCAACAGAATTATTTGCAGATACGACAGACGACTTGTTTGAGATCAATAACTCTTTAACTCCATTGCAAATTGATTCTTTAAAACGCGACTTACAGGCATGCTATCGCTCTAAATACAGTTTAAATTTGATTGTTGAACGTGCAATTGAGCAGTTTTTAGCAATTACAAGAAATGAAGCAGGATTGCCAGAAGATTGGGAGTCTAATGCAGTTATACTCCAAGATTTTAGAGTTTTAGGTCTCACTTATACTGAAATATCTGGCGAAGTTAAAATCTTTAAAGATATTTTTTGTTTTAGTCCATCAGCAATAGTCTTAGCTAATTTACGTGAATTTATTGCAACATATAGCACATTTGATGATCCAGAGCTGCTGCAAAAATATGATTTGCGTTTATTTCCACATGGCAGATCAGATGCAGCTCTAGAAGACATTCAGGACAAAGAATTTTTCCATATCATTCTTGAACAAAATAATATTAAGGTTACTTATAAGCTTCAAGGCATTATAGAAAGATTCACACTTTCTCTTAATGAATGCCCCGAGATAAATACTACAAACATAAACTGTATATATGCAATTTTAAAACGTGCAATTCGTCAACAAATGACGCCAAATATTGCTGTTGCGAAATTTCATATCTTAGATCATTTACGACTAAATAATTTATTATATCCATTAAAGGTAACAGATTTTAGTTTTTGGCAACCTGGCGCTCCTCAAGAACCCATAACTAATTTCCCAACTATTGAATTCAGCAGGTGTGATTTACAATTAATCATGCTAGGACAAGCAATTTCTATCTATGCAAATTATACTAAAAGCACACATATTAGCAACGCTATCCAGCGTTTTCCTCTTGAGCGTTTAAACGATCATGAATTTAGCGATCTATTAAATGCGTTTAATAACCCTGCATTCTATCAACAATTACGCGCTACAAATAGCAATAACGGTTATTTGGCTCAAGGCTGGGTTAATGCACACTTAGCGTTACTACCACCACAATTTATTCCCATACCGAATAGTGTGGTACCGCCGCCGCCGCCACTATTTGCCTTCACATTTCATCCACCAGTGCCCCCGCCGCCTACGCCGCCGCCTTCACCGAAAAGACTAAGAGTATAGGGTTGTTGCACATTTAGGTGACCACTATAGATTTTTGCAGAGATAATATCGTTGATGCCCCACTGATGGTGAATTATTTAAGGTACCAAATAATGTATAACCATTTTTTTGATAAAATTCTAAAGCCTGAAAGTCAAAAGTATCAACCTGCGATAATTGTGACCCCATACTACGCGCAGCATTTTCCAGTGCTTTTAATAACATAGAGCCATAACCTTGCTTGCGAAATTTTGGATAAACCCACAAAATTTCTATCGATAAAGTATTTCCTAATAATAAACGGGCAGTAATTCCACCAATCAAGCCCTGCAGTGGATCACGTAATACATAGCCCAAGGCGCGCATATAATGACTGTTATCGCATTTAATATTGGTTAAATTAAACTCTGTTATGCCATCAACAAGTTTATTATAATCACTATTAGAGCAATCATATAACTCTACAGTCACGCCGTATCTCCTGCAAAAAAATCTTCTACCTCAGCATTATGTTGTAAATCTTCAGCACGTTGAAAAAATTGATCTAAAGTCATACGATTCATATAGATAAAACCAACAGCATTTCTAATTTCCGGTATTAGATTTTTAGTAAAATATTCCTCACCAAGTAAAGTATTTAAGGTTGCATATTGTTCGCGTTGTATTTTAGCAGACAAGGCTGAAAAATCTCCTTCAAAAAATGGCGAAGGGAAAGATGCCTCTTTTTGGGTATTAAAACATGCTAAGAATACTTTGCGTTGGTTTTCAAGCATTTGCTCAGAAACAGGGATAAGCATATTTGCATCTTGTACTCTATAGCGGAACCAAACATTACGATACCCCCAGATTTGTAAATTTTCTTTAGCTACTGCATCTTTGTGCCGTAGCGCCTGAGCAATAATTTGTAATACCTTATAGTGAGTTACAGGCGGCGCAGAATTAGGATCATCTGCAACGGTAATTATATCCGGTTTGAACTCATTATATAAACGTAAAAATGGCAGTACATCGGTATCAATGCCTGGCGTCTTGGCAAATTCTTTACCATTATAAAACTCTGAGCGTAAATGATGCACATTGTGTAGAGAAAAATTCTTTAAGGACCACATACGATCTACTTCTGATTCCCGCATCATGCCCTTGAGAAGTTTTATGTTTTGTTCATCGCCATTACCAGGATGTTTATTCGGAAAATAATCATCTTTCAGCCAGCGTATAGTTTGCTTGAGTTGATCAAGATTTTTGATGTCATATACAGACACCAAATGCCGCAAAGCAATAGTCGTATCTAATAAAGCCATCTGTTCTATGTCTTGCTTAACATAATAATTTATAAACTTATTAATAATTTTGTCATATGAAGTTCTAAATATATTATTTTCCTCTTTATTTAACCACCAATCACTTGCGCGATTTAATATGCTCATTATGTAAGCATCAGAAACAGAATTATAGCCACTGGTTAAATATGCAAAATTATTTTGAAATTTAAAAGATAAAACATCCATAACTGGATAATAACCAAGCATGATGTCGTCATGATGTGGCCCGGTATGTAAAATCTTTTTAGCTTTTGTAGCGCTGATTTTTATGCCATTTTCAATATGCCGAATTAAATTATTATGCACATCCAATAACATGGCTGCTAAAGGTTTTGGAGGATTTTCGAGCAACAATCTACCACGCGCATATTTTTCTAGATCATTAGGAGTTAGCATCAAAATTGCCTTACTTTCTGCTTGTGCAATTTCAATGACAACCTCGCGTATTAATGCTTGAGTCCAACCAAATTTGGTTTTAACCTGCACATCTTCGGTGCGGCGATCATCTAAGAGTTTAGCCGCACCAGCAGTAACATAAAATCTTGCATTAGGGAAACGTTGTAATATAGTCGCTGGATAACGCCGCGTTATTTGATTCTCAACTGAATCGCGCACCACCTCTGCTTTCGATTCTCCTGCTGCACTAATAATTAACACCGCGTTTGGTTTTAAACTAATTGAGCCCATGCCAATCGTGACATTAATCTTACCGCGTGCATGTTCAATACCACCCATATCTTTGGCAGCATGCGCAGCAGACATATAATCTAGTTTTACAATTTGTGTTTTACTATCAAATGCCGACCCAGGTGGAATCGACCCAAAGTGTCCACCATAACTCAAAGTGCCAACGAAAAAGTCAATTCCACCCCAAGCGCGTATTTTATTTTCATATTCAGCACAGAAAGCGCGTAACTCTTTGATTGCTTGCTGCTGCCATGCCTCAAGTTGCGAACTTGGTTTATGATGCATTATAGACAAATCAACCTTACCACTCATAAACACAACTTTTAAACCCTTTTCGGCAATAATGCCTTTACTTGTTAAATCCATCAGTAATGTGTTTTGCTTTTTTATACCAAGCACTTGAATATAATGACGTTTCAAGTAATTACTCACACTTTTATAATGTGATGCAGAAAGTGGATATGATTCTTCGATCTGTACAAATTTTAAATTGCTAGTATCCGGAAATGATTTCAGTTTGATGCCAAAGCTTTGCAGCTCTGCTTGCACATGTGGTTTATGCCAATTTTTTTTATAAAACCGCAAAAATTTAATAAAATACTCAGGTGTATTACCATTGCTTAAAGCTATCACCCCATTTGGGTGATCCTTGGCCCATTCAATAAAACGCATGGCAGTAAGTTTGCCTAATTCATATTGATTACGTGTTTCGATAACCGGCGCATATTCATGGCTATAACCAGGCTGTCGACCACTACTGGCAAGGAATATTTGTTCGACTTTGGTCCAATGCGGCGTATGCTGAGGGTAAGCCTGCAAACTTATTGGTAAAAATATTATAATAAATAGTAACAACCCTGTAGCTGCATAATTGTACAACTTATGCATCAAGAACTCCTTGGTTTAAATGACACATCCCCGATTTATACCGGGGATGATTGATCAATCTAATGCGAAAAGGGTAGGAAAGTCAAGGATTAATCAGGTGCCATTGCTGCATTATACCCTACGTAACTTTTCCGCACCTTGAGCAGCTAGCGCTTGCAGTATTTGCGCCTGCTGCGCTGCTGCTGCATCTGCAGCAGCAGGCTTACGGGCTTCGCGTAGAACACCATCGATCATGGTATGCATTTTCCTACATTCTTCAACTTGAGTTTTAGCATCTATCAATTCTTGGCCAGTGATAACAGCTACTGCTGCTGGTGCTAGCGCTGCTAACAAAAGAACTAATTTATCGCGTAACTTTTCAAGCTGTGTTTTAATTTTTTCATATTGTCCACGATCATCAATATGCTCTAAATCTATGGGTAATTGTGCCAATTTTGCAACAACTAAAGGCAAGCGTTCATTAACCCATGTTTGTTTTTCTTGCATTTCTTCACGTAGGTCTTCAGCTGTTTGTTTCCTACCATGTACCAATCCACGAATATCTAAATATTTATTTGGTTTACCTGGACGTACCGCAAGATCAGTTCTTTCAATCAATTTACCAAATTGTTGTTTTACTAGCTCAAAGCCACTTAATAGCGGCACAATATTATCTAGCCCTTGTAGATCCGCATCGCCAGCGGCCACACCTGCGGCATTCAATTTATCAATTGCAACATCCATTCTTTCTGCTTCAGAATATGCTTCTACTACTTTAGTATAACGATTTAGGAATTTACGTTTAGCTTCAGTTGCATCAGTATTAGCTTGCAATTTTTGTACAAAACCATGCAAATTTGTAGCAACGTCTGCACCGAGGAATTCTGCGCCAATAAATTGCTGAACTTTTTCCGGCACATCAACTCGACCAAAAAGTTTGGACATAAAAGTGCCATCCGCGAATGCGGCGACTATTTTATCAAATAATTCAGTGGTTTTTTGTTTAATTGCTTCTGGATCAAGCAATTTATTATTTTTCTTAAATAAACCTGCAAATTCAAATTCTGCAGGCGCTTGTCCGTCTATTGCAGTATAAATTTCAGATGCATATTGTTTACCACGTTTCTGATGTAAAACCACAGCTAGTTTTTTTAACAACAACTCAATTTTAACATCCAACTGCTCTACTTGTACAGGAGTTAAACCTGGTTTGTATTGTTTCAAAATGTTGCGTGCAACACGATTAAATGTTGCAAATAAATTTACTTGTTGACCATTACGACTAACATCTGGCAGGCCTTTAAGCGATATTATTTTTTCAAGCAAAAGTTTCTTATGTTTGCCAGGATAATTTACAAAATCTTGTGGTTCTAATTTAATTCCTGGGTTAGCATCTGTATCTTTCGCATGTTGTGCAGCATGTTCGCCAGCCGGAGATAAAATCTGTGCAAAATAAGAACCGAATCCTTTAGCTAAACCTTCTATAGTTGGTTCATGCTCTTCCATGGTTTGCAAATAACGTATTGCTTGTTGAGTTTTGGTGCGTTGACTATGAGCTAATCTTTTGTGAATATCGCTACTAAGATTGCGTAAAGTATTATTATCAAATGTATTTAACAACAGTCTAAAATCATTCAGGTTGTTATACGCAGGTAATACTGTCGCCTTTTGCGCTATCCGAATCGGGGTTTGTACGCATAGAGCTTCATCCTGCGGATCCATCTTTATTTTCAAAGTCATTAGCTTTAAAATATTTAAATTACGCTCTAATGTTTCCTGATCAGCGGTAGCATAATAAGCCTGTACCTGCGCAGCAGTAATTTTATCCACCGAGGCTGGCAAGGGCGCATAGCCTCTGGCAGCGAGAGTATTAATTAATTCGGCACCAAAGCTACATGCCACACCTTGATACGTGCCTAAATTTGTGGCTTGGAAAAATTTTAATAGTTCACTAGTTATATCTTGAGGCATGCTTCACCCTCCAATTTGTACAGCTTTTGCGATATTAAAACATTTAATCAACTAAAAATCAAGCTTTATTTAGCTAGATATCTTATGTGTATATGCATTTTCATGCATTTTCATGCCCTTGACCTGAGCTGATTTGTATGTTAGTATCTTGACACATTTAAATTGCATGACTCAAGAGCAAACAATGATTATATATAGAATGATTTTTGGTTGGCTTATTAGCCTGGTTCTAAATTTCTTCAGCCCAGCCCCCTTGGATGCATCTATGCTTAATTCAGATCATGCCCCTGCTGTAGCGGAAGATCACCTCGAGTATAACGATGATCCAAAGCGCAACCGCAGACCTGTATCCTAACAAGTAATACGTGTGGAACTAGTATAAAACTGCAGGTCTTAGACTAAAAAATTAAAGTTGTAGCGTCACGCGCCGAATTGCTTAGTATATATCTTAAGCAAGGTGCCGTGTAATGTACACCGCAGATACACAGAATGCCGAACAATTTGAACATGATCTTGATTCGATCAGCAATGAAGTTATCGTTGCTGAAATCAAACAATTGGCTACTAAGACTAGCAAAGCATCCTCGACAAAAATTCGTAAACTAAAAACAGAACCAAGAGATACTGAAGATTATGACACTGATGAAAAGTCTCCTGATCCAACCGATATCTATCTAAAAGAAATTGGCGCAGCTCCTTTGTTGACCAAAGAAGAAGAAGTATATTTTGCTAGGTTAGTGCAGCAAGGTGATGCCAAAGCAAAAAAACGCATGATCGAAAGTAATTTACGTTTAGTTGTTAAAATCGCCCGTCGTTATTTACGCAGCGGCATGCCAATTTTAGATTTGATTGAAGAAGGTAATATTGGTTTGATCCGCGCAGTAGAAAAATTTGATCCTGAACTTGGTTTTAGGTTTTCTACTTATGGTGCATGGTGGATCCAACAAACAATTGAACGCGGGATCATGAGTCAAAATCGTACTATTCGTCTACCAGTACATATGGTAAAACGTTTGAACTCGTGCTTAAAAGCCAGTCGCGAACTATCCAAGGAATTAGATCATGAGCCTACCACGGACGAAATTGCTAAAAAAATGAATAAAGAGCCAGCAGAAGTTGAAAAATTATTAGCCTTAAATGAACGTGTAGTTTCAATTGATATGCCAATTTCAGATGATATTAACAAACCATTATTAGATACGATTGGTAGCAATAGTGATGACCCAGCGCAAATAGCCTTAGCACAAAACCTAAAGGTTCACATTAGTCGTTGGTTGAGCAAACTTAACACCATGCAACGTGCTGTTGTTGAACGTCGCTTTGGTTTAAATGATCATGATCCCACCACTCTTGAGCAAACCGGTAAAGATATCGGTTTAACTCGCGAACGTGTACGGCAATTACAATCAGAAGCTCTAAAAGCTTTGCGCGAAATTATCGAAAATAAAGGTGAAGATTTTACTACACTTGTCGGTTAGGTAATTTTGCAGATACTGCTTTTGGATCAACGTAAATTAAATATGCACCTGCAGTAAACCCCAGTATTTCAAACATAATAAATGACCATGGTGCTATAATTAATTGTAGGGGGTAAATTGAGGTATAAAAAAATGTTTAGCAAAACCTTGAGCTTACAAGTATTTACAATGCTAATGCTTGCAGTATTAAGCTATAGTTTACCTAATGTTGCTTATGCCGAACATGAACATAACCATCATGGAGGAGGCAGAGGTGGCGGTGAAGTGGATATAAATGTTGGCCCTTATTATTATGGCCCATATCCATATTACCCAACAGGTTATGTTGTAGAGCCTTATTATCCTGTATATCATCGACACCACATAGCTGCATCAATAACTTTGAGCGCTCAACAAAGATTAGCATCTTTAGGCTATTATCAAGGTTCTGTTGATGGAATATATGGTGCACAAACTAGAAATGCGATCATGGCATTCCAACATGATAAAGGCTTAGCCATAACTGGTACTTTAAATGATGCAACCATTGCAGCATTAGGCATTTAGTCAAATACGCTTGAATTGCGGATAATAGATATGTTAAAGTATTTTATTATTCATAAATGGATTAGTTATGGAATTTAAAAATTTAGGCGATATTGTGCAAACAATTCAAGATAATAAACAAAAAACAATTATAATAAAAAAACATATTCTTACTACTAATGAATTGTTAGATATTGAAACTGCTTTTACAGACAATACCTGTGTTACACAACTAGTATTTGCAGATTGCGACCTACAGCCTGAAGATGGAGCAATTTTAGGCCGGATAGTTGGCAGACACCCAGCAATACAAGTTGTTGCATTAGAATGTAATTGTTTAGGTGATCAAGGCATAGAAGATTTTTGCAAGAGTGCTATTCGCTCTAAAACTTTATATCGGTTGTCATTCAACGAAAATGATCTAACTGATAATGGTGTCAAATCATTACGCATGTTATTAATGTATGGTTTCTTACAAGTTCTAAGCTTAGATGATAACCCTAAGCTTGGTTCAAAAGGCATACATAAATTATTTGCTGGCTTAGAATGGTCGCATCCACTTACTAAATTACATTTAGATCGATGTTCAATAACTGCCGAAGGAGCTGTAGTCTTAGCTGCATATCTTCGTTCTAACCCATATTTAAAGCATTTAATCCTGCCGAACAATCCAATTGGCGATGCAGGTATAACAGCTATTAGTAAATGTTTGCAACATGTAGAATTTCTAGGTGTATGTAGTTGTCGAATTGGTAATCTAGGTGCAATTATGCTGGGTAAAGCCGTAGAAGCACCAAGGAAAACTCATTTATATGAACTAGATTTAGGCGAAAACCAAATTACGCACCTAGGTTTAGCATTAAATGACAAAGAGGGTTTAGCTGTTAGTTTAGCAAAAAATACCATTTTAGCTGCTCTTCATCTAGATGAAAATAAAATTGGCGACAAAGGCGCTGCCGCAATGGCTAAATTGATTGGCGTAACTACGTCGCTTGAAATTCTTGATTTATCTGAAAATTATATAACCGATAATGGATCGAGTGTTTTAGCGGCTGCACTAGCTGGCAATGCGTCGGTTACTGATTTTTATTTAAGTGGTAATCAAGTGCGCGTTGCTACTGAAGCATTTGCGAATATGCTATCACAAAATGTTACCTTAGTTTGTTTAGATTTAGCAGATACTGGTATGGATGACTATGATGCCATAAGCTTTGCATTGGCTTTGCCGAATAATCACACCCTTGAGACTCTTAACCTGGACATTAATCCACTTAGTGATGAAATTTTACGCCAAATTAATGGTTATCTTTCTAATAAGCAATCACTAGATAATAGCGCGCAAGAAAACCTAGATACTGAGGAAGAGGATGATCAGGATAGTAGTCCTAGCGACCTTAACAAACAATATTCAGTGGAAGTGCAAGATGGTTTAGTTATAAAAGCTCGTATGGAATAGATATCGTCTATACTAAAACAAGACGAGGTTAAAATGAAACAAGCTGTCAAATTTTTGACGATGATCCTTTACATTGCTACCATTGCAATCACAGGTTGCACCACAGTAGTAGAAGAAGGTTATTACTCACCATATTATGCTCCCGGCCCATATTATTATGGGCCATATTATGGACCTGGCTATGGGTATGGATACTACGGACCGTACCACCACCATGGCGGGGGACATGGCGGATATCACCACTAATCTGCAATTTTTAAGATAATCTTGCCTTGAGCATGTCCTGATTGACTTAAGGCCTGTGCTTCCTTAACTTGTTCTAAAGTAAAGACTTGATCAATTAACGGGGTAATTTTGTGCGCATCGATTAATTTTGCAATTTTGCTTAATACTGTACCATTAGCACTAACCATAAACCATTTAGCCGTTACGCCATATTTATCAGCTAATTTTTGATCTGGAGTATCAACAGTGGTAATTAATACTCCACCACTCTTTAAGCACTTAAATGAATCTTGTTGAGTTTCTCCACCAATAGTATCTAAAACCATATCAAGATTTTTTGCAATTTCACTGAAATTTTGTTTAGTGTAATCAATCACTGTATCAACACCAATTTTTTTAGCCAGATCAATATTTTTAGTCGAAACTGTGCCATACACAGTGCAACCTTTATCTTTGGCAAATTGCACTGCGAAACTACCAACTCCGCCAACCGCAGCATGAATTAAAATTTGTTGACCTTTAGTTAGATTAGCTTGGGTAAATAATGCTTCCCATGCAGTTAAAGCTGCGAGTGGTACACCTGCTGCTTGAATGAAGGTCAAAGAACTTGGCTTAAGCGCCGCTTCATTTTCTGCAATTACTATATACTCTGCATAAGCACCATCTTTAGCGATATCCGGACGCGAATAAATTGCATCGCCCTTTTTAAATTTGGTCACTTCGCGGCCTACTTCTTCAACTACCCCAGCAACATCCCAACCCAAGGTTATTGGTAAATTGAAATGCACCCTCTCCTTTAACCAGCCTTCGCGTACTTTCCAATCTAAAGGATTAACACCTGCAGCTTTTACCTTAACTAATATTTCGTGATTGGATGGTGTAGGCACTG
>Ga0206842_1119_pt1 | contig 13748 bp, 7 predicted proteins | sample Alteio_BWOrgCont_23_FD_152861 | JGI IMG/M metagenome (GOLD analysis project Ga0206842, IMG submission 152861) | Enriched cells from forest soil in Barre Woods Harvard Forest LTER site, Petersham, Massachusetts, United States -... | ecosystem: Environmental > Terrestrial > Soil > Temperate forest > O...
ATAACACCGCCATTGACGAGATCGCTTCGCTACCTGGAGTTAACGAAACGACAGAAGGCACCGGCACCACCAAACCGCAGATCAACGGGCTGGGCTTCGACAGGGTATTGACGCTGATGGACGGCGTGCCCCAGGAGGATTTCCAGTGGGGCGATGACCATGGTTTATTGATTGACCCTTACGCCGTGTACGAGGCCGAGATCATCCGCGGTCCGGCATCTCTGCAATACGGGGCCAGTGCGGAGGCTGGGGTGATCAGTTTTAAGTCAGAGCCTTTGCCCGAGAATGGCACCATCCAGGGTAGCGTGCTTACCGAATATCATACCAATAATGGTTACCTGGGCACCTCGTTAAACATATCAGGCAATCATAACGGTTTTGTTTGGGGCCTGCAGGCCAGCGGCGAAGAAGCGCACAGCTACTCCAACCCTAAAGACGGCTATGTTTGGGGCACCGCCTGGAACCAAACCAATGCCCGGCTAACCCTCGGTATCAACAAGGATTGGGGTTACTCGCGGCTTACTTTGAGCGCCCTGCACCGGCGGATAGAAGTACCCGACGGCAACCGCGACAGCACCGGCCGCTTTATATTTGACACGCCGATAAACGGGAAATTGTATCCTTCATCGTCTGATTTTTTATCCTATGCGGCTAATATTGCAGGCGATAAGGTGCTGGATGAATACCAGGCCTGGTGGCAAAACAGCCTGAACGTGGGCAAGGGAAGGATCGGGCTGGATATTGGGTTTACCCAAAGCGTTCACCATGATATTGATACGGGAACAGTCGGCTCGGGCAATTTGCTGGTTAATGATATCCCCTACTCCATCAGGTATCAAATAGCGGGCGAAAAATCCGGTTTGAAATTGACTACCGGGATCAACGGCATCTACGAGTTCCAGCATAATGGGGCCGCGCCGCCGGCGCCTTATGTGGCCGATTACGAGATCCCCAACTATTCTAATTTCGAGATCGGTGGCTATGCCATCCTCGAAAAAAACTTTAAAAACTTGACGCTGAGCGGTGGATTGCGCTTCGACAGGACAGATTTTGTGGGCGACCCGATGTCGTTGAACGATGCAGGAAATATTGTGCCGGTTGGAACGCCCGGATCGATGGTACAGTTTACCGGGTTTAACAATACCTATAGCGGTACCTCGGGGAGTATCGGGGCATCGTATCAGTTGCCGGATAATAATTATGTAAAGCTCAACGTCGCTAAAAGTTACCGCGCGCCTGCCATTAATGAGTTAACCAGCAATGGCCTTAATATCGGCTCGAACGCGGTGCAACTGGGCAACCTTAATTTAAAGGCCGAGCAGGGTTATCAAATAGATGTCGCCTACGGCTACAGCGGCAGGGATGTGAGTTTTGAGGCGGACGGTTTTTACAACCATATCAGCAATTTTATTTTTGCCGACCGGACCGACTCCGTTTCGCAGGGATACCCGGTTTACCAGTATGTGTCCTCCAATGTGGCCATCATTACCGGGGTTTCGGGGTTTTTGAATATCCATCCGGCGGGGGCCAAATGGCTGGAGGTGGCTAACGGGTTTACTTATATCCATTCGCAGATCCCTAACGCAACAGACTCCACAAGTCACCTGCCATGGATCCCTGCGCCGCATTTAACCAGCGAAATTAAGTTGAGGCTGGATGACCGGCCCCGTTCCATCTTTAGCAAAACCTATTTTAAGTTTGGCCTGCAGCACGACTGGGCGCAAAACAACATTTACAGCGCCCTCAATAGCGAAGTACCGTCTGCGGCGTACACTTTGTTTAATGCCGGCATCGGCACCAGCCTGGCGGACCCGAAAACGGGCAGGGTGATCTGTTCCGTTTTTTTGAATTGCAGCAACCTGACCAATGCTGCCTATGCCGACCATTTAAACCTGGCGCAATATTTCCTGGCGTATAACGGCCCACCGGTTACTGTAACAAGGCAAAACCAGGGGGTGTATAACATGGGCCGAAATATCAGTTTTAAACTGGTTTTCCCTTTTGGGAAATAAATAATTTTATGCTACGTACCTGAACTTTAAAGTAATTGATCTATATTTCAGTTCAATTATAAACCGAACAGCCCGAAGCTGTTAAAAGATATAGATCGATAGATGAAAAAACTAATTAAAAGGGTTTTGTACACGCTATTCTACCTGGTGCTGGCCATCGTTGTTATTGGCTTGGTACTGGCTTTTCTCCCGACACCCTCAAGGATAAAGAATAAGGGGATAACGCCTGCCGAAGCAGCCATTTTGCGGCAGAACTACCAGGGTCCTCATAACCTGTTTACAACTACCGACGGCCTGACACTTTTTCTGCGCCGCTGGAACCCGGATACCATCGTCCTGGCGAAAAAGGATGTTGCCGTTTTAATTTTTCATGGCTTTACGGCGTACAGCGGGCCCTACAGTATGGCCGCCATCCCCATCTCCAGGGGCGGGTATACCGTTTTCGGGCTGGATTACCGGGGGCATGGCTTATCAGACGGCAATCGCGGCGACAGCCCGGGCAAGGACCGATGGATAGCCGACCTGGCCCAGGCAGTGAAAACTGTAAAAGGCCTTGGCTTTAAAAAAGTTGTCGTTTTGGGGCATAGCCTGGGTGTGGCCATGGCTATGTGCGCAGCTGATGCTGTTCCAAAAGATATTTCGGGCCTGGTGTTGCTCTCCGGCGCTTATGAGGGCCGTAAAGGACTAACCAAACCTGTGCCGGTATTTACCCAGGCGAAGATCCTGGCGAGTTCCATTTTTCGCCCTTCGTACCCGGCGGTTGAATATTACCGCGATGGAATGAACGTATCCAAAGATACTTTGTTCAATTTCAGGTATACGCTGCGGTTCCTGACCATGATGGATGTTAAAAAGCTGCGGCTGCCGGCTGATTTAAATATCCCGGTGCTGGTAGGTGTTGGAGATCATGATGAATTGTTTGAGGTGGATAAGGTGAAGGATTTTTATAACCTTATCCCGGGCGACAAAAAGGAGTTTTTTATCATGAAAAACGCTACCCATGCTAAGATCCCGGTTGAATGCTGGGAAGAAGTTGTGGCATGGCTGGATAAAACGTATAAAAAGTGAAACCCAACGATAACATTCGCTCTTCACAAAACTTTCGGGCGGTTTAAATTAAGCTGTAAAAAGCTATATTCGGGTTTAACATTCAGCAGATAAAATGAAAACAGTTTTTGATAAAGAAACAAGAGACGAACTGGCTGCAAGGATCAATTCGGTGGATGAAACTAAAGCGCCCCAATGGGGTAAAATGAATAGTTACCAGATGCTTAAGCATTGCTGTTTGACCGAAGAACTGTATTTGGGAAAGAAAAAGTACGACAGGGTTTTCCTGGGGCGGATATTTGGGAAAACAGGACTAAAACGCATCCTGAAAGAAGGCTCCCCGTTCCCGAAGAACGCCAGGACCAGCCAGAATTTTGTTGTAACCGGCAACGGCAATGCGGAGGAAGAAAAGAAGAAACTGATCGCGCTGATCAACGAATATGAAACATTTTCGGAGCCGTTTGTTATGCACTGGTTTTTTGGGAAAATGACCAAAGAACAGGTTGGCGCTTTTTCGTATAAACACCTGGACCACCATCTTCAGCAATTTAACAGTTAGGAAATCCGGCGACGCAGGCGTCGCCAGATTTCCCGCGCAGATCCTGTTAAAATTGCACGTTCGTCATCACGGTGATGCTCAGCTTATCTGTAGCCGTGGTGCCTGCCTTTAATCCCTGCAGCCAAACAGTATACAAGGCGCCTGCCGACAGGTTTACGCCGGTTGATGATGCCAGTACAGTGCTTGTGCCCGTTGTTTTCACCTGCAAACTATAGGTGCCGGCAGCTACCGGTACAAAAACAGAATGACCCAAAAAGCCGCGGTTGTTGATATTGGTGCTGGAACCCTGCACTGAAAAATCCACGGCGCCGGCATCCGGGCTCAGGTTGATAAAACGCACACCTGCCTGGCCGCTGGCCGGCTGATTTAACGTATCGGTAAGCAACAGGTACTGCGGGCTGGCACTGGTATTTGCCAAAAACAGCGAATAATATTGATTTTGATTGATCACTACAGAGCCCGAAAGCAGCTGGCCCATTGTGGCTGCATTATCAAAATTTGCGGTACGCGTACCGGTGTAAGCCCTGATGTAGCCCGTATAATCACCAAACTGGAAAGGCCAGTTGTTTACCTGGTTATTATTCAGGAAAAAATTGAGCTGCGGCTCGTCCGGCGATGCCTGCACCACATTGAGGTAACCTACCGGGGGATTGTAGTAGTTGTTGTTATCTTTTAAACACGATGAGAAAGACAATAACAAAAGGCCGGCGACGATCAAAAATGCATGCCGGCAACTCGTAGGGGATTTAAAATTTTTCATAAAAAATAGATTAATGTTTTTCTATCTATAACGAAAAAGAACCACAAAACGCTACACCAAAATCAGTCAAAATTACATATCGGGCATTATTTTTAATTATTAATACAAATTGTATTTACAATAACAAACAAACCGTCGACAAGCCTGCTACCGCATACGCCACAGCTTGTTGCAGTGAAAAACACATGCGACAGCATTAAAATGCAAATTTTGTGATTGTACACCCCCGCAATCACAAAATTGTTAACCATTTTTTAACCCATACTTTATTTAAAAGTTTGGGGAGAAAATTTTTTAATTATTCAGGTCGAAAATTTACAATTGCTGTCCGTTTTCTTTTATATTTGAACAAGTTCTTAAACCTTATTAAAATCCATGAAAAAATACCTGTTAATCCTGGCCGCTTTTATTTTTATTGCTTCGGGCTGTCAAAAAGACACCAAAGTAGTACCTGTTAACCCCAATGCATCGCCAAACATAAAGCTGGATCTGAAACATTCATTTTCGCAAAGTGTGGACGGCAATGGCGTAACCACTACCATTACCTATATTTCAAATGGCAATTACGATATCAAAGTTTCCATACCATCGGCGTTTCTCCGTCCATCCACGGGGTACACTTATGTTATCTACAGTACTTCGGGTAACTCGCTGCCAAACCAGTTTACCAACCAGGGCATAACCTGGGAGACCACTTATAAATTGCTGACGGGCACAGGTTTTATTGCCTATTCGAACCCAAGTACCGGGTACGCCGGCAATTCCAATAATTTTACCATTACGGCACAGCCTGCAGTACCTGATCCTGCGCAAGGTTGGGTTGGTTTATATCGCTATTATGACTCTGATTCACCCTCACGCCACTATTATACCAATACGTGGGAAGAGCTGGGCAGCTTTTCGCAGGGATATGAATTTGAAAAACTACAGGGAGTGATGTACGATAACGCGACCCGCGCGCCTAACCTTATACCTTTATACCGTTATTATAACGCCACCAGCAACGACCATTACTTAACCACCACAATGGGTACCTATGCAGGATACACCTACGATAAAATTATCGGCTACATCAGTTCAGCAGCATCATCAAGTACGTTTTTGCAGTTAAACGAGTATTATAGCAGCGCCGGCGGGCACGTGTATACATCTCCCCCCCGAGGTACCTTCGGGCTTTACGTTTGATACCACGCTGGGTTACTTCCCGGCAAGTACTTCGCCACAGATTGTTTACGAATTTTACAACGCAACCGCGGGCAAACACGCCTATAGCTTTGACCTCAATCTGCCTGCCGGAAATCCGACGTACAGCTTAAATGGCCAGCCCTTTTTGGCTTACGAAACAACAGTTGCCAGCACCGTGCCTGTTTACCAGTTTTATAACAACAGCACACAGGACCATGTGCTTACTACTAATGCCAACCCCGGTTTCCCTGCGGGATATAACAGTACCGGCGTTGCCTTTTATACCTATACATCAGCAATAAACGGCAGCGTGCCCATTTACGAGTTTTACAGCACCAACGGGGTTGATCATTTCTATTCGGCAAATTCACACGCAGCCGACCCCTATCCGTCGTACCATTATAATGCACAGCCTTTTTACGCCCTGCCCCCAACCAGCACACCCCAAAAAGTATACGAATATTATAACGGAGGCAAGCATGCTTACAGTTTAACCTACAACGCAACCAACAACAATGGACAGCCTTTTATGGCCTACCCGGTTTATATCCCCGGTACCGTTGCTGTTTATGTGTTTTACAACAGCAGTTCGAAGGACCATGTATTAACCACCAATATTAACCCGGGCTGGGCAGGATACGCGTACAGCAGCACAGTATTTTATGCCTATACCACCAATGTTGCAGGAAGCGTACCGCTTTACGAGTTTTACAGTTCGTCCGGTGTCGATCATTTTTATTCGACGGATATCCACGCGGCCGATCCGTACCCGGCCTATCATTATAACGGGCAACCATTTTATGTGATCCCTAACTAATAATATCATCCAAAAAATAAAAAATAGCCGTGCGATTTTATTGCACGGCTATTTTTTTATAAGCATTTCGCACCAGTATTGCTGGATTATACCAGTGCAGGCAACAAGTTGTTTTTTGCGATTTACACCTGAAACGCGAGGGAGTGGGAGGCTGATTTATCATACCGTAAAAAGACCGTTTAATTACCGTTAAAACACGGTTTGAAAAGTTGCTAATATCAATTAATTTCATGATCAATATAACGCAGATTTCGCGTATCGAGTTAATTATCATTTAATTACGACCAGCTTTTCCGTTTAACCAAATCTTAAAACAATGCACGACATTAAAAAACCTTATATCATTGGCCTGGACCTTAAAATTGATCCCGCAGTTCAAAAAATTTGCGAAATTTACAACCAGTGCTCCGGGTCAACACGCAGTGTTATGTATGTATTATTACTGGTTAATATCCTTGCCTTTATATCGGTAATAAACACGCACAGGAGCAACTGGATTACTACGAGGATTGCGTCAAAACAAGATAATATCGAGCTTAATGAGAAGAAACTGATCGCATTAAAATACTCCTATTTACGAAAACAAACGGAACAGCAAACCAGATACCAACATCTTACTGAAAAATCAAAAAATAATATTGCAAAATTAACTGATCTACGATCTGCCGGCTTGATCGACTCCTTACAACTGGACTCGTCATTTACCGTTCAAAACACGATCATCTCGGACAATATAAAACGGGAAGCAGGTGAAAGAGATAATCTTATCCGAAATAAAATCGAAAATTCACAAACTGTTAAAGTCCCGATACTTGGTAACTCTTTCGATATTGATAACCTTGCGATCGTATCGGGAGTTTCATTCATTATTTTATTAATCGTATTAAAGTTTACGCTTACCAGGGAAAAGAACAACCTGAAACTGGCATTTAATGCAATAACCGACAGGTATACCGATTTGATTGAACCGGAACTTAAGGACAACGTCACCGCGATAGCAACCGCACAGGGTATCAGCGAAAAGGTTGTGATGGCCGAAATTAACAACATAAGACGGGAGCATCATTATAACTTCCTGTCGATGAACGAGATATTTAATTTGCCTTACCTTACCGTGAGCGATAAAACCCTGCAAAATACAACCACCGGCAAAATTGTAACACGATATCTGTTTTACTTCCCATATTTCATTTACCTGCTCACATTTGTAAATGATTTAAGTACCTGGCCTGAAGGTTTTAAAGTATCCTTTTGGCATACTATTATTTTGTACATTATCAGTTTTATTTTCCTTACCATAATTGCACGGCTGTCCCGGTCGTGTAACAAACAAAAGCTCATCGTTACACAGTTGTTTAACAAATTTTACGAAAATAATTACCGGTATCAGCAAGTACCCAAAAACGAAAAAAAAGTAACAACCGTCGAAGCGATATTTTATTCATTTGTGCCACTGATCCGAACCATACATGTCTTATGGGATGGATTGGTTAAGAAAAAAACCGCGCGCATTTAATTGGTAAACGGCAACCTGCCCGCAGCCTTGAGATTGAGAGAATTTTTAGTATTGCAGTCCCCCCTGATTCCATTCCTACACGAGATTGCAATAAACCCGCGGAAGCAGGAAGGCGGGATTACAAGCGCAATTATTCCTCATTTAGTTTTCCGGTTTGCAAATTCGGACCATCAATACACCGATAATTTTTTTGGGAATACGATATTATCGGTATCTTAAAGCCAAATTTAAAACCCTTGCCGAATCTTATGGCAACAATTAACCTGTTTACCAATTCGCGATACGGATATCGTTTGTGCGCGCGGCTTTTGCTGCTGTTTGCTATCTTTACTTCATCAATGCGTGTTTCCGCCCAGTTTCACCAGGTGCACATTGAACCTGATGTGGATAACGCGGTTAAACTGAGCTTTTATAAGCCCAGCGAGGGTTTTGTGGCTTTTAAAAACTACATCGGCTATACTGTCGACAGCGGCAGGACATTTGTTAAGAAAACGATAACCAACAACAATGTTGATTACAGTGGTAACTCGGTTAACCTCACTTTCGGGTTTAACATAAACGGGGTGCACGCCATCGATCAAAATAACCTGCTTGTTTACGGCGATTATGCGCTTGCATCCACCATATTATATTCAACTGACGGGGGAAATACTTTTAAAATTGTCATTTATGCCGCCCCTGATCTAAACACCGGGCCGAGTCCTTCCATGACCGATATGATTTTCCCGCAAAATGACGCGACCGGATATGCTGTTTATGATCATCATATACTAAAAACAACCGACGGCGGCCAAAGCTGGTCGCAAAACTATACCACGGCAAATGCCCCCTTATTATCATTTCAGTTTATTGATGACAACAACGGCATAGCCTTTGGCCCCGGTAGCGATTTAGTTCAACTTACCAGCGCCGGCGGCTGGCAGGTACTCAATAAACCTCCGGGCACTATGAACTGTGCATCCTTTGTTAGTACCACCACCGGCTGGGTAAGTAACAGTGACGGCAGCATTTACATGACTAAGGACGGCGGCGTGACCTGGACACAGCAAAACCCCCAAATGGGAACACTCTTTTTTGCAAGCAAAATGCAGTTTGTTAACGATAGCACCGGCTATGCCATAGCAACACATAGCTACGATGTTTTTAAAACCTCCAACTCCGGACGGATATGGGAGCCCCTGCCGCGTAATAACAATTATAGTTACCTGGGCTATACCCTTTTGGATTTTCAGATGATGAATAATTTTACCTGGGCCGCAGGCGGGCACGGGTATATTGCCCTGAGCGGAAATAATGGAGGGCCGCTAACGGTTCCTTTGGCTGTTTTCGCCGTAGATACCACCGGCTTATCAACTACCGGGAATGTGCATTTAGTAAATTATTCGCGGCCTGGTGACCAGTATCAATGGGTTGTGAATGGCAAGACAGTCGGCACCACGTACAATACCAGCTATACGCACAATATTTTATATTTGGCAGATACCATCAGCCTGGTGGTTTCAAACGCGAAATATAAAGATACCCTAACGCAATACGCCTATTTTAACCTCGTACCGCTGGTCAATAGCTTTACCCCTGCGAGTGCAGTTGAGGGGGACCTGGTAACCATTAAGGGTTTTAATTTTTTGGGCGCTACGAGCGTTTCATTTGGCGGCACCGCCGCGGCATCGTTTACGGTTGTTTCATCAACTACCATTACCGCTGTGGTAGGCACAGGGGCCTCAGGCAATGTAGAAGTGGTGGGGCCATACGGCGCCTCGTTAAAAAGTGGTTTCACTTTTATTCCCGGGCCGTCGATAACGTCATTCTCTCCCCTTACGGCTTTGGCAGGCACCACCGTTACTATTACCGGAAATTATTTTATCAACGTAAAACAAGTGTTATTTGGCGGGATACCGGCGACGTCCTTCGTTACTGTATCACCAACTCAAATAACGGCGGTTGTGGGCACAGGCAATTCCGGGGATATAACCGTAACGACGGCCGGGGGTACTACCACATTCCCCGGGTTTGAAATGATACCGGCTATCACCTCATTTTCGCCCTCAAGCGGCACGGTAGGCACGGTGATCTATATACGGGGTACCGGCCTGAACCACGTTAGCGCGGTTACGGTAGGCGGTGTTGCAGCAGGGTCTATCAGCACTGATTCGTTGGGCACGGTTTCTGCCGTGGTTGGCGCGGGAGCAACCGGGAATATCGTGATAACCGCACCGGGCGGCTCCGTTACCAGCACATCGCCTTTTACCTATTATAACAGGCCGACGATAACATCGTTTTCGCCCTTAACAGGCGCTGCAGGGACAACCGTTACTATAACCGGCACCAATTTCAGCGCCGTAGCGGCAGAAAATAATGTATTTTTTGGCGCGGCAAAAGCAACCGTGCTTTCAGCAAGCCCGACTAGTCTGACTGTAACGGCGCCACTTGGACTTACCTATGTGCCCATTATTGTTGAAACGCATAACCTGGTAGCCTATTCGGAGCTGCCTTTTACGCTCAGCTTTGCAAATACAGTTTTTAACGGAAGATCTTTTTCAAAACCGCTGTCGCTGTCGCCAAATGCCGGCGATCGTCCGATGGTGATGGATATTGACGGTGACGGCAAACCGGATGTTATCACCCGGAATTTAAGTATTAATGGTTTTTCGGTACTGCTTAATAATGGCCAGCCCGGTAAGTTTACTTATACCCAGCAGGACCTGGCTAATATGGGTTCCCTTGTATTTTCCCTTGCCGATGTGGACGGAGACGGCCTGCCCGACCTGCTGCTGATCAACTCAAACAGCAATAAGACAGGTCTTCCTCAAGTAATGGTCTACCGGAACATATCAACGCCGGGTCATGTGGCATTCGGGCATCCTTTAACGATGCCTTCTCTGTATGCTACTACTTCGGGCATACAAATTTCGGCATACGATATGGACGGCGATGGCAAGCCCGACATTATAGTGACCAGCGGCGACCAGGGAACGGGAATAGCGATATACGGGAACACCAGTAACCCTGGCCAACTGGCATTTAACCCCGGAACAGATATAGAGGTGGGCCCCGGCAACAACGTCCTAATTGCCGATTTTAACAATGATGGCCTGCCCGACATTTTACTTCCCAATGATGGCACCGGCGAATCCGATGTTTTAAAAAACCAGAGTAGTCCGGGGATATTCTCTTTCTGGCCGGCATTTGGGGTAGGATTGGCTTTTACAAATCCGATCGCCCTGGGCGATATTGACGGCGACGGCCTGATCGATATTGTGACGATAGACCCTGTGGCCAATAAATTATATGTTATGCGGAATTCTTCAGGTTATTTCTACGCGGGCAGTATTAGTTTCTATGGCGCTGAGGGCTATTTCACGGGGCACCAGCCCATCAACGTGGCTGTAAGCGACCTGGACGGCGACGGGAAGCCCGATATTGCTGTAACTTGCGCAGGCGATAGCACGATCTCGGTATTTAAAAACCTGAGCACATCGGGTAACTCACAGTTTGCGCCCAGGCTCGATTTTGCAACGCCGGCACACGCGGGTAGCCTGGTGATAGGCGATATGGACGGCGATGGTAAAAATGACCTTTTATTTTCGGTTTCCGGGCAGTCGATAGCAACCCTGCTCAATCAATACGACCCGAGTCCGCTGATCACTTCTTTTACGCCGACTTTCGGGGCGAATGGCGGATCGATAACCATCACGGGCCTTAATTTTACCGGCGCCAAATCAGTTAGCTTTGGCGGTGTGGCGGCTACCTCTTTTACGGTTAACAACGATCAGTCCATCACAGCAGTTTTAGGCAGCGGGACATCCGGCAATGTATCGGTCACTACCGGCTTCGGTACTTTTGCGCTGCCGGGCTTTGCTTACGGACTACCGCCGGTTATTCAGTCATTTTCGCCGGCTTCGGGCGCTGCCGGAACTTTGGTTACCATAACAGGTCAGAATTTTAACCCGGTGGCTTTTAAAAACGTTGTTTATTTTGGTGGTGCGAAGGCTGTGGTATCTTCGGCCTCGGCGACGCAGCTGGTGGTGAATGTCCCGCCAGGCGCCACCTATCAGCCCATCAGCGTGGCGGCAAATAATTTTATCGGCTACTCCAACATTCCTTTCGACCGAACATTTACCGGCGGCGATACCACTTACGACGCGTTATCCTTCACCTCCGTTTATACCGTACCGGGCAGCATAGCTACGGTTGGCGACGTAAACGGCGATGGCAAACTGGACCTGGTATATGTATCTGCAGCAGGGAATCTTACCGTGGCGCAAAATGCAGGTTTAAAGGATAGCGTTTCGTTTTCGACCACGCTGAATATCGGGAGCACACCTCCTGTTCAGCGGCTGTATATTGCGGATATCAATGCGGATGGCAAGCCCGACATCATCGCCCTCAGAAAAAGCCCTTCGCAAATTGCCATTTATTTGAATAACGGCAGCGCCGGCACCTTAAGTTTTGCTGCGCCTTTTATTTTGACCGACGAGCCCATTGACGATGGCAACAGCAGCCTGTACAGCCTTACCATAGGCGATATTGACGGTGATGGGTTACCCGATATAGCCGGAACTGAATTAAACATCCAGGGGGTTTTCATTTTCCATAATCAAGGCCGGGGGAACAACCTGGTTTTTGGCCAGCGAACGTATTACTCCCCCAGCGGATTTGCCAAAGAGATCGGCCTGAGCGATATTGACGGGGACGGCAAGCCGGATCTGGTGGTTGCCGGAAATACGCTGAACAATGTGGATGTTTATACAAATACCAGCACGCCCGACGCGATCTCGTTCGGAACGCAGACAGGCGCCACGGGCAACGACTATTACGGCACACTTTCCGTTGGCGACCTGGATGGCGATGGAAAGCCGGATGTAATAGCAGCCGGCGTAACCCCGTATAACATTATTGAGTTCAATCGTAATACCTCGTCGCCGGGAAATATCTCGTGGACGCAGACTAATACCGGGGCAAATGTTTCGCCCATCAGCCAAACATTGGATGATTTGAACGGGGATGGCAAGCCTGATCTTTTACTGAACGACAATAAGGGCAATACGCTGGGCATTTATGTGAACAATGGCAGCCCAGGCAATATTTCATTTAAAACCCCGTATTTTATGCCCAATGCGCCGGGCATTTATACCGCTGTTGGGGATCTGAACCAGGATGGAAAACAGAATATCATACAGTCCGGCGGGAGCAACATTACCATCTTCAGCAATAAAAGGCAAAAAATATATACGCTGCCCGATACCAACTTCAAGGTGCAGGTTATCAGTTGCACCTGTGTAAATTCCAATGACGGATCGTTAACCATCAGCGCTGCGGCTAATTTGCCTTATACGGCTACTATCGTCGGTTCGGACCCGAACAGCTACTTTTTGAACACTACACGGACGTTTAATAAAACATTAAGCCTTACCGGCCTGCAGCCGGGCACCTACGCCATTTGCATTACGGCTACCGGTTACCCCGGGTACCAGTATTGCAGTACCGAAGATCTGACCGCGCCGCAGGATATCACCCTTTATGCGGCGGTTGACAATAACGGCAAATCAGCAAAGCTGCACATGACGGGGAGCCAAAACTATACCGTACAGGTGAACGATATTGTTTACCAAACCGACCAAAGCGATTTTACCGTTCCGCTGCAACCCGGCAATAACCTGGTAACCGTAAGCACCGGCAAGGATTGCCAGGGCGTTATTAAACAACGCATAACCATCGGCAACGACATCGTTATCTACCCCAACCCTTTTGAGGGGCCTGTACTGATGGATGTGGGCCAAAGCCAGGCCGCCAGCGGAAGGGTTGAAATTGTGGACATGCTGGGCAAACAAGTGTTCGTGGACAATGCCGTT
>Ga0206842_1120_pt1 | contig 13621 bp, 12 predicted proteins | sample Alteio_BWOrgCont_23_FD_152861 | JGI IMG/M metagenome (GOLD analysis project Ga0206842, IMG submission 152861) | Enriched cells from forest soil in Barre Woods Harvard Forest LTER site, Petersham, Massachusetts, United States -... | ecosystem: Environmental > Terrestrial > Soil > Temperate forest >...
TCTACGTCGGTTCCGATGCGTGGCCGGCAAGCGATATCACGAACATCGATGCGGCCCTGTCTGGCGCCATGTCGGACGTGCAGTTGAACAATGTGATGGAGCAGTATTTCCCGGGCTCGATTTCGAGCACCTTCCACGGCTCTGAGAAACTCGGCGGACCCGCACCGGCCACCGTGTCTCAGGCAGATATCGAGACCCTTATCGGTTCCCTGGCGGCGAAGGGGAAGTTCGCCGGGCGCGATCTTACCTCTACAGTCTTTAATTTCATGCTTCCCCCCGGTACGGTGTTAAACGACAATGCCACTGCTTCGGCAGCTTCGTCACACCTCGAAAAGGAGAAGGAGAAGAAAAGCCCAATCCCGGATGACGATGAAGCCGACTCCCTCCATGGGCTGGGTGGCTACCATGGGTCGATCCACCCGAGTAGCGGCACCACGATCTACTACGCTGTCGGCGTGTACTCGGACGTTCGTCCGGGCGGAACAGAAAATGGCATCGTGGTCTTCGACCAGCCATGGAAGAACGTGGTGGCCACGTTTTACCACGAGTTGAACGAAGCCCGGACGGATAGCGACGTGGAAGATGCGATTCGAGCCGGCAACGATCCGAAGGGTGTCAAGTTTCTGGGGTGGACTTCAAAGGCAGGCGAAGAGTGCGGCGATTTCCCGGTGTTCGAGGCCGGAAACAACCTCGCGCTGGTATTCAAGGAGGTGCCACTGGCTGCAGGTGGTGGAACAGTTCCGGTTCAGTTCCAATACTCGGATAATGCGCATGGACCTGAGGGCCCCAGGACGACGCCAGCCAAGAAGGCCAAAGCTTCGTGAGACTGAGGCCTTTCGAGACTGAACGCCGTATCAGCTAACGCGAGCGCAGGGAGCGGATGGCTTCGGGCAGATGCTCCTCGATGTGCTTGGCGCGCTCCGACGCGATGTCGCTCAGGTAACTGGGCACCGGTGTCGCCGTAAGCACGAGAGCCAGCGCAATGACCGAGAAGATCAGCCCCGCAATTCCGGCGGACATGAACATGTGGAACATGTCGGAGATATCCAGGCCAAAAATGTTGAAGGCCACGTGCTCCAACGGCTTGATGTGCTGAAGGACCGCAAGGGCGAACAAGAAGAAGAGAACGGCCGTCGAGGTCAGCACCGCAAGGGAGACATCAAGGCTGCGATGAAACTTCAGCCGGGCGCGGCAGTGGCCGCAGTCGGCGAAGTGTTGTTCATAATCCCGGCGCATCTCCTGCGATATCCCGGAGATGTCATATCGCCAGCTCGCCAGGATGGCGCCTACGACGTGATCATTGCATCGGGTTCGAATCATTCGTTTATCACTCACTTCTAAAGAGTTAAGCTTCCAGCCCAAGAGTGCCCGATTGTTGGGCCGCAGGGGAAGGAGCCCTTTTTTGGTACTTCGATGCTCCGCCCAACCCTGTTGATTCACATGGCCTCAGAAAAAGCAGTCGCGCCGGGACTCACACAGAGAGCCCCCTAGGTTTTGCTGATTCCGGGCAGAGGCCGTTAGATTTCATTGTAACGTACTTCCCTAGAAAGAGATAGGTGGAAGAGGCTCGTGTTGGGTAGCGAGCATAAGCCGATTCGCCAGCAGGCTGGGCCGCTCCGAAAGAGCCCTCTCGGCAGCGATCCGGGCCAGGTCAGGAAGATTATTGCTTTCAGAAAGATGACCTAGTATCACGTAGGCGGCCTGGCCGTCGTAGGTGGTTTCAAGAAAATCCGCCGCGGCCTCATTGGAAAGGTGGCCCACGCGCGACAGCACTCTCTGCTTCACCGACCAGGGATAGGGCCCATCGCGCAACATTTCCAGATCGTGGTTGGACTCAAGAAAGAGCAGATCCACCGACTTCAACTGCGCTTTCACATTCGGCGGGATATAACCGAGGTCGGTTGCCAGAGCCATGCGCACGCCTTCGGCGTGGAAAACAAATCCAACCGGATCGGCGGCGTCGTGGGGGATGGTGAAGGGACTGACCGTGATATCGCCGATCTGGAAGGGGCGACCTGATTCAAAATACTGGACGGAGGGAAGCCATGCGGGGTCGGGCCTGGGCTCGGCTGCTGCGTTTTGGTCGGATGCTCCTGCTTGCGCAGTTGCAGTGGCTGATCCAGCCACTGAATCGGCTTCCGGCTCATCGCACTCACACTCGACCGCTGCGGCAAGGGCTTCGGCCTGGCGGGCAGCGGCCTGCTGCCGGCATTGCTCCACCCATTGCGCATAGGTCATGTGGCGGCGCGGCGTAATCCAGCGCATCCAGGCGCGATGCGTCGCCTGGGTGAAGCAGACAGGAATACCCAGCTTGCGCGCCGTGACCGCCAGGCCGCCGATGTGGTCGAGGTGCTCATGCGTCACGATGATGGCGTCGAGGGTATGCGGCTCCTCGCCGGCAAGTTTCATGCGCCGGAATAACTCGCGGCAGCTAAGGCCCGCGTCAACCAGGATGCGGGTATGCCCTCCCGAGACGACGGTGCTGTTGCCCTTGGATCCCGATGCGAGGACGGTGAAGCGCACCATTCTGTGAGCATACAGCGGGAAGCTGTGGAGTGGGTGGACATGGGGGTTACCGGGAGGGAACGTGGCGCGATGGAGTCTCTGGACGGCGGCGGGCAGGAGTTCGTGTTCTCCCGCTATTGGCGCAACAACAAAACGCGCATGGAATGAGCACGCTGAGTTTATGCTGATCCTAAGAGCCAGGTCTTGATTTCGTCGACGGCTTCTTCCCTGCCCCGGAGGTCTTGCGCATGACAAACAAATTGCTGACGGGCGCCCTGGCGGTGGCCGCTGGAACTGCAGGACTGCTGGCCGTGCCGATCGCCGGACCGGCAACCAGCGGGGTTCTGGCTGCGGACAAGCCGGCGACGGCGGTTGCAGCGGGGTGGGACAAGCCGGCAGCCGCGCGGTACCTCGACAGCCGCGAAGTGTGGTGGCAGGGCTGGGACCATGACAAGCGCGACCATGGAACGAGGTGCGTCTCGTGCCACACGCAAGCTCCGTATGCGCTGGCGCGACCGGAACTTCGTTCCGTCCTCGGCGAAAACGGAGTTTCGTCGAGCGAACAGGTCATGCTGGCGGATGTGGAAAAGCGCGTGCGGGCCTGGGACACGATGCTCCCTTTCTACAGCGATGAAAAATACGGAGAAGGCAAGGAAATCGAGTCGCGCAACGCGGAGTCGGTGCTCAATGCAGTGATCCTGGCCAGCTATGACGCGCGCAAGGGGCAATTGAGCGAGCTCACGCGAATGGCTTTCGATCATGCCTGGGCGCTGCAGTCGCAAACCGGTCCGGACGCCGGCGCATGGGTGTGGCAGGACTTCGCGTACACGCCGTGGGAGTCGAAGGAGTCGCAATACCACTGGGCGGCGCTGATGGCGATGGCCGTGGGAAGAGCGCCTGGGCATTATTGCGATGAGAAGAAGATTGCCGCGAATGTCGCCCTGATAGGGACGTTTCTGCGCGGGCACTACGATGCGCAGCCGGTCTTGAACAAGGTTGCCGCGCTATGGGCCTCGGCATCGATGCCGGGCCTGCTCAGCAAGGCGCAGGAGACGGAGCTGGCGGGGGAACTAAAAAAGTTGCAACACGCCGACGGGGGCTGGAGCCTGACCGACCTCGGGACCTGGGAACGCCGCGACAAAACGCCGCTCGAAACGCGTTCTGACGGCTATGCGACCGGTCTGATTGTGCTGGCGCTGGAACAAAATGAGATCGGAATTCCCGAGGCCTCGCGGGGCGCGAGTTGGCTCAAGGCTAACCAGGACAAGACCACTGGCTCGTGGCCGGCATGGTCGCTGAACAAGAACCGCGATCCACAGTCGGATGCCGGGCTTTTCATGACCGATGCCGCGACCGCGTACGCAGTGCTGGCTCTGGAGCAGGCACAGCGCTGATCCCATCACTGCTGTTCGGGCAGGTTGGCGGGCAGTTCGATGGAGACCAGTGTTCCCCGCCCGGGGTTGCTGACCACCGTGAAGCGCGCCTGTGATCCGTACAAAACCTCGAGACGTTCGCGCACGTTTTGCATGCCGATGCCGTTGCCGGTCCGGCGGAGGGCGGAATCGGGGCGAGCGGTAATACCCACGCCATCGTCGGCGACCTCAATGGAGACGCGATTGCCGTTCAGACGGCTGCGCAGCGTGACCGTGCCGCCGTGGATGCGCGGTTCCAGGCCATGCTTGATGCTGTTTTCGATCAGCGGCTGAAGAAGGATGCTTGGAACCATAAGACTCAGCGTCCGGGGATCAATATCTTTTTCGACGCGCAGCTTGTCGGCGCCAAAGCGGACCACCTCGATGTCGAGGTAATCGTCAGTGAAGCTGAGCTCATGGCTGAAGGGGACGTACGTATCGTGATCCTTCAGCAGCGCGCGCAGGATGTTGGCCAGTTTCACGATCATCTCGCGGGCCAGTTCGGGCCGGCTGCGGACCAGGGAAGCGATGGAGTTGAGGGTGTTGAACAGGAAGTGAGGATTAATCTGGCGCTGGAGGGCGTCGAGGCGCGCTTCGAGCAGGAGATGTTTCTGTTCTTCAAACTTGATTTCGAGGCGGAGGGCGTTCCACACCTTGAGGGCGATGCCGACGACCACGGGAGCGCTGAGCCAGACGAGAATCTGCAGTCCCCAGGAATCGGTGACCAGGGCAAAGAGGCGGCCTGGATACATGCGGCGGAGGGACTCCCGGACGACTTCAAACCCGACGATCAGAACCAGCATGAGGAACTGCCGATCGAAGCGCGGCTGGCGCAGGACGCGGCGAAACCAGCGGTAAAGGCTGAGGTCGATGAACGGAGTAAAGTCCCAGATCTCTTCCTTCTCGACAAAACGGCCGAGGATGCCGGCAGCCAGGCCGAGCATGGCGTCGAAGGGCAGGGCCAGGTATTCGTGGTTGTAGACCGCTGGAGCGGAGAGGACGAGGCCGGAGAGCATAGCCCAGCCAGGGCCGAGAAGCAATCCGAGAAGGATGATGGTTTCAAAGGAGATGTCGGCGGCAAGAAAGTTGGAGACGGTGATCCTGACCCAGACGCCAAGGGTCAGTGGAACCAGAAAAAATGCGAGCAGGGCGACGGTCTGGGACCGGCTGCGGCGCTCGGCAAACAGCAAGCGCTGGAAGGTGCGCGCGCGGGCCAGAGCGCTCGCCATGGCGGCGGCCACGCCCAGCTTGACCAGCAGCGTGATCAGAATCAGCTTGTTATCTGCCACGCAATCAATGTATCGCGGCGCGCGGTGGAGCATCCAATGCGGGTGATCCGGGGTCTGGATCGAGGCATCGGGCTTTCACCCGCCTCACCGGGCGGCCGACGCGGGCTGTGACGAGCGACGCAGCCATCAATCTGAAGCAAAGTAGAATGGAACCATGGGATTTGAAAGCGTGAAGAAGATCGCCGAAGCGGATTTCCCGACCCGCTGGGGCGCATTCCGCATCCTGGGCTTCGAAGGGGTATTACCCTCGCCACGGCCTTGCTGCGAGCATGGCGAGGCCTCCGGCAAGCGCGTCGAAGGCTTGGTGGCGCTGGTCATGGGCGACATTCATGCCGCGCCTCCGCTGGTGCGGATTCATTCGCAATGCCTGACCGGCGATGTTTTCGGATCGCTGCGCTGTGACTGCCGGTTGCAGCTGGAGCTGGCGCTGAGCGCAATCTCCGCCGAAGGCTCGGGCATTCTGCTCTATGAGCAGCAGGAAGGCCGCGGCATCGGCCTCATGGCCAAACTCAAGGCCTACGAGTTGCAGGACCACGGCCTGGATACGGTCGAAGCTAATGTGGAACTTGGCTTTGCGCCCGATTGCCGCGCCTATGAATTGCCCGCCGAAGTGCTGAAGCTGCTGCGCGTGTCCGCGGTGCGCCTGATGACCAACAACCCGGAGAAGGTGGCGGCACTGGAGGCGGCGGGCGTCACGGTAACGGAACGGGTCTCTGCGGAGGTGGAAACGCAGGACAGCTTCGAACGCTATTTGAGGACCAAGCAGGAAAAGATGGGCCACATTTATAGCGAAACGAATTCAAAGTACCTTTGAAATCAGCATAAGTTGCACATGTCAGGTGATCAAGGTCCTTAATCTGTTTGGCTGCTTCGGGCCGCTTTAGGCTGTTTTTTGGTGATTTTGGGTCAAACGTCGAGCTACAACCAGAATGTCCAGCTACAGCTTCCTCCCACTCAATCACAGGTGCGATTTCTCGCGCGATTCGCAATTTCCTCCGTCTGAGTTCGAATCGCAGATCAAACCGGTTTACTTCAGATAAAATCTTGGGCCATTTGCGACCACGGTAAAGCACGTGTATAGTTGGTCGCGTTTTGAATTCAAAAGGATATTCCCGAAATAGATCTGGAGGAGATGAACTATGCAGAAGGCATTGCTGTTGATCACCGTCGTATTGGCGGTTTCCGTGGTGCTCCTGTCCCCACTCAAGTTCCTATCGGCGCAAGACGACGATCATCCCTTTTCCGCACAGACTTTACTGTCGAACCAGCACCTGGACCCGAATGAAAACTCTCAGGTCATTCGTGCGTTTTTTCCAACTGGAAGCCAGAGTCAGAATTGCCTGGTAAGTTTGAACGACACAAATGCTGAATCTCTAGGCATCGTGACGTTTTGCGCTCAACGAGTCGACCAGAGCTTAGGTGGAGTTTCCGGCGTACTTGTTTCGGTGTTTTTTCCGCAGCCCCCTGCGCCCGGCCTGATATTGACAGTGACCGTACATCAGGACTCTGCACGGCGATACGGAAAACCGGTGCTATGCACCGCAGCAGATGGCTGTTAGCTGACTGATTGGCTGGTGGCCCAACCTGACCAACGGGGTGCCCCGTCCAAGCTTGCTTGGGCGGGGGGGTATCTCACCCATCACTGCGGACGGGCTGGCATCCAATAATCTGGTAATCAGAGATTCACCAGGGCACATGACCGGCATCGCACTGGGTTACCGACGCCGACAAGGTGACGCACTTCGCGCGATGGCGTGCTCTTTCTTGAATCTCCCGTGCCGCATTCTCCTGGTGATTAAACATTCTGGCGACAACTCGCATATACAGCGAATCCCTCACACATAGAGCCAGTTATGCCGGCTGGGAAGTGTGCTGTGGCTCACAGTCTGCAAGGTTGGATCTGGGATAGGCTCTGTCTGAACTGACTTGTGGGGATTGTTGCACTTGGTTGTCGTGGGGTAGAAAGAGTATGTCGACCGAAGGTTCTCGGGGCCTGAAAGAGGGCTCCGCCTCGGGGGCATCGTCATCAGCTAACTCCATCATGGCGGAGCGCCTGGTGATGATGTGTGCCTCTGCGTTGTTTTCAGGCCTGTCGCAGCGGGAATGCACAGAAATCGCCTCGTGTGCGCGAGCGAGAACATTCGCTCGCGACGAAATCCTGTTTACCCAGGGACAGCCCGTTTGCAGCCTGATCATGCTTGAAACCGGCAGCGTCAAGTTGACCCAGCTGAGTCCGGCCGGTAGTGAAGTCCTGATGTGGATGAGCGGATCGGGCGAGGCTATCAATGTGAATACGGAGCCTCTGTCGTGCAGCCACACCTGCTCGGCGCGGGCGATGGAGCAGTGCAAGGCACTGGTCTGGGAATACCAGCGGTTGCAGTCATTGCTCAACCAGTATCCGCAGATCAGAAAAAATATCAGCCGGATTCTTGCGGGGCGTCTGCAGGAACTCGAAGAACGTTTTCGCGAAGTGGCGACGGAGAAGGTGGCCAAGCGATTGGCCCTCACTCTCTTGCGCCTGCTGAAGAGCGTCGGCAAGCCGTCGAAAGACGGGGTCCAGGTGTCGCTGACCCGCGAGGAACTGGCTCAGATGACCGGCACCACCCTGTTCACGATCAGCCGCGTTCTCTCGAAATGGGCCGCCGAGGGTTTTGTGCAGCCGCTGCGCCAGGCCGTGGTCGTCCACGATCCGGAACGATTGGAATCGGTGACCGGCGAGGAAGAGTAGGCGAGCCGGCCTGAATTGCCAATTTGGAGTGCTCCGTTGCGCGCGATACAGCGCGCGCGGCTGCGCGCACCGGATCGGGTATCTCACGAAATGCCGGCGTTGCGCAGCGCCTTCAGCACCTTTGCAGTGGTGACCACCTGGCCGACATGGCGCTGGGTGTGGTCGGCTACATGAATGAGCGCTCCACCGATGCTGGTGGGCAGTTGCTTGCGGCCCACGGCACGCGGCGTGTTGAAGTCAGCTGAACCTAAAGCACGAACCCGGCCGGCCGCATTCTGGAAGGAATTCTCGATCTCCTCAAGCAATTCGTGAAGCGTCTCTGCACCGGTTGATTCGCCTTTGAGGGATTGCAATTGCATGCTCGAAAGCTGCCCGCCTTCGGCATAAGTCAAGAGCCGGTCGGTCGAGCGGGCAATGTGCTTGAGATGGGTGGCAACCGCCATGAGGCCGAACGGTTGGGCATGGATTTCGAGATCGGTGAGGCCTTCGGTCCATTTGTTCAGATCGTCGACGGCGAGGTCGAGCGCGTGAAGGACGGCGCGAGTGATGGCGGGAACGTCGGAGTGGGTGCCGCGGAGCCAGGGTTCGGTGTAGGGGGCGGCGGTGGATAGAGTGTTCATGGAGAAATTCTCCCTGGGAATTAGGAGTGGCTCTTTGCAGTGGAAGATGGTTGGGGACTCTGAGTGGCTTGGGTTCGCAGTCTCCCACTAGTGATCCGCCCCGGCGGATCACTAGAATGAGCACACTGTTGTTGTTTCGTACTAACTGGCGCCCTTCACCCGGACGACCGTGATCTTGGCGAAGCCTTCCTCGAAAGCCGGCGGCTTGAGTTTTTCCGCCATTTTGCGCATCACGTCTTCGCTCACCGATCGGTCGCGCTGACGGTTGCGATCGAGACACACCTCGAGGGGCACATCGAAGAATACAGCCTGCACCTCGTAGCCAAAACTCTTGGCCATCTTGATCCACTGGCGACGCTCGTGGATGGAAAGATTGGTGGCGTCGACATAATTCCACGGCATGCGGGCAATGAGGCGGGCGCGGAGCAAGGAGCGGAGGGTGGAGAATACCAGTCCCTGGTAGCGCTGCTCTTCCACGTCGTCAAAGAGGATGTTGCGCAGCAGGTCGCTGGAGAGCGGCGTGACTCCGCGACGGCGAAACCAGGTGGTCTTGCCGGAACCGGGAAGTCCGATGGCGAGGACCACATAGCCCTTGGGCGCCTGGGCAGAGCGATCAGCGGGCTGGACTTCCGGCGGAGGCACGGACGGGATTTCGGGCTGGGTTTCAACCTCGAGCCGACCTGAGTCGGACGGCTCATTCCAGTCGGGACGCGCAAAGCGACTGGGCTTTGTATAGGGTTTCGCTTCGGGCCTGGCCTCGGGTCTGGAGGGGCGCGGGGTGGGCGCGGCGGACCTCGGATCAGGGGAACGGTGCACAGGCTCCAGAGGGCCGGCGGGACGAGACAGGGACGGGGCCGGCGGTACACCCGGGGCGGCCTCATCCGGATAAAAGGGCACCAACGGAGCCGGCTGATTCGAGGGCAGTTCCTGGCCGATCTTGCCTGTGGACTCCGACAGATTGGGAGCGCGTTTCGAGCGTCTTCTCATTCCGAATTCAACACCTGCATTGTATTACCGGGATACCACACCGACCGAGGGCGCTGCAAATTGTGTGCAATGCGTCACAGACCATCGTGGGCCAATCCCATTCAACTAGCGTTGAGCGGTGTTTCATTCTGTTGGTTTGGCGCGAGAAGTATGGGGCGGCCATTTGGTTCTCGTTGACAACAGTGGTAGCATCATGGGTTTGGTGGAATTGCCAGTCGGGCGTTTTACAAGCCGCCGAACTCCACATCTAATTCACGCTTTTGATAGCGCACGAAGGAGAATTTACGCATGGCAGTGAAGGTTGGCATCAACGGCTTCGGCCGTATTGGCCGCAACGTTTTGCGCGCCGCACTCGGCAATCCCGAAATTGACTTTGTTGCCGTCAATGACTTGACGAGTCCGGCAACGCTGGCACACCTGCTGAAGTACGATTCGATCCTGGGCAACCTGCCCAACGAGATCAGCGTCGATGGTGATTTCATTGTCGTCGACGGCAAGAAGATCAAGGTCACCTCCGAGCGTGACCCGGCCAAGCTGGATTGGGCCTCAGTCGGCGCGCAGATCGTTATTGAATCGACCGGCTTCTTTACCGATGCCGCCAAGGCAAAGGCCCACCTCGGCGCGACCGTCAAGAAAGTCATCATCTCCGCTCCGGCCACCAACGAGGACATCACCCTGGTGCTGGGTGTGAATGAAAGCAAGTATGATCCGGCCAAGCACAACATCATCTCCAACGCCAGTTGCACCACCAACTGCCTGGCTCCTGTCGTGAAGGTGATTCTGGAAACCACGGGACTGGTCTCCGGTATCATGACCACCATTCACAGCTACACCAACGACCAGGTCATTCTCGACTTCCCGCACAAAGACCTGCGCCGTGCGCGCGCTGCTGCGATTAACATGATTCCCAGCTCCACGGGCGCCGCCAAGGCTCTCAAGCTGGTCATTCCCGAGACTGCCGGCAAGCTGGATGGCTTTGCGATTCGCGTCCCGACGCCCAACGTCTCTATCGTCGATTTGACCTACATCGCCGAGAAGCCCACCACCGTCGAAGCCCTGAATGCAGCCTTCAAGGCGGCCTCAGAGGGCGAGCTCAAGGGGATTCTGGGCGTTGACTCGAACCTGCTGGTCAGTTCCGACTTCAAGGGCGACAAGCGCAGCTCGATTGTGGATGCGCCACTGACCAAGGTCGTGGGCCAGAGCGTGAAGGTGCTGAGCTGGTACGACAACGAGTGGGGCTACTCCAACCGCGTCGTTGACCTGGTTGGCTTCCTGGCGTCGAAGGGACTGTAAAGACTGTCGTCAGTGAACAGTGGTCAGTGGTCAATTTTCTTTCTTGCCCACTGGCCGTTCACTGGCGAATTCCCACCCAATCACCATTCCTTGAGAAAATCCATGCGCCAGAACATCAGCGGCGGATCTCCTTTTGAGCCGATCATCGGCTTCTCCCGCGCGGTGCGCGTGGGTAACGTCATTCACCTTGCAGGCACAGGCCCGGTGGGCGCCGATAACCTCGACGCCGAAGGTCAGACGCGCCGCGTCTTTGCTATCGCATCAGAAGCCCTGGAAAGAGCCGGCTCGTCCCTCAACGATGTTGTCCGGACCCGCATGTATCTAACCCAAGTCGAAGACTGGGAAACTGTTGGTCGCGTGCACGGCGAGTTCTTTGCAACCGTTCGCCCCGCTGCCACCATGGTGGTTGTTGCAAAACTTCTCAATCCCGCCTGGCGTATCGAAATCGAAATGGAAGCCGTCATTCCGGAGGCCTCCACTTAAATTAGCCGGTAACGGAGTCAACTGACCGCTGTTCACTGACCACTGTCCACCGTCCACTGTTTTCAAGGAAGGCCGACTTATGCCCAAGCTCTCCATCCGTGATATTGAATTGGCGAACAAGCATGTGTTCATCCGGGTCGATTTCAACGTGCCACTCAGCGAAGACGGGGCGACCATCACCGACGATACCCGGATTGTAGCCACGCTGCCCACGATCGAGTACGCTCTGCGTCACAAGGCCAAGGTGATTCTGGCATCGCATCTGGGCCGGCCCAAGGGCAAGCCGAATCCGAAGTACTCGCTGCGTCCGGTTGTGGACCGTCTTCGCGAACTGCTCGACAAAGAAGTCGGCGAAAACGTGAATGTTGCATTTTCGCCCGATTGCGTGGGCGAAATCGCCAGCGAACTGGCGCGGCAGCTCGAATCGCGGCAGGTGCTGCTGCTCGAGAATCTGCGCTATCACGCCGAAGAGGAAGCCAACGACCCGGCGTTTTCAAAGGCCCTGGCCTCGCTGGCCGAAGTTTATGTAAACGATGCGTTCGGCTCGGCCCACCGTGCGCACGCCTCGACGGAAGGCATCACGCATTACCTGAAACCAGCGGTTGCCGGTCTGCTGATGGAAAAAGAAATCACCTATCTCGGCAAAGCGCTCGAGTCGCCGGAGAAGCCGTTCGTGGCCATCCTCGGGGGATCGAAGATTTCAGGCAAGATCGACGTGATCCAGAACCTGCTCGACAAGGTGGACACGCTGGTGATCGTGGGGGGCATGGCGTACACGTTCTATCGTGCGCTGGGAGTTGCCACCGGCAAATCGCTGGTCGAAGAAGACAAGATCGATCTCGCCAAGCAAACGCTGGAACGAGCGAAGGCGAAGGGCGTGAAGCTCTTGCTCCCGATCGACAATATCCTGGCTGACAGCTTTTCCAACGATGCCAAGACGCAGCCGTGGAACACGTCCGTCAATTTCCCTGCTGACTGGCAGGGCCTCGATATCGGACCGAAGTCCGTTGCGGCGATCGAAGACGTGGTTTCGAACGCGCGGACGATTGTGTGGAACGGGCCAGCCGGCGTGTTCGAATTTCCTCGCTTTGCTGTGGGGACCAATGCCATCGCCAGGGCAGTGGCCGCGAACAAGGCGGCCACATCGATCATCGGCGGGGGCGATTCGGTGAGCGCGATCAACCAGGCGGGCGTAGCAGATCAGATCACGCACATCTCGACCGGCGGCGGCGCAAGCCTGGAATTCCTCGAAGGCAAGAAATTGCCAGGAGTGGAAGCATTGACAGACAAGTAGAGCAGGGACCAAGGGACCGGGGCAACAAGGCACCGACCATCAACGTCGCGATCTCTGGTCCACCCGCCGCAGATAGGATCAAGCAGGACGCCTGCCCTCAGTTCCATTCCTTCGGCACCTTGACCACGTCCAGAATTTCACCGCTCGAGGTGATAAGCATCTCGAGGGATGGTAAAGTCCGCTTCCTCTCCTCCGCCCTGGGGAGGGTCTCGCTCGCATACTTTAGAGGACTGATTGTGCCGTCCGCCAATTTCACTTCGCCTGGGACAGTCGCCGTGTCACGTAGGCGGTTCAAGTCGTCTGGTTTGGGGCGGACCGGAATGATCCGCATGGGCCGCACTTTGGCCTTGCAATGGGCTGTGTAACCTCTGTTGTTGCAGGTTACCCATTTCTGCTTGTCGTTGAGCGAGAAGATTTGAATCGGAATCTGGTCGCAGAGGATCTGCCCGCCGTGGATCGAGCCCTGAACCTCGTTAATTGCTTTTCCGACGATCTCCGGCAAGCCCTTGATGTCGGCTTTTTCCACAGTCTGACTCTCCTGGAAGGTAGGCGCGACTTGGATCTGCCCGAAGTAAATCGTGAGCTTTTCGACTTTCTCCCGTGCGGACCAATTCATCTTGAACTCGCGCATCGCCGCGGCCGCCTTGTCCCCCTTTTCCACCAGCTTCGGAAAGGCGGCGATGCGCTGCCAAAGCGCGTGATCGAACGCAGCGAGCTGAATCCCATCGAGTGTTTCGTATTGTTTCTTATAGGAGTAAGGGGCTTCTTCGAGGTCGTATAGGAGCCGCACCATTTCCGGAGTGTCGTCTTTTGACAGCATTAGTTTGACTTCTCTGATCAATTTGTCGAGCTTGTTCAGTTCCATAGTTCGATGAACCTCGGGCTTGCGCTGAATTGGACGACTAACCTGAGTGAATCGCTGGAGCAAAACGCCCGTTCCGCCTGATTCATGGTCTCCTGCTCGAAAGGAGCAGACCCGGAGAAGGACGCCCAAGATCGGAGAAAGCTCA
>Ga0206842_1037_pt1 | contig 13381 bp, 11 predicted proteins | sample Alteio_BWOrgCont_23_FD_152861 | JGI IMG/M metagenome (GOLD analysis project Ga0206842, IMG submission 152861) | Enriched cells from forest soil in Barre Woods Harvard Forest LTER site, Petersham, Massachusetts, United States -... | ecosystem: Environmental > Terrestrial > Soil > Temperate forest >...
TTCGTGGAAAATCTGCTGCTGGATGTTCGTTATGCCCTTCGCGTGCTTCGCAAGTCTCCCGCGTTCACGGTCGTGGCGTTAGTCACTCTGGCCCTGGGTATTGGAGCGAATGTCGTCGTCTTCGGAGTACTGAACGCGGTCCTGCTGCACCAGCTAGATGTGAGCGACCCACAGAACCTGTATCAGCTTCGTCATAAGGCGTGGATGAGCGGAAGACTGCTGACGACGTCGTATCCCGCGTTTGAGGATTTTCGCCAGCGCAACACCGCCTTCAGCGGGATGGCCGGGATTTATGGATATTCTCATGCGGGACTGACGTGGCGTAACGCGGTGACGAGCGTCCGCGGCGATGAGGTCACCGGCAACTATTTCGATCTGCTGGGGGTGCAGCCGGAGGCAGGGCGGTTCTTCCACGAGGCGGACGAACATGGCCCGAATTCAGCGCCATATTTGGTATTGAGCGATGCTCTGTGGCGAAGCGCGTTTCATGCCGATCGGGGTGTGGTCGGCACGACCGTGGAGCTCAACAGGCATCCGTTTACGGTGGTGGGAGTGGCGCCGCCGCCGTTCCACGGCGCGGAGCGGTTTGTATGGCCGGACTACTGGGTGCCCATGGTGAACGAGGAGCAGTTGGAAGGGTGGGATGACCTGCATAGCCGGACATCCGTCACCGTTACTGTGATTGGCCGGCTTAAGCCGGGCGTGACGCCGCAACAGGCGACGGAAAATCTGAATGCGATTGCCGCCGAGCTGGCGAAGCAGTATCCCGAGACCGACGACGGACAGCCTCTGCGCCTGATCCATCCAGGACTCATCGGGGACGAAGGAGATGTCATTCGCGGTTTCCTGTATAGCGTGACCGTGCTGGCGCTGCTGGTACTGGCGGCGGCATGTGCGAACCTGGGCAGTCTGTTTGCGGCGCGCGCGGCGGATCGCAGCCGGGAACTGGCGCTCCGTGTGGCCCTTGGATCGACTCGGCGGCGGCTGGTGAGGCAACTGCTGACCGAGGCGGTGCTGGTTTCATTGATGGGCGGAGCGGCAGGTCTAGTGAGTGCCGACCTGCTGCTAGGCGTGCTGAACCGGTGGCCTCCCCTGGAAGAAGCGCATCTGGCGGCAAGCGTGGACGCGCGTGTGTACCTGGCAGGCTTGGTATTAACGCTGGGAAGCGCCCTGCTCTTTGGGATGGTTCCGGCGCTGCAGGCGTGGCAGAGCAGTCCATTGCAAATGATGAAGAGCGGACCGGTGGAATCCATGCATCTGCGCCGGTTTGCCCTGCGTGACCTGTTGCTGGGCGCGCAAATTGCCATCTGCACACTGCTGGTAACGGCCTCGCTGGTGGCGGTGCGCGGCATGGTGCGGCAGCTGCACACTCCGGTGGGCTTCCAACCGCAAGGCGCGATGCTGGTCGACATGGACCTGAGCCTGGCGGGACAGGAAGGCGCACAGGGAGGCGACGTCACGCTCGACAAACAGAAAGCGATCCTTGATGCGGCGCGGAGCATCCCCGGTGTAACAGCGACGGGTGCGGTAAGCCAAACGCCCATGAGGGGCGGCTTGCATGGGATTCCGATTTTCCGGTCGGGGACGACAGAGTTCAAGGTGAACAATGCTGTGCTCGCGCCGTACGTGTTCTCGATGTCGCCGGGATACCTGGAGGCTGCTGGCACTCGGCTGCTCAGCGGGCGGGATGTCTCATGGCAGGACACCACCAAGACGCCATTTGTGGCGATCGTAAATCAAACCTTCGCGCGCCAGGTGTGGGGCAAGGCGCCGGCAATCGGACAGCACTTTATTCTGTGGGGCAACTTGACGGAAGTGGTGGGCGTGGCGGAGGACGGCAAATACCACGACATGCAAGAATCGCCGCAGCCTGTGGCGTATCTGCCGTTTTCGCAAAGCGGGAAAAGCGGAGGGATCTTCGTCGTGCGGTCGCGGCGGGGACTGAACGAGATGACAACCGCGCTCGAACGCACACTGAGCGGCATCGAGCCGAATGTGCCAATCACGGTACAGAACTGGTCCGACTCGCTGGAGGGTGAGCTGTTCCCGGCTCGGGTGGCGACCGTGGCGCTGGGCGTCATGGGCCTGCTGGCGGCGATGCTGGCGGTGACGGGCATCTTCGGCATGGCGGCCTACAGCGTGAGCCGGCGGATGAAGGAGCTAGGGATCCGTGTGGCATTGGGCGCACGCAAGACGCAGCTGATGAGCGCGGCGGTAGGGCGGCCAATGGTGTTGCTCGTCGTGGGATCGATGCTAGGTCTGTTCGCAGGAATCTTCGCGAGCCGCCTGCTGGGGCAGATCGTGTATCAGGCGAATCCGCGCGATCCGGTTGTGGTAGGCGGCGCAGTGCTGACGATGGCACTGCTGGGAGTTGCAGCGTCCGCCATTCCAGCCCTTCGAGCGCTTGGCGTCGATCCATCCAAACTCATGCGGGAAGAGTGAGGCAGGTGAGTATTAAAGGGTGTACCAACGCTCCAATATTCCAAGCGTGAGCTGGGTGTCCAAAGTTGAGCGGGCACGAATGCCTGTACTCGCCATGGTCTGGAGATAGACGGAGAATCTTTGATGAGCTGTGGTTTTCTCATCCGGATCCGCCGGTCGCAGCAGTCCAGCGCCTATGAGCCGCCGCCTTTGGTTGATCTAGCAAAATAACTGATTACAGGCGCGCTTTGATTCAATCTACACACTGGCAAACGGGAACGCCATTCCATCCGAATCTATGTTCCGGAGTTTCACGCAAGCGCCTGCGCCTTCCTTCTCCCCCGGAAACTTCAGGGAAAGCAGGATTTAGGGGCAGGCAGCCGCACGAGATTGTCGTTAATTGCCTCGGTAGCCGTGCTCAGGAATCGCCGAATCGTCTCGAGCCTTTGCCGCCCGAATGGTTCACAACGAAGACAACGTCATCGTTGTTCTTTTTCCTGATACCTGACAAATGATCCGCATCCGTCTCCATTTACATGCTTCTCTCTTCGCCTTTTTTCTTCATGGCTTCATTCACAGCTCAAAACCTCTCCAAATCTTCACGCGCACAGGGGATAGTCAGAAATAACTCTTTCGCACGCAGCGAACTGCAGCACTCACGGGTGGGAAAGAAGCAGGCAACAAGAAGACAGCAGGAATTCACCAGGTAGTGGTTAGAAAAATGCCTGACCTTTGGCCGCGTTTGGAATTGCCACACCAGAAATGGCCTTAGATTGCGGACTGGTTTGTGCGTTTACCGCGAACGGGAACCTGTTCGTGTTTCGAGCAGCGCTACCAACGTTGTCCTTTTCGTCCCGGATGCCCCGGCAAGATGAAGACGGCATCCCATCGGATTCGCACAGAACTGGCGCGAGAGCCCAGCCGCAATGTAAATAGTCGCGTCTCTAAAATGGCCGACAAGTTGATACAGCATATCCACCGAGGGCGTCAGGTAAAGCAGCAGTTTTACCTGATCCTCACCTCTGAGCGCAGCCGAAAGCTCACGGTACCTGTCCGCCGATTTCAGGTTGTGCTCATATTCGATTGCCACTCGTTGCACATTGCCGCTCCATTCGATTTCGGCGATCGCGTCATAATCCTTCGCGAGCGGGAGGTCGATCGCGCAATTGATAGATCGCAGTTCCACGTCTCCTGTCCACTCTTTTAGCACGTGGCTCTTCCGGAGAGCGCGCCGGATTTCGGCTAGTTCCAGGTAGTGTTGCATCTGGTGAGGGTTCATCAGGCATCGCGAGTCGGACGACAGACTCATCAGGCCATCTCCGCACGCTTCCAGGCATTCGAGTCCCAGACGACTGATCGTGTACACAGCGCCTTTGTACGGAATCTTAGGCGGCAGCTTCCTGACCAGGTCTGTTTGCACTAGTCTCTTGAGCCGCCAGTTAAAGGATCGTCGCGAGCGCTCCACTTCTGCGGTCTCCATCTCCTCCCATAATTGCGCATGAGAGATGAACCCTGCGTTGCGGATGGCAGACATGAGCGGGAGATCCCGCCCGGTGTTGTATGCAATCGACGACAGTCTCGATGCCAGCTTCTCGCTGATGTCCCCAGTCAGTTCTTCAGCAGTCCCGTCCATGTAACCTCCCAATTGCCTCGTTCTGTTTTCAATTGCGCTCCGGGTTGCGCCAAAATGAGTGTCTCCTGGTCGCCACGGAAGGCGCTTCCCGCCACAATCAGCACATCGTTAGTGCACCACTTGGAGCCAAAATCGATTCTCCCGACCGTCCTGCTTTGTACGCACAGGAGGATTCGATCAGGTTTTTTTGTGTCCGGAAGACAACGGTTCAGGAGCACTCTGTTCCACTCTCCACGCTTTTCCATCCCGCCAGATTCGTATTTTCCGGGTCGGAAGACGCTCCTCGGATGCGGCCCGACGTTCATGCGTATGACTCCAGGTGTATGCCAAAAACGTCTGCTCCCAGTGAAGCCTGTAGTGTTGAAAGCGGCGGCATGGCGGCTGAAGCGAAGCGGATCGTCCGTGACATTTCCCGGTCGTAGCCATGAGAGCGAGCCGAAACTGATGCACAGAACCACCATTTTTCTATGCTCGGTTGCCTGCCTGAAAAGCGTCATGCGCCTTGCTCAGCCTGCTGCGAAGGTTGGTGATTGTGTTCTCTTTTGCCTGAAGCTGGGCTTTTTGCCTTTGTAACTGGAGCTCGGCTTCAGCAAGCTTTGCGCGCAGAGCCTCCGGTTCCGGCGCAATTGTTTCCTTGGTATCGGCGGAAATTTCCGTCCTCTGGTTCTCCGGTTGTGCCGGGGGAAGCGGCGCCCGTTCCTGTTTTGCCACGTCGTATGTGATCTCTCCCGAAGTGTCGACGGTGGGTTCCAGCGCCGTCATGCTCGCAATTTTCGCCCTCAGATCCGCGGCGTCCTGATCCAGCTGGTTGTGTCTTTCGACCAGCTGGTTGTGCCGGGAGATGGCCTTCAGCGCTTTGGCCCGCGACATCACATATGCGTTATAGATCTGGGTCACGATGTCAGTTGCAACGGCCAACCTCCGGTCACGCTCTCTTAACAGCCAGCCGATTCCCATCACCGAGATCCCGAGCAACATCGTTATTCCGATCAGGCCCCAGAAATAGATCTCGTGCAGCGTGTTCTCGAAGATCTCTTTACGCCAGTCTGCGACGACCGCGCCGTAATCTGTGTCCTTCGGATTGACACCTGCGAGCGTCGTTTCGACGATGCTTTTTTGCTGGCCTGTCCTCTTTCCGTGCGCCATGGGATCGTACGAAGCGCGGCCTTCCGGCTGTTGCTGCGCCGCCGGGTCGGACGATTCAGGCAGCGCATGCGGGGGGTCGAGGCCGATAATAATAAGGAGGATGACGACGCCAAGCTGTCTCATTTTGTTCTCCTTCGCTGACGCTTTTCTTCAAGGTCGGGCACCGGAAAGCGGAGATTGAGGCCCTGCGATTCTGAAGCCAGGGTGTGCAGTTCGGAGTAAATATTCACCGGAACCTGGGGCAGCCAGTGGCACGAGGCGCGCCGGATATGCAGGTGTTTATGGATGGTTCCCCGGAAGGGATCGGTCATGAGCAGTTCCATCTGGCCGACGGGCATCTTCTTGATATGCTCTTCCTCGGCCAGGGTGTCCTTGATCTCGGTCTGGCTCCCTTCGTCCCCCTCTTCGTAGGTGGTGTTGAAGACTCCCATCTTGGTGACGTGCATGCTGCGCCGCATCTGCCGGACGCGGGCGCTGGCGCGGAGGAAGTATTGGGCCGTCTCTTCATCCTTGGTCCGCAGCATGAAGGTCGTATTTGGAGCGCTGGCGACGTCGTTGCGAAAACCGCGGCCGACCTGAAGCAGCTGCGGGGCGCTTTGCAGGGCGAAGAGAAAGGCCACATTGGCGCCGCGCGCGGTCTGCAGAATATGGGCGAAGTTCTCGTATGCGAATGGCGAAAACTCGTCCATGATGACACTGACGAAGGGCTGCTTCTTCCCTTCCTCGGCTCGGGAGTAGCGCCGGCCAATCATCAGCTGAAGGTTCTGGAGCAGCATCCGGCCGAGTGCGGTGACCGCTCTTTCGTTGACGTTGACGTTCAGGCTCATGAACAGGATCAGGCGTTTGTCGATGACATCGTCGAGCGAAAGCAGCTCGTCGTATGGGCCGGTGATCATCGCCATCTCATCGCCCATGAAAGTCATCATCTCGTTGATGAGGCCCTGGATCTTCGACACCCGCTCCTTGTCGTTGAAGGACTCGAGGAGATTCCGGATGCTCATGGTGAGCGTCAGGCGCTGCTGCCCAGTGATTTTGGAGTCGCCGGCGATGCGGTAGAGAGCCAGTTTCATTTGATTCTTGAGGATCCGGTCGTCGTAGGCGCAAACCAGCACGTCGTGGAAGTTGAAACGCTTGCCGGAGTAATGCAGTACCCGGGCGATGTTTTCCAGGTACACGCGCTGATGTCCCTCGAAGAAGTCCTTTTCCATGTCGAAGGACTCGAAGACGAACCCGACGTGTTCCTCGGCGTTGCCTTCGGGGGCCCAGAACGGGTTGTAGCGCGCCGAAATCTCCGGACGTATCGGGTCAATGATGCGCAGATCCTGTGTCCGTCCCGCAGCTTCGATGGAAGGCATGAGGTGCGAGAGAAGTTCCTTATCGCCCTTTCCGTCGATAAAAAGGATGGGAACGCCGCGGCGAATATCCTGCTCGGTCACATTTTCAAGGAGGTTGGTCTTGCCAGCGCCGGTCATGCCGAAAGCGTTCGACTGCATGGTGCGTGTTTCATTCGACCAGTAGAACGGCTCGCCGAAGATGTCATAGCCCAGCAGGACCGAGCTGCGTCGTTCTGCCTCTCGCAGGCACTGCTCTTCTTTTTTCCTGCTCACAAACGGAATCGGCCGCGGCCATGCCTGCTCCGTCCGGGCTGTTTTGGTCGCCTTCCAGCGCAGCACTTCCCACGCGAAGATGCCCGTCAGCAGGAGGTAGATGGTGATCTCGACAAGCTGGCCTGCCCGGATATGAAGACGGTTGTAAGCGAGAAAATAGAGGATCCCAACAACACCCAAGATCAGCAGCCAGCCCAGCAGCAGGGCATCCTGGGAGTCGTTGTGCTGGCGTCGGATGGTGCGCTCGCGCTGCATCTTAGGCGCCCCAGATGTGGAGGCCGAAGACAGCTGCACTGGTCCCGGCGAGCGCAACCAGAACCACGGCCACAACCAACAAGGTATGCAGCTTGCGCCGCCCCTTGTCATCGCGCTGCTCGACGGGATTGAGGAATGGCCGCTCGAGGGTTTCGAGAAACGAGCCATCTCGCGACTTCCGAAAAGCAGTGAGGAGACGCACACGCGCCTCCTCCAGTGTGATGGTCTCGAGCTCCCGCATCACAATACCGCCGTCGCCTGGATGCGATGCTCGCCGTCATCGCCAAAGACGAAACGGTAGATCCCGGCCGACCGGTTGTCCGTCCGGTCGAGCGCAAGTACGCCTTCGACCGTGCCTCCGGGTGCTACATCCTGCTTCGGCAGTGCCGTGCCACGCACCTTGATCTGTGCGCTCTGGTGCGCCTCAAACTTATCCGTCGTCTTGTCCGCGATCTGGCAGTTGCGCAGTCCGTCCACCAATTGCTCTTTTCTGGATGGCACGATGGTGAAGACGTTCGGGGCGATGAGCCGGTAGGGGTGATCGCTTGAGTTGGTTACCGCAAACCGGACGTAGAGTGAATTGCCGCTGCGGACCACCTCCTTGATCTGGACGCTCACATAATCCTTTGCCGGCTCGATGTCGCGGGAGATAACCGGGTTGGCCGCCAGAAGGGTGCTTCCGATGACCGAGTCAGTGATACGTTGTTTCGCCTCGCGGTCCGCCTCCTGTGCTGCCGCCCTCTGGCTCTGGCTCGGCGGAAGTTCCGTCGCGGTTTCATCGATGACAGAGGACATTGCTTGAACATCGCCCGGCGCTTCGAGCTCATAGGTGGACATCTGGTGTTCAGTCCATACCATCAGGTTCGTGGCCTGGCCGCCCTTAAGTGGCTTGATGAAGACGCTGTTTTCGTGCCATTCGACCTGCACGGTGTCGCTGCCGGCAGCGACGCGCGTAATCTTCTCGGGGAGCAGAAGGATGCTGACGTGGTCAAGCGCCGTGTGAACCGGCGTGACGGTGTTCGGGTTCACGGGCTGATGAACAATACTCTGGGCCAACGCCATGCTTCCGCCCAGGGCGCCGACGAGCAGGACAAATCCTTTTCTGAGCATAACGCTCTCCTCTATTAGCACCGCGAAGAGGAGAGCTCTCGTTGATCTGATCGCTCATCCTCTTCCTTCGGTGGTTGGTCACACCCGAAAGGTGTGAGACTCATAACTCCGGCCCTCAGCTGGCAGCCGGTTGACGAACTTCACGACATGCATATGAATGTCGAGAAGCTCGCGCTTCGAATAACGGCGGTTTCCAGTAACTTCCCACTGAAAGAACCACCGCAGCCGGGTGCGTCGAACATTGACCGTCACCCGTTCAGCACCGTCGACGTTGCGCCAATCCAGAAATTGCATCGAATGCTCCTTCCTGGAGAGAGCAGCAGCAGCGCCCCTGAGGGACAGACCAGTGACCATTGCTGCTCCCCAGGTGGCTATATTCAGTTGTCTTCGGACAGGTCCAGAACAACAGATCTGCCGGTTGCTTATGCGTGATGGACTATGCGGTGCGTCTCAGGATCGAGCCTCAGCAGGAACTGCTCACTGTTACGTCGAATCGTGAAAAGGCAATCGCCTTCCACCACCACCTTGACCTTTTCCTGCCGGCACTGGACCTGCGCCCGCATGCCGTTGGTCCTGGCAGCGATAGCTTCCACCACCTCCTGGGGAAAGGCATGGAAGAGAATCGATCCCATACCCTTGCCGCGTGACACGATGGTGTGAAGTGCCTGGCACCACGCTGCCCGGTCTGTCTCTTTGCCATCACCCCAACTGCGGACGATCGATTGCAGAGTGGCAGATTGCTCCCGGGCCTTGTCCTCGGCGCGACGAAATCTTGCCGCCGCTTTCGCAAATGCCTTCCGCTCCTTCGCGATCCATTCCGGATCGCCGGATTCGGTGGCCTTTGTGAGCTGCGCCTTCGCCTGCTCATGTGCCTTGCTCTCCTGGTTGAGCAGCCCCTGAACCATGCCGTGTCCTGTTGCATATACGGTGTTGATCAGACGCGCTTCTGCGAACATTTCCTCGGTGACGTTGTTGCCCGCGATCAACCCGCGAAACTGCTCGACCGGCAACGGCTTCTCCAACAGTTCTTCGATGTGCTTGCGAAGAATGTTGTAGAGCCGGCCTACGCGGTCCGTGGGAAGAACCTCGAGCTGGAGGGGAAGCTCCTTGTCGTTGATGGCCCTGGCGTCTTTGAGAGCAAGCCACGGCGCCTGGTTCACTTGTTCGCGCACTGCCCGCAGTTTCTTGCGGTCAGCGCCGGTGTTGTGTTTGAGCGAATCGATCTCCAGTTGCAACTCCCCGACCAGTTCATAAAGCAGGTCCAGGCGAGCGCCGGCGACGCAGGAACTCATCAGGTCAGTGATGACCCCGATCCGGTTCCCGCGCGACTTAAGGGCCACGAACTCGAGCGAGAACCAGGGAGACCGGGCGCGTTCCGCCTTGGTCTTCGTGACCTCATGCTCGTGTTCCATCCGAAAACGGCTTTCCACAAAGCGAGGAAAGCGCTCCGCGTCGATGACACACACCCAGTCGAAGTCGTAGTCACCGCCATTTCTCTTAGCGGTCTTCGAGTGAAGCGTGTAAGTGCCTTCAAGCGTCAGCTGCTCGTCGACCACGTAGGCTGCGACCTCAGGAGCCAGTCCATGTTCCTCACTGAGATGGCTTGCCAGCTCCTCCCCATGAAGGTGTGTGAGAGGAAGCAGGTCTTCTTTCATGCGTACCGGATAGCGTACGCACAAGCCGGTCTTCGCGGGAACGGTGGTGATGGCTGCCGTCAGCGGCGTCCAGTCGGCGCGGGAATGAACCTGTCCATCCTGCAGAACCAGGTAGCCATCGTCTGCCAGCGCGAACGCGGGTAGTTCGATACCTCCCCCGGTCATCAGTTTGTAGGCCCACCGCGCCATCAGCCGGCTGAGCTGGGCGTGGATGTAAGGATGACGGGTGATTTCGCCCGAGCCATCCGCCAGGAGGGTAGCCTCGACGACTCGCTGGAATGCTTCTTCCTCCGAGTCTTCGCTGCCTGAAACGTCCTGACCGATAAGCTCCACCACCTTGCGATGGTTCCCTTCTTTCCATGCCTGCTTGAGCGTGTCGATCGTGCTCACTGCCTGGGGAACGATCTCGTTTTCGATCGAGTCCTCAGGCGCATGCTGCAGAACGGTGTAGCTGGACTCGAACTGGAGCGGCCGCGAGACTTCACGGATCCCCAGCACGATTGGCCCTTCGATTCTCCGTGCGCCGAAGCCAAGAACATTGGCCATGGCAGACGGCATCTTCATGGCCGGCTTCACCGCGGTTTCGGGAAGGATGATATCGACGCGCAGCGCATCGGCTACGGCGTCATCCATCACCTTGAAACTGCCTTTTGCCTGGGTCTCTCCAAAGGAGAGACGGAACTGGTAGAAGTGCCGTCCGGGAAGATTCAGTTTCCCGAACAGACTCTTCCGGATCCAGCCGCGGCAGTCGTTGGTTCCGAACTCCAGGTCCTTGACAACCATCACGCGGGCCGCGGCTTCGGTGTGCACCACTTTGCACCCCGAGACCAGGATGCCGAAATACGTAATAGCGGCCTCGGGCCACTGCTGGAAGCGTTTCGCAATCAGAGGCTCGTGCGCAGCATCGCAATAGTAGTACTTGCCATTCTTCGCCGAGCCGGAAGCGCCCACCATGCGGTAGGCAATTCCATCGTGGACTACCCGGGTCATGGCATTTGTCACCGCAGCCTCTTCGCAATCATCGAGAGGTTCGGTGGGAATGCTGACCAGAGCTGCGTGGATGCCGGGATACATCGCACCGAGGAGAGTGCAGTCGAGCCATGATTCCTGGCGGGTGCCGGGAATCCGCTCTTCCATTCTTCCGTTGGTGTCGATGTCAAGCATCACAATCCGATTCGTCTGAATACTGTGCATTTGAGTTCTCCTTGTGCTGGGAGGCACAGGAAGATACCCGGTCAAACCCGCTGAACGCCGGCTCCACCTGGTCTTCCCGCCCTTGATGAAAGGGGGACTAACCAGGCTCCTATGCCGGGTTAGCGGAACGAATCCCTGCGAGTAGGCCCGCAAGGCAGCTCAGAGAACGATCGCAAGCTGTGCTTAACGATTCGTTTTTCTGAACCCGTTCGCCGCAACTTCCGCGGTCATTGGCTCTTTCTTGATTTCGACCGCACCGTCTTTGACAACAGCACGGCTCTTCCACATCTCCACTTTGTAGAAAGGCACATCGCGCTTCAGTGCTTCGATCATCGCGTGGCCCTCGCTTTCAAACCTTTCTCCCAGGACCAGGTCAGGACTGTCCTGGCCCCGTTCGGCAAGATAGAAGAACGCTTGCGCGCTGCTTGTTTCCCTTCCTTCGGCTGCCCGCTTGCTGCGGCGGCTCTTGCTCGCGGCCTCGACAGGCATTTCCACTACGGCTGTTGCCTCTGCGGTCATTGTGTGTCTCCGCTCCCTGCAACCGTTCCGGCCGGTACGGGTTTGCTCTCTTTCCCATTGAGTTCGCTGTCGAGGAGCACAGCATTCCGTTGCTCGCCCTCGATCTGGTTCGACCAATACTCACCGATGAGAAGGCCGCTCGGATTCTCCGCTGAACGCTCCACATTCAGTAGACGGATGTGGTACTCCTCAACAATCTGCTGCGTTGTCTCCCGCTGGTTCGCGACTGTATGTACGGTGCGAACGCCGAAGGCGCGATAGGTCAGGGGCTCGTTCTTGTCTTCTTCGAGATGACTCAGCTTGAAGGTGGAGCTCGCCTGCTCGTCCTCAAGCGTACCCACGGTGTCGTTCTTCTCCAGCTGGCTCAGCGCGGTTCTCCTCAGGTTCACCGTCATCCAGTTCATCGCCTCGGCCCAGTTCTGGGTGAGCGTATGCGGGTCGTAGTCGAGATAACGGGTAAGAAAGTTCTTTACGAAAGCATCCTTTTCGAGAGAATCCGGCGCCGCAGAAGGGTTCGATGCCGCCAGGACGGTAGGCATCAGATGCGTCTTTAGATGGTTGGGGTGTAACCACGCTGGCTTCGCCGTCGCTGGCCACGCGAATGACCGTGGGCGGCTGGAGCCTCACGAACAGAAAGCCGGCGACGGCCATGAGCGCAACCATCCCCATAATCGTAGCGACGACGATGCTGCGGTTGGCGTAGGCGCGCAGAGCTCCATCCATCTCATAGAAGCGCGGCGTGCTGAACTTAACTTCCTTGTTATTAGCCATGATTAGCTCTCCTCCCCATAAAGCGCCCGGGCGCGGAAACTGCGTGTGTAGCTGTCGGGTGGCGGCGTGTCTGGGGGCGGCATGCTGGCGGCCATTCCCTGCCGCATGCTGCCTCCTCCGGCGTCGTTGCCCATCGAAAATACCGAGCCTGCGCTGACTCCGGTCATCCCCAGTCCGGCTCCAACGGCAGCACCTCCTAAGGCTCCGGCCGGGCCCATGGCCGCTCCCGCTCTCGCGCCCTGCAACCCGCCGTTGGTGATCCGCGACGCCGCCAGCGCCAGACCTGCGCCGACCGCGGAGAACTGGCCGCGCAGGACGAAGGCTGCTACCGCGGGGATAAGCAGGATGAGAATGGCGTACATGATGCTGATCAGGCCGATGGCCTCGATGCCGCCATCCAACGGCCCTGCGCCGGCGAATCCGCCGAATCCGATGGCTCCTGCGTTTCCACTGGCAATGGCATTGACGTCATTCATGTGAATCGCGGAAATCAGGCAGCCAAAGACCGCATAGAGCACCGTCCATACATTCCAGACAATCAGGTTGAGTGTGTAGTACTTGGAGAGTGAGTTGACGAGCGAGCTGGGCGCGAGCGCGATGACGAACGGGCCGACGGCAAAGAGGCACGACCCCCAGAAGGTGTAGATGACCGCAAAGATCTGCGTGCAGAGGGGATAGAGAATGTAGGCCAGCGCCAGCTCCAGCAGGGTCAGCAACGCCGCCGGCGTCCAGGGTATCGACTTCATCATCGCGTCGTAGCCGTTGTTATTGAAGAGGTTTGCCAACCCGTTAGACCAAGAGCTGATCAGGTCGAAGCCGCCGAAGCTGTTGTCAATGCCGGACGCAATGGTGTTGAAGCCCGAGAAGGTGTCGGAAAAGACGTTGCTCCAATAGCCGATGGCGAAGGCCGCGACCGCGTACTTAAGGAAGGCTGTCGCCAGGGAACGCAAGTCCCCGCCGCGCACATAGGCTTCATACATGCCCAACGCGAGGCAGATGGTCATGAGCATGTAGGCGACGGTCTGAATCGACGACAGCATCGATCCGCTGATGCCGCTGACCACGGTGGT
>Ga0206842_1122_pt1 | contig 13362 bp, 13 predicted proteins | sample Alteio_BWOrgCont_23_FD_152861 | JGI IMG/M metagenome (GOLD analysis project Ga0206842, IMG submission 152861) | Enriched cells from forest soil in Barre Woods Harvard Forest LTER site, Petersham, Massachusetts, United States -... | ecosystem: Environmental > Terrestrial > Soil > Temperate forest >...
AAGACAGGATCTCTCGCTTAAGGAAAAAATAAATAATTTAGAAAAGATATTTGCTCCTTCATCACGAAGCGCAAAGTATATTGAAGAAATTTTAGGGTGTGGTCCTACGATGGCTCACAACTATGCCAAGTTATTGCAACCAATGAATGAAACCCTAAAGATGTCAATAGATACAGGAGAGGTGAATTCTATAAAAAAAGCCACTCTGTTAATTAAACTTGATGAAGAAGAAATTAAAGAGTACTTATCTAAAAATGATGAAGATCAAGAAGCTCCTTCACCGAAGTTCAAGCCTACTTTAAAAGAGATTGGTGATAAGGTTAAATCTAAAAATAAAATAAAAATAGTTGGTGCAAAAAAACAAACAATAGAGTTCGGTGAAACAAAAAAAGTGGCAGTTGCTAGAAGATTATATCTATCGTATTACAAAACCATTGTAATGGTTCCTAAAAAAATGAAAGAAGATTTATTAATAAGAGTAATAAAAGATGGATATGGTGCAAGGGGTAAAGCTAAGTGGATATCCAAAGCATTAAATAAATTTTTGTCTCTTGATAATTATGCTAGTTACGTTGAAATTAGTGAAGACATGGGTAAGTTGGATGCTAAAGAAACGGTTGATATTTCTGTTGAATTAAAGTCGGTTTTAGACAAGTCGGTTGAAAATGTTAGAAAAATTAAACCTCTAATGGAAGGGGCTAAGAGTAAAATAATAAGAGCAGCTTTAATACAAGGGTTAATCAGAGGCGTGGAATAAATGCAAAAGGCGACGCGAAATTTAGGGAAAATTAAAAAACATGTCGCTCTCATACACTGCTCGAGTGACTTGGGCCTTTTACCAAGAAAAATTGCTAATATTTTATTGCATAATGCTATATCACAAGGTGAACGCTCTGATAAGTATGAAATTTCTCTAAAAAACATCATTACAAGTTCAAATTATGACAGTAATGACTATAAGTATTTAAAGTCATCGCTTTTGAAACTGATAAAAACCCCGCTAGAATTAAATCTTTTTAATGAAACATTTAACGATGAAATTGAGTGGATGGCCACCACGCTACTGTCGTATGCAAGTATCAAAAGAGATGGTATTCTTAGCTATGGTTACAGCCCGGTTATTCAAGATTTAATTTTTTTCCCTGAGAAGTATGCATTGATCGATCTGGATTCTTTTATGGCTCTTAAATCACAATATTCAGCTGTTCTCTACGAAAATTGTTATAGATATATTAGTTTAGGTCAAACGCCGCATTGGAGCGTTAATGATTTTAGAAAGTTGATGGGGCTAGAAGAGCACGAGTATAAAGAGTATAAAGATTTAAATAAACGCATTATACTCCATGCTATTAATGAATTAAATTCAAAAACAAATCTTACCATTACGCCAAAAACAATAAGGCATGGCAGAAAAATAGCAAAGATAGGATTTAAAATAGAGGACAAAAGTAGAAAGCTTTTCAAGCCAACGATTAATGATAAACTAAGCGAACAATTTAAATTTAACAAAAGAGAAATAGATAATTTATCCTCAAAATATAGTAATGATGAAATAAATGATGCAATACAGTATGTATTAAATCATGATTCTTATAAAAATGGTCATGTAAACGACGTAAAAGCATATTTGAAATCAGCTCTAAAAAACAAATACAGTAAAAGTGCTGATAACATAAAGTTGGACAATCCGCCACAAGCATCAATACCAAGATCTGCGCGTAGACGTGTAATTAACCCTGATATGGAAGATGAACTTTTATCTTACTTAAAATCAAATTGGCATGCGATTATTCAGGACCAGGAAGAAGCGTTGTTCAAAAGTTATCTCAAGAACCTTGGTAAGTCGGATCTATATGCTGGCAATGGGCGATTAAATATTGACGCTATAAAGATATATATAGATGTTTTTGCAGCAAATATCACGGATATACTTCCAGATAAATTTTTGGTGGAACAGCATGAAAAAGTTTTCTCCTAATACTAACAATGTATTTGGTAATGAAAATATAGTTAATGATGTAAAAATCAAAGGCAAATTGTCTCATGGCGAAACAGATCATTTGCCTATACAATATATCGTTCCTGGAAGATATCAAGTTCGAGAAAACTTTAATGAAGAATCGTTAGAGGAGCTTAAAGTATCTATTTTGAGTCAAGGGATTTTGCAGCCGATAACAGTTCGTAAAATTGATAGCCAAAAATATGAGTTAATATCCGGTGAGAGGCGGTGGAGGGCTGCTAAAATAGCAGGTCTCACCCATATACCCGCTATTATTTCTCATATTTCAGATGAGGCTGCATTAGCTCTTGGAATTATTGAAAACGTTCAGAGAGAAAACATTAATGCGATTGAAGAAGCAAATGGTTATAAGAGACTAATTGACGAATTTGCTTATACACACATACAAATATCCGAAGGTGTGGGGAAGAGTAGGGCGCACATTACAAACATTTTAAGAATGTTGACACTAAGCAGGCCTATTCAGGACGCCATACTTACAGAAGAAATTAGCTTAGGTCATGCAAAGGTTATTCTATCAGCGCCTGAAGATAAACGAGATATATTTCTACAAAATATAAAAGATAAACAGATGTCTGTGAGGGCTTCTGAAAAGTATCGTGATATGTATCTTAAAAATGATTATAATCTTGCTCCGAAATTTAAAAATAGCACTAATAATAGTGAGACATATTTAGATAGCTCGCAAATGGCGGCTTTAGACAAATTAAGAAAAGTTCTTTCAGGGTCTGTGGCATTAAAGCAAATGAATTATGGTCGATATAAATTTGAATGCGTGTTTGACACATACGAAGATTTCGAATCATTTGTTGATAGCTTGAATATTGAAGAGCTTGCAAACTAGATCATTTATCCAAGGAGAAATTTATGCCAGTAACACCATCTACAATGTTACCTCTAAATACCATGGCCCCAGATTTTGAATTGTTTGATGTGACGAGTAATGAAGATCGTTCTCTGAATACTTTGAAATCTAAGCAAGGGACAGTGATTATGTTTATTTGCAATCATTGCCCATTTGTTAAACATGTTCGACAGGAGCTGGCTGAGCTAGCCATTGAATATAAAAAAAGGGGTATTGCCTTTATTGCGATAAATTCAAATGATGTGGTTAATTACCCAGAAGATTCTCCTGAAAAGATGAAAGAGTTTATCCTGGATCTTGGTAACCCATTCCCATATTTATACGATGAAACTCAAAAGGTGGCAAAAGCTTACCATGCTGCCTGTACACCAGATTTTTTTATATTTGATGGATCTATGAAATGTGTCTATAGAGGACAAATGGACGATTCTAGGCCTGGTAACGATATTCCAGTTACTGGGTCTGATTTACGTTTAGCGTTGGATAATTTATTAGATAAGAAACCTATACCGGCGAATCAAAAGCCAAGTATGGGTTGCAATATTAAATGGAAGTAGTGTTTACTAGGCAGTAACATCCTTTATAAAGATTGCACCAAATTTTAAAGTTAATGCTTATACTCTGCCATCATATATAGCATCATAAGTCGAATGCAAAAAAATACCTTTTTGCGTTGGGGCCGATGATTTTGGTATTCTAACATCTGGCTCCATGAGCAAATTGAAATCACCTCCCACCAAGAATGATTTTTGTAATAGAGCTTTTATATCATTTAGCATAAAATCTTGATATTTATATTTGCCATGAAAATTAGCAATTTGAAATGTTTGGTAACTAGGTCTAGTAATTTTAAATGCCTGGGCTCTTTGTTTATGTGCTTCGCTGATATAAGATTGAATTTCTTCAGTTATATTTTCCATCCCAATATCGGCAGGAAATATCGTTAATATACCGCCGGAAGAGTATACACCACCTAAGTCAGAGTCAACAAATAGAGCCTTTGGATCAATGGTTAACCAACCTAATCTAGACTGCAATATTTGGTAAAACATTTGGCCAATTTTTGGCGAAGGAGCCTCTTGTAAGAAAAAATATTTCACATTATATTGGACTGCCAGCTCTTCAATAACATCTGCTATTTTTAACAACCTTGAATTATATTGTTCCTCAGTTTCCACGGTTCTAAAGCCATTGTTATAAAATGCTTTATCGCCATGAGTTATATATTCGCAACGATCTAATATGTTGAAAGTGCAAAACACATCTTTTCCGTTGTTTGAGTATATTAGTGGGTTATGATCGCTAATTTTCGCATCAACTACGCTTTTATCATTTAAACTAGACATGACCAGAATATTCATAGAGTTGCCGGCTTGTGACGTGATGCTCAATTTAACCTCTATCCACGCAATGTTGCAATTAATCGATCAGGAAATTGTAATAGGCTGAGTGCTGAATATATATCATGAGTAACAATATCTGCAAGTTGTATGGTTTCTACAGATGTGCCCTCAGATCCCAATACGGCAATTCCAACTCTGGCTGCCTTCAATAACGTTCGATCATTTCTACCATTACCTATAGCTACCGTTTTATTTGGATCTAGCGTAATAATATAATCTGATTTTGCAGTAGTTTGATTCTCTGATGGTAAAATATTAAGCTTACATTTAACTTCAGCAAGCTGATCTTTAGCCGTACCATACGTGTCACCAGTTACTACATGCACCTCCAGAATTTCAGATAATAAATTTAAGATAGGCACCACTTCTGCTAACAGGATACCATTCACAGCAATAGTGCCGTTATAGTCAAGCACTAAGTACTTTAATTTTAAATCACCAAATTCTGGGATATGAATGCTTAACATTATTTACTTAACCTTCTCATTACAAAACATAATAAAATAGCTGCAATAATCTGTGTCGCAACGGAAAATACAATTAAATATGTAATTGAAATGTCATAGAGGATGCCCATCAACCAGCTCCCTAAAAACCAAGCAATACCAAAACCAGTGTTAAATACACCATAAGCCGAGCCGCGTTTATCTTTTGATACCATGTTAGCAATTACAGCACCCATGAGAGATTCATGTGCGCTTAAGCCTATGCTCCACAGAGCAACACCTACAAACACTAATAATGGCCCACCCCAAAAAACTAAAGGTGCAAACAATGCTGACACTAAAGTAACTATTATTAAAATTGAAAATCCATCACGATCAAATATTTTGCCAAAAATCAACGCGGTGGCTCCACTTATCCCCATCGCTAAAGCATAAGATAATGGAATTACTGAATTAGATAGAACTGCCTTTTTTGCAAAATGAAACGCCATCAATGCAAAATCAGCATATCCCGCTGCTACAAATGATGCAGCTACTAAATAAAGCCAAAAAGTTTTATCCATACCCTTAGCTTTTAAGTTAAGATTAACTTCCAAATTCTGTGGTTTAGGGTAGAGAGTTCGTGCTACCAACAGAATACTAAGAGCAATCAGCGCTGGAGCTAATAATAGAGCAAAACCGTCGCGATAATCACCTTTAAAATATAATACCGCTGCAATTATTAATGGCCCTAACATTGCTCCGAATTGATCTAAGAATTCATTTAAGCCAAACGCCCACCCAGATCCAATTTGTTGTCCACTATGAGCCAACATTGCATCCCTAGCAGGATTTCTAATTGCCTTGCCAACGCGCTCCATAATGATTAGTAATGCTGCAATTTGCCAATTACCAGCCAATGCTAATAACGGTACCGCTATTAGATTTAATAGATATCCGGTTATGGTTATAGTCCAATAACGTGCAGTTTTATCAACGAGGTAACCAGATACTATCCTTAATCCGTAACCAAGCAGTTCGCCAAAACCAGCTACAAATCCCACAATTGTGGCACTTGCCCCCAATTGCGCTAAAAATTGACCCGTAACACTTCTAGCGCCTTCATAGGTCATATCAGCAAATAGACTTATAATACCCAATAACACCACAAATTTGATTGCCGCAGACTTTGATATGTCAGTAGTGACATTTTGTTTAATATTTGAACTTTGCAAACCATTCCCCATAGAAATTGTGCATCTTTCCTTTCCTTTGATTTAATATAGTACATAGCCCATAGTTAAAGAGATAACTTTGCAGGGAATATAATGTGAGTGATGCATTAACTATAGCTATGGTGTGGTTCGGCTTGGCCATGTTGGCAACGCTAATATCCACTTGGATCCGTATTGCAACGGCCTTGTCTGAAATACTAGTTGGCGTTGTTGCTCAAGCCGCCATTGGGGCCTTTATTGGGGCCGCATTTTTGGGTAGTGATGAGCCATGGATAAAGTTTCTTGCAAGTACTGGTGCCATACTATTAACTTTTTTAGCTGGTGCTGAATTAGATCCAGCAGTATTTAAAACAAAGTGGAAAGAAGCCTCGGCAGTCGGTGTTGCTGGATTTATATTGCCATTCCTAGGTTGTACTTGTGTAACCTATTATGTGTTGCATTGGGGTATCCAGGCTAGTTTATTGTCTGGCGTTGCACTCTCGACCACGTCCGTAGCGGTTGTGTACGCTGTAATGCTGGAATCTGGATTAAATAAGACTAATTATGGAAAAACGCTTTTAGCGGCTTGCTTTATAAATGACTTAGGAACTGTGCTTGCTCTTGGATTCTTATTTTCACCATTCACGCTTAAAACTCTAATATTCTTTTTAGCTGCTATAGTGGTATTCTTTGTTATGCCCTGGATTACAGAGCGTGTTTTTAGAAAGTTTGATGATAAACCTTCAGAATTTGAAACAAAATATATTATGTTTTGTTTACTTGGGATGGGGGCTTTAGCTGGTTGGGCAGGAAGTGAGGCAGTATTGCCAGCGTATATTATTGGCATGGTTCTAGCTGGTACAGTAGGTAAACATCACTCGTTCATACGTAGGGTTCGCACTCTAACATTTGGTTTTCTAACGCCATTTTATTTTATTCGTGCCGGTTCATTTGTTTCAATCCCGGCCTTAATGGCGGCACCGTTTACATTTATTGTTTTGCTACTAGCAAAAATTGCATCTAAATTTATAGGGGTGTACCCAGTTACTAGAATTTATAAGGCCCCAAAAAAAGAGGCCATGTATACAACCTTGTTAATGTCTACAGGTTTAACATTCGGTACAATTTCTGCTTTATTTGGTTTATCACACAAGATAATTGATGGCAATCAATATTCATTTCTGGTTGCAACCGTAATTGCCAGCGCTATTGTACCTACTCTAATTGCCGATGCTTTTTACATGCCGTATTATCATATTACAAATCACAAAAATGAGAGTGAAAAGCAAGAAAATATACACTTAACCCACTCACCAAAACCCAGCCAACCGGAGACATAAGTCATGAAAAGTATATTAGTAGCTTATGATAGTTCTGAGCATGCCAATAAGGCTTATGCAATTGCTTTAGACTATGCACAAAAGTTTAATTCGGAAATATATGTAATCACTGTAGCAAGACCACCAGAACCTGCTATGGATGTAGAAACAGAAGCATTTATTGAGGAAGTCACGGAACAATACAATAAGGATTTTGCCCATCTAAAGGGTCAAGCCACCTCACATAAAGTTAAAGCACATTTTGAGGTGCTTGCGGGTCATCCAGCACAGACAATTGTTCACTATGCCCAAGATCTTAACGTTGACTTGATAATTATTGGTGCAGTAAGAGAGAAAAGTGGATTATTAAAATGGCTCTTAGGATCAGTGGCATCACAAGTTACACATCATGCACATTGCTCTGTTCTAGTAGTAAGATAAATGACGGACATGAATAGCTCAACTGTACCAGGCTGGCATGAAATTTGTGCCAATAAAAATGTGCTTTGCACTGTCAGGACATTCATTATTACAGATAACGACCCCAAGAAATTGCTATTATTAAAAAGATGCAGCAGTCAAAATTTAAAAGGTCAAGAAGAACCCCCAGGTGGAGGTGTAAATCGGTGGGAAGATTTGCAAACTGCTGCTCAAAGGGAAATTGTCGAAGAATGTGGACGTTCAATTTCGGTTAATTGGCTACACTACATTGATTATTTCGAATATGTTAATAAAGATGGTATTAACAAAATTGAATTCCTGGGTCCCATTGCATATAAGGACAAAAATTCAACTTATGTTGCCATTCTAACTATTTGGCTCTTATAGCCCAGTCCAAAACTCCTTAATATGTTGTAAACTCCACTGCGAAAGTAAGCCAAATATGCAGTATCTACTGGGCTCCAGGGCATATAGGAGGGCCTACACCCTACTGCTATGAGCTAATAACAAACTAATATATTTGCAATATTAGTAAATATTAGCTATACTTAGCCATGTATGAAATTATTATGCGTAAAAAGGCTTTGAAGAAGCTTCGCACACTGCCAGAGAAGCAGCAAGTGTTTATATCTCAGGCTATTGAGTTTTTAGCCTTGGATCCGGATGATGATAGGCTTCATATTACAAAGCTTGGCGGGCGTTCTGGGTATCGAGTGCGTGTTGGCAACTGGCGCATAATGTATGAGCGTGACGATTGTTTAAGGATTATAAGTATAGATAAGATAGGGCCTAGGGGGGATGTGTACAAATGAACATACAAACTATTAAAAGTGTAGACGGTCAAAAATTCGTTTTATTGCCAGAAAGTTGTTATATCGGCTTAAAAAGCCAAATAGACGAATTTCTAGCTAAAGAAGAGGAAGACGATGATGAATATGTGCCTTTTGTTTTGGAAGAGTTTGTTAAAAACCCAGTGGCACTAGCCAGAATAAAAGCTGGGGTCACCCAAAAAGAGCTAGCCAAAATAATGGGCGATACTCAAGGCTATATTAGCCAATTAGAAAATAATACAAATGTTTCTGCTGAAGCAATGCTCAAGGTAACAAAGGCACTTAAAAACTGCCCGCCTCGTCGTCCAAAAAATGCACAGACAGACGATACCAAAAGGGCTGGTTAATGATACCGTCATATCAACTGTTACAGAGCAATAATTAGTTTATAACAGTGTGTGGCCAAACATAAGCTAATAAATACTACATTAGCTTGAGTATTGTGCTGGTGATGATTTTATCGCATGTTTATTGAAAATAAGTTATATCTAATATTACATCGAGAATCGGACGTTATATCGTTGGTGGGCATATAGATTTGATAAGAGTTTGTTGTTCGCTATCGTTCAGTGCAACGATAGCAAACTAATGACAAAGTTACAAGCAGTTTTTAAGCTAACTCCTGCTGCATGAGGAGATATATAAATGGTTGGATCCATATTGTTAGTAAAAGTACCAGAATAAGGCTTCTATATGTTTATAGAATATAGTTGGCAAATAATGCCACTTCTATTACTGGTTTTTATGGCTATTTGGGCGATATTACTGTACTGGAGAAAATTAAGACCAAATTTAATATTTGTTACATGCCTGGTACTTTCGGTATCAAGTATAGGCATAGCTTGGTGGTCTTATCAGCAAACAATATACATACTATCTAACCAAGAAAGGCCTATAATTACAGTGGCTTTTTCTCCTAAGCAAGGCGCAACTGATCTCGTAGTTAAAACTATACAAAGCGCCAACAAATATATTTACGTTGCTGCATATTCTTTTACATATGAACCGATTGCTGATGCGTTGTCCGAAGCTCATGACAGAGGCATTGACGTAAAAATAGTTCATGATAATAGCCAAAAGAACGTACGAGGCAACCAGCTTTCATCCCTAAAACGCGTTGGTATACCAACGCGTATAAATAGCAAATATAAGTCAATGCACGATAAATTTATGGTGATTGATGGAGTAACTATACAAACTGGCAGTTACAACTACACTGAGAACGCAGAAAAGAGAAATGCGGAAAATGTACTTGTTATTAATAATGACTCTGAAATTGTTACCGCTTATTTAAACCAGTGGCAAAAGCTATGGTTAGAGTCAGTCGACCTGAAATAACAGAGTTTTATCAATAAAATAGCGATTTTTTTATCCTGGTATTGCTCCATAATGTTATGAGGTTCAATCACAATAGGTGTAAAAAATGAAAGCTATTATTTCAGCCGCGAATAATTATATAGACAAGAAAAAAGCTGAGAGAGCAGCCGAAAATATGGCATGGCAAAAGGTAAGAGAAGACATAGCCAAAGCTGACTCCATGTTTGATGACGCAATAAAAATCACAGTTAAGGGCTGGGATGATCTCGAAGAGTCATGCCACATACAGGATCCAGTTAAATCAGATGCTATGGCTGATATTGCAGTAGCGCTCATAGCCGAAGGCTCGAGTGCGGAATATGATGCTGGCGCTGCTCTAACTAAAGCTGAAGATGCGGCTTTAGCGCTAGCTAAGGGGGATCATAAAGTTATGTTGCACAAAACTAAATATATGGTCAAACCAGAGCCAACACGAATGGTTCCATATATGTAATTTGTAGCGGTCATTCTCGGAACCTAATTGCGCACAGTATGGTGTGGTAAAAATGTACATGCCGCTTCCATTTTTATATCATCCCTGTTAAAATCAGTGAATTGTTGATGGCATTGAAATTAAAGGGATTTTATGACAGTCTTATCAATCTTAACGGAATCAGAACGTACTAAATTTGACTCACCTCCGGAATTTACAGATAAAACCAGAGAGGAAAAATTTCGATTGAGCCATCTAGAAAGAGAAGCTATCGATGGTCTTTTAAAGCCGACGAACAAAGTTGGGTTCATGCTTCAATTAATCTATTTTAAAAATTCTGGTAAATTCTACAATCCATCTCTGTTTAAACCCAAAGATATTGAATACTGCTGTAAACAATTAGGCATCAAAATTACAGTAGTGGATATACAAAATTTCAACTACCAATCAATGTATAACCAGCAAAAGAAAATCGTTAGTTTATTAGGGTGGAGTAAATTTGACGACAATGAAAAGAAAATATTATTGAACGAAATCTGTTGGCATGTAAATCAACAAAATCACCCTAGGGATATATTGAAATATGCACTAGATTTTCTCATCAATAATAAAATTGAAGTGCCAGTATATTACATTATAAATGAAATGATCTCAATTGAGTATGGCAAGTACGAAAATATATTGGTGGACATTATTGCCAATAATATTAGCACATGGCAGGCAAGTGTTTTGGAAGATTTCATTAAAACCGATGGAAAGAGTTTTGTTTCTGGGATTACATTTATAAAAAAATTAAATCAATCATTAAGGGTGTCGGACATTAATGATTCAATAATGACATTTCGCATGATCAAAGCATTTTATGATGATTTTAAGCCAATAATTAATAAGCTTAACATCAGCCCGAAAGCTGCAAATTATTACGCAACATGGGTTAGCAAATCTAAATTATTCCAACTGAAGCAATTTAAACAAAGATCTAAAGCATATTTATATGTTCTAGTATACATTGCTCATCAATATTATATTCGACATGATTACTTGGCAGATATATTGGTTAAGACAGTAAGCATAGCATCAAACAAAGCGCGGAACAAGGCCGATTCTGAGCTGGGGATCAACAACAGTAAAAATAAAGGTCGCGTGGTAAAAAAGTTAAATTCTTCGTATACAAAATCAAGTGATTTTATGGATTCATTATCCGAAATTGTAGACTCTACTGACATAGATGAGACGAAAAAGATCGAGCTTGTTAAAAAGCTTATTGAGGATCATAAATCAAAGAAGGTGATATTTTCTGAAGAAGAACTTGATTATCTTGAGCAAGTATGTGCCGCAGACTATAAAAACCGACTCTATCTTGAACATTTAAATACTAGTTCAGTTAAGTTGCAACTAAAAGTATCAATTATTGTTAAAGCATTGCAGTTTGATGAGTACAACACTGACGACAAGCTCTTGGCGGCAATTTCGAACTTTACAAATAACCCAGATATTAACAAGGACACCCCTAGTGGATTTCTTTCAAAAAGTGAAAAAGAATTTGTATTTGAAGGTGGCAAGACTGTTAAGAAATCGCTGTATAAGGGGTTACTGTTCTGCAAGATAGTTGAGAACATTAAATCCGGTGGTGCTAATTTAGCATATTCATATAGATATCAACACATTAATAATTATCTAATAAACTCCAGAAAATGGAACCAGGACAAAGAGTCAATATTAAGCCAATGTGGCCTTACTAAATTTACCAATCCTGATAAAGTTTTAGATGAGCTTGCTGAATGCATTGAACTTAGACTATCGCAGGTTAACAAAGATTTAGCCGATGGTACTAATAAATATTTGGGCTTTAACGACAAATTAAAAATTAAAGTTGCAACTCCAAAAACAGATAGCAAACAAGAGGAATTTATATCCTCCCTCCTTTCTGACAATGGATATGTGCCTATACTTGATGTGCTATCTGCAATTGATGTTAGTACGGAGTTTGGCTCATGCTTTAAGCATCATGGCAACAAAAATGTAAAAATGAAACCAACAAATGAGACGATTTTTGCCGGCATCATTGGTAGAGGTTGCAATATAGGGATTAACCGCATGGCAAATATATCTAAAGGAATAACCGAAGATATATTGAAAAATACAGTAAATTGGTTTTTCACCCCTGAAAATTTGCAGTCAGCCAATAATACGATTATATCAACCATTAATAAGCTAAATCTGCCACACATATTTAAATCTCAAGCAAATAAAACACACACCAGCAGCGATGGTATGAAGGTAAATATTTCAGTTGATTCGATTCATGCCAACTATTCATTTAAGTATTTTGGAAAAGATCAGGGTGTGTCGATCTATTCTTTCATTGACGATAGGCACGTGTTATTTTATGAGACGGTAATTAGCCCAACTGAACGAGAAGCAGCTTATGTAATTGATGGTTTAATGTCTAACACGGTTATTAAAAGTGATATACATTCTACGGATACGCATGGCTTTACTGAAATGATCTTTGGTGTTACACATATGATCGGTACTTCTTTTGCGCCTAGAATTAAAGGACTTGGTGATCAAATGATATATTCATTTAAAAACAAAGGATATTATAAAAAGTTGAATTATACCATTATCCCAGATAAGAAGATTAATACTCAAATTATCAAGGCCAATTGGGACGGGATTCTAAGATTTATTGCCACGATCTTAAAACGCAATTGTACAGCATCACAATTATTCAAACGACTTAGCTCATATGCAAAAGAGCATCCGTTATACAAGGCATTAAAAGAATTTGGCAGGATCATTAAATCAATCTATATTTTAACGTACATAAATGATGTTAATTTGCGCCAACGCGTTGAGAAACAATTAAATAAAATTGAGTCGTCAAATAAATTTTCAAGAGCTGTATATTTCGCAAACAATCAAGAATTCCGCGAAGGCACGAAAGAGGAACAGGAAATAACCATTGCCTGCAAAACGTTAATTCAGAATTGCATTATATTATGGAATTATTTATACTTGACACAGTTGCTAGTGGACACTAAATCAGCGCC
>Ga0206842_1125_pt1 | contig 13137 bp, 13 predicted proteins | sample Alteio_BWOrgCont_23_FD_152861 | JGI IMG/M metagenome (GOLD analysis project Ga0206842, IMG submission 152861) | Enriched cells from forest soil in Barre Woods Harvard Forest LTER site, Petersham, Massachusetts, United States -... | ecosystem: Environmental > Terrestrial > Soil > Temperate forest >...
TCCTGCAAAGCATCCCTGGCCGGTCGAATACGGGAGCAATTTACCTTTATCGCGAGAATCTGCAGGCGTTCTTCTGGCTGTCTTTCGGGAACCGTGAGGACGATCTCAACGGCGAGGATTTCCAGAACGTCCTGCGGGTCCACCGGCTCATCCGTTTGGTGGGAGATGGTCTGCCGCCGGGTCATAGGAATCGCTACAGGCGGCATCATCCAAGGGACGCCGATGGCTTCGCCTGTCCTGGTTGCAGCTATCTGGAGATCATCCCCACAGGTGACTCCGGAATGGTAATTCCGTTGACTGCAGGCCAAAACCGCCCCATTTGACCGAGTACGGAATCCGGGGTACAACAGCCCATTCTTGTGGAAAGGAGACTGAGCCATGACCGCCCAAGTTGCGCCATGGAAACTGCCACGCCCGAAGCCCGAGCTGGTGCCGGTTTCTCTGGAACAGGCCCGGGAATATATGTCATGGTTCGTCAACCGGCGGGCCTATACCCGGCAGACAGACAAGCCGGATGAAGATTCCGGGAAGTACTTTTTCTACCGGGCGCGTGACTACCAGACGAAGGAAGCCCTGGCGCTCGACGTCGAGACGATTCGCCGGCACCTGTCAGGCGAGCTCACGATCGGCCTCTACGCAATCAATCCAGAGACACAGTGCTCGAAATGGGTCGCCATCGACGGTGATTATAAGGATGCGTATCGGGACCTTCGAGGTCTGCGCTGGGAACTCCAGCAGGATGGCGTCCACGCCCTGGTAGAGATGTCACGACGGGGCGCCCACCTCTGGATCCTGTGCGAGGAGCCCGTCCCTGCCAAGCTCTGCCGTATCTATATATATAATCTGGCGCTCCGCCTGGACGTGCCGATCAAAGGCGTCCTGAAGCAGGTAGAGGGGATCGAGGTCTTCCCGCGCCAGGATGAACTGGCCCACGGGGAGTTCGGAAACGGCATCCGGGGACCGCTCGGCATCCACCGCGCGAACATGCACCGCTACTGGTTTGAAGACGCCGGCAGCAACCTCGAGGATCAGATGGCCTTCCTGAGAGGAGTGAAACGGCTCACCCGCAAAGACCTGGAGACGTTCACCGACGGCCTGTCGATTCCCGAGTCGATAGGCCCGCGGCCGCCGATCCAACCTCGATCGTATCCGGGCTGGAACAAAGGCGGCTTTCAGATTCTCCAGCACGTCGCTGCCCGCGTGCAGAGGAGCGGGAACTACTGGACCCGCTGTCCATCGTGCGCAAAAGAAGGCCGGGATCGGGCTGGCGACAACCTCGCCATCTCGATTGCCGACCCTCGCTTCTACAAATGCTGGGCGGGGTGCACACGCGAGATGATCCGCGCCGCGCTCGGCCAGCCTACACGCGAACGGAGTTAGCGCTAACCGAGGAGGTGCTTGTGCAGGAAAGCCGATTCACCGTACTGACGCGCCGGGGGTTGATGCTCCCGTCAGAAATCCGAGAGGAAATCCGCAACACAGGCATTCGTGGCCGGCCTCAGGTGGAGATCGTTCATCAGGACCGGGCAAACCAATGGAAGCTCCGTGCCGAAGAATCAGGCGGCGCGGTGTCGCTGCTCGGACACTATGTCGGCTTTGTGGCTGCCGACGGGAGTGCTCTGGCGTGGCTCAATCGTGTGCACAGCCTGCTGCCGAATGGCACCCACGCCGTTGTGGTCGAGAGCGAACTGGTCAGAGTTGAGATGTTTCGCTATGAGCACACATACGATCTGCTGATCACTCGGCATTGGCTCGAGGGCCGGGAAGGAAGGCGGCCGGAGCTGCGCAGCGAGCTGCTTTATCTGGGAAGGCGCGGGACGCTGGCGACCGAACTGTGGGGCCGAGACGCTGCCTTCCGCGGGGGAGCGCAACCCGTCTTTTTCACGCGTAGCGGAGAGCAGAGTTCACCGGAGCCAAGGTGGATCGCGGCAACGCTGAAAGTGACCGAGGGGGTGTGCTGCGTGGCCTGCAAACATTGCCATCTGCTGGAAGCGTGCGGTGCTGTGTGTCACTTGAAGCATGGAGTGGCCGAAATGGAAGCATGATATGGCCAAAGTTGTGAAATAAGGCATACCTTGGCCGCGCCAGAGGCACGCTGGTGGGCATCGGCCGGCGAGCTACGGCTCAGCGAGATACCAGGCCTTATGTTCGGACATTTCGTGACAGCGATGGCAGCCGGTTTCTTCCCACTGAAAGTGACATGCGGGACATAAGCCGGAGGTCCAAAAGGTGTTCCAGACATGACCGCACTTGCAGCACCAGCGCGTATCCGCCGGAGGCTGGAAAGAGCACTTGGGGCAACGGATGAGGCGGCCGCCGGGACTTCGCATCGCTGGGCTCTCAGCTCCGCTACGTGCTGCCTGCGACGAACGAGCACTTACGATTCGCCCGCCGTGGATCTTGGGAGAGCCCGGTGGGTTCGGTTGTTTTCTCCTGGTAATGGACGATGCCGGAACACCAGCCAGGGCGGCGGCGAGTTCGATGGATGCGAAGAGACGAAGATCGTCGTCTGGGACCTGGTCGAGAAGCTTGAGGGCCTCAGGCCCCAGGCGCTTGCCGGCTTGATAGAACAGCGTGCGGCATGCTCCTGTGGAGGGCCAGTATTCTTTGGGCGCGTAGTTGCGCGTTTCAGGGGATGTATCTTCGCGATACTTCTCGATCGCGTCTTCGATCGACGGGCCGAAGTCGCCGTTTCGAGTAGCGTCCATGAGCCTGCGCTGACGGGGGAGATCTTTGGGATCGCCCGCGAAAATGAATCCGCCACCGCAGGTTGCCCCTTCGGCCTTGCGGCGTGCCGCTTCTGCCTCGGCTTCTTCTTGCATTGTCTGCAAGCCGTTGGGATAGCGGCGAGCTGCTGCGGAAAGCTGATCGTGGGAGTCGATCAGCGATTGGGCCAGTGCGGGATCGAAATGACGCAGGACGTGCAGCATGAGGAACAGAGTGTGCTGGCGGGACGAGGTGAAGTGGATTTCGTTGGGGTAGCCTGCGGAGGTCCCGGTGTCTGGTTCCTCGATGGCTCGCGCTACGATCGTTCGGGTGACTTGGAGAGCTTCTTCTGGCGGGAACTCTTCCCAGCAATGACCGAACAGCCCCACGAAGTGATCGCACTCGTGGGGATGAGTGCCAAAAGCGCGCTGGCGCCAGGCCTCGACTGCAGCGCGAAGGAGTGTCAACCGTCGGGCGGCCGCTTCCGGGATTTGGGGATCGAGTTGGTGAAGGACATTTCCGACCATTAAGAATGGAAAAGAGGCGGAGCCTTCGTGGGACAGCACGTAGTGGAAAGCGGCGTCGACGTGGCCATGGACGAGCATGGTCTGGATGATTTGGAAGCTTGCATGGCGTTCGTGCATGTCAAAGCTGTTGGCGGGGATTTCTGCTAACAGCGCTGGATCTACAGCAGCGGCGACTGTGCGCGCTTCTTCAAAGTGATACCCGCGATTCGGGCCTGGGAGGTTACGGATGATTTCCAGAGCTTCGAGCAGCGACGTTCGCGCTTGAGTTGCATTCGCAACTGATTCTGCGCGGGCAATCCGCAGAAGAGCGGCCGCACGCATGGAGGGCTCAGCCTTCTCCGCTTGTAGTCGCGCATTCTCCAGAAGATCGTCTGACATGGCGTCAGTTTAGCCCCATTTTGCATGTAAGTTTTCAAGGAGCGCAAAATCTCTAGCGCCGTATCGATGCTTTATTTCCGGCCAAATTATGCCTTATTTCACAAAAGTGAGTTATCGGGTCGTTCTCAAATACGGCGAGCGGATTGCCATGCGCCGCATAGCATGCATTGTGGGCGGCTTCCATCGTGGTCGTGTTGCATTCGATTTGCGGCCGCAGCGATGATATGAAGGTCCGGCCTTGATTTCGTGGTCATCGATTACGCACTGGTGATGACGCTGACAGGCGGCCTTGTGTATCTGCTGGGCTGCATGTTCGAAGAATCTTCGCAGTCAGCATTTGCGCAGTCGCCGAGGCATCAATGAACACCGATTGGCTGTCTCTTGAACGGATGCTCTCTTGAACGGATGCTTGACCCTTCTCTGTGTGTCGATTATGTTGTCCTGCTAGTTATGTAACGAATTTGCGAAGACAGGCCCGTGAAGTCTGATGTCATGTTGGTTTGGAGCCAACATAACTTATTGAGGGTCGTCCGCTCTCTACCCGCTTTTCAACCTCTCCACGGGATTGATCAAAACTGCTCGGTACACGAGTATTAGGCAGGTCAAGAGTGCGGCAGCATAGGCTCGCATGGTGCTGGTAATGGAGAAATGCTGCCATCCGTTCTGGAATTGCGCTGCTATCTGAGAACGGTCAATAAGCGCAAATCCTGAAATCAACCATTGACGTACGCGCACTCCCACGCGGGCGGTTTTGGGACCAGCGTCATCATGGGTGCAACGTACCGCTGGCTGGTAACCTCTCGCCAGGCCATGAAGATGAGGCACAACGGAAACCTAGATCGCGGTGGCGAAGATCGGGTGGCGCGCTCATACGACCCGAGACTCGCACATCCCGCGCACTGTTATAAAACGATCCACCCTTCAGAACGTGCTCGCCAGGTCCTCTACCAACGTCCTGCACCCATTCCCAGACATTTCCCAACATGTCCCACAATCCATATCGATTGGGCAGCTTCGTAGCCACGGGATGCGTGCTGTCATTGCTGTTCGGGTCGTACCACGCGTAGGCTCCCAACGGTCCTTTGGGCAGCTCTGCGGTTCCTCCGTAGGCGGCCCATTCCCACTCTGATTCTGTAGGCAACCGCATGCCAATCCGGCTGCAGTAGGTTGTCGCATCGTTCCAGCCGACGCTGTCCACTGGAAGGTCTGCGCCTTTGTAGCGCGACGGAGTAGCATCCATAATGCGCATATAGGCCGCCTGGGTCACTTCGGTGCGACCGATCCAGAATCCTTGACCGATAGTGATCTTGCCCCGGTGCCGTTCGAGGCCATAACAATCCGCGTCGGCAGGCAAGCAGCCCGCATAGTAGCTGCCGGGCGGTATCCATTGATAAGTCAGACCGTCCAAAGGATTCACCTTTCGGGCACCTCCAGGAACTCCGGCGAGAGCCGCGGCCAGAGCCGCAACGATTACCGGCACGCCTATTCCCCGAAATCTATCGTTTGAACTCGAAATCGGCAAAGCCATGAGCGCGAGGATCGGTCCCTCCGTCCGGAGCCAGCGGTAGGCAGGCCCAGAAGACACTAGCCGTAGACATGCTACCTCCAAAAGATGTAGAGTGTCTACGTCTATGAGAGTGAAGAATCGATATGCGAACCGCATCGAAATCCTACAGGGCACACTCGACATGCTGATACTGCGCACCCTGCAGTGGGGACCACAACATGGATATGGAATAGTTCTGGCTCTGCGCACGCATTCCGGGGATGTCCTGCAAGTAGAAACAGGAACTCTTTATCCGGCTTTGCACCGTCTCGAGCGAAAGGGATGGGTGCGCTCGGAGTGGAAACAAACCGAGAGCAAGCAGCGTGCGCGCTATTACAAAATCACGGCGAGCGGTAAGAAGCAACTGGTTAATAATCTAAGCCGGTGGGAGCAGATCGTGACAGCAATTGGATCGATCATGCATGGCAATCCTGGAGAAGGTGAAGCGTGAAACTGCCCTGGCCCTTCGCGTCAGCCCGCCGTAGGGATGAATTGCGGCAGGAATTTGAGGCGCACCTGCAAATGGCCGTGGCGGATCGTGTAGCCCAAGGCGAACCAGAAGAGACCGCGCGAAAGGCTGCCATGCGAGAGTTTGGCAATATTCCCCTGGTGCAGGACGTAACGAGTGGGATGTGGAGATGGGCGTGGATGGAGCAGTTCGAACGTGATGTGCATTATGCATTACGACAGATAAGACGATCACCGGATTATGGGGCGGCCGTGGTTGGAACCTTAGCCCTTGGAATCGGGGCGGCGGCGGCGATGTTCACGGTCGTGGACCGTGTGCTTCTGCAGCCCACGCCGTATCGGGACGCCGGACAGCTGGTTTCAGTTCAGGAGACAAACGGATCGGACTATACGTGGCCTTCGCCTTGGCTGGACATCCAAAGCTGGCAGGCGCAGAGTAGGACGCTGAGCGAAATCGCCTTTTCAGCAAAATCACCTGGCCGCAATTTTCTTGTGCAGCAGGCGAATGGTTCTGAAGTCGATGCCGAAAGAGTAAGCTCCAACCTATTCACGGCACTTGGCGTTCAGCCTTCCATCGGGAGCGGCTTTCTTCCTGAGCGTCCCACATTCGCCGCCGACAAGAATGCTGGCACCCTTGTGCTAAGCAATGCCGCTTGGAAGGAGTTGTTTGGAGCCGATCGAACTATTATTGGCAAGGTGGTGAAAGTCAATAATGACTCCTATACAGTGACCGGTGTGATGCCGCCAGGCTTCCGGTACCCCGAAGGCTCCCACGAAACACCCCAGGTGTGGATTCCCATTCAGTTGGGGAGCGACGACGCAAACCGAAGCATGAAGGCGATGCAATATACCGTGCTGGCGCGTTTGTCGCATGGGGCGACGTTGCAGAGCGCCAGCAAGGAGATGTCGCTGCTGCAGCAGCACATCGCTATGGAATACACAAACGCTCGCCTGCGAAAGGATCACAGCGTCGTCAGAGTCCAGAATTACGCGGGCGTACTGGTCAATCGCGACACTCGCACCGCGTTGCTTGCGCTACAGGCAGCGTCGGGCGTTCTGTGGCTCATCGCGGTGATCAATGCAACGAATCTTCTTCTCGCGCGTAGCGTAACCCGCCAGAGAGAAATCGCAATGCGCGGCGCGCTTGGCGCCAGCCGCTGGCGCGTTATGCAGCAGATGATCGCGGAGGGTTTAACTCTAAGCTGTGCCGCAGCCGTTATGGGCGCCGGAGTCGCTTTTGGGTCTATCCGTCTCTTAGCGCACGAACTCAGCGAGGCACTGCCACTACCGGCGTCTGCAACTCCGAATGGATTGATTCTGCTCGTTCTGGTCTTGATGACAGTGAGCTCCGCGCTTATGTCGACGGCATGGCCAGCGTTTTTAGCGGTTCGCGCACCTATCGATTCGGCACTGAAGCAGGGCGGTATCCGAGCGGGAAGTAGTCGAGGGCACCACCGCTTGCGCAGCGCTCTGGTTGCAGCGGAGATTGCGCTGTCACTGACACTTCTGGTGGTCTGCGGACTGTTACTTAGGACTATCTACACATTACGCCACGTGCCATTGGGTTTTCGCTCCGATCACATCCTTGTGGCGAATCTCAGCATTCCATCGTATCGCTTCACCGAAAAGGACATGGGGGAGACGCTGTATGGTCCGCTGCTCGAAAGAGCCCGGCATTTGCACGGAGTCGAGAGCGCGGGACTCATCAGCGAGGTGCCTCTCGGCAAGACATTCGTTCTCCATCTTGAAATGCAGTTGAGTTCAACCACCATTGTCGCCTTCATGAAGGCCGTCAGTCCGGAGATACAGAGAGTATTCGGATTTAGGATGGCAGCGGGGCGATTTTTTGGCCCGGAGGACAACGCAAATTCTGAGCCTGTCGTGGTTGTCAATGAGGCATTCGCAAGGCTGTATTCGCCCGACCCCCACAATCCCGCAATGGTTCTAGGAGCAAAACTCAGCAAGGATTCACCGCTGCGGATTATTGGAGTGCTGGATGACGAGCGGCAGAAAGCGGTGGCGGAACCTGCGGTGCCAGAGGTTGAGATTGCGATTCCGCAGATTACGCCGAAAAGCGGATTCTATCGCGCAATCGAGGGCATCGCAATGGATCTGGCGGTTCGGACGGACCAACCTGCAGCGGAAATGATTCCCGAACTGAGAGACACTCTGCGTCAAACGAGCCCGGAACTCCAGAATGCGACGATCACAACCATGGACCAAATTGTGGAGGATTCATACGGAAGCCAACGACTGGCGGCACATCTGCTCGAGATCTTTGGCGGCTCAGCGCTCCTTCTATGCATTGCCGGTCTCTATGGCCTGCTCACCTACATCGTTTCACAACGAAATCGAGAGCTGGGAGTGCGAGTGGCCCTTGGAGCAACCAGGAGCGCGCTGCTGTGGTTGGTGATGCGCCAGGCTGGTACCATGCTCCTCACCGGTACTGTAATTGGCGCCGGGATGGCGCTAATTTCTGTGCGATTTGTGCGCGGTTTTCTCTTTGGAGTGAACCCGTACGACGGATGGTCGCTATCCGGCGCAGCCGTGCTACTGCTCGTCACCGGATTGACGGCGGCATACCTGCCAGCTCGTCACGCAGCGCATGTTAGCCCAGTGGACGCTCTGCGAGCGGAGTGAAGGGGAAAATGCTGTTTCACGGAATCTCTCCTCCACGAAAGATCGATTCTGGTCGCTCTGGGCTTTGTGGCTATGAATAGAGGCGATCCTGCGAGGCATCTTGAAGTCGCTCAGGGATTACCTGCGATCTAGCATTGACGCGGGGTTCAAGGAGCCCTCGCCAGATGTTAGAAACGCTGTTCGAGTTGACGCACTCTGAGCCGCCATAGAGATGCTCCGCTGCTGCCCATCGACATCGAGGAGGCGATCGAGCACGTTTTCCGTCGAAGAAGCGCGATCACTTAGGTTTCACGCCGGAATGACAAGGGCGTGAGAAAAGGAGAAGAGCAATCATGGCAAAGACTATCAACAAGGTAATCCTGTTGGGAAATGTAGGAAAAGATCCAGAAATCAAATCGACGAACGGAGGTACGCTCGTCGCAAATCTGTCTTTGGCAACCAGCGACCGTTACAAAGACAAAGTAGGCGAGTGGCAGGAGCGTACTGACTGGCACAACCTTGTCGCTTATGCGCGAGGCGCCGAGATTCTTCGCGACTATGTGAAGAAGGGTTCCAAACTCTACGTTGAAGGATGCATCGCGACGCGCTCCTGGGACGACAAAGAAACGGGTAAGAAGATTTATCGCACAGAGATCGTCGTCAGTGAAATCAGCTTGCTGTCACCGGCAGAAGGTTCCAATGGCCGTCCCGCGAGCAGTGGACGTGATTCCCAGAGTCGGACGAGCCGGCACACCGAATCCGCAGACGACTTCGGGAGCGTTGGCATCACGGACGACGATATTCCGTTCTAATCCGTGATCTGAAGGCTCCTCAGTTACTAGTAGTTGATCGTCTTTGAGGCGGACGCAACCGCGGCATGGCTAAAGCAAGTACCCGCGCAGGCCATGACAGATCTGCCGCGCGCGATTCTCCTCAAACTCCAGACAAAGTAGGTGAATCATGGAAATAAATACGCAAGAGATTGCCGACGTGTTGCTGCGCCTCGAAGATCCATTCGACAAAGATGAGGTCAAATGGCTCGTGGCATCTACATCCCGAGACGGCCGCAAAGGTCGTGTCACACCGTATGCTAATCCCCGCGCGTACACGGACAGGCTGAACGAAGTACTCACCGCGAGTGGATGGACCCGGCAGTACACGGTCCACACCATTTCGCCTGTAACCAGGCTTAAGAAAGACAAGACGATCCAGACGGGCAAGGTGCTGGTGATCTGCACTGTGACCATCGCCGGTATCGGAAGCCATAGTGGCAGCGGAGAGGAGTGGGCCGACGACGAAAACGCAATGACAAGTTCAGAGGCGCAAGCCTTCAAGCGTGCGTGCTCGTGCTTCGGACTCGGCCGGTATTTCTACAGCTTCGCTGAGATATGGGTTGATCTGAACGACAATAAGCAGCCCAAGAACGTTCCAAGCCTACCAGCTTGGGCGCTTCCGAAGAGCCAAGCGTCGTCGACGCAGCCGAATGCAACCGGGAAGCCGGACCAGCGGCCAAGATCCTCTTCGGCTGTTGCAAAGGGTCCTCTTGACGCTAGCGTTACCACGAAGATAGAGGGGCATCGCCAGGAACTTGGCCAGACTCTGTATCAGAGCATTCTGACGATGGTTGCGCAAGTCCGTTCCGCTCGCGATATTCCCAACCAGCAACTACAACAAAGCGTACTGAACTGGGTGGAGAGCGCCACTCGGGGAATGGCTCAAGTACGGAAGATTGCAGCCGAGATCCCTGAGACAAAGTTCTACTCGATTCTCGACCACCACGGCGTCCAGTCTCTTGCCAGGGTGCCGAACTTCGGTGTGCTCAAGAACCTGGTAGACGAGATGACGCAGGTCGCTCCGGGCAGTTCGGCGGCCTGACTAATAGTGCCAAACGGGACTGATGGGATGCGAAACATCGCATCCCTTTTTCCTTTTCTGAGGTCAACCATGAAATTCATCCAGTGCTCGATGTGCAGGCGGGCAGCGGCCTGGGTGATCGACAAAGAAGTGTTTTGTGAGGGCCACAAAGAAATGATCATCGAGACCTTCGGAGTCGATCGCTTTCCGATCCATCGACTCACGAACGAAGATGAGGCGTTCGCCGTGTCTGGCCGCTTCCCTAAATCAAACCCCATAAGGAAAAGAGGCGACAACGCCTCCCAGAGGTAAATGCTCAATGGCAAAATTGATAGAATCGTGCCTCGGTAGAGATAACTGGCCCAAACCTGCTTGCTCCTTAGTTTTGAGCGAAGCCATTTCAAATCAAGCAGTTTGGCCGGTTATTTCCGCCATAACTGGTCCAATCTGTGCACTCGCCCCTAAAGTGCGCAACTCAAATGAGTTATCGACGCGAGGGCATCATGATTGGCCAGTTATGGCGATAAAGCACGCATTGAGGACCCATGGAGGATCGGGGACTGAACCCCCGCTTCTCAGGACCAATCCGACAAGTCCTTGGATAGCAACTACCACAGAGGAGCGTTTACCCAGCGCGAAGCAGCGGGAGGCCGCAGAACAACTTCAGATTAAGCTGATTTCTGCTCATTCGGGCTTAACCGCATCAAGGCGTCAACAGAGCCAATCTGCCTCTACTCCGCCGTCTGCACAGGCTTCTGCTCGCTCGCGTCCATTCTGCCGCCCGAGTGCGAAGGAAGACGCACGAAGCTCACGGCCATTGTGACTCCGCAAATCAGCATCGTTATGTGGAAGCCTACTTCAATGAAGAGCAAGTGATGCATGTTCATACCGTTGTGCATGTGCAGGCTGTCGTGCATCCACCAGTTCCCCATGAACCAGCAGAGCGTGACGAAAAACCATTTGTTGAGCCAAGCCGCACCGAGGCCCAAACCGCGGATCGCTGGCCATCCGAATAAGGCGAACGCCACGGCAAAACCAAAGGCGAGCGCCTCAGTGGCCGAGAGCACAATGTATCCGGGCAAAAGATTCGCCGGCGGCATGGGAACGTCAGGTGCCATCGGCCAAATGTGTGGTCCGACAACAAAGGCGGTAAGGCCGATCACAATCGTCACGATGAGCATCCACCATAGTCTACGCATGATTTTCATCTCCTTAGATTTGCTGCAACTCCAAGCGCACGGTGCATCTCTCGAGTTCAAAGGTGAACTCAAGAGATGCACGGACTTACGCCTTGACGGCGTTCTGTGCAGCCGCAAACACATCGCGTGCGGGCGTCGTACCCGCTACGTGCTCCGTACTCGTGATTCCGAGGTCCATCCATCCCGCGTTAATGCCCTCAAACATTTCTTCGGCAGGTCCAGTGTGGCCCTTCGGGATGCCGAACTGCTCGAACGCTTCTGCCCAGCCTGCACGCGGGACCGCAAAGGCCTTTACGTCGAGTGTCAGGACTTCACCCAACTGTCCGGCCACTTCATCCGCGCTTACCATCGAGCCCATCTCGATGACGCGATGCCCTGACCACGCCGGCCCGGTCAGAAGCGTTGCCACCTCTGCGCCGATGTCGTCGGTCGCGACCATTGTCGATTTCCGGTTTGTAGGGTTGTAGAAGACCGGTAGTGTTCCGCCCTTGGCAGCCTGTAAACCGTAAAGAAAGTTTTCGAAAAAGCCGCCTGCGCGCACAAATGCGACCGGAGATGGCAGGCTGTGAAAACTTTGCTCCAAGAGTGATAAACCCGTGATATTCCCCACCCCGCTTGTTCTATTCGCGCCCATCGACGAGAGCGCTACCACCCGCGGGGACACTACCTTGGTGAACGCCTCGACATAGTTCGCAATCACGCCCTTTGCTTCTCTGTAATCAGGCGAGGGTGCCCATACAACTGGCAACATAACAAACGCGCCCTCAACACCTTTGAGCGCCGCTGCTATGGCTGTCGCATCGTTCCAGTCTCCATCCACCAACTCCACGCCCTGGTCTGCCCACTTCGCCGCTTTCTCGCGATCACGCACGAGCGCTCGCACCTGTTTGCCCTGCTTCAGCAGATGCCGCGCGGTGGCGCCCCCAACTTTTCCGGTAATGCCCATGACTAAATACATGCTCGTTTTCTCCTTTTGCCTCGTATTTGGCCGCCCATCCAAATGGGCGACCTGACAATTAGAGACTTGTTGTAACCATTGGTTGCAAATTAAGCAGTGGTTTCATACGGTGAATAATAATCAAAACTGTGCCATGAGAGGTGACGCATTGAAACCACTGGTTATAAATCAACGCGCGGTTGCAATAATCGTCAAAAACGACTAAGCTTTTGAAGTGACATCCACATCACCAAGTCGCCGGGTAGAGCGCAAGGAGAGGTTGCGACGCGAAATCCTTGCGGCTGCCAGCAAAATGTTTGCCGATCGCGGCTACGAAGCCGTGACGCTTCGCGAGATCGCTAAAGAGATCGGCTATACGCACGCCGTGATCTATCAGCATTTTCCCGACAAATGGCATATTCTCGCTGAGTTGAGCCGCGAGACGATCGGCCTGCTGATTCAGAACTTCGACGCGATTGCTGCTAAACATCCCGTACCCAAAGAGCGCCTTTTTGCGACTTCACGTGGCTTGATTCAGTTCTGCACTGCCCATCCACAGCAGTTCCGCAACGTCTTCTTCGGGCCGGAGAACCGCAACGGTATCCGCGCTGGACAATATATCGACGACATTGGCAGACCTTTGTTCCAACGTTTCGTACAGCTCTTCTTCGAAGTTGCCAAGGCCGAAGGACTGCCAAGCAGGAATGACATCGTGGTAGCCCACACCTGGTGGTACACGATCTTCGGCCTCGCCACGCTCATGGTCATCCAAGGGGTTGTGCCTGACCGGCCCGACCAGACTCTCGTGGTCGAGCAAACGCTCGCAACGCTTTGGGCGGGCGTCCAAGTTGTTCCACGATTGACGAAGAGGGCGGTCTCTAAGCGATCCGGCCGATCCCGTGC
>Ga0206842_1126_pt1 | contig 12878 bp, 13 predicted proteins | sample Alteio_BWOrgCont_23_FD_152861 | JGI IMG/M metagenome (GOLD analysis project Ga0206842, IMG submission 152861) | Enriched cells from forest soil in Barre Woods Harvard Forest LTER site, Petersham, Massachusetts, United States -... | ecosystem: Environmental > Terrestrial > Soil > Temperate forest >...
AGAGGACTGCCGAAGCCTAAGACAAAAAGCGCCATGGCATAAACGCCAAGGCCGACCTTAGGATCGCCCTTCTCTGCGCGCAGATAGGTATTCTTGGCGACGCCCATGCGCTCGGCGACAGCAAGAACCGTAAGTCCACGTTTGCGCCGCGCGGTCGCAAGATCGCCTCCGAATTCTTTCAGTGACCGCTTGACGGCGGGCGGCAGGACATCTTGTACATTGGATCTCATCCAATAAGGCTCCATACATAAAGCCGTACCATGCTTTGTGGTCCAATATATAGGATGTTATAAGGCATGTCCAGACCTTAAATAAGGGCTATCGTGTACCGGCGCCGCCACGCGCTCTATTTTCGGGTTGTGTCTCAGTTTGAAAGTCGGGTTCCGACCCAAAGCCGCCTGACGAGTCGGCGCACTCCGTCGGGCGAGTCGCGCGATTAAGCAGGAACGTACGTCAACCTGATGACGTCCTCGCCGATTCGATCGCTCGACACCAGGCGGAGCGGCGGCCGGGGGCCGGCGAAGAATGGCGTGCCACGACCAAGCACGATGGGGCGGAGATAGAGTCGATACTCATCGATCAGACCAAGATTGGTCAGACTTCCTGCCAAGTTTGGTCCGGCAACGTCAATCTCCCCATCCAACTGAGCCCTCAGCCCACGTATCGCCGCCTCGAGGTCATCGTCGATAAGTGTGGCGTTGGGGCCGACCGACTTCAACGAGCGCGACACAACCCACTTCCGCTGGCTCCGCCACACCGCCGCGAAGTCGCGATCCTCTGCGTCCCAGTCGGGAAGGTCCTCATCCCAATAGCGCATGATCTCGTACATGACGCGACCGTACACCACGCCCGTCAGGCCGCGCGCCTGCTCAATGAAATGACGAGAGAGCGCCGGACTGGGTGGCCCCAGTTCCATGTGGTCGACATAGCCGTCGAGGGACTGGTTCAATCCATACACGAGCTTTGCCATGCTACAAAACCTCCATCCCTGGTTCTTCAGGACAGCCTAAGCTGACGTTGCATCTGCGCGCCCCGGTGTCGGTGTGACCAATAACCAGAGGTCTGCTTTCACCCAAGGCGGATATTTCAAACTGAGACACTACCCGCCTTCGGCGCCTCTTTCGATCAGATAGATGCCGGTATGGCTGGGCATATTCGCGCAGCGTGTTCAGCGCAGCTCGGCAACGGTCGTTGGATCAGAAAAGCAGGCGATTGAAATCTGATCGATGGACGCCACTGGTACATCGTATCGAGATCGCCGCGGGTGTAGGTGAGTTGCCGGCGAACCGCTGAGCTCTCACCCCCGAAAATCCGCACAGATGGGGCAGAAGCGCTTAGCAGGGTAAATCTCATTTAGCAGGGTAAAAGTGTGGAAAACAGCGACTTGGGAGAATCCGTAAGTTGCTTATTTTAATGTAAGTTACTGATTCTAAATATTTCTGGCCGAGAGAGGGGGACTCGAACCTTCGGATCTTTGCATCGCCTTCCGTTTCAATGAGATACCGCTATCCATTGAATACACGATAATTTCGTATTTTTCAATCCGTTCAACCCCTTCAAGCTGTTCAATCCTTTGGTACGTATTTCGCAGGAACGTGGACACCACGCGGACTCTACAAAGGCTTCGGTAACTCCGCTGCGACTTGACCGCCACTCCTGGAAGGAAGCGGGAAAAGCCCGCGAATGGATATACGCTAAGGCGCCGTATAAAGTACGTTGCCGAAGACCCGGCGGATGACAATTTGGCTAGGCAGCCGAACCCAATGGGCAGTATGTGGGGAAACTCAATCGCCTGACATGCTGAATCCTGGAGAAAGCGGGGGCCTCTAGGATTTTGGGTAGTTTCCAGAAATGCCGACGGCCAGCGCCAGGTAATGGTAACAGGATTAGAGAGGGATAAAGAAGAGGCCTGCCGTCTCAAGCAACGTCACCCTTACTGTATCAGATTCGGGCACGATTGCCGAAAGTGAGAGCAAGGTCCAAGTGCTCTCTTATTGGTTTCCCATTGCAAGTAGCGCCGTGGCACAGGTCAAGCAAACCAGGCCCGAAACCAGTAGCGTTCTGGACGTACGCGAAGCACCCTTCCACTCGCCTGTCCATACGCCCGACAGCGTCGCAGTCATGATCATGAACGATTGCATGAGTGCCCAGCCGATCGAGGTCCCAAGAGAGCCAAGAAACGCTGCGCTCATGGCGTAGAGCGCAAAGGCTCCCATCCACAGCACGCCCATGAGGATCGGCAGGAGAGCCTCTGGCGAAGCAGGCATGAACGCCGGCCAGCTTCGATTCCTTCGGAGCAGGTAGAGGCTGTAGGCGATGTTGGGCAGGAAACCACCAGCCAACCCGATTGGCCAGACTGCATACGCGGCGCGGAGTTCAGAATTTCCGAATTGCACTGCTTGATGTGCGATGTCCTGGCCAAAGGCGAATGAGAAGTTGAGCATGGGCGCCATCACTCCGCAAAGGATCGCGAGCAGGGCAGCCGCAAAGTATCCGCTGGATGGACTGGGAATTGCCTTCGTGGATTTATAGTCCAAAGTGATTGGTCGTGGAAGGGCGTCTCGTTCCCGGCTTTGACCGCCCCATGTGGACAGGGTGATTCCAATGAGCATCGCGACGACGCCCAGGAGAATCTCAAGGAGCGCGTGCTCACCCAGCGGTCTATGATGCTGAAAAAATAAAGGCACCAGCGTGCCGAGCAGTGCGCTGAGGCCGACAATGATGGCATAGGCAAGTCCGAGGCCCAGGCGCTGGACCGAAATCCCGAACAGCACTTGCGCGATCCCCCAACCAACTCCAAAAAGGAAAGGGATAGCGATCTCGGGCATAGAGAGGGTCTGGTAGGTCTCGAACAGGCGATCGACAAGACCCAGCGCGAGCAGCCAGGGAAGGATCACGAGAGAGACGACGCTGAAAACCAGCCAGGTGTTCTCCCACTTCCAGTATCGGTTGAATTTCATCGGCAACATGCAGTTGCCGGACATGAGGCCGGCAAGCAGCGTGAGGCCAATCCCGATCGGAAGCGAAAGCGCCATCTAGCGGTCCTCGCCCGCGCTGAGAATCATGTCTGTCGATGCACCCGGCTCCTGAGGTGTTTTATAGAAACCGTCGGTCACCTGAGCAGGAAAAGCAAAATGCTCCTTGAGATGAGGAATGTGTTCAAGAAAAACCAATTCATGATTGAGAGCGATGTGATTGAACAACACCAGGTGCTGGTGCAGTTGGCCCATGTCTCCTACGTGGGGCACGATAGGCAGGCCAAATCTCTTCGCCATCAAACTGACCGTAAGAAACTCGCTCACGCCCGCAAGGCGGGTGCAATCTGCCTGGACGAAATGGATACCACCGTAATGTAAGAAATTCTTGAAGAGAACTCGATTGGGGATGTGTTCGCCTGCGGCCAACTTCACCGGGGCGATCTCACGCGAGAGCACCTGGTGGGCATACACATCGTCGGGGTGAGTCGGCTCTTCTATCCAGAGAGGTTTGAATCGGGCGAGCTCCGCGCACATGCGTCGAGCCTCTGGCAGGTTCCAATGCTGATTGGCATCGAACATCACGCTTCCTGAATCGCCGGCAACCGCACGCAACATCGCAGCCCGTCGCAGGTCGCGCGCTTCATCAGCCGACCCAACTTTCAACTTGAAGGCCCTGAAGCCACGGTCAATGGCGCGAGCTGTGAGCTCGCGCACCTTTTCGTCGCCATACGCCATCCATCCCACGGATGTGTCATAGCCTGGATAACCGCTCCTCAGGATTGATTCCCGCGTGCTTCGAGTCGGAAGGTTTTCGCGCAGAGTGGTGAGAGCATCCTCCTCGTTCAGAACGTCCTCGACATAGCTGAGATCGAGGAGTCCGACGACTTCCTCGGGCGAGAGGCCAAGCAGCAGTTTCCACAAAGGGACACCGCGGCTCTTGGCCCAAAGATCAAAACACGCATTGGTGATCGAAGCCAGCGCAAGGTGAACGACCCCTTTGTGCGGCCCGAGCCAGCGCAGCGATGGATCATCCGCCAGCCGACGCGATGTTGCCCCGAAGTGCGACATCAGTTCATCGATTTCCATTCCCACAAGCAATCTTGCCAATTGGTCAATGGCTTCGCACACGATCTGGTTTCCATCGCCCAGCGTGAGTGCAAGTCCGCTTCCCGAGATCGGCTTGTCGGTCGCCAGCCGGGTCAATGCCATGCAATACACAGAGTTGGTGTGAACCGAGTCGGTGCCTGCCCCGTCAGGCAATGCGAAACGAGCATCGACGGATGAGACGGATTGGATAGTGCAGTTGGGCATTCTTCGCCTTTTCTCTATCTCCTGTAGCCCAGCTCTGCGCCGCCGCTCACTGGCAGGATGCACCCTGTGATGAACCGTGCCCTGGAGGAGAGAAGGAAAACCGCCGCGTCGGCAATGACGTCCCCGTGCGGGCACGAACCGAGCAGATGTATATCGTCGAGGTATTGCCGGATACTCGCAGGATCCGGTTGTTCGGCGCACCACCGCTCCAGCATTGGTGTCCACACGCCTGCAGGACAAACAGCGTTCACACGAATCCCGTAACGCGCATAGTCGGCGGCCATGGCCTTGGTGAGCGAAATCATTGCGCCCTTGCTGGCGACGTAAGCCGCATGATTCTCCTGCCCGATGAGGCCGACCATGCTGGCTGTATTCAGAATCGCTCCGTTGCTTGCTGCGAGGGCCTCGAATGCAAACCTTGTCGTCCAATACACCGACTTCACATTAATGCGCTGCAGGTCGTCCCATTCGTGCTCCGAAGTTTCATGCAGCGGCTTTGAAGGACTGGAGATGCCTGCGTTGTTGTGCACCGCGTCGATGCGTCCGAAGCGGGTGAGAACTGAAGCAATCGCGGCCTCGACGGCGGCGCCGTTGGCTACATCCGCATACAATGCGAGGGCGCCCGGACCGAGTTCCGTTGCCGTGGAGGTCGCGGCGTCGATATTACGATCGAGGATTACCACATTGGCGCCCTCGCACGCATAGGAAAGAGCGCACTCGCGGCCAATCCCATCGGCGCCGCCGGTCAGAATAATGATCTTTCCCGAAAGATCAGCCGGCATCCGAGTTTCGCTTCTCCCAGATGTCGTATGCAGCCTTTGCAAAGCGTTCCATGACCTTCCTCACATACTGTTCCGCAACTTCACCCTCGCCTTCGCGCAATAGATCGATGATCTGCTGATGGGCTTCGAGGTCCTTAACCCAGGCCGATGACTCCTGTCCGCTGGCAGAAACACGCATACGCACGAAAGCAAAGAAAGGAAGAAGGATCCGCCGTGCATGCGCTATGAGGTAGGGGTTGCGCGACAATTCGCAGAGTTCGAGATGATAGAGCAGGTCGCAGTCGAGCAGGGCCTCGCGGTTTCCAGCAGTTGCCGACTCGCGCATAATATCCATTGTGGCCTGGAGCACGTCTAGGTTCGGCTTTGCAGCAACGGCCAGCCGCGCGGCCAAGCCTTCAATGGCGCCACGCAATTGATAGATATTAGCAACGTCGCCTTCGCTCAGATGAATGACCCGGGCACTGCGCCCTGCCTCTTTGGTGACAAAGCCGGCTTGCGCCAGAATGTTGATCGCCTCGCGGATGGAGCCTTGCGCAACGCCGAACTTCGACGCCCACTTCCCTTCGATGATCCTCATGCCTGGCTTCAAAGATCCGCTTAGAATCTCTTTCCGCAGCTCTTCCGCCAGGTTGTCTTTCACTAGGCCATCCGCCGAAAGTGCAGAGGTTATCGGCATATTCAAGTGCTCAAATCTCGATCCGAAATGGTAATTTGAGCAAAATGCGACAGTCAAGCTCATTTTAAGCACTTGCAAGGTGCTAATCTACTGTTCTTGCCGTGGCCGGCTGCTGTCTAGCGGCGTCGACGCAGGTTGTTTTCGGGATTGCAAAGAATCAGGGCATGGTGGGCGGAAACTGGATTTGTAAGAAGGCGGCAGGATGAACAGAAGAGAATTTACAGGTCGCTTGGCCACTGCAGCGCTGTATCCCGTAATGGGAAAGGCCTCGGCCGGATTGCTTCCCGGAAATGTCTCGGAGTTGTCGATGACGGAGTTGCAGCAGCAGTTCCTCGATCTGCGCTTCGGGATGTATATCCACCTGAACATGGCTACTTACGAGCAGCGGGAGTGGGGAGATCCGAATGCTTCGCCTGCGCTGTTTAATCCGAAAGGTCTCGACACCGATCAGTGGGCTCATGCTGCCCGCTCGGCAGGGATGGCGTATGGGTGCCTGACGACAAAACATCATGACGGGTTTTGCTTATGGCCTACCGCGACCGGTAGCGCGAACGTGAAGGATGCGACCTATAAGAGGGATATTGTGCGTGCGTATGTGGACTCATTCCGAGCGGAGGGGCTCAAGACCTGTCTCTACTTTTCGATTCTCGATCTGCGCGGCGACATCCGGCCGTATTGTGTGACGCGAGAGAAGATCGACAAGGTGAAGGCACAGCTGACCGAGCTTCTGACAAACTATGGAGAAATCACCGCGCTGGTGATCGACGGATGGAACGCGGCATGGAGCCGATTGAACTATGAAGAGATGCCGTTTCCAGAGATCTACAGGCATGTGAAGCAACTGCAGCCGAATTGTCTGTTGAGCGATTACAACCAGGGCAGGTTTCCGGCACCGGCGCTCTATTACACCGATGTGAAGCAGTATGAGCAGCATGCGGGGCAAACGATTCCGACCGGGAGCGAAGTGCCGTCGCAGTCGGCAACGACGTTACAGAGCGACTGGTTCTGGAAGCTGGATTATCCGACGCAGGAACTTCGCTCGGCCAAGCAAATCGTGGAGGAGTGGCTGATCCCGTTCAATGCGCGCCACTGCAATCTGATTTTGAACGTAGCGCCGAACCGAGAGGGACGGTTCGACCAGAATGCGGCGGCCCGGCTTAATGAAATTGGGCAGCTCTGGCGGGATAGAACGCCTGCGCCACGGCTTGCAACCGTAGGGCAGATCACTACACCGAACCTTGCGTCTGCGCGGCCCGCGTATGCGAGCAGCAGTGCCGATACGACAGGGCCGGACCTGGCGAACGATGATCAGCCGGGAACGTACTGGCGGTGCGATATCGGGCAAACGTCGGGATGGGTTGAGATTGGTCTCGAGAATACGACCATATTCAACACGGTCGCAGTCGTTGAGCCGACATATCTCGGCGAATACGGGGCCGACAGCCGCATCGTTTCGTATCGTGTCGAAGCGCGGAGCGGAGGGCAGTGGCAAACAGTGTTTGCTGGCGAGTCACCGAGGGAGATGGTGTACTGGGTGAAGCCGACCTCTGCGGAGCGGGTACGCTTGAGCCTACGTGGGACGGGTAAGCCTCCGGGGATTGCAGAGTTCGGGCTCTACGCGGAGCCCGAGCGCCACATTTCCTGAGGGTAAAAAAGAAACACCTCAAAAGGGGATCGCCACACGTTGAGACGCCGAAGGAACAAGGCGATGCACAAAATCGACGCGCTGGTTGTAAGCTCGCGCATAGCGTCTTAGAAAAAGAAAGACCGAACGAACTGGGAGTGTCCGCGATTTTGTGTAAACGCCGTTCCCCTGGTTAGTGCCTCGGTGGTCGGGGCAAGTTCGTTTTTGCTTGTTACCCTTATGCCCCGGATAGTTGGAATTATTTGGCTGGTGAGGGCCGCCGTCAAGGCCGAGCGCAGCGAGTTCATCTCGAGCCTTGACGGCGGTCCTCACCGGCCTTATCGATTTCTATCCGGGGCAAAGGATAACAAGGATTACGCTCTGGTCACGATCTGGATCCGGTCTTCCCAGAGCAGAGTGAACTGGTTCAAAGCCGCCTTCCAATGCAATGGGCTTTCCCATTTCGCAATCAAATTTCGGAGCGCCAGATACATGACCTTGAGCGCTGCTTCCTCGCTGGGGAAGGCAACCCGCGTCTTGAGCGCTTTGCGCAGGGACATATTCAGTGATTCCACCGCATTGGTCGTATAGATGATCTTGCGAATCTCGGCCGGAAATGCAAAGAAAGGGATGACTCTCTCCCAGTTCCTTTGCCAAAGCGCTGCGATGGTGGGGTATTTTGGATTCCAGCGCTCAGCAAAGGCGGCCATCTCCCGCCGGGCTTGTTCTTCGGTGGCGGCACGGTAAACAGACTTCAGATCCTGCGCCACCTGTTTGCGTTCTTTCCAGCCGACGTAGTTGAGACTGGCCCGCACCAGGTGCACGATGCACAACTGCACCTGCGCCTGAGGAAACACCGACTCGATAGCCTGAGGGAAGCCTTTCAGCCCGTCAACACAGGCGATGAAGATGTCCTTCACTCCGCGGTTGCGCAGTTCAGTCAGCACCTGCAGCCAGAACTTGGCGCCCTCGTTGGCCGAGGTCCACAGCCCAAGCACGTCCTTGCGTCCATCCAGATCGATGCCGATGGCCACGTAGACCGCGCGGTTCTCTACCCGGCCCTCGTGGCGCATCTTCACCATCAAGGCATCAAGAAACAGAATCGGATACAGAGGTTCAAGGGGGCGCGTCTGCCAGGCCTTCACCTCTTCGATCACCGCATCGGTGACCTCTGAGATCAGCGATGGCGACACCTCCACCCCGTAGATCTCCTGCAAATGACCCTGGATTTCTCGCGTCGTCATCCCCCGGGCATACATCGACAGAATCTTGTCGTCGAATCCGCTGAAACGGCGCTGGTGCCGGGGTACGATCTTCGGCTCGAAGGTGCCATTGCGGTCCCGAGGAACCTCGATCACCGCCTCCCCGAAATCGCCCTTTAGCGTCTTGGTGCTTGTTCCATTGCGCGAGTTGCCACTGCCCTTGCCCCCGGAGTCGTTCTTCTCATACCCCAGGTGGTGGGTCAGCTCGGCGTGCATCGCTCGCTCCACCAACGCCTTCGTCAGCTGTTTCAATAGACCCTGCTCGCCGATCAGATCCTCCGGACCCTTGTAGTCGGCCAGCAATTTATCGATTAACTCTTTGTCGATTCCCATCCGTTCCTCCAGTATCGAGGAACAAACGCTTTACACAAAATTCAAAACACCCTCAACGAACTCCGACTTTCATCGCTCAGTACCGCTGGCTTACGATCTGAAGGTCTACTTATACTCGGCCAGGAATTCGGCGCACGCTCTGACTCCGGTTATCTGCGAAACTTTCAAGAAACGAGATGATGCTAATCGATATCTACTTACACTCGTCTTGGCCTCATGTGGGCAGCCCCACCACTGTAAAAACCAACCAGCGTCGCTTCGCTCCGACGCCCTGCCCACATCACTGGAATCCAGTGCCCACATCACCAGAATAGGCAGGCGAGCTTGGCGCGTAGTCAAACGTGCGCGTCATTTTGATACTTCTACACGGATGTAAACCGGGAACCCTGTGTTTTTATTCCGCACGAGATATGATCTGGCAATGGTCGTAAATGAGACTCGTAGGTCCGACCCACGTAGGTCATAACGTCCACTAGGAGATGGGCTCTAGGATTTCTGCATATTCTTCGGATGAGGTATGAAGTCGTGAGCGAGTTCAAGAAGCAAACGCGTGCCACAGTTTTCGATAATCGCCGGACGTCCGTTTCAAATGGAAGACGCACCTTCCTTCGCGCCATGGCGGCGTCATGGGCAGGATTGACCGGTTCGGCCCTCGTGCCAACGAACCTGCTTGGGCTGTCCTCAGCCACTCTACCCTCCGGTACGCCTCCTGCCGCCCCGTGCGTCCGCAGCAAGGTCATTGCCTCGGACACGGCGACAGTTGTAGAGACAAACGCCGGAAAAGTTCGTGGATTCAAGAGCAACGGAGTGTACGTTTTCAAAGGCGTGCCGTACGGCGCGTCAACCTCGGCCGCCGGACGCTTCATGCCACCGGGCGCGCCGGAGCCCTGGACAGGAATTCGCAATGCGCTGGCATATGGCCGGATTTGTCCACAGCAGGATTCGGCGCATTTCAATATGGACGGGAAGAACCTGGCGAACGCCGACGAAGACGCATTCTTGCTTCATCGCGGGGAAGCTGTCACGGTGCCGGGAGAAGACTGTTTACGCGTCAACATTTGGACCCCGGAGATCAACGGTTCTCATAAGCGTCCGGTCATGGTCTACATGCACGGCGGAGGATTTTCCGGTGGCTCCGGGCATGACCTTCTCTCCTACGAAGGCGACAACCTCGCGCGCAATCACGATGTCGTCGCGGTGAACCACAACCATCGTCTCAACGTGTATGGCTACCTCAATCTTGGCGCCATTGGTGGTGAAGAGTTTGTGAGCTCCGCGAATGTTGGGATGCTCGATATCGTTGCCGTTCTCGAGTGGGTTCGCACACACATCGCGACATTTGGCGGGGACCCTGAGAACGTAACCATCTTCGGCCAGTCGGGAGGCGGCGGAAAAGTCAATGCTCTGATGGCGATGCCGGCTGCCAAAGGCCTGTTTCATCGCGCCATCATCCAAAGCGGTCCGTTCCTGAAAGCGCTATTCTCAACAGGTAGCCGAACTGTTGATGGCGGAGCTTGGATTATCCAGATCGCAGGTGCGGGAACTGCAGAAGATTCCCGTGGACCGGCTGTCGGGCGCTGCCGCAGAAGCGATGAAGAAAATGGCTAAGCCTCCCATCTCCCTACGCGATGGCTATGGATGGGAGACCGCAGTTGGATGGGGACCCACCGTCGACGGGCGCACTCTTCCTTCACATCCGTTCGACCCCGGGGCCCCCGCAATCTCAGCTGATGTTCCTTTGATCACGGGAACGAACCTCAACGAGAGTGTCAACGGCGTTGACCATCCCGGCGTCACTTCGATGACCCCCGAGGAAATGAACAAACGCGTCCGTGAGGCCTACGGCAGCGATTGCGACGCGATCATCGCCGCTTACCGTCACGATTATCCCAAGGCAACTCCATTCGGCCTCTGGGCCGCCATCGCTACTTCCCGGTGGCGCGTACCGGCATTCGCGCAAGCCGCCCGGAAGGCTGCTTTAGGTGCGGCGCCGGCATACGCTTATATCTATTCCTGGCGGACTCCTGTATTGGATGATCGTCCCGGCTCCTTCCACGCTGCTGAAATCTCGTTCGTGTTCGACAATGCCGAGCTTTGCGATCACTACAGTGCCGGTGATCTGGGCGCCTTTGTACTGTCGAAACAAATGAGCACGGCGTGGGTGAGTTTCGCGCGGACTGGGAACCCCAACCACAGCAGTCTGCCGCACTGGCCAGCATATACGGCCGATACCCGCGCAACGATGTGTTTCGATGCGCCTTGCGAAGTGCGGAATGATCCCGAAGGAAAGGGGTTGAAGATCATCACCCAATCTTGAGCAACAATAACTGGACAATGATTCGAATGGCATTAGTGGTTTACGCCACGACGGAGAGGATTTCATGATCGAGACGGACCGGAAAGCCACATCGGGTGTCGAAGACCGCGGATAGTGGACTGGCGGAAGGTAAGAGCCAACGTTGAGCGTTGGGATACGCCAGTTCGGCCTTCCATCCGCCGTCGTAGATCGAACGCGATCCAAAGATGTAGTAGTACTGCAGCGTGTGACGGCTGGGCGCCTTGGCGTCGTCAATTGAGTAGGCCAGAGACTTTCCTTCAATCGGCTGCTGCTTGATGCCGCGAATTTCTTCAGGGATCTTGATGCCAACCAGATCAAGTGTGGTGGGAAGAAGATCGATCACATGGCTATACTGGGTGCGAATGCCGCCCTTGACCGATGAGACTGGCAGGGAGCATCGCAGGCAAAAGCAATGCAGCCGTCATGAGCCAACCCTTGGTTGTCATTTGCCTGACACTCCAGATCCCTCGGAAGAGAGCTTTCGGTTTCCACCTGGTATTCCGCACGCGTGAACCGCTGCTCTTTCCGTCCAGTTTGAACTGCAGAGGGCTGTGGCCACATGGGGTTGCACCTCCGTGTGACTTTCATGGATCACGTGGCCCTGGGGACTCAAGAGTCGCGATGTCCCTCCTGGGGTCAAATTGCCTGTCGCTCGCAAGTTCGTGATTCTCGGCAATTTTCTCCTCGACCATGGCACACAATGCAGCACATTCAGCGCCGACGTTGGGATCAAGGACGCGTTGTAGACGAGATATTGAAGCAATCAACCGCAAAGAAATCGTACAGACTTCTCTGGCAATCTCCGTGGAGCCCTCAGATTGGAACTTAACGGCGTGGCCTGCCTGGTTGAGCCTTAAATGCCAATGGGTATTTTCCAGTTCGACATACACTGCCAGGGATTGACTCAGCAGATTCGCCAGCACGCATCCCGAATGATTCTGTTCGGACGGAGAATCGTGCTCCATATACCGCATCTGGGTCGAGTTGCCGAAGTGTGCAGAAACGACCATATCCATTGTCCCTCTCTCACAGATGACGCCGCTCCAACCATCGAGAATAATTCGCGGCGGTCTAAACGGCGTGCAGACGGTTGGTCCAGTACAAACTGCTTTTTCTCATTCGATACGTCGACCACTTTGAACTCCCAGGATCTAAATGTGATTTCCCAGTAGTGAGGTGGCGATCGGCGTTAAACCTCAACCTCTTTTCCCGAAGGATCGCTGTGGAACCGTGTAGCGCCCCCTGTTTTGAACGAGCCTGCAGTGCCATAGCTGTCCTCGAGAAACTGGAGGTAGGCCACCTTGCCCCCCTCGAAGCGCGCCAACAGGCCAAACGGAGATGTGATGTCCTTCCCAGTCACGTTCGATTTGTAAGTAAAAGAGCCGAAAAGGGCGACTCGGCTACCCTGCTCAATGCTGTCGGTGACCTTGAAATCAAGTGTCGTCCAGAAGCGTTGGATTGCCGCAAAGACCTCGGATAGCGCTTGAGGCCCCTTGTGAGTGCCGGTCCAGGGCTCAACTTTTTTCAGTTCAGGGTTGTCGAAGTTCAACGAAACGTAGGTGGCGTCGATATCT
>Ga0206842_1127_pt1 | contig 12765 bp, 12 predicted proteins | sample Alteio_BWOrgCont_23_FD_152861 | JGI IMG/M metagenome (GOLD analysis project Ga0206842, IMG submission 152861) | Enriched cells from forest soil in Barre Woods Harvard Forest LTER site, Petersham, Massachusetts, United States -... | ecosystem: Environmental > Terrestrial > Soil > Temperate forest >...
GATCAACCTGCCGCCAGGATTACCGTGATCGGTATGAAACACTGACCGGGACATCGCTCCGCCAGTGTCCGTTCTGCCGCCGCGGCCACATGATTAGGGTTGGGGAAATCGAGGCACCCCAAAGACTGCCGGCAATCAAGGACACCTCATGAGTAGCAGCGCACTCGCCACAGCCTGCTGGCTACGAAATTGGGTCAACCAACCCTCCAGGAAATCCCTGTCTCGCCCTGCGCTAATTCCTCTCTTGCCAGGCCAATGCCCTCACTCAAGCCGGCTTCGAACGGCCGAATCCGCGGCATCAACGCATATCTGCCGGAAGCGCATCCTCTTCCGCAGACCGACATCCCCGGCTTCAGCCCTCAGCCAACCATTCAATGCACATAGGGCGAGCATCGTGGAGCGGTTCAGTCCAATCCATTTTTAGCGCACCGGCACGGCGCTCGGCATTTGCGGTGTCCCCCAGCAGCGTGCCGCGCCGTGCCGCCACGCAAAAAATGCTCTGCATTATCGCGGGTCATTTGTCCGGCAACGCGCAGGCAGGTTGCCGTGTCATCTATCCGATTAGGCGGTGAGAACGAGGCCGCAGGCGCCGCGGTCGCTGCGGTAGTGGCTGTCGAGGAGGTTTTGAGGCCGGGATAGGGTGTTTGTCACAGGAGGTAACCCACTGTGACTCACCTTCGCAAAATCATGCTCGAAGAACTCGAGCGCCGCAACTACAGCGCCGGGACGATCCGGCGCTATCTGCGTTTCGTCGAATGGTTCTCGAAACATTTCGGCAAGTCACCTGACAAGCTCGGTCCCGATCATCTGCGCAGCTATCAGGCCCATCTGCTCAAGGAGCGAAAACTCTGCCCTGGAACGGTTGAGAACCACGTGGCCGCACTGCGCTTTTTCAACCTTCGCACGCTGCATCGGTATGAGTTCCGCCAGTTCCTGCCCTATCCCAAGGTGCGCAGGAAGCTGCCCAACATCCTCAGCCTGAAGTTTCTGCCCACAAAACTCGCCATCCTGCGCATTCGATCATGAGCGCTTGGTGGCTCACCCCTTCCCCCACCCCGATTTGCACCGAAATTGGGAGAAGTGCGATTATGGCCAATCGGGTCGCATTGGTGTTCGTAACGTTGGCGTCGATGCTGCGGCAGTTGCCAAGAAGAATCGGACACCATCGATACCAATGATGGGCTGTAGTCCATCCTCGATATTTTGGGTCAAAGCTCACACAATTGCTTCTACTGGAGGGTGAGATGCGGAAGAACAATATCAGGATCGCAGATTTAGCATTGGTTGTTCTGGTCTTTTTATCCTGCCCGATCTGTTCACGAGCACAGGTTGAGAAGGCTCCCTATCCGGCCATGGCGCCTCTCGACCAGTATTTGATTTCGGACGAGAATGCCGAGATCGCGCTGGCTCGCAGTGCTGCCCCAGCGTCGGTTTCGGATGCAGCCGAAGTCATGGTACTGCGACGAGATGGCTATGCAACCGCCGTGAAAGGTTCGAATGGCTTTCTCTGCATTGTGGAGAGAGCATGGGCGAACCCGAGCGATGCGTCGGATTTCTGGAATCCCAAAATGCGCGCCCCAACTTGCTACAACGCGGCAGCTGCGAGCACTTTTTTGCCTATCTTTCTCATGAAGACCAAGCTGGTGCTGGCAGGAAGATCGAAGGCGGAGATCGGCGTGGCGACCGCATCGGCGCTGCAAAACAAGGAACTGCCGGCCCTTGCGCCTGGAGCGATGTGTTACATGATGTCGAAGCAACAGTATCTAAACGATGGTGCCAGGAACTGGCATCCACATGTCATGTTTCTTGTCGCGGGTGATGCCGAGAAAAGCTGGGGAGCCAATCTGCCCGGCTCGCCGATTATAGCGGCCGATAACCCTGAAGCACACGTGACCATTTTCATGGTTTTGGCCGGCGAATGGTCCGATGGGACCCCTGGGCCATCGATGGTGCACTGAGCAGCAATTCGCAACGAGTTGTGCATTCAGGTCAGATCGCTACCAGGAAGTCTGTTTGTGTCCGCCAATTTGCCTGCGCACGAGGATCTTGGGACGACACTCATAGACCGAGGCACATGACGATCGGTTTACCCTGGATCGCTGCTCCGATCGAGTCGCGGCCTATGGGGAAATTACCCCGAGGTAAAAGCATGGCCGGTGATTCAGGAACTTTCATTGCTTAAGGGGCATCTGGCGGATTCCTGCACTCTAACGCTTCCTTTTTGAAATCCACTTCGACCTGTGCCACAGCAGTCATATATTTCCGTGGATGGGCCTTGTAGATGGTGCTTGCGAGACCACAAAGCCAAGGAGACTCGTCTGCGTTATCGACGAAATGAAACGGATGAATCATCCTGAGGAATTGCGGCAATTTGGCAGGATTACGACCCAAGGCGTCTGCAAGCCGAGAATAAAACGAGTTGTACGCTTCCGTGACTCGCATGTCTTGACCTTGACTTGTGTCCTGTGAATCGTAGAGGGCTTTCATTTCCCTGTCATCGCTCGGCATCGCGCCAATCAAGAGGGCATCTCGGTTCGGACCGCCTAACTTCGAGTACATTGCAGCGTGGACGGCACGGTGCGGGAAATCGTGCGGACCGTGCATCCACCATAGGTTCTCAAGTTGCGTGAGGGTTTCGGCTCTTGCGAGGGTTCCGAGAGAGTCATCGAAAGACGACCGGAGATGCCGTTCAGAATCCTGTGAATAAACAAGCGAGTAAGAGAGGAACAACACCGCCCCAGCTAGTGTTTTTCGCATTTGCAGCCATTGTACCGGCACGTTCCGAGCGAGTCGTGGACCACCTTCCCCTGATATGGTGTGACCTGTCAATATCTGCAAATCGTTGGGGTTGTTTTTGTCGTTGTACTTCGAGGACAAGGTCAGCAGCAGCCGTGGCAGGTAATGGCGACGATTGATCAGGCTGATATTCGCGGGTCGGAACCGCATAATCATGATCCGTCGGGAGCTGCCTCTGACTACTAACGCGAGTCCGGCTGAGCCTGTCGCAAGGGGAAGCCGAGGATTCTCCTTCGTGCTTGCTCCGGCTGCGGCTGACCCTGTCCTCGAATTGGATAGCGCTTTTCATGGGTTGATTTGTTTTTGTTTTTTCCTTATTTGGAAAGTCTTTGCTTTTGTTCTTCCGGTTCCCGTCATGCCGCCAGTTGTTGCTTGCATGCTGCTTCGGCCTTGATCCCGATGGCCCAGATGAAGCCCAAAAGTTCGCGTGCAATCGCCGTCACGGTCTTTCTCTGCTCCTTGCCTCGAGCGGTCAGCGTCATGTAGCGCTTGTGCAGGCGGTTCTGTGCTTTCCATGCAATCTCGGTGATCTCTGCCGGAAGTCCTTCCTGACGCCGGCGCAACTTGGCTCCGATCGCTGGCCGGTGGCGATAGCTCCAGGCCGATTCGACCACGATGCGTCTGAGGTGCGCGTTACCTGACTTGGTAATGCCTCCTTTTCGAATGCGCTTGCCGCTGGAGTCTTCGCTCGGAAATGCTCCGCTATACCCCATGAGGTCCCTCGCGTGCTCGAAGCGCGAGGTGATGTTGCCCAGCTCGACAGCAATCGTGACGGCCGAGATGTGCGCGATGCCGCGCAATGCCTGTAAACCGCGAACCACTTCCTGCATCGGCGCGGGAGCCTCTTGAATCACTTCCACAATCGACTTTTCCAACCGCTTGACTCGTTCATCCATGTGCTGAACTTCGTGCAGACAATCGAGCAAGGTGGCCTCCTGCGCCGGATGCGTATAGCGGACCTGCTGGAGCCACTCCGCATGACGCTCCGTCCACGCCTTCACTCCCAGCGGGGGACGCCGGCCCGTGCGCAGTAGGAACTTGGTCAACCGGTGGCGCGCACGCAACTGATCCTGCTTGGCCGCCTCCCGCGCCCGAACAAGATCGCGCAATGCTTCCGAACCTTCATCCGGTACCCATACGGCGGTCAGATCGTCCGAGCGGTGACTACGCGCAAGCTTCAAGGCATCCCGCCGGTCGGTCTTGACCTTGTCCCCGGGCTTCTTCGGAACCAGCGATGGCGCAATCACATCGCACTTGACTCCTAACTGCGTCAGCTGCCAGTAGAGTACGAAGCCCGTAGGACCGGCTTCATAGCAGGCCCGCAGCTGCTCCGGCGAACCAAGCTTGCGGACGAACTTGCGGATCGAATCTTCGCGGTTAGCGATCGTTCCCAGGCTACGAACCTCGCCGTTCGGTTCGGCTACTGCAACAGCTATCGTTTCGGCATGGACATCCAAACCCAAAAATCTTAACTTCTCATGCATGACCGGTTCCCTCCGCTTGTGGCTCTGGACTAAAGTTCTTCAAACAAACTCAGCTTAACCCACGACTAGCGCATCGAGCCGGTCACACCATAATGACTACCGGGCTGCAGCTTACTGGACGGTGACGGTGAAGCTTGTGGCAATCGTGATATTTGCGTTGCTTGTATCCTTCCCGGTGACTGAAAAGGTATATATGCCCGCGGTTGTACCCAAGGTGGATGGCCCCGTAGTGCTTGATCCCCCTCCTCCGCAGCCGGTCAAACCGCCGAATACGACAATTGATACAAGCTCAAGCATCGATAGCCAGTTTCGACTCCGAGCAGGGATGCAGAGCATCAGAAGACTCGCCAAGGCCGCACCGCTGCCAAGCCTCCACAGAAAAGGTCGGGCTAACGCCCCGCTTGTTGCTGCTGTCGTCTTCACGGTTACAGCAGAGTTTACTGTCCCGCCAGAGGTGAATGTCACGCTGGCCGGATTCAAGCTGCAGGTGGGAAGGCTCTGTGCTCCCGTGGGTGAACCGCTCAAGGTGCAGGTCAGGTTTATGGTTCCCGAATATGTGCTAGTTGCAGAGAACGTCGCTGTTGCGGTGGTGCTGGCTCCCGGCGAAACAGCGGATGGGGAGGAGATTGCAATTGCCACGGGGGAAGCCGCGACGCTTGCTGTTCCGCTCGAACCTCCATATGTGGCATCACCCGCATAAGTCGCCGTCAGAGTATTGTCTCCGCTGCTAAGGGTGCCGGCCGGGATGGTGAAACTGGCGCTTCCACTGCTGAGCGGATTCTGCGCGCTGTATTGTCCACTGACGAGAGTGACGGCTCCGGTTGGAGTCGGTAAACCGGCGCTTCCTGCCACAGTAATCGTTACGGCAAGGCTTTGATTCTCACCGATGCTCGATGCAGCTGGCGTGACGGTCACGGTCGACAAGGCTTTGTTCACCGTCAAACTCAGCGCGGCTGACGACGAAGCGGTGTAATTGCTGTCGCCTCCGTAAGTGGCTATGATCGAGTACGACCCAATCGTAAACGAGCTTTCAACAAACGAAGCAACGCCGGTGCTGTTAAGTGTAGCCGTACCCAACTGTCCAGTTGCCGCAGAAAAGGTCACAGTTCCAGTGGCTGTGAGGCCGGAACCGGAAACAGAAGCCGTTAAGGTGACTGGGGCTCCGTAGGACGCGGGGCTGGGAGAAATCGCCAGTCCCAAGGTTGATGGACCTTTTGCCGCCGTAAATGCGATGGGATTTGAGGTGCTGGCCCTGTAGTTGCTGTCGCCCTCGTAATTTGCTGCAACCTGATGTGTTCCAGTCGCGGGAGGAAGCGTCAATTCGGGCGCTGTGGCAGTGGCCGTTTGATTTTCCGCCAGATACACCGAAACGGCACCAGTCGGAGAGGAGTAATCCGGAATCGCTAAGTCGGAAACGCCGTCCCCGTTGAAATCGGCAGCTGCGATCGATAGAGTTTCGTAAGTTTCGATGCCGCTGGACGCTGATGTAAAGTTGCCGTGCCCGTCGCCGAGCAAGACGGTTGCCGGATATGAGTCTCTGCCCAAACCGAATGCAACGGCGACGTCAAGCAAGCCGTCACCGTTGAAATCACCCACAGCGATGGCAGATGTTGTTGGACCCGTCAACGGACTTGTTGTCGTTGCAGTGAAGGTTCCGTCCCCTTTCCCAACCAACAGGGTTAACGTGCCGTTTCCTCCGAGCAGGCCTCCACCGCCGGAACTCGCCAACGCCAGATCCGGGATCCCGTCCCCGTTAAAATCGCCCGCGGCGATGTAATCCGGGCCGGTGCCTGCCTGTATCGCGGACGACGAAGCATTAAATGTTCCGTCGCCATTCCCCAGCAGAACCGTCAGTGTGGTACCGGCAGTATCCACAGCGGCCAGATCAAGAATACCGTCACCATTGAAATCTCCTACGGTGAGAGAAAGGCTAGAGGTGACCGGACTTTCTGCCACGGCAGTGAAAGTTCCATCTCCCTTGCCAAGAAGAACCGTTATGGTATTGCCGTCGTTGTTGCCCACAATGAGATCTGCGTGCCCATCTCGATTGAAATCTCCCACCGCCAATACGGAACCTAGTGTTCCGGTCTGCGGGATAGCCGGGGCCGCGCTGAAGGTGCCGTCGCCATTGCCTAGCCACACTTGCACCGAATCGGAAGCGGTGAAAGTTCCGGCCGCGATGTCCAGAATGCCGTCTTCGTTGAAATCTCCTACTACGACCGATACTGCAATCTGCCCTGTGGCGAGAGCGAGGCTTGTCGATTGGAACGTGCCTTCTCCGTTCCCGAGCAGAATTCCAATCGCATTTTCGAAAGATTCAGCTACAGCAATATCCGCGAAGCCGTCGCCATTGAAGTCTCCAATGGCAACGGAACCCGCATCGGATTGTGCGGCCCCGCCGGTTCCCGAATTTATGAATCCAAATGCCTGAGTGCCACTCTGCAGAGATGCTGTTCCTAAGACGGCATCGTTATTTGTCGTATCAACAAATGAAACCCTCCCGCTGGGTGCGCTCTTCCCCGATCCGTACACGGTAGCGGTGCTGCCGTCACTTGCGAATAGGGTCGACGTCGTCGAACCGCCTGTGACCGCCAATGCGGCTGTACTTGAGCTGCTGCCGGCGATACCGGTGGTCCCGGAAAACACGGCCTTGAAGCTGTGGCTGCCGACTCCCGGCCGGAGCTTGATTGCGGCGGTTCCTGCGTTCGTAAGCTGTGCCGTTCCCAGCAGATGAATGTCGGTGCAGTAGGCCACACCAGCGTCGCAGAACTTTACCTGCCCCACTGTCACGGCTGCACTTCCAGCCGTCACCGTAGCGGTCAGTGTCACCACGGTTCTGGAGGCAACGGTCGTGACCACCCCACCTCCGGAGGTTACCGCCAAAGTAGATGTAGTGGCAGTCCCGGCTGCAGTTGCCTGGAGACCGGCCAATCCCAAAATCGAAAGGAGCGTCAAGACGGAGGATCTCAGACAGCCGACACTTTGCCGTAGCGTTCTCGAGAAGGAAGTGACGATCGGCATCAGAGCGGAGGGGGTTAAGAAACTGGCATAGGGCAATGGCAACTGCCGGCGGTAAGCCCACCCAGTATGTTTACGGTTCAAGTGCATTCGTCACTCCGTCCTAAAGCTGCGGGACCCATCCCATCTCTGGTTTCAGCAAATTAGCCACGATCGCAAAATGTCTGAGCTGGGTCGGGGTTGATTATGCGCCCAGGACCAAATAATCTCAACCGGGCGAGTTGAATTGCCTCTTACCGAAGTACGTAGCAACCTATTCCTCCGAGCGACGCCATTTTTTCCGGCGCTACCGGGCTTTGTTCAGCTTGATTCATCGTGAAAGCCTTGCGCAACGGAAAAGAGGCCGGTAACCCTGCCAGATTCGTACGACGAGACATGAGGACAACGGAGTCATCCGTTGGCGTGCAGATGAGGAAGAGACACGGCTACGCGCAGTGATCGCCGACAATTACCCTGGACACCTGCCTCTGTTGCTGATCGGACTGGGAACGGGCGGGCTTCGCTGGGAATCGGTGGTCGAATGTCGAGCGGCAGCTCGACGTTGTCTCTGTCGAATGCCGCTAGCAGCTCTCAAATTGTCATCGTCAATGCGTTGCGTGAATGGCTCCTAGTCCTGAAGCGGGCTAACGTTGCCAATCTACCCCATCGGCGATACTCTTCCGTAATGCGACCCCTTCGGTATTCCATCAACGTCACATTGGATGGGTGCTGCGATCATCGTGAAATGTTTCCGGGCGAAGACTTGCATCGTCACGCGGTCGAGAACCTCGACCAAGCCGATGCCCTCCTCTTTGGCCGGGTGACGTACGAAATGATGGAGGCAGCGTGGCGGGCGCCGGCGCGGACAGGAGCGAGGCCTGATTGGATGGAACCCTTCGCCCGGACGATCGACGCGGCAAAGAAGTACGTCGTGTCGAGCACCCTGAACAAGGTCGACTGGAACGCGGAGCTCGTGCGCGGGGATCTAGGGACGGCCGTTCAGCAGCTCAAGCGGGAGTCGGGTAAGGGACTGTTCGTGGGAGGCGTAAAGCTCCCGCTCGCGTTGGCGGAGCTGGGATTGATCGATGAGTACGAGTTCGTGGTGCACCCCAGGCTAGCGGGCCACGGGCCGACGTTGTTCGCGGGCTTATCGAAGCGTATCGACTTGAAGCTCGTGAGCCGGCTGGAGTTCGGCTCGGGGGCGGTGGCGATGCGCTATGAGCCGAGAAGGTAGCCATTGGGCTTGTTAGCCCGAGTCGGGCCACATCATGGAGCAACTCGGTCAGATCCAGTGGAGTTCGTCTGACGGGTGAGTGAGTTCTCTATACCGTTCACAGTTGTTTTTCCACCAAACCAGAAGGTTCCGTCGAGCGAAACCTAGAAACCTCGCTTGACGTCGTAGCTCAGATGCCCCTCCGACGCCCCAATCGGCTTTTGCGTTTGAGATCGAGTGCCCGCGTAGTACACATTCCGCGACCAGAAATCCTGATTCGTGGTGAAAAACCACACTCCCATGTAAGCGTCGAAGACCCATTTGCCGTGGGCCTGCGAATAGCCAAAATCCGGCTTAAAGGCCCATCGGTTCGCGCTCCAGTTGACCAATTCGGTGGAATTGTATTGCCCAGTCGAAGCAACGATTTTGAGGCTGGCGCCAAGGAGAACTTTCTGTTTCCACTTCAGGAATTGCTGCACCGGCATTGCCGGTCCGCCTTTGAGGTTACCCGAGAAGCGGAAGACTGAGTCTGTCAGACCGCTGCGATAAAGATGTCGCTCGTTGACCAATAGTCCATTGAAACGCCCGACTCCATGTGGCAATGCTGCAACGACATTGGCCGAACGGCCAAAGAGGCTGAGCGAGTGGTAATAACTGAGGATGCCTATGTTGTAGGTCCCGGTGGCTTCGCTTATGGGAAGGCCGCCGTTGTAGTCAATGTCGCCGTTAAAGAAGGCCCAGGACAGAGTGACGCATTCGAATGCAGCGGGGTAATGAGATAGGCGCGCGGCGCGAGGTCTGTGCCATGCAAGGGCATGCATGCAGCCACACAACAAATACCAAGTACTTCAAACTAATGTGAATGACTACTTGTCGATCTTGTCGCCTTTGTCGCAGCAAAATCGAACTTGCCGCAATAGAGAATATCATGTCCAAATCTCGTGGGTTCTTCGTGCCATTGTCCGCGTGCGCATTGCGTTTGGCGCACCTGCGATCTGAGTCTCAAACCCCACGCAAACCATTGAGCCATCCACGGTTCTTGGAGAACCCGTCGCTGTCGCGCTGGGCGTGCCCAGTCCATGGATGCTGCTCGGTCAGTTGAGTCTTGTGGTACTCCTCATTTTTGCGGCGGATGCAAGTGTCACTGCCGCGCGGAATGGCAATCGCCGGAAAGCACGTGCAGTCCGTCGCTGAACTCACGCGACTCATGCAGCAGGCGTCCATTTTCCCGGCGTTCGCGTCTACCTTCCCCAAAGGGCAGTAGTCGCTGCGCCCATTCCCTGCATATAGTCCTCATTGGTACCCCAATGAGCGAAATCATGCCGCTGATCTATGTCGCCATCGTTGATGACGACGAAAGTGTTTGCCGATCATTCGGCAGGCTGCTGACTGCGGCGGGCTTTCAGCCGGTCATGTATCCCTCGGCTGAGTCGTTCCTCAGGGACACGAAGCACCCTCGGTTTGGCTGTCTTTGTGTTCGACATCCAGCTGGGTGCCATGACTGGCATTGAACTCGCTCAGCGCCTCGCCGCTCAAGGCGTACACACTCCCATCATTTTCGTCACGGCTCACGACGGTGCCGAAGCACGCGCCGGGGCCGAGGCTGTGGGTTGCGCGGCCTATTTCCGAAAGACCGATCCCGGCTCCGCAGTGCTGGAAGTCATTCGGAGGGTAGCGGCATAAACCCAACGATGCGAACGCACTTAACCAAAGAGAGAATGTTGTATGGATGTTGGCACGAATTGTATGAAGTTCACGCTGGGCGCTCTCGCCCATGTCCAGCTTCCTGCTGCCCAGCGGCAGCTCAACTACAAGCACAAGCAACAGGAGCAAAGAAGCCGAATATCGTCATTATCTGGGGCGATGACATCGGTCAGACCGATATTAGTGCCTACTCGATGGGACTCATGGGCTTTCACACGCCCAACATTGATCGTGTCGCCCGAGAAGGAATGATATTTACTGACTACTACGCCGAGCAGAGTTGCACCGCCGGCCGGGCGTCGTTCCTCACCGGTCAATCGGGCTTACGCACTGGCTTGACCAAGGTCGGCCTCCCGGGTGCCACGGTAGGGTTGCAAAAAGAAGACCCGACGATTGCCGAGCTGTTGAAAGCGCAAGGCTATGCGACCGGCCAATTTGGCAAGAACCACTTGGGCGACAGTAACGAATACCTGCCCACGGTGCACGGCTTGGACGAGTTCTACGGAAACCTGTATCACCTCAACGCCGAGGAACGGCCGGAGCAAGCGGACTACCCGAACGACCCCGGCGTTCCGCGCCAAGTTCGGACCGCGCGGCGTGCTGGACTGCAAGGCTTCAGACAATGACGACCCGACGGTGGACCCGCGCTTTGGTAAGGTCGGCAAGCAGGTCTGCACTGACACCGGTCCCCTGACCAAAAAGCGGATGCAAATCATCGACGATGACATCGCTGCCCGGGCGGTGGACTTCATCGAGCGGCAAAACAAGATATGCAAGCCGGCCTTTGTCTGGGTGAACTTTACCCACATGCATTTCCGCACCCATACCAAGGCGGAGAGCCTCGGCCAGTCTGGGCGCTGGCAGAGCGCGTACCACGACACCATGATCGACCACGACAAGAATGTCGGCATGGCTCTCAAAGTAATCGACGATCTCGGCATCGCGGACAACACCTTCGTCATGTACTCGACCGACAACGGCCCGCACATGAACTCATGGCCGGACGCCGCGATGACGCCGTTCCGCAGTGAGAAGAACACGAACTGGGAAGGCGCCTACCGGGTGCCGGCGATGGTCCGCTGGCCGGGTCATATCAAGCCGGGCAGCGTGTCTAACGAGATCGTCTCCCACCTCGACTGGCTGCCGACCTTTCTGGCCATGGCTGGTAACACGCAGGTGAAAGAAGAGTTACTCAAGGGCTACAAGGGGGGCGACATGACGTACGAGGTCCATCTGGACGGTGACAACCTCGTTCCGTACTTGATCGGTCAAGCCGACAAGAGCCCGCGGGTATCGTTCCTGTACATCAACGACGATCAGCAATTGGTCGGGCTGCGGTACGACAACTGGAAGCTCGTGTTTATGGAGCAGCGGGCCGATCGCACTATGCTCCTCTGGGCAAATCCGTTCACCAACTTGCGGCTTCCGAAGATGTTCAACCTCCGGACAGATCCGTACGAACGCGCCGACATCACGTCGAACACTTACTACGACTGGTTGATTGAGCATGCCTATCTGATGGTGCCCGCGCAGGCCTATGTGGGTCAGTTCCTGATGGCGTTCAAGGACTACCCGCAGCGCCAGAAGGCCTCCAGTTTCAACATGGACGAAGTCATGGAGAAGCTGAAGGAGAGCGATGGGTCGAAGTAGCAATGAATTCATGGGAACTGACTTAACCCAGCTGGGCCGCACATGCCTAAGAACGGCGAGCGGCCCGCGAGTTCCGAGAGGACGAAAACGAAAAGACCATGAGGAGACAATGAAAGCCATTCATCGCCGCCGGACATTCCTTGGCGTCGGTTAGCTGGTGTCTTGGCGTTCAGTCTGTTCACCGGCTGCGCGAACGATGCCCGCACCAAGCTTGGCACGGTTCCCGAGTTCCATCCTGAGATGGGTCTGGGCCTCTGCAGGGTTATCTGGACCCGAAGATGCTGCCTGACAGCCTTGCCCTGATTCCTCCGCCTCCACTTGCCGGTTCGACCGCCCTGGCGGACGACCAGGAGGTCGCTCGAAGCACCTTCCGATTGCGCGACACACCCCGGTTCGCCCTGGCGGCTTCCGACTACGATCTGAAACTCACGCATTTGACTAGCGATTTTTTCCTGCGCGCTCAACACCCCGATCACCAAAGAGGATTCTCCCTATCTGTACACGTTGCTGTCTCGCGCCTTCAGTGATCTCGCGATGTCAACTTACGCCGTAAAGAATCACTACCTGCGCAAATGTCCTTTCCAGGAGAACGATGAACCCATCGGCAATGCCGCCACCACACACGGGATTAGGAAAGCCACAGCGGATGCAAGGTAGACCTCCCAGCCAATGGATTGATCCTTTTCGCTCCGCCCCGATAATCGCTATTTGATCCGCCGTTTTCGGGCGATCCCACAGCTCGCTCTCTGATGCCCAGTCGTGCTGAACGCCTTTGCGATACTCATTCCAGCCTCCGCGTAGAATGTGAAGCCAGGATACTCCACGTCGGTCTGCCCAACTTCGTGAGACGTGCCGGCCGGGGTCTTTCGATACGGCCATTCGCACGGAGCGACTCGCGCAGCAGGCTGAACAGGACCACAA
>Ga0206842_1128_pt1 | contig 12382 bp, 7 predicted proteins | sample Alteio_BWOrgCont_23_FD_152861 | JGI IMG/M metagenome (GOLD analysis project Ga0206842, IMG submission 152861) | Enriched cells from forest soil in Barre Woods Harvard Forest LTER site, Petersham, Massachusetts, United States -... | ecosystem: Environmental > Terrestrial > Soil > Temperate forest > O...
ATCTGTGCGCTGTATTGGCGGCTTTTCACCAATTGGCGAATCGCGGTACAAAATGCTATTTACAAACGCCAACCTCATTTCAAATGGGGGACCAGACAATCTCTCCGCTATCAGGTCTCAACCTGAATCCAATTGTTTGTCTTGCCATTGGGCTGACCTCCTGAGGGTTGAAGTATTCCCACAGTTCCCGCGTTTACGAGCAGTTGCGGCCGCGCCGGGACGGCGATTGAAAAATGACCGGGTTGCAGCGGCTTTCAGCCGAACGAGCGGATCAGGCGAATTCACGCTGCTTACACAACCGAGCCTTCGGATTTAATTTACTGACGAATCAGGGCAGGGAAATCTCAATTAACCCTCAATTCCTGTAAGAAGCCCGGCTATACTATTATGGTTCTGGTCCTCAGCAAGTTAGCGATCCCCAGCGTTTTCAAAAACTTGCCATGAAGATTGATTCACCACAGCGGCTCAAACTAGGCCCGCTTGAGGTCAATATCAAGACTGGGGAGATTCGCCCTACGAATAACCCTGAGGGGATAAAAGGCACCTTTCTGCAGGAAAAATCGCTTCGGGTCCTGCGCATGTTGATGGGGAAGCAGGGCGAACTGGTACTTCGGGAGGAGATCCAGAAGGCGCTCTGGCCGAACGACACCGTTGTCGATTTCGACCACGGTATCCACGTCGCAGTCGCGACCCTTCGCCGCGCGCTCGGCGACTCAGCAACGAGTCCGCAATTTATCGAAACGGTACCTAGACGCGGATATCGCCTGCTCGTCCCAATCGAAGAGGCAGCACCTGGTTGGCCTCCCGAGCCGGTGCCCGGCCTTGGCGATGACCGTTCCCATGATCAGAACGTTGGTTCCGGCCTGGCCGGCAAATTCGTTTCCCATTTCCGGGTTCTCGCGATTCTGGGTGCCGGAGGCATGGGAACGGTCTATGAAGCCGAAGACACGAAACTCGGCCGACGCGTGGCTCTCAAGGTTCTGCCGGAGGAAATGGCCGACGATCCCGCCGCTTTAAGGAGGTTTGAACGCGAGGCACGAACCACTTCCTCTTTGAACCACCACAACATTTGCACGATCTTCGCGGTTGAAGAATTTGAGCGCCAGCCCGTAATCGTTATGGAGCTTCTCGAGGGGGAGACTCTGCGCGACCGCCTGGCCCGTGTCACGAAGGAGCCTGTTTCGCTGGTCGAACTATTGGACATTGCGCTCCAGACTTGCGATGGACTCGCGGCAGCGCATTCCCGCGGAATCATTCACCGCGATATCAAACCGGCCAACCTCCTCCTGATCACCTCCGACCAATCGGCTAAGCGATGGGTGAAGATCCTCGATTTTGGTCTGGCAAAACTCATGCTGGCCGAGCCTTCAAATGATGTCTGGGGGCTGAACGCTACAGCCAGCGGCGTGAAGCTGAATGAGCCTCCCCTAGCCGAATCAGATATCAGCACGTTTCGCGCTGGTGGAGCTGCCGGTACCGCAAGCTATATGTCCCCCGAGCAGATTCGAAGGGAGGTGCTTGACGCTCGCACGGATCTGTTCTCCTTTGGGTTAGTGCTCTATGAAATGGCGACCGGGCAACGCGCGTTTCCTGGCGATGATCCCGCGAAGGTCCGGGAAGCATTGCTCCATGAAGAACCGGTTCCTGTTCGCCAGTTAAATCCTTCCATTCCAGCGGCGCTCGAAACCGTAATCGGGACGGCACTCGAGAAAGACCGCGGGCAACGCCACCAATCAGCTACCGCACTGAAAAACGATCTCGAACGGATCGTGCGCGACGCCAATCCGGTAAGGAAACGCGTACGGCGAGCGATTGCGGCCGTAACGCTGCTCGCACTCGTCGCTGTAGGGATCTGGCGCTACGAGGTCCACCGCCATCGCATTACCCTTTCTCCGACAGACACCATCGTCCTGGCTGACGCCGACAACCAGACTGGCGATCCGGTCTTCGACGACGCACTGAATATCGCGCTGCGCTACGAAATGCAGCAGACTCCGTACCTGAATATTCTCGGCATTGATAAGGCATATGCCACTCTGGCTCAGCTCAAGCTTTCGTCGACCACCAAGATCACGCCCGATGTGGCACGCCAGATCTGCGCTAAGACCAACAGCAAGATGGTGATCTCCCAATCGATCGCCGATGCCGGCAACGGCTACCATCTGGAGATGAGAGCGCTCGACTGCGGGTCGGGAGCAATCGTGGGCAAGGAGCAGGCCGATATCGGTAGCAGGAATGAAGTCATTCACGAGCTGGGAGCCACCGCCCTACACCTTCGCGCGAGGCTGGGAGAACCCTCAGCGTCGCTGGCGCGCTTCAATCAGCCGCTGGAAAAGGCCCTCAGCGCTTCGCTCGAGGCTTTGCAGGCCGGCGCTGAGGGGACCAAACTCCACTACGCCGGCGATGTTGCAGGAGCGCTCAAACTCTATCAGCGAACCATCGAACTGGATCCAAACCTTGCCCTGACGTATGAGGGCATGGGCGCCGCCTATAAGTTTCTCGGTAACACTAAGTTGTCGGAGGCTTCTTATACCCGCGCGTATCAACTGCGCGACCGATTGACCGAAAAGGACCGGTTGAACGCCGAGATCAATTACTACGGCGATGGGATCGGGGACTGGGAGAAAAATTATTCCTCAGTGCTTCGTTTCTTACAATTATTTCCTCGGGATGTGTTTGGTCACCATAATCTCGTGGCGGCATTTCTTCATCTCGGCCAACCCGACCGCGCTGCTGACGAAGCGGCTGAGGCAGCGCGGTTGCAGCCAGGCTCGTTTAATTTCGGTACTGCAATTGAGTGCTCCAGGATTGCAGGCAGATTCATCGAGGCGAAGTCGTGGCTCGCCAAAGCGGACGCCCTTAAGTTCGACAACCAATTAATCCGCGAACAGAGACTGATGGTGCTATTTGCTGCCGGCGACCGTGATGACCTCGCAAAGGTCTTGGCGGAAGAAGAGCGAGGCAGCGATCGAAGAGACGCCTTGCTCATGCATGCTCTGATCGAGACTCAGCAAGGCCGCTTTCTCTCCGCCGAACGGCTGCGCCTCCAAGCTTTTGGGATTCCATTGGAGACTACAGACATCCCCTTTTGGGTTATTCGCTCGGTGCTCGAGAATGCCGAAGCCGAAAGGGACATGCAGGCTCGACGCTTCGAGAGCAAGGCAGATAGAAGCAAGCTAGACCGGGCTGACAAGCTTTGGCTGGCGCTCGCGCTCGCCAGATCGGGACGAACAGAGGAAGCCGGCAAGCTAACAGACCAAATCAGCGCGGAAAGACCCGAAGACACGCTCGTGCAGAATTACTTCGCCCCCACGATCCGGGCCGCGATTAAGCTGCAGCAACACGATCCTGCGGCCGCCATCGATCTTCTCCGCGGGACTGCCAAGTACGATCTGGCCTTCACGGAGTCGTTCGATTATGTTTATCCCGCTTATATTCGCGGACTAGCGTACCTGGAACTCGGCGATGGCCGGGCGGCTGCGGCTCAGTTCCAGAAGCTGATCGATAATCCCGGCCTTACCTTGAGGCATGTCATCGGGCCTTTGGCGTGGCTCCAACTGGGCCGCGCGCAGAAGATGATGGGCGATCAAGCCGCCGCGCGCAAGTCTTACGAGGCTTTCCTGGATTTGTGGAAGAACGCCGATCCCGATATTCCCATTTATCAGCAAGCTAAAGCCGAGTACGCCAAGCTGTCGAGGAATTGAGTCGCACAACCAGAACGGCTGGACAGATTGCTGTCGCCAACCGACGGCCTCTCTTTTCTGAACGATCAAGATTTGAAGCGATGCTTGTTGATTTTCAAGGACCTGATTTTGGTTTCGAGAGTCGACCGAGGCATGCCGAGTTTAGCAGCCGCGCCGGAAGGACCATATACCCGCCCACCACTCTCGCTCAGGGCGGCTTCAATCAGCTCCTTCTCGTGAGCAGCAAGATTTTCGGCGAGGTCAAGATGGGATTTTGAAAAAGATGGAGCCGCCTGTCGGGAAAGCCAGCTCTCATCAATGGAGAAAGTCTCTGTTTCCGAGACAATCACTGAGCGCTCAATCACGTTTTGCAGTTCCCGGATGTTTCCGGGCCAGTTGTACGACTGCAACAGGTCCAGCGTCTTTTTGTCGATCGAGCGGAAAGTCTTGCCTGCCCTGGTGGCGTAGCGTTGTGCGAAATACTCGACCAGCATGAGGATGTCGCTCTTCCGCTCTCGGAGGGGTGGCACCTCGATGGGGAACACGTTGAGCCGATAAAAGAGATCCTGGCGGAAGGTCCCATTGGCTACGGCCGCCTGCAGATCACGATTCGTGGCAGCGATGACGCGAACGTCCACATGGATAAGTCGTCCTCCCCCCACCCGCTCAATCTCCCGTTCCTGCAACACCCTCAGTAAGGCGACCTGGGTGTCAGGCGAGAGTTCGCCCACCTCATCCAGGAAGATGGTTCCTCCATCGGCCATCTCGAAGCGCCCAAGCCGGCGCTGCATGGCACCCGTAAAGGCCCCCTTCTCATGGCCGAACAACTCCGAGGCGATCAGATCCCGAGGAATTGCAGCACAGTTCACAGCGACGAAGGCACGTCCAGACCTCCGGGATCGTTTGTGGACCGCGCGAGCGATGAGTTCCTTACCCGTACCAGTTTCCCCCGCAATGAGAACCGTGGAATCGCTTACCGCAACTTTGGATATGCGCGAGAGCACAGTTCGCAGAGCGCGGGAGGTTCCAACGATCTCTTCAAACATGGAGGTTTCGTCGATTTCTTCACGGAGAGCAACGTTCTCTAGTTGGAGTTTCTCCTCGGCTCTCTTGCGTTCATCAATATCCGTAGACGCAGCATACCAGCGCGTAATCTGTCCCTTGTCGTCGCGCAATGGATTATAACGACCCAAAAACCATCGATAACATCCGTCGCCCTTGCGCAGCCGCATCTCCACCTCGAAAACAGAGCCAGTGGAGTGAGCACGGTCAAAATGGTAGTGCACCCGTTCCCGGTCATCAGGATGAAAGAACTCACCGCTATCAGAACTCTTTCGCCATTCTTCAAGGCTAACGCCGAGGTAGTCGAGCACGACGCGGTTGGCATAAAGACGTTCTCCGTTCGGTCCAAATACCGCAACTAGTTGAGGTGTGAGGTCCAGCATCTGCCGGAGCTCCATTTCACTTCTGCGCAGCTCCTCCTCTGCTCGTTTACGCTCAGTGACGTCGATCACAGTTCCCACAAATTCAACGAGATGTCCGGACGTGCTAAGAACAGGATGACCTACGACGTGAATATCCCGAACTGGGCCATTCGGATGCACGATGCGGTAGTCCGCCTCCCATTCTGCCTTCTCGCGGATAGCCGTCTGGATTAAATCCCTGAAGCCGGGTTGGTCGTCGGGATGAAGCCGCTGAAAGAAGTCTTCGAATCGGGGCAAACCATCCTGTGGGTCGAAACTCAGAACGCGGTAGCATTCCTCCGACCAGTACCCGATATCTTGGTTTGGGCTCCATGCCCAACTGCCGGTTTGACTCAGCCTCTGCGCTTCCGCCAAGTACGCTTCGCTTTTGCGGAGCTTCTCTTCTGCTCGTTTGATCGACGTAACGTCGGTCACCGCACCGACAAACTCGCGGCTGCCGGACGCATCTTGTAACGCGTGGGCCAGGGCGTGGACGTGCTTGGCACTCCCGTCAGGCAGCAGCAAACGATAAGTATGCTCGAACTGTGTCCCTCTAACAGACGCTTGATTGATCACTTCCTGGAAGTCAGCACGGTCCTCGGGATGGACGCGCTGCACTATTAAGTGGATTGTTGGCTTAACGGCGCGGTCGTACTCGAAGATGCGATAGGTTTCGTCTGACCAGACAACCTCTCCGCTGTCAGGCCTCCACCCGAAGCTGCCTGTATGACTGAGCCTTTGAGCTTCCGTCAGGTACGCTTCGCGCCGACGGAGTTCCTGGGCCAGGAGCTCGTGCTCCGTAACATCGATGCCAACACCGATTCTCTTTGCTGTCCCATCGTCGGACGGGGGACTACCCACGTAACGAACGTACCGGGCTTCACCGTTTGGTCGCACGATGCGCTTGGTGACATCAAATCCAGAAACATCGAGGGGCATTCTTTTCATCAGCGACGCTATGAACTCGCGGTCTTGTGGATGGACGAGTGCTAAATATTGCTCAAAGCCAGGCGCTCCTGCGGCCGGATCAAGACCGTGTATTTGAAAAAGTTCATGCGACCAGTAATCAAAACCTATTGTTGGGTCAAAGACCCAGCCGCCAATATGACCAAGGCGTTGCGCTTCGGCCAAATAGAATGCGCTTCTTTGCAGCTCCTGGGCGTTTCGTCGTACCTGCTCTTCGGCCTGCTTTCTGTCCTCTATATCGATACTCGATCCATACCACTTGACAATTTGGCCGAATTCGTCGCGCGCGGCTACTTTGTGATGCAGCATCCAGCGATACTCCCCGTCTGCCCGCCGCACGCGCGCTTCATGTAGGAAAGGCTCCCCACTCGAGAGTGAAAAGTGCCATTTTTCCTGGATGGCTTCGATATCCTCAGGATGGATTACTGCCGTCCATTTCCAGCCGAGGAGATCTTCGATCGGAAGACCCACATACTGAAGCCAACGTTGGTTGAAGTAGTCGAGGTAGCCGTCAGGCCTCGCGGTGTGGATCAGTGAAGGAATTGAATCGATCATACCGAGGAGGTGTTTCGATTCGGATTCTTGTCCTGGTGATGCCATGGCGCGATGTTCTCATACTGCTGGTCTTTGAGAATACTCCGCGTGAGCCTCCGTCGCTGTCGCATGCCTTTCAAACAGGATTGTGGCTCGTTGCGCATGGATCGACCCGCACGTTCTGCGACGCGCCGAATAGGCAGGTTCGAAAGAAAGTGCCTCAGCGCGCAACTCCATGCGTGATGGGGTATCTCCCCCGGCCTAATGGTTCTCTTCCAGCGCGTTCTTGATGGTTGTGAGCGCATTTTGGAGATTTGAAACCGACCGGCCCACGGCGGCCTTTCGGACGATCGACCCCTCGACACCGGTCAGACCCGCCTGCTCGGAACCCATCGCCATGATGAGATAGAAGCCGGACTGCTTCGTGTCATCACTGACGCGGACGCAGTACGAGAGGTCAAGCGCAGTCTCGAAATAGTGGCTCGAATAGAGCTGTTTTTCAGCAATGGCGTATGCCACCTGGTCGGTAGAGTTTCCCCGCATGGTCACCATCTGCACGACGCGCAGTGTCGGCTTCAAACCGAATTTCACCCTCGCCCAATAGAAGGTGTCTTCGACGTTTGCAGGCTTCGCGTTGGGATAGTCGAGAAGGTAATGGTAGAAATCCGGTAAACGCTCCGGCAAGACCTTGTCGTAGCTGAGCATATTGGCGAACTGACGGGACACCTCGGTCGGGTCGTGCTTATCGTTATAGACCCCTAGCACCTGATTGCCCTCGCGCTGGTAGGCGAGCAGACGCTCCAGGGTTGTCTTCTGCAGGAGTTGGTTCACTTGTTGGTTCACGTTGGCGCCCGACCAATCGATAGATTGGTGGAGTTCCTCGATGGAGCTTGTGGGCATCTGAATGAGACAGTCCCCGGTCTTGCAATTCTTCAATCCCTTGATGTCATCGCTATCGAACTCGAAACTCTTCAAGTCGGAAGCCTGCGGAGGATTGCTGAACACCCCGAGCGCCAGGTAGCTGGGAAGCTTGCGCAGACGGTCGAAGTCGTGGGCGAACCGGAGGTAGCTCTCAGGGGTGGCATGGATATGAATCGCACCGAACAAAAAGACCTCAGCCGGCGTGCGGGACGGCAGAGTCTTCGCAACCGCCTTTCCGCTCTGGATGGCGGCGATTTGATCCTGACTCAGTCCGATGTTCTGCCGAAAGAATGTTTCCACGTTAGGATTTGACTGAGAAAAGGCCCGGAGCGAAGCCGCGCCAATCAAGACGAGCAATCCAATCGCGCGGGTAACTCTTTGGATCATCGCAGCTCCGATCATGGAAAGTTTTCCTCCGTCGTTTTAGGTCGAGTCGCGGGCGAATCCCTTTTCACGGGCGATTCAGCAGGACCACGACACTGCGCGGCTGGACCAGAAGAGTGTTCGAGGACACTTCTAACTCGCAGCCTGGGTCGGCGATGTCGTGAGGCGAAGGCTGGGCGGTGTCTACGGCCAGGAACCAACGTCTGCCGGTCACAGTGGGTAGCTCAAAATCCAGGCTGTCCCAAAACATGTTGAACATTACATGCAAGTCCGAGTCTCCATCGAAACCTGCCACTGTCATGGCGAGCGCGCGCGCGCCGGCATCGTCCCATCCCGGATGATTGAGTTTAGTGCCGTGCCACGTCACATCCTGTAAGCCGCGCTCATTCAACGACCCATCGAAGAACTGAGCGCGCCGCACTGCCGCGTGCATCTTTCGAAAACGAATCATGCTCCTGCAGAAGCGGAGCAACGCGGAGTTCTTGTCCACTAAGGTCCAGTCGAACCAGCTGATCTCGTTATCCTGGCAATATGGGTTGTTGTTACCTCGCTGTGAGCGACGTATCTCGTCGCCAGCCACAAACATTGGAACGCCACGGGAGAGCAGCAGGATTGCCAGAAAGTTACGAACCTGGCGGTTGCGGAGCGAGTCGATGTTGGGATCGCCGGAGTCACCCTCCGCGCCACAGTTCCAGCTGAGGTTATCGTTGATGCCGTCACGGTTATCTTCGCCGTTCGCTTCGTTGTGCTTCTGATTGAAGGAGACCAGGTCATTGAGAGTGAATCCGTCGTGACAGTCTACGAAATTCACGCTATTCAACGGTGACCCGCCCCGTCCCTGATAGATGTCAGCGCTGCCTCCCAAACGCGACGCGACTGCACCCACAACCCCGGGGTCGCCCCTTACGAAGCGCCGGACGTCGTCTCGATAGCGGCCATTCCATTCGGCCCAGCGGTCACCGGGGAAATGCCCGATCTGGTATAGGCCAGCGGCATCCCAGGCTTCGGCGATCAGCTTGGTATCCGCAAGATCTTCGTCCAACTCGATCTGCCAAACCAGGGGCGGGTGAACGGCAGGGGCTCCATCTTCACCGCGCGAAAGGATGGACCCTTCGTCGAAGCGGAACCCGTCGACATGCGTCTCCCCGACCCAGTAGCGGAGGCAGTCTACGATCAGCTTTTGAGCCATCGGGTGGTTGCAGTTCAAGGTGTTACCGCACCCGGAATAATCCATGTAGTATTGCAGGTCCGAGGGCACCAGCAAGTAGTAACAGCGGTTATCGATACCTTTGAAGGAATAGGTTGGTCCCTGGTGGTTGCCTTCATCGGTGTGGTTGAAGACCACGTCGAGAATGACTTCGATACCCGCCTTGTGCATTGCCTTGACTAAGTCGCGGAACTCGCGCAGATGGCTTCCCGATTGGGGCTCGACGCAATAGGAGGACTGGGGCGCAAAGTAGCCTATGGTGCTGTATCCCCAATAATTGCGAAGGGGCTTCCCATCTACGACTCTGAGCACCGCGGTCTCGTCGAAGTCGAAGACAGGCAGCAACTCCACGGCATTAATGCCGAGATCTTTGAGGTAAGGGATCTTTTCGACCAGGCCGCCGAACGTCCCGGGATGCCGAACGCCCGAGGTCGGAGATTCGGTGAAGCCGCGGACATGCGCCTCATAAATGATGCTTTCCTGCATCGGACGGTTGAGGGGCTTGTCACCTTCCCAATCGTACCCGGCGGCGTCGATGACAACGGAGCGCATGGACGTCTGCAAATTATCCTCTGGGGTGCAGCCACTGCCACGATCCCAAAGAGAATTAGAATTACCGCGGGCATAGGGGTCGATCAGGACCTTGTTCCGGTTGAATCGCTGTCCGGCGGAATCAGACCGGCCATCGACACGGTATGCATAGTGAACGCCCGGTTTCAGACCGCGCACAAAGGCGTGCCAGAAGTGGAAGGTCTTGTTTACGTAAGGATCGAACCGAATGGTCTGGAATGGCTCCAACGAGCCGTGAGCTGAGAATAGAAGCAATTCGACGCCTGTAGCATTCGAGGACGCGAGTGAGAAATTCACACCCGAAGGTGAAGGCGTAATCCCCAACGGATGGGGATATCCGGCCTCAACCGATAATGGGACCTGACTAATCGGCTCAACAAAAAATGGGCTGACCATCGCGTGTTCTCCGTTTGGGCTCCAATGGGGGAACGGACTTCAAGCTTCCATTCTCGCGCGTCGCATCAGTCTTGCGTATCCGCACCTGCGTTTTGCGATCCTGATCAGGCGTCGATGGAGGGTGTAGGAATGCAACCGCCCCGAGATAGACCATCCCATCACAAGAGTTACTTTAACCCATGGGTGACAGGTGATCATTCCGTGGGCGGCTGCCGATTCTAGGACCGAGGGTTTCGTTTGAGGCAAGTAACCCTGGAGCTTGCTTCTCTCGAATCCCGCCGGCCCGGGGTTCTCCTTACTTCGCGACCGCGTGGCTCTTGAGCTTCGCGCCAAATTGTTCCACAGAGGCTTTCAATTTGGCGGCGCCTGCTTCGATCTCAGCCTTAATCTGCGCCGCCTTTTCTCCGCTGGATGCCTTCAGGTCCTGGCGCTTCTTGTCAATCTCCTGGCTCTTTGCCTTGAAGCCGTTGATCGTATCGGTCTCCGCCTGCGCCATCTGTCCCTTGGCCCGAGCTTCGATCTCCGCAATCTGCGACTTGGCTTCGTGCAACTGCGCGCTGACTTTGTCTTCGAATGCCTTCACTCCCGCACTCTGTTCACTCATCGTTTTGCTCCTTTTCGGTTGATTCTCGATTTGGGTTTGATTCGTCAGTACCGGCGAAGAAAACGCACACTCGCCGGCGGCTATTGGTGCGCGAGAACTCTCTCCACCTTCGCCTGCTGATCACCGCTCAACGTCGTGCGAAGGATTGTGCCTCCGTAGCCGCGGAACTGATCAGCTACAATGTCGGGATTGCCCACCCGCAGTATGGCGTAGATTGCCGAGTCGCCGGGTTGGATCAATACCCCCACCCGTTGAACAAAATCATCGGGAATACCGAACTCGTCTTTCCACGATTCGGCGTCGATGGCGCCGGCACCGGCGCCGAGTGCAGCTCCGCCGGCTGCACCCGCCGCGAGAGCGCCAGCCGCCGCAGCGGCACTCGCCCCGGCGGTGAACGGAATCGCCAGCGTGGCCCCGATCAGCAGACCCCAAAAACCGCCCCACCCGGCGCCTTCGCCCGTGGTCATCTGGTAGCTTTGATCGACCCGCAGTTTGCCTGAATAGTCCCGGTAGACTGCAACTGCATCATGCAGATCAACCACCCAGTCGTCGTCCAGTGCGAGCAACTGGTTGAGCACTTCGGAAGCGCGATACATATCCTTCTTAAAGCCAACTACTATCAGCTCTGCCATGATTGTTCTCCTTTTCGGTGTTGTGCCATTTGATTTGGATCGAGAGCTCGTCAACGCGTGCGACATTTCTCCTCGACCCTTTCATTGGTTCTGCAATACGGAGGCCAATCCTAAGTTCTTGAAATCACTCCCACGCACGAACCAATAGAGTCGCGATTTCCTCGCGAATCCGCGAACCTCGCCAGTAAGTGGACTTAGTTACGTTTGTGGAGCAGTCGCTTCTTGACGTCGGGCCAAAATTCATCCCAGGCGTTGGCCGTCATGCGCCCGGCGAAGTCTCCCGCCGTGCGCACGAGAGCGCCCTCTACATTGGCTTCGCTGTCAACGCGCCAGGTGTTGGAAAGAAAGCTATTTCCGAATGCCGCCATGTAGCGGGCATACGCGGGTCTGAAGCGGCCGTCATAGCCCCGGGCTGTGAAGCCGAGCTTTAGCGCATTTCCGATACGAGCGTTCAGGGGCCGGTCCGGCACCCGAAAATAGCGCGGATCCTCCCGCAGGATAAGACCCGCGCCGGCCTCTATCAAGTTTCCTGTGGCGCTGCACGCGAGGCGCATCCCGTAGCGATCGGCGAAGCCTCCCCAGTGCGGCCCGTACTCCGGCGGCCGATCAAGAGCCGTTCCGGCAGCAGACAGAAAAACTGCACCTACGCGATGCGGAAGGCCAATCGTGCTTGTGATGAACCAGCGAAAACTTTCTTGCGGTGTGATCGGGCGATAGGGAGCGTCCAGCAACTGCGGTTTAAGAGGTGTCAATATCGACGAGGAACTGGTATTTGTGAACTTGCCTTGCTGGTCGGACGGAACGGATGGACCAGCCTGACCTTTACTCTCAGAGGGACCGGCCTGGGCCCACAACACACGATTCATCGCGAAAAAAAATGGCGATTAGAATCGCAAACGACCGCCAAGGAATAGCACGACGATAATTTTTGTGCTGCATGCGGATCGTGTTCGCTCTCCTTGCTTCAAAGCGGTCCTTCGTCTGTAACCAGTGCAATGCACCCGCCATTTGACAAGTCTTGA
>Ga0206842_1133_pt1 | contig 12008 bp, 9 predicted proteins | sample Alteio_BWOrgCont_23_FD_152861 | JGI IMG/M metagenome (GOLD analysis project Ga0206842, IMG submission 152861) | Enriched cells from forest soil in Barre Woods Harvard Forest LTER site, Petersham, Massachusetts, United States -... | ecosystem: Environmental > Terrestrial > Soil > Temperate forest > O...
AAATTGATGGTGCTGTTATTGCCCGTTTTTGCAATAATAGGATTGATCGTATTTAATGCCTGCAAGGATGCCCCAACAGCTAGTTCAAACGCGACAGCAAGTGCCGGTTTAACTCTCCCCACAGGGTTTAGCGCTGTTGCTATTGCAGACAATTTAGGTAGTGCAAGGCACCTGGTAGTAACACCTGAAAATGACCTTTACGTCCACCTGGCCAATAACAGAAAAGGGAAAAGTATTTTGGTATTTCACATAGACGGTGATAAAGCTACACCTAAATCTACCTTCGCGGACTTTGGCGGAACCGGAATAGCTATAAAGAACGGCTATTTATATGCATCGAATAATACACAAGTATTCCGCTTTAAATTAAATGAGAAAAACGAAGTAATCGATCCGGCCAAACCGGAAAGGATAGTTACCGGCTTAATAGGCCGCAGGATGCACGAGCCGAAGGCGATTTGCCTGGATAATGACGGTAATCTTTATGTTAATATCGGCGCCTATTCAAATATTTGCAGCGATTACGACCCCAACAAAACCGGGTGCCCTATCCTCGATTCAGCTGCCGGCATCTGGCAATTTAAAGCTGATAAGGCCGATCAGCACTATGGTGATGGCGTGCATTATGCCTGGGGATTGAGGAACGTTGTTGGTTTAGACTGGAACCAACAGGACAACCAGCTATTTGTAATGCAACACGGCCGCGATGCCCTTCACGATCTTTTCCCGCAATATTATACCGTACACCAATCGGCCGAGCTACCGTCGGAATGTATGTTCGCCATAAAAAAAGGAGACAATGCTGGATGGCCCTATGTTTATTACGACTGGATGCAAAATAAAAATATGCTTGGCCCCGAATATGGCGGCGATGGCAAAAAGCCTGCTGACCCCAAATACATCAATCCGGTAGCGGCTTACCCGGGCCATTACGCACCCGATGGCTTGTTATTTTATACAGGAAATCAGTTTCCCGAGAAATATAAAAATGGCGCATTTATCGCCTTTCATGGTTCGTGGAACCGTGCTCCTGAGCCGCAGGCCGGTTATTGCGTGGTATTTCAGCCCTTCAAAAATGGAATGCCTGATGGTAAATGGGAGGTTTTTGCCGACGGATTTGCAGGTGCGGATAAATCACCCGGCGGAGCGACACACCGTCCCTGCGGTCTGGCCCAAGGACCTGACGGATCCTTATATGTGAGCGACGACCAGCACGGTACTATTTATAAGATCACCTATAAAAAATAAGAATGACGTTAAAATTTTCTGCTTTATTATTGGCTGCATCATTATTTATTAGTGTTTTATATGCGCAGCCAACACATCCTAAAAAAGCCCGTCACGCGGCACCATCTATGGGCAGAGGAAAGGTTGTTTACACCAATATCTGTCTTGCATGCCACATGGCCGACGGAAAAGGCGTACCAATGATGAACCCGCCGCTGATCAATACTCCTTACGTTTTAGGCGACAAAACAAAACTGATCACCATCGTTTTAAACGGTTTTAAGGAAGATGTTGAAATAAACGGGCAAACTTACTCCAACGTGATGACACCGCACAAAGACCTTACCGACAAGCAAATTTCGGATGTACTGACCTATGTGCGTAAGAGTTTTGGTAACAAGGCCAGTTCTGTAAGGGCATCCGAGGTTAAAAAAGTTAGGGCGGGACTAAAGTGATTTGAAAATGATTTCACCGATTAGAAAGTCAAATCGGTGAAATCATAAAAATACCCGGGATATCATATTTATTCAGCAAGGTAGTATTGATAAGCTATACCTCGCCGCATTTTTTCGCGCACGCGCTCAAGGCTTTGTTCTATTTTTTCCTTTTGATCTTTCGCTGTAACTTCAATAAATGCTTTTTGGTAAGCAATTAAAGCTTTTGTCCAGTTTTTACCTTTTTCGGAAAACAAACCCTGCAACTCGTATATCGATGCGGTATTCACGCCCGGAATATTTACTGCTTTTTCAATAATAAGGCTAACCTGTTTTTCCATATTCAGAAAAACCACCAAACTCAGGTAATGAAAATAATTATCGGGGAATGAAGGCTCCAGTTCCAAGCAGGTTTTAAAATGGAAACCTGCAGTTTGGTAATCCTTTATTTCGTAATAATATATCTTCCCTAATTGGAAATGTGCCCTCGCATAAAGCGGATCATTATCAACGATCTCTTTTAGCAATTGCAGTGCTTTTGGTAATTCTCCGTAGCTTACTTCTTCAACAGCCTGTAAATATTTTTCTTCTATTGTATAATAAGTGTCCATAAAAATTTAAATAATAACATTCGACCTGCGTTTAGACAGATCTTAAATTCAATAATAAACATAAAATGTATTTGTCCTTAACGGACCGGAGAAGAGCCTTACGCTACGGCATAACTCTTCTGCCGCGTGCCCATGGGCCGCATTGAGATTTGCTGGCAGAAGTAATTTAGACGTAGCATTGTATTAAATTTTGTGCGAAGATAATAAAATTCTGGAATTACCTTATTATGAGCGTGTTTATTCTCTAATTAGTGTAATCGATAATTTGAGACGATCGCCAACGAATCATGGAATCGCCGCTGTTGCAGATTCTCCTTAAGCCGGGCCAAATGAGCCCAGGCATACTGCTGCCGCTCGCCGAAATTTGCTAAACTGATCTCTCCTGCCCACACACCGTCATTAAATTCCCGGAAATCCGGTTTGGGTAAAGTCAACTCAACCTGGCTTCCTGGCGCACCGCCGAACAGCATAAATGCTGCGAAATAAGATATGTGCAGCAATTGCCGCATCAGGAAAAACCGGGCAAGATGATATTCGTTCACATTCTCGCCGAAATAACCTTTTAGATATTCCTTTTCGTCATCTTCGTTCATCACTACAAAATTGGCAACAATGGCCAGGTCGAAATACCTGTCGTTCAAAAACGCGGCTTCCCAATCCACCAACCACAGGCTGTCACCATCAAACAGCATATTTTCGGGCTTCAGGTCGTTGTGGCATGATACCTGGTCGCTGCTGTTACGGGGGTAAATGTTGGTAATCTTACTATAGATTTCGGATAGGTCCGTTAGGATTTCTTCAGGCAGTGTTTTTCGTTCAAGCAGTTTTCCGATGAAATTATTTATCGCATCGATGTAATTTACCCTGTTTAAAAATGGCGGGAGCGCGTGCAAACGTTTAAGCAATGCGGGCACCTTTTCCCGGGCCTTATTTACGGGAAAAGGTTTCTTTTCAATAAAATCCGTGATGCAAATCCTATCTTCAATGCTGGTGTACCAAACATGCGGGGCAATCCCGGCATCCGCGGCCATCTGCATGCAACCAAACCAGTTCGTAGGGTCGCTTATTGCATCGGTGCGGGTGATGATCCGAAGCAAATAGGGTTTCCCCGCAACAACTATCTTAAATATCAGCGCACTGGAAAGGCCTTCTGTTAACAGGCTTATATCTTCGAATTCGATTACGCCAAATGCTGTTTGCAAGGCACGCTGTACAGCCGCTTTCTTGTCATCAGGGATCATAAAAATGCACTTTAATCAGCCAAATATATATTGGCTTTTACGCTTTTTATAGCTTGATCAGGTATATTTTTTTGGCGAAAATATATGGAGAAAACTTACGTTAACCCAATAGGGGCTGTAGATAAAATCGGTGAAATCATAATCAACTAAACCAATCAAACAGGTCATTTTGCTTTAGGGTCGACTTTTGTTTAGCATCAAGGTCTTTCATGATAAGACCCTCTCCCATCAAAATCAACCGGTTACCGTAGTTATAAGCGTCTTTTAAATTATGAGTGATGAGGATGGCGGTAAGGCGGTAATCTTTTATCAATTCATCGGCTGTTTTCATCACTACCTGGGCTGATCGTGGGTCAAGTGCAGCTGTTGGTTCGTCTAATAATAACACTTTACAGCTGTCCATCACACTCATCAGCAATGTCAACGCCTGCCGCTGTCCGCCGGATAAGGTACCCATGGGCTGTTCAATTTTATTTTCGAGGCCAAGGCCAAGGGTTGAGATCTTTTCCCTGACCTGGTTTTTAAAAGTGTCGTTTATACCTATGCTTAAGCCTTTTGACCGGGTACGGATGGCGGCCAGCCTAAAATTATCAATGATACTCAAATCCGAAGCCGTTCCACTCATGGGGTTTTGAAAAACACGGGCGATCCACCGGCTGCGTTTGTAATCGGGCAATTTGGTTACATCTTTTCCATCAACTTCAATAGTGCCTGTACCCGGGAAAACACTGCCGGCCACCATATCCAGTAAAGTTGTTTTGCCTGAGCCATTCGCACCAACTATCACCACATATTCACCCTGCTTAATATGCAAGTCGATACCGTTAACAGCATTAACCTGGTTAGCCCTGCCGGTATTGAATGTTTTGTGAACGTTGTTAATGTCGATCATATTTTGATTTTGATTTCGGATTTCGGATTTTCGATTTCGGATTTATTTTGCTGTCCGGAACGTAATTCGCGGTAAACTAACTATCAGCAATACAAATACTGCTGTTACAACTTTCAGAAAAATGGGATCAACCCCTATGTCAAGCGTTATGGCAAGCACAAATTGAAATATAATTGCGCCCGTCAATACCAAAATCAAACTCAGCCAAACAGATGTGATCCGCAGCCAGTTGATCAGCGTTTCGGCTATGATCACGGACCCTAATCCAATAATCACTATGCCTATACCCATACTGATATCTGTATAACCCTGCAACTGACTGATTAGGTAACCACTCAGCGCTGTTAGAGCATTGGCCAGGGCCAACCCGGTAATTTTCATTCTATCCGTATTTACACCCAGCGAGCGGATCATTGATTCGCTATTGCCTGTGGCGCGCATCGCAATACCAAAATCAGTTTTAAGCAGGTAGCCGATAATTAAAGTAATAATTGCAACAAATAGCAAAAGGATCCAAAATGAATTGTGGTTAGGGTCGGCGCTGATATTGATCAATGTAAACAACGATGACACGTTGATCAGTGGCAGGTTTGACCGCCCCATTAGCCATAAATTAACAGAGTACAGCGCCGTCATTACCAAAATACCAGCTAACAGCGCGTTTATCTTTAATTTGGTGTGGATTAAACCCGTTATAGCGCCTGCAATGCCGCCTGCAATAATAACTGCCGGTAAGATAATATAGGTCGGCTGATGATGCGTCAGCAAAATTGCCGTCACCACCGCGCCCAGGGTATAGCTGCCATCCGTGGTAATATCCGGAATGTTAAATATCTTCATAGAGATATAAATGCCCAGCGCTATGGCCGAGAAACACAAACCTTGTAATAAAGCGGTAAGATAAAAATCCATTATTTAACAGCTTCGAAATTTGACGGAACGTTGATGTGGTATTTTTTAGCAGCCGCAGGATTATAAACTCTTTTTCGCACTTTAACCATCTCAGGCTGCAAACCGTCCGTTGAATGTGTTTTTAAAAACTGCGCGGCTTGCTCCCCGGCCTGGTAACCCCATTGGTAAATATCGGCGCCAAACGCTGCTACTGCTCCACGCTGCACCAATCCTGCTTCGCTGGTAAATATGGGTACATTCTTTTGGTCACAACTCTTTAAAATTGTTTCGAACGCAGAAAATACTGTATTATCAGGGTTGGCAAAAAAGGCATCGATATTTTTATTTAGCAGCGCTTGCGTCACCAGTTGTGCATCAGCCGATGAATTTAAGGGCAGTGCGATCAATGTAATATTCATTTTATCGGCCAACGATTGAATCCTGTTTTTGGCATCCACCGATTGGGGTTCCGATTGGTTATAGATCATCCCCACAACCAGCTTACCTGCCTTTGGCTGTAAAAACTTAGGGATATTGGAGAATGAAGTATCAATATAATTAAGGTCCTCAACGGCGCCAAATAAATTAGCGGGGGCCTTTCCGTCAGCCCTTTCCAGCTTCATCAATTTTACGATGGGTGAAACCATCATGAAAATCGGTATGGTTTTGGTTTTTTGTGCCGCAGTAATAGAAGATAACGTGGTGCAGGTAGCCATCAGATCTACCTTTTCAGAAACAAATTGATTGACGATCTGCGTAAGTGTTGGGATACTGCCTTGCGCGTTGCTGTAGTCAATTTTGATGTTTTTTTGTTCTTCGCTAAAGCCATTTTTCTTTAAAGCGTCAACAAAACCGGTTCGCGCCGGCGCAATGGAAGCATCTTCAAAGGCATCAACAAAACCAATAACAGGTACTGTCTTTTTGTCGCCCGAGTGGCATGCAGAAATTATGACGGCAAGGAAAACCAGGGGAAGGTATTTTATCATCTTCATGGTACTAAGTTATATAAATCGGTCGAAAAGCTGAAAGCCAAAAGGTGAAAGCGTAAAGCTTTTTGCTTTTAGCCTTACGCTTTTAGCTTTTTTGAGTATTTTTACCCCTGCATGACTCCTATTATCTCCAAATTACCCCAAACGGGGACCACTATATTCACGGTAATGTCGGCCCTGGCCAATGAGGTTGGCGCAATAAATTTGTCGCAGGGCTTCCCTGATTTTGATACATCTCCCGAGTTGATCAAGTTGGTAAATACCGCTATGAAGAAGGGCCATAACCAATATGCCCCTATGCCAGGCGTGCCCGCTTTGCGTGAGCGGATAGCCGAAAAAACCGAGAAACTTTACGGCGCTGTTTATAATCCCGATACAGAAATAACCATCACCGCCGGAGGCACTCAAGCTATATTTACTGCAATTACCGCGGTAATTAACCCTAACGACGAGGTAATCATTTTTGAACCGGCATTTGACTGTTACGCACCTGCCATCAAATTGATGGGTGGCATTGTAAAGTCGCTCGAACTGGAGCCACCTGATTATCGCATCCCATGGGATATGGTAAAAAGGCTGATCAACAGCAAAACCAGGATGATCATCCTGAATACCCCGCATAACCCCACAGCAACTATCCTGCATAAAGAAGATATTGATGAATTGAGTGCGCTTGTAAAAAACCAGGACATTTTAATATTGAGCGACGAGGTTTACGAGCATTTGATTTATGATGGCGAAACCCACCACAGCATGGCCCGTTACCCGGAATTGCAACAGCGGAGTTTTATCGTGGCATCGTTTGGCAAACCTTTCCACGCCACCGGCTGGAAGGTCGGTTATTGTATGGCGCCTGCATTTTTGATGCAGGAATTTAGAAAGGTGCATCAATTTTTAGTTTTCAGCGTAAACGCCCCTATCCAATATGCAATTGCAGAATATTTGAAAGATGCAAATACCTATTTGGGGCTGGCAGAATTCTTCGGTCAAAAGCGGGATTATTTTAGGGCCGGTATTGAACAAACAAAGTTTAAATTATTGCCCTGTTCCGGATCTTATTTCCAATCGGTAACTTTTGAAGATATTACAGATGAGAAAGATAGCGACTTTTCGCTGCGGTTAACAAAGGAATATGGCGTGGCAGCTATACCCACTTCGGCGTTTTATACCAAGGGTACCGATCATCATGTTTTGCGTTTTTGTTTCGCCAAAAGGCAAGAAACGCTCGATAAAGCCGTTGAAAGATTGTTGAAAATTTAGTTCATGGTTGATAGTTCGTGGTTCACAGCCGTTTTGGGTGTTCCGTGAGTTTTATTATAAAATGCTGGAAATACCGGACTTTTTGCCGCTACCATGAACTATGATCCATTAACTATGAACCAAACTAACGAATGGAAAATTTAAAAGTCACCACCTTCCAGGGATACCTTTATTGGGAAAATATAGATAAGAACCTGCAGAATATTACCACACGTTTATCCTCTATCCGCGAAAAAACCAACCTGATCATTTTGCCTGAAATGTTCAGCACCGGGTTTTCCATGGAGGCGGAGAAACTGGCCGAGAAAATGGCTGGTAAAACCATGAAGTGGATGTACAAAATTGCCAAAGAATACGATTGTGTTTTAACCGGCACTATTATTATTGAAGAAGAGGGCAAATATTATAACCGCCTGATTTGGATGCGGCCGGACGGAAGCTACGAATACTATGATAAACGCCATCTTTTTGCGATGGGTAAAGAGCACATGACTTACACGCCCGGCAACAAAAGGCTTATTGTTGAATTAAATGGCTGGAAAATTTGCCCGATGATCTGCTACGACCTTCGCTTCCCGGTTTGGCTAAGGAATGTTGATAGTGAATATGACCTGTTAATAATCACCGCCAACTGGCCCGAAAAACGGATAGCCCATTGGCGCAGCCTGATAAACGCCAGGGCTATTGAGAACCAGGCTTATGTTATCGGTGTAAACCGCGTGGGCCACGATGGTAACGAAATTTATCATTCTGGCGATTCAACCTGTATCGATCCTAACGGCAATGTGGTTTACTACAAACGCGATGAAGAGGATCTTTATACCTTCACCATCAACGGTGATGAAGTATTGAAAACAAGGCGCGCTTTACCGTTTTTAAAGGATGCGGACCAGTTTAAGATTGTCGGAACCACTGAATGAACTGATTGGTCTGATTTACATGATTATTTCAAATCAGACAAAAGTTTAAAATCAAATAAATCAGTTTAATCAGCTTAATCAACGGTTCAGACATTATACCTATTTTTACCACAACCATCATTCATCCAAATCAATGGCGCTTATCATTCGCAGGTCCCTAATCCTATTTTTTATATTATTTTTCGCTTTATCCTCATCGGCACAACGAAAAAAAGATTATACACAATTTGTTAACCCGTTTATAGGCACCGGCGGTCATGGGCACACCTACCCCGGCGCCGTTGTTCCCTTCGGGATGGTTCAGCTAAGCCCGGATACACGGTTGACCGGATGGGACGGCTGTTCAGGGTATTATTATAGCGATACCGTTGTTTATGGATTTTCGCACACCCATTTAAGCGGTACGGGCATTGCTGACTATTGCGATGTTTTGTTTATGCCCACCACCGGCGAGCCCCAATTAAGTAACACCGCATACATTTCTGGTTTTAAAAAGAAAAACGAAATAGCAACTCCCGGGTATTATAAAACCCACCTGGATAAATATAATATCGACGCAGAACTTACAGCTACCACCCGGGTGGGGGTTCACCGGTATAGTTTTCCAAAAACAAGCGAGGCAAATATCATCATCGATCTGTTGCACCGCGACAAGGTGCTGGATTCGTGGATCGAGGTGGTAAATGATCACGAGATCCGTGGCTTCCGTCGCTCGCAATCATGGGCGGCCGACCAATCGGTCTACTTTTATGCCAAATTCTCCAGGCCGTTTAAAACCTATGGCATTGCTTTGAATGACACCTTGCAACCCGGGAAAAGTAAATTGCAGGGTAAAAATATCAAAATGTATCTCCGCTTTGATGATCCGGGTGAAGTGATCTCCAAGGTTGGTATTTCATCTGTAAGCACTGATGGCGCTTTAAGAAACCTGGATGCCGAGGTGCCTGATTTTGATTTTAAAAAGGTTGAAAAAGCAGCCAAATCGTTATGGGAAAACCAATTAGGCAAAATTGAAGTTGAAGGCGGCGGCCCCGATGCTTCGGCACAGCGGGAACCACAAAACAGCAACGCTTCGGCGGACTACAACAGCCAAACCGGTTATTATAATCAGTCGAGGCCGAAGAAAATTGAAATAGTTGATTACGCAAAAATAAAACAAACCATTTTCTATACGGCCTTATATCATGCCATGTCGGCGCCGAATGTTTATAGCGATGTTGACGGTCAGTATCGCGGAATGGACCAGAAAGTACATACCGCAAATGGCTTTACCTATTACACGGTATTTTCATTATGGGATACCTACCGGGCCGAGGACCCGCTGCTCAACCTCATAGACCGTAAACGAACGCTCGATTTTGTAAAATCATTTTTGGCGATGTATGAGCAGGGCGGCCTGTTACCGATTTGGCCGCTGGCATCAAATGAGACCTATTGCATGGTAGGTAACCATTCTATCCCGGTTATTGTAGATGCTTATGCCAAAGGTATTCGCGATTTTGACGCCGAAGAAGCGTTTACAGCTATGAAAGCCGCCGTGAACCGTAATCAGTTCGGGCTGGATTCGTATCGAAAAAATGGTGTTGTTCTGGCAGATGACGAGCCGGAATCGGTATCGAAAACCCTGGAATACGCAATTGACGACTGGTGCATCGCCCAAATGGCTAAAATGCTCAACAAGCCTGACGATTATAAGGAGTTTATAAAGCGCGCGCAATACTGGAAAAATAATTACAACGACCAGAATGGCTTTATGGAGGCCCGTGCCAATGGCGGTTGGTATAGCCCTTTCGAGCCAACCGAGATCAACAATAATTTCACCGAGGGAAACTCGTGGCAGTATTCGTTTTTAGCGCCGCAGGATATTGAAAGCCTGGCCGATAGAATGGGTGGCAAAGCCGCTTTTGAAGCCAAACTGGATGAGTTGTTCACCACTAATGCAAAGCTTACCGGCCGCCAGCAGGATGATGTCAGCGGGCTCATCGGCCAGTATGCCCATGGGAACGAGCCAAGCCACCACATGGCTTATTTGTATAATTTTACCAATTCGCCCGATAAAACGCAATATTACATCAACAAGATCTTGCGCGAAGAGTACAGCAATAACCCGGATGGCCTTTCAGGAAACGAAGATTGCGGGCAAATGTCTGCCTGGTATGTGATCAGTTCATTAGGCATATACAACGTGATGCCCGGGCAACAGCAATTCCAGATCGGCATGCCGCAGTTTGATAAAGCGGTGATCAATTTGGAGAACGGCAAGAAATTTACAATCACAAATTCGGGCTCCAGTATTAGCACCGGCGACATCTATTTGCAGGGAATGAACCTAAACAAAAAAACGTACAATAAAATATATCTCGACTACGCGGATATTGCCAAAGGCGGCGATTTTGAGGTATTAACAGGTAAACTGCCCAATAAGTTATTCGTGCAGGGCCTGGAAAAGCCAACGTCGGCAATAACGGAGGAACAGATAGTACCCAACCCATATATTATTGCACCAGCCAAAGCATTTAAGGAGCCTATGAACATTGAGATCAGGTGTGCGGATGCTGCTGCAAAAATTTACTACACGCTCGATGGGACAACGCCAACCGCCTCATCTGCCTTATTCACTTCGCCGATAAATATCGCATCAAATACCACGGTAAAGGCTATCGCGATTGAAAATGGCAAAAGCAGTTTTGTTGATGAAGGCACTTTCTTCAAGATCAGGAACGATATAAAATTAACCCTGGTTAATAAGTACCTCGTCAATTACGCCGACGAAGGCAATAACGCTCTCATCAACGGCATACGCGGGAAAGCCAATTGGCGCCTGGGTAACTGGCAGGGGTACCAGGGGAATGATCTGATCGCTATTGTTGATATGGGGCAGGTTAAGCCTGTTAAACAGGTTAGCTTAGGCACGCTACAGGACACCCGGTCGTGGATCGTTTTCCCGCAATATGTGCAGTATTGGGTTTCGGATGACGGTGTTAATTATAAATTAGCAACCACTGTTAACACTAAGATAGACGTCAAAGATCTGAACGTTCAAACCCAGGAATTTACGGCCGCTTTAAACGCAAATACCCGTTATATTAAACTTATAGCCAGACAATTTGGCGCTTTGCCCGAGTGGCATGAAAGCAAGGGGCAGCCATCTTACATTTTTGCCGACGAGATCACAGTTGAATAGTAGCATTTAGTTATAATTTTGCCATATGAAAGATCATTTTATTAGCCTTTTTAGCTACGATAAATATACTAACGAACTTATCGCAGAATTAATAATTAAGGCCGGCAATCCCGAAAAATCTGTAAAATTGATGGCTCATCTGTTGGCGGCACAGCAAATATGGATAAACCGGTGTAAAGACCTGCCGCCCGCAAATGTTACCTTGTGGGCAGAAGGCCAGCCGGAAACATTTACCGAAACTATCACCAAAAACAGTTCCGATTGGCTAAATTATATAGAAGGGTTGCAGGATGGCGATTTCGAAAAAAACATCAGCTACAAAAATTTGCGGGGCGAAAGCTTTGAAAATAAACTGATCG
>Ga0206842_1134_pt1 | contig 11994 bp, 5 predicted proteins | sample Alteio_BWOrgCont_23_FD_152861 | JGI IMG/M metagenome (GOLD analysis project Ga0206842, IMG submission 152861) | Enriched cells from forest soil in Barre Woods Harvard Forest LTER site, Petersham, Massachusetts, United States -... | ecosystem: Environmental > Terrestrial > Soil > Temperate forest > O...
TACAGAAAGTGCCTTGCTGCGCGCACCGCGAGAATCGAGAGAATCGCGCCGGGCACGATGCCGGCGAGTAGGATGCGAACCGTCTGACCAACGATGAGCATGTGAATGTGGCGGCGGGTAGCTCCAAGCGCAAGGCGGATGCCGAACTCGTTCCTACGGCGCGCTGTACGGGACGACATAACACCATAGAAACCGATAGCAACAAGCAACAGCGTGAGGCCCGCATAGACTCCTGCGAGTCGGGCGAGGAGCTTTTCGGTGCCGAGGTCGCCGTTCAGCTCCGTAGAGAAAGGCACGATTTCGCCGATAGGCAAAGTGGGGTCGACCTCGTGAAGTGCCTGACGAACGCTATCCGATAGTTGGCGCGGATCACCGACCGCGCGGACCCGGACATTGTTCGCAGGGTCAGGATCCTGATCAATGCTCATGTAGACCATGGGCGGGGCTTCGCGCTCAGGACCGTTCAGGCGCGCATCCGCTACTTCGCCGACGATCAGAAAACTATGATCATCGGGAGCGGGCTGGTAACCAACCCATTGGCCAATTGGGTCGGCACCTCCAAAGATTTGACGGGCATAGGAGTAGCTGATGATCGCGACTTGCTGCGTCTTGTCAGTGTCGGCGGCAGAGAAGTCGCGTCCGCGCAGGATTGGAATTCCCACGGTAGAGAAAAATCCGGAACCAACCTGATCCTCCTGCCCATGCACCTGCCCATTGGTGAGGTCGCTGCGGCCATGAACATAGAGGGCAGTGTTCCAGCCGCAATGGAGACTGCCGCACTCTTCAACGGCGGCGCTGCGAACCCCTGGCAAAGCCTGAAGCCGCTCCTGCAGCCGGCGGAAAAGGGCCGGGAGGCTGCTGCGGTGATCGACATACCTAGACTGGTGCATTTCCACGTGGACTGTGAGGACGTGCTCGCGATCCATGCCGACGTCGACGTTCTCCCAGTGCACCAGTGTGGAAGCGAAACATGCCGACATGGTGGAAAGCAGAAGCGAAAGGCTTACCTGCGCGCCGAGCAGCGAATTCGAACGCCAGCGCTGATGGGCATTCTGAGAGATTCCAGCGACCTTGGCGCGTGACCCTACCGCGTGCACAATCCTGCTTCGCATAAAGATGACACCAGGGAAGACGCTGAAACACATGAGCGACAGCAGCATAAGCGCGATGCCGAGAGCGACGATCGGCGGCCTAGGGTGCAGATCAAGGGTGATAAGCGAATTATGATTGGAAGCCCAACGGACGAGGATGCTGGTGGCAGCGCGGCCAAAGGCGAAAGCTGATGCGCAACCAGCGAGAACAATCAGGACATCCTCAAGGATGATTTGCCGGAGAAGCCTCCAGTGGCTTGCCCCGAGAGCCATGCGGACGCCAAGTTCCTGGGCGCGTGCATTGAGCCGGGCCAGTTGAAGATTGGCGAGGTTCAAGCAGCCGACGAGGAAGATCGAGGCCGACAGCGCCATCAGCAACATCAGAGGAACCGAGAAGCTTTCGCGCATGTTGCCGCGCCCGTGGTTGGCGGGAACAAGTTCAGTCCTCGCCTGCAGAAGCGCCGATTTGACGACTGGGTCCACAATGGCTTCGGTCATCAAAACACGATCTGGACGAAAGATCTCATCCCATTTCGTGAGGACCGCGGCTCGCCGGTCGGGCGGAATTCGCGCGATCAACGTGAGCCAGAATATGGTGGGCTGGTTATACCACGGCTTGCCCAGTTTGACGCCGTGGCCAGGTCCGAGAGTGTCAAAGGCCCTGTCAAACCCGCCGGTGCTTTGTAGTGCAAGAGGGAGCCAGATGTCGGGAGCTCGTCCTGTAACAACACCAAGGAACCGCCTGTGCGCCACCCCGATTACGACGAACATGCGGCCGTTCAGACGCATGTGTTGACCAACGGCCTGCTGCGCCGAGCCGAATGTGTCGCGTGCAAAGTCGTACCGGAGAACGACGGGCCACTCGTCTTGCCCCTGGCGTCCATCGGCTTGGACAAAGAATCGGCCAGCCGCCGGCACAACACCAAGCACACTGAAGTAGTCATCGGAGACCAGTTCGCAGGAGGGCTTCCCCAGCACGCCATTGGGTAGCTCAAGATCTTCCCGTCCTGAACCGGCGGTGGCGAGTAGCGGAGCCTCGGGAGTGGATGCCCGCAGGCGCTGGAAGGCAGAATAGGAGACGAGCCATTCCTGATCGAAGGGCGTGCGGGCGGCGTGGATTCCGACGAGTTCTTCCGGATGTGGGACGGGCAGGTCGGCCAGGATCACGCTATAGAGGAGTTGGAAAACGCCGAGGTTGGCGCCGATACCAAAGGCCAGTGTGAGCAGAGCGGTCACTGTGAATGCGGGAGCGCGGCGCAGCTGGCGGAGTGCATAGCGGGTATCGTGCAGCAGGCTCTCTAGCCATACCCATCCCGAGCGCGCACGAGTTACGTCCTCGATGAGTGGCAAGTTGCCGAGCTCGGGCAGGCCTGCCGCGCGGGTTTCTGTCGGCTCTTCTCCGCGAGCAACTCGCTCTGCGATTGGAATTTTTAGGTGTGACTCAAGCTCTTTCGAAAGGCTCTTCTTGGCACGTTCCCACCGCCAGAGCATCACGCCTACACCTCCGGCTCCATGATAGCGCCGATAGCACGAAGCAACTGAAGCCAGCTCTGGTGATCAGCCGTGAGTTGCTTCTTCTCGAGAGCGGTAAGTTGGCAGTGCTTTGCCCGCTGTCTGCTTTCGGTAAGCTTCCACTCGACCTTTGCCCATTTCCGTTCGAGACGATGTCGCGACCATACCGAGGAAACCCGAACGTCGCCCTTGGCGAAGGTGGCCTGTTGCAGAACGACCCTGAGCGCCGTGGTCGTTCTGTCATTCGCTCTTACCTTCGATCAGGACTCAGAATGCTCACGAAGGATTCTCGCTCCCAAATCAGCTCCTAGCTTTAGAAGGGAAGCCATAAGCCGTACAAAACCGATCATCACATCTGAAAGCTCCGCATCGGAAATAATAAGATCAGAGATGTTTTTTGGATGCGTTATGCGATCTCTTACCTTGATTGCTCTCTGAAGAGATTGCCACTCAGGCCCCGATACGTCTACTGTGGGAGCGCTGCTGGCTTTTGCTAGCAGCGTAAATGCAAATCTGATGTTCGTCTCAAGTGGAATCTTGGCAGCAGATGGCCCGCGCGATCGCGATGGTGATGGACGAAACAGGCGAATCGATCGATTTCAGACGTGGCCTGGCAGAGACGGCGGGTGGCGAGAGGGCGATACCGGGCGGCGGTGACGAATGAGCTGGCGCAGGTTCTTTCGGCGTGAGAAGGCGGATTCAGATCTGATTCAGGAGATCGATCTTTTTCTGGCTGAAGAGATCGATGAAAACATGGCCCGCGGTCTGTCTCCTGAAGAGGCTAGCCGCCAGGCTCGGCTCAAGTTTGGGAATCCTCGACAGGTGCGGGAGAGTTTGTGGCAGCAGAACACGGTCGCCTTCGTAGACAGCGTTTGGCACGACCTGAAGTACAGCTTTAGGACGCTGGCCAGATCTCCTGGATTCACGCTCATGGCCGTCTTCGTCATCGCGCTGGGTATGGGCGCGAATGTGGCGTTGTTTACCGTCGTGCGCAGCGTTCTGTTGAATCCGCTGCCGTATCGCGATCCGGGACAGCTGTACACCATCTACGAGCACAACCAAGACACCAAAGACTTCAACTCCTATCTCCCGGTGGCTGCGGGCAGCTTTGCGGAGTGGCAGAAGGCTGCGCAGCATGTCGCACAGATGGCAATGGTCTCGCCCTGGCATGAATACAACGTTTCTGCCGGGGGAGGCAAGCTGCCAGAACAGGTCTATGCCGCGTGGTGCTCGTGGAATTTCTTTTCGACCCTGGGCGTGACGCCCACTCTGGGGCGCGCATTTACAGCGAGTGATGATCAGCCCGGGGCTGAGGCAACTGTCATCCTCTCAGCACCGTTTTGGAATCGGCGATACAGCAGCGATCCCTCGGTTCTGGGCAAGAAGATCTGGCTAGATGGCAAGCCCTACACCGTGATTGGAATCATGCCATCTTCGTTCGTCTATTCGGGGGCCTATGGCGGCAGCACAACCCAGGTCTGGACTACGGTCGGCCACGAGGCGTCACCCTGGCTTATGGAGACCTTCGAGGACCATGAGTTCCTGGTTATTGCGCGGCTGTTACCTGGCACAACTCTGGCCAGCCTGGTGGACCACCTTCGCAGCGTCCAGAGGCAGATCAAAGCGGACCATGCGTCGCCGAGCATCCGTCCATCGGTAGTTGGCCGTCCGATGCTGGACGATGCCGTCCATGACTACAAGACTCCGCTATACATTTTGCTTGCGGCGACGGGATGCGTCTTGCTGATCGCGTGCCTCAACGTGGCTAGCCTGCTGATCGCTCGCACTGCGGCCCGTGGCAAGGAGATGGCGATCCGCGCGGCTTTAGGCGGCGGACGTTGGCGTCTGCTCCGCGAGCGGCTGATGGAGAGCTTACTGCTCTCCCTTGCCGGTGGCGGCGCAGGCCTGCTTCTCGCGTGGGCCGCACTGATATGGCTGGTACGCACGCGTCACGACATGAATCGCGTTGAGGCCATTCATATCGACTTCGTCGTCGCGGCATTTACCGTGGCCGCGATCGTTGTATGCGCACTCTTCTCGGGGTTGATCTCCGCGCTGAGCGCGGATGGCAAACAAGTCCTTGCCGCCCTGCAGGAGTCTTCGCGTACCCACAGCGCCAGCCATGCCCGGGCTTCGCTCCGCCGGGGACTGCTGGTGCTTGAAGTAGGCCTGACGGTCATGCTGCTGGTTGGAGCCGGGCTCTTGTTGAAGAGTTACCAGCGGTTTAAGTCTGTCGATCTTGGCATCCCAGCCGACAACGTGCTGACCATGAAGGTCAGTTTGCCGGATGGGCGTTACGAGGAGGACACCCAGCGAGTAGCGTTCTTTGAAAGCCTCATTGAGCGTGTCCGCGCGCTCCCCGGCGTCCAGGCCGCAGGTCTGGTCAGTGCGGCTCCGGGCCAGGGTTGGAACGGCAACGACTTTTTCTTGAGCGTGGTGGAACATCCGCCGGTGGCGAAAGGCCAGGAGATGGACTTCATGAAGCGCGGCGCAGACCCCGGATACTTTGCGGCGATCCAGATTCCGTTATTGCGCGGACGCCTCTTTACCGCTGACGAGAGGCTGAAACGGGCCGGTGTAGCAGTCATCAGTCAGTCCGGAGCTCGAATCGCCTTCGGAGCCGAAGATCCTATCGGCAAACATGTGATGCAACGAGGTGAGACCAGCTCCTATGAAATTGTCGGTGTCGTGGGCGACACCCGGTGGAACGTCTCGCAGCCGATGCACCCGACGATCTACTGTCCAATCTACGGAAACGGCTATAACTTTGCGACGATCGTCGTCCGCTCCACGCATGACGTTGAGGCTCTGGCGCTACCGGTACAGAAGATCGTCGGCGAACTCGATCCTGATTTGCCGGTCTCCTATGTGATGACCCTGCGCGAGACGATCGGGCACGCCGCCATTGGCTCGCAATTCAACTCGGTCCTGGTCCTGTCCTTTGCGGTCATTGCGTTGTTGCTCGCCGCTGCCGGACTTTACGGCGTTCTGGCTTATCTTGTCACCCAGCGGACCGGTGAGATAGGCATTCGCATCGCCCTTGGCGCCCAGCGGGAGCAGGTTCTGCAGCTGATGCTTCTGGATGGGCTGCAACCGGCGTTGCTGGGGTTGCTTCTGGGACTTGCCGGCTCTGCGGCAGCGGTCCATCTGCTTCGCTCGATGCTGTACGAGACGGAACCGTTTGATCCGGGCGTCTTTGCCATAGTGACCGCGACGCTGCTGGTGGTGGCTGCGTTGGCATGCCTGGTGCCGTCGTTGCGGGCATCGAGGCTGGATCCGATGCAGGCTTTACGAACGGAATAGGCGCCGGAGGGCCGTCCGGGAGGCGACGGCGTGAAAGCATCCGGATGCGGCAGCCAATCGAGTTCTTCAACCGACAGATTCTGCAACCGCGAGAGAACCACTGCGCGCATCCAGTTGAGCTGCGACACAAGGAAACCAATCTGGGGACTGTATCCGTTGCGTGGTCCATAAACAGAGAGAGGTTCTGCTACCGCGTCTTGCTGGGCAAACATGCTCATGACTTATTTTCTCGCGCTGCCGCATCTGGAAGATGGCGTGATCCACCCAGCAGAACGAATGCGACGGAACTTGTACGTAGGTAACGGTCAGGTTAGATTTTCTGCTATGTTTCGCGCACTGTCTGACAAGGGTTCTTGTCATCGCGCAGCCGGATGAATTTCGTGTGACGCAGGTGATCTGCACCCGTCCACTCCAGAAACTCGATCTCCGCAACAGCTTCCGGCTTGAGCCAAACGCACTGCGTCATCTTTTCTGCTGTTAGACCTTCACCCCATCTTCCCGGCTCTTTCTCCGGCAGATTCACAAATGGACACTTCGTTGCCGTCAGGTGCTTGATCGCTGCAAGAAACAGGTAGTGGCGGTGGAGCTCCTCTCTAACCCATCACTAATTTGCCTCCCCACGCGTCCAGGCCGCGTGGGGACCCTTTATATTCGTGGTCTCCCGCGCAATCGCGGGCAGTACTGCATTAACTATCTCTTCCTTCTGATAGCCCAATAGGAGCTGGGGGCACTGATTAAACGAGTTAAACAGGACGCGCAGAGAACTGGTAGCGCGACACTTCGAAGAGATCACCAAGGAGATGACATCGGCGCGATCGTCCTTTATCGCCAGCTTGCCCCAAAGGGTATTGCCGGCCTCCTAGCCAGCAAGTGCGTTAAGCACTTCGGCGTGTGCCGCAGGTCAACGAGGTGACTGGCTGGTTGAGTTTCGCAGAAAGAGCCGGATCCCGCGCGCGCATTCGACCCGAAATAGCCCGGATTACGGGGTCCATTTGACAGAAAGTGGGTTCCATAGGACAACACTCAACGGAAGAGAATCGCCTATGGAAAACCTGAACACAGATGTCCAGAAAATGATTGAGGAACCGAACCAATACATGCTCCCCAGCACCCTGATGGAATGCTTCGACGCCTGGCGAGGGGAGGCATATAAACAGGCGATCCGTTCGATCCCGAAGTCGAGTCTCGGCTGGTTTCTGGATATGTTGAACCGCTTTCGCGGACCGGAAGACAAAAAAGAATCGCTGCTCGAAGTCTTTGATCCCAGCATGTTCACCGTCAATCATCCGGCGTGGCAAAGTCCGCCGGGAACGGCGATCGAATTGCCGGCGCTGACCTCCGAGATAGCAGCCAAGGCCGACAGGGAATCGGGCTTCGCTGAAGCCGCCCGAGAGGAGGTGCGCGAGTTCCGCGACTATGCGGACCTCTATGATGACGAGGAACTGATGCAGCTAGGCGCGATTGCCCTCGCCGGTCTGGCGGACCAGAGAAGGACTTTTCAGAATCGGGAAGCCGTGATCCGCTATCTGGCGCTCAATGCTAGCCCGCGCATGGAGGACCTGTGGGTCAGCGATGACAGCGAATGGCTCGAGGCGCCGGGGCGCCGGATTGAATTTCCGGATATGCTTGCATGGAGAAAAGAGCAACTGCTGCGGGGGTACGGCCCTCCCTCCCTCCGCGAACAGGAGTTGATCTGTTACTCAGAGGACGAAATCAGACGGTTCGGACTGGATATGCGGAGCCTTTTCCTTCATGACCGTCCCCGGCATCTTGCCATTTGTTCCCGCTGCCAGACAAGACTCGAATCCTGGATGAAGCAATTGCGGGACTTTGACCAACAAACGCTTGAGCCGGCTCGCCGGCCGGAGGCATAACCGGAAGACACGCACGCCGACGGTAACGATCGCTCTGCCTGGATCGGCTATATTTAAGTACGCGAAGTCGTGCGGTGCATTTTATTTCCGAGCTGAGGCGTCGTGTCGATCCCCCTCCAGGACATCGGCTTTGGTCTGCGACAACTGTGGAAGCACCCGGGATTTTCCGTTCCGGCGATTTTTTCCCTAACGCTTGGGGTAGCGGCCAGCGTCACAGTTTTCAGTGTGCTGCATCGCGTACTGCTCCATCCCTTTCCCTATCGAGATGCTGAGCGGATCATCGAATTCAACTTCCGTGACAAGCTGGACATAGAAGAAACCCCGCATATCTACCGGGAACAAATAGGCGAGCTCCGCGCGGCGCGTTCGATTGAGGACGTTGTCGAAATGGATGAGCAGAATCTGGCCGACACTACCTTCGACATCCCGCTGGATACCGATGTCGTCTTTCTTTCTGGAAATGCCTTTCCTTTTTTCGGCGTGCCGGCGATGCTGGGACGGACCTTCCTGCCTTCCGACGATCTGCCAGAACGCGCTCCAGAGCCGGTAGCGGTTCTGAGCTATCAGTACTGGAAGCGGCGGTTCAACGGCAACCCGGCCATTGTCGGGCAGTCTGTGCGGCTCGGCGGCCGCAGCTATACCATCCTTGGGGTCATGCCGCGCAGCTTCACCTGGTGGGACACGGATCTTTATGTCCCGCTCGATACTACAGACGAGTCTGTTCCCAGTTACATGACGGTGCTGCGCGTTAAACCTGGCTACACCAAAGCGCAGGCCGCGGCGGAAGTTCAGCCGATCTTTCAGGAGATGCTGCGGGAACATCCGCTGCTGGAACAAACGAGTGTCGAAGTCCACAGCATCGGGGAACGCTTTCAGCGTTCCCTGGGCAGAGCGATCTACATGGTGTTTGGCGGCGTCTTGCTCCTGCTGGTGATCGGCTGCCTGAATGTTTCCATCCTTCTGCTGGCGCGCGCCGCGGCGCGGCAGCAGGAGATTGCGGTGAGAGTGGCCGTAGGCGCGAGTTCCCAACGCATCGTGCGACAGCTCCTCACAGAGAGTTTCCTTCTTGGTCTTCTGGGTGCGGCGCTGGGAGTTATTTTTGCCTACCAGGCCACAAAATATGCCACGACGTTGCTTCCCTGGCAGCTCTTTCCAAACGGCCTTGATATCCCGGTCAATGTTCCTGTCCTTCTCTTCAGCGGTTGTCTTGCCATTGCCACCAGCGTCATGTTCGGAATCATTCCAGCATTACAGCTGGCGAAGCCGGATATCCGCGAGGTTTTACAGACGAGTTCTCGAAAGGTTGCCGGCAGTGTTACGGGGAAGCGGTTATATTTTGCCCTGATTGCCGGACAAGTTGCCATTGCGATGCTGCTGCTTTCTGTGGCCATCGAGACCGTGGAGAATTTTCGAACCCTGCTCGATACGGACCTTGGCTATGATCCCAGCCACCTGGCGGACTTTTCGATACCCGTTCATACTTCGAGCTACGCCACGTGGGAAGCGCGCTCCAATTATCTCCGCCAGGTGCGGGATCGTGTCGCGCAAACGCCGGGCGTTTCCTCGGCATCGCTTGGCGTCATCGGTCCCCCTTACAGCGACTGGGACTTCCATGGGGAAGTCGCCGGCCAAACATCGGGTTCTCAAACGTTCAATGTGAACTTTGCTGATTCAGAATATTTCCACGCATTGGGAATTTCACTTCTTCAGGGAAGGTTGTGGGACGAGACAGAAACCAGCCGCGGAGCACGCCTTGCCGTTGTGAACGAAGCCTTCGCGAAACGTTATTTCCCAAACGGAGATGCACTCGGGCACAGGTTGCGCGTACCAGAGCTCAAGGATCACCCTCCCGGAGTGATCGCCGTTGCCGGCAGCAATGACTGGACACCGATCATCGGCATTGTTGGCGATGCCCGCAACAATGGACTCGATGATCCCGTTAAACCGGAAATCTACTTTCCCTATTCCCTCTACATGATCGATTGGGTGCAGATATTCGTTCGTTCCCAAGAGGACCCGATGAGGCTCGAGACGGCCGTACGCCGGCAGGTTGCGGGTGTCAATCCCGGGCAACAGATCTCGTCTCCGGTTGTTTCCATGAGTGAGCGAATCCAACAGCAGCCGGAATGGGCCCGCGCCCATTTGGTTGCCGTACTCTCCAGCATCTTTTCGACCCTCGCTTTGGTCCTGGGAGGTGTGGGACTGTACAGCGTGGTGTCCTATGGCGTGACTCTACGCGTCGCGGAGTTTGGGGTGCGGCTGGCCCTCGGAGCACAGCGGCGCCATATCCTCGCGGATGTCCTTCTGCGATCAGGAGTAAGCGTGGGAGCCGGGCTACTTTTGGGGCTCGGGCTGAATTATGGTCTGCACAGGCTCGGTTCGCATTGGGGGGTGCTTACATCGCTCGATCCCAAGACTTCTATTCTGGCCGGTTGCATTCTGGTTCTGGTTGCTCTTCTGGCATGCATCATCCCGGCGCTGCGCGCATCACTAACCGAGCCCGTGAAGGCGCTAAGAGCCGAATGAATTCAGAACCTGAGTCAGCTGAGAAGGGAAGAAAGCAGACTCGCGCTATGCGGAGCCTTCACCCAATGCGCTGGCCAGTTGAAGATACAGAGCAGAATTGCTCGTCTGATATAGCGCCAGCAGCCGTTTGGTCATCAGGTGATAGGACGCCGCCGATTCCTGTAAGTAAAAGGCGAATCGTATCCGGCCGATTCCAAGAAAAAGACGGGCGGAAATCTGCAAGGTGGCTATCTGAAGATGCAGAGCATCCCGTCGCATTCGCTCTCTTACAATGACGCTCTCTGTGAAATTCCAGCGTTCGGCGTATGCGGCAAGCGCAATCAACACCCGCGCGTTTCGACGCATCCGGCGAATCCCTTCAAGTCCCCCCAGGCCAATCCAGATATCCCAGGGTTCGATAGCGATCTGATGTGGGCGAGGATTCAAATATTCCTGCCCGACCTGCGCCAGAGCACGGAGGGGAATCTCTTCTATTTTCCTGCACAGATCATTCCAGTCACACTGATCAAGCCGGCGAGCGAGGCGGTGCTGATAGTAAATCCGTCCGAGGACAACCAGCGTGACTATGCAAAGGACCAGTGGGGGCAGCATTGGTTTATCTTCGGAGGCGCGATGCACTCTCCTCAACTTCGGAACGATGGTACTGAACGCCGCTATGAAGGTCAACGAGATACTTCTGCATTTCTGGAGATAATGGAGGCTTTTCTTTTTGCGGCCGCCAAAACACAATGATCCAATACATGCCGGCGCCTATCCAGACGATGCTTCGCAAGTCTTCCAGAAGCGCATACCAGCGATATCTACCGAGAAACGAGTGCGATGCATCGATGATCACCGCGATGCTGCCCCAGGCAAGCAAACCCTCACCCAGACCCATCACGTGCGTGTTCCACTGAAGACGAAGACGGTTCGCGGATCCCATCATGGCGAGAAATACTTCGCAGAACATCAGGCTGGTAAAGAGATCCGCGCGCATTTCCCACACCTCGATGGAGGTGTGGGCCGAAGGATGCATGATGAAAGTGGCGGCCGCTGCGAACAGGGTACCCAGCGCCGCTAAGAAGATAAAGCGCTTGCGGGAATCGTGAATCCAGGAGCCCCTGGAACGGAGGACAATTCGCGCTATCTCGATCACAACGCAAATCTGCAGCAAAAAATCGAGAATGCCAGTTGACCAATAAACTTCGCTGTAGAGTTTTGCAGATCCCTGCCGGTATATGGTAAACAGTGCAATCGTCAGCAGGACCTGAAAGGCTATCCATGTCGTAAAAAACGGAAACTCCCTCCAGCGTTGTTTGACAACGAGAACAAGCAACAAGCAGGCATTCACGAGAAAGCCTAATGCCCACAGCACGTTTTCGAAAGTGGTTACATTCATGCCGCTCTGCGGCTTCTATTCTCTCCTATTCCGACCCTGAAGGACATTGACACAGTAAGGTCGTCTGCTTCGGAGACTTGCCCGCCTTCTTCCTATATCGCTGTGAAATGTGCGGGCGGATGGGGATTCGAGCCGCCGTGTATGGTTTGTGGTAAAGCTGTACTTTTATCCGAAGTAATGCTTCGTGGTGGAGGTGGATTCGAGCCACCATGCACTGATGCTGAAGCAGATACTGTGGCCAGGGAAGCAATGGCTGCTAAAAGGGCGATTCTTTTCATAGACTCTCCTGAAAGCGCACAGGCGCGCTTAC
>Ga0206842_1123_pt2 | contig 11927 bp, 12 predicted proteins | sample Alteio_BWOrgCont_23_FD_152861 | JGI IMG/M metagenome (GOLD analysis project Ga0206842, IMG submission 152861) | Enriched cells from forest soil in Barre Woods Harvard Forest LTER site, Petersham, Massachusetts, United States -... | ecosystem: Environmental > Terrestrial > Soil > Temperate forest >...
CCCCAGTTAATAAAATCCGAACCCCATACTGCCGGGTATTTACCGGTGATCGATTTAGCGCTGTCGGAAAAAACATTGCGGTTCATTGATTTTTGTTTTTCTACTTTAAAGCTAATAATATGCCAAATAAATGGTTGTTACTGTTTGCAACGACATTGTTAATAAGTTTACGCTCAACAGCGCAAAGCGATGCCTCTATAAACCCAAATGCATCAGAGGGAGTTAAAAAAACGTTAAAGTTGTTGTATGATATAAAGGGCAAATATATCCTTTCGGGACAGCAAAATTATAACAGCGACCGCAATGTTTTTTCCGACAGCGCTAAATCGATCACCGGTAAATACCCGGCAGTATGGGGTTCGGATTTTATTAACTGGGGAGATAAGGACCTTGGGCCACAAATAGTTGAGGAAGCGATAAAAAAATCAAAAGAAGGTTATTTGGTTACCCTGATGTGGCACGAAGGAAAGCCGACAGATGATCCGCCCTACGATTTTTCAAAAAATGTAATTGCCAAAATGAGCGATGCCGATTGGGATCAATTAGTTACACCGGGCACTGTGCTCAATAAAAAATGGCTTGCACAAATAGATGTTATCGCAAGCTACTTAAAGCAGCTGAAATATGCCGGTGTAACCGTACTATGGCGGCCGTACCACGAAATGAATGGCGTTTGGTTTTGGTGGGGCAATAAAAAAGGGCCAAATGGTATAACCAAATTATGGAAGATGATGTACGACAGGTTTACCAATTACCATCATTTAAACAACCTGATATGGGTATGGGGCGCTAATGGGATGCGGGATATCCCTTTTGACGAAGCTTACGACTATAAAGATTACTACCCCGGTCCGCAATATGTGGATGTTCTTGGCGCTGATGTTTATCATTTTGACTATGAGCAAAAGGATTACAATGCCCTGCTGCAATTAGCAAATGGAAAACCGATAGCGCTTACCGAGACCGGGGAATTGCCGAAACCAGAAATACTGTCTGTTCAGCCGCAGTGGACCTGGTTTATGGTTTGGACCAGCTGGCTTTGGACAGATAATACCCACGACAGGGTCAGGCAGGTTTACAACATGCCCCGCACACTTAACCACGACGAAGTTAAGGCAAAACTCGACTCGCTTAAAAAATAGTAAATGAACACGAAACCCGAAGTTTGGCTTCGCGGATCATTAGCCAATGTGCCTGCTTTGCTGCAGCCTGTTGCACATGTGTTGCTGCAGGCCAGGGAAGAACTTGAATTGCTGATGAACGCCTTCCCGGATGAATTATTATGGGAAAAGCCCGCAGGGCTGGCGTCTCCGGGTTTTCATTTGCGGCATTTAACCGGGGTGCTCGACAGGCTTTTTACCTACGCCAACAAAGAACAACTCAACCCAAAACAATTAGATTACTTAAAAACGGAAGGAAAACCGGGTGAAAATTTGATCAACACTGCCGATTTGGTTGACGCATTTAGCAAGCAGGTGGAGGAAGCAATCCGGCAGCTGAAAATAACAAATGAAAGCACATTGACAGAAAAAAGAGGGGTAGGAAGAGCTATGCTGCCTTCAACAGTCATCGGCTTATATTTTCATGCGGCAGAACATACCATGCGACATACGGGCCAGTTACTGGTTACGGTGAGGATATTATTGGATGGAAAATAGATTAGAATAAAAGGGTTAACACATCTTTCAAACTCACTGATCTGTAGGTTATTTTTGCTTCCGGGTACATGTTTCCGGGATCAAATAAAAATGTTTCAATTCCCAATTCGGTAGCGGCTTTAATTTCCGATTCCGGGTCGTCACCAATTACCAGCACGTCATCAGCGATAAAATTATACTTCTTCAAGATACCGGCAAAGACATCCTTTTTTGTTTGGGTTGATAATCCGGGATCAACGATATGTATTTCCAGGAAGTCTTGCTCAATACCAAGCATTTTCACTTTGCTCCATTGCAGTTTTGTAAAACCTGTAGTCACTAAAAATTTAGTGATTGGGGCCAACTTGATATACTCATATTCGGCAAACGGCTGCATGGGCAGGTAGTAGGTAATTTCATTAAGCAGGTTATTTCCTTTTCCCGTTAAAGGATCTCCGAAGTTATATTTATCGGCAACCAGCTGATATGGCCGCTGGGTCAACTCGGCTTTAGCATTTAGCTTAACCTGGTTATCCAAGTGGCCGGAGCTATCAATCAATTCAAATAATTCGCCAAAAAGATTCCCTTCTATCGAACTAACAGGGTATATGGTATTATCGAGGTCTAATATTAATGCTTTTTTCATCGGGACATAACCAGGTACGAAGATATAATTTGTTCGGCATTTTAATGGCGTTCGATTTTTGATTCCGGACTTAGAACTTAAGACTTCTCACCCTCGCCGCCGGATGGCCCATAAAAAATAACCCAGGTGGCAAAATCCCCGGTAAAGTTTTCAAACCGGTGTTCCGCCCCGGCAGGCGCAAACAAAATATCGCCGGGTTGAAAAGGGAAGCGGTCGCCCGAAACAAAAAAATCACCACTTCCGCTAATGATCACATACAATTCGTCTTGTAAATGCGGGGTTTGGTTATCAATAGCAACAGGGCGGTAAATCTCGACCGACATGCTGCCACGTTCCATTACTTTAGTGAATAAAGCCCCGGGCTGGTTAGCCAATTTTTTTAATGCCTCGCTCACTGTTGATCTCATAGATCAAAAATAAGGAATCACTTTTACGGGTTACTAATATGCGGTTAGATAATTTGTAGAAATTACTATTTCAAAGGAGTTATCAGTGGCACTGTTTTAATAGAAAACACCTTCAGTGAAATAAAAAATACAAACTCTTTTAATGAAAGGGCCATTTTATCCACCCGTGTTTTTAAATGGAACTTGTACAAATAGGCTGATAATAAAAAGAGCATATGTTTATTTTTTTGTTTTTTTAGTGTTTATCAGCATGCACCATCACTGTGGCATTTAAAAGTGTTCGCGGGCCAGTTTGTTTTTAGTAACCGACCTGATGATATCAAACATAGCAGCCATTGTAGCGCCGATCTCCCGGCTCAGGCTTCTTTTAGCCAGTTGTTTATCGCAAATACTTTCGTCCCAGGGTTTGATAAAATGATTTAAATAGTATTCTTCCTTCGGGTTTACCAATATCTCCATTTCGTCCTTCCATTCGTAATTCACAGTAAGGATGCTGGCATGTGTACGTTCCAAAATTTTGTAGCCGATAGATGTTCTTGGCAGGTAGTACAGAAAAACCTCGCCAAAATCCATCCAGGGGTTAAATTTTAAAACTGCTTTGTCATATAAAACAAGTTTGTTGTCAATATCCTGGATCACCCACCGGTGCGATTGTTTTGGAGCAATATATTCGCCTAAAAGCGAAGGGGTTTCCAGGTAGCCCATTTTAGCAACGCGGGCCTGTTCTTTAACAAATTGAATAGGGTCATCCACATGTTCCAGTACATGGCGGCAAATCACGTAGTCAAATTCCTTATCTTTAAACGGTAGATGTTCACCATCAGCCTGAAGGAATTTTTGGTTTTTATATAGTTTCAGGTCGCCTGAACGATGGGTGTTATCCTCAACGTATTTATCAACAACTATATGCGCTCTTTTATCGGGGTGGTTTCCCCCACCAACTTCCAAAACATTATAGCTCCTTTTTATAAGGAGGTCATCCATTGTTTTTGGGGTTCTGATCTTCATTTTATTTTATTGCAGTTTCTAAAATTTGTAAGGGGGTTTAATATTCAGAATGCACGATGCGGCACATAATAATTATTAACTATGCCAATTTATACGTTAACTTTATAAATAAGATACACAAATCAGGATGTCATTTGTTTTCTAATGCCGTTCTAATGTCATTTTAATGAGTAAAGAAACTGTTAATGATCTTGTGAAATTTATGCTGCCCTATCCTGATAGTGTAAAGGCAGCAGCGCTTTGGCTCAGGGACTTCGTTTGGGACCTTTATCCCGATAGCAACGAGCTCATTTATGATAACTATAACGCTGTTGCCTTCGGCTGGTCGCCCACGGACAAAGCCGGCGATGTTTTTTGCAGTATTGCCGTATTTAGGGAGCATGTTAACTTCGGCTTCAACCGGGGCTCTGAGATCCCTGATCGGAAAAAAATACTATTGGGAGATGCCAGCTTTTACCGTTATATCAAGGTAAAAGATAAAGACGATTTTCCGGAAGAAGACATAAAACAACTGCTGGAAATGGCGTACGAAAACTCCATATCGCGCCTAAAACCACAAAAAAAAGTAATAAAAGGGGAAACAATCGTGAAATCGATTTCCCCGGTGAAAAGGAGGCCTGTTTAGTGATTAGGGTTTAGAAGACTCCCCAATTTTCGGGTTCGGAGGGGTTATAAATTTTAACGCAGAGAACACTGAGCTAATATGGTTAGTTTTGATCAAATCTCTCCGCGAACTTTGCGCCTCCTCTGTTACTCTGTGTTAAAAAAACCTGGACGGCCTTCGTTATTTTTTTACTAATCTCTAATCTCCAGTCACTAATCACTAACTTGCGATCTCTAATCTCCAGTCTCTAACCCATGGACATCGAATTCAATAAAAACGAAGATATCAACAAGCAGCTGGTTTATGAGCTCAATACACGCCTTAAAAAGATCTACCTGGGCGGTGGTGAAAAAGCAGCTGCAAAACATAAGGAAAAAGGCAAAATGCTTGCCCGCGAACGGGTTGCTTATTTAATTGACGATGATAAGCCCTGGCTGGAAATGGGCGCGTTTGTAGGCGACGGCATGTATGCCGAGCATGGAGGGTGCCCGTCTGGAGGAGTAGTTTGCGGAATTGGGTATGTCTCCGGCAGGCAATGTGTGGTGGTAGCTAATGATGCCACAGTTAAAGCCGGAGCATGGTTTCCCATCACCGCCAAAAAGAACCTGCGGGCGCAGGAAATTGCCATGGAAAACCGCTTTCCCATTATTTACCTGGTTGACTCGGCTGGCGTTTACCTGCCTTTGCAGGATGAGATATTCCCGGATAAGGAACATTTTGGCCGCATTTTTCGCAACAATGCCATCATGAGCAGTATGGGCATCGTGCAGATCGCTGCTATTATGGGCCCCTGTGTAGCGGGCGGCGCCTATTTGCCTATCATGAGTGATGAGGCAATGATCGTTGAAGGCACGGGGTCGGTTTTTTTAGCGGGATCGTACCTGGTCAAATCGGCCATTGGCGAGGATGTGGATAACGAAACTTTAGGCGGAGCCACTACCCAATGCGAAATATCCGGCGTTACAGACTATAAGCACCCGAATGATAAGGCATGCCTTGATTCTATAAAAAACATAATGGGCATGACCGGCGATTTTGTTAAAGCAGGTTTCGACCGAATCAAACCATCCACTCCAAAACTCGATCCCAAAGATATTTATGGTCTGTTGCCGGATAACCGCGAGAAAGCTTATGACATGATGGAAATATTGCTGCGCCTGCTGGATAATTCGGAATTTGAGGAATATAAAGCTGGTTATGGTCAGTCTATTATCTGCGGCCTTGGCCGTATTGACGGCTGGGCGGTTGGTATTGTTGCCAACGAACGCAAAGTCATCAAATCAAAAAAAGGCGAAATGCAATTTGGCGGGGTGATCTATTCGGATTCGGCTGATAAAGCCACCCGTTTTATCATGAATTGCAACCAAAAGAAGATCCCCCTGGTGTTTTTGCAGGATGTAACCGGCTTTATGGTAGGCAGCCGTGCCGAACATGGCGGCATTATAAAAGATGGCGCTAAAATGGTGAACGCTGTCGCCAATTCTGTTGTGCCCAAGTTTACTATTGTTATTGGCAACTCATACGGTGCCGGCAACTATGCTATGTGCGGTAAGGCCTATGATCCGAGGCTGATCTACGCCTGGCCGAGCGCTAAAATAGCCGTAATGGGTGGGGGATCTGCGGCAAAAACATTGGTACAAATCCAGGCCGCCGGCTTAAAAGCCCGGGGCGAAGAAGTTGATGCTGTAAAGGAAGCACAATTATTAAAAGAAACCACCGATAGGTACAACAGCCAAACCACGCCTTATTATGCCGCCGCAAGGCTTTGGGTGGATGGCATAATCGACCCGTTGGAAACGCGAAAGGTGATCTCCATGGGGATAGAAGCCGCTAATCATGCGCCGATTGAAAAGGCGTTTAATGTGGGGATCATACAGACGTAATGATGTGCGGATGTGCAGATTTCAGATGAGCAATGATAAAAATGAACGACGTAGAGACGCGATGCTTCGCGTCTCCCGCTGGCAGGTCTACATCAACAGGGCACGAATTGTTTCGTTTTTTATCCTGCACATCGTGGTCTAAGACGCGAAGCATCGCGTCTCTACATATGGATAAACATTAAATCAGTGAAATCATAAAAATCATTATAAATCTGTGATCATTATTTTCCTACCTTCAAATTATGAAAAAACTGTTACTGCTACTACCACTGCTACTTCTAACCAAAATCTACGCACAAACCCCCATGGAAATCCACCAGCGGGCAATTTTGGTTGATACCCATAATGATGTGCTCTCTAACGTATTAATAAACAAACTGGACGTTGGTAAACTGCAAACTGTTGGCAATTTCGACCTGGTACGCGCCAAAGAGGGCGGATTGGATGCCCAGGTATTTTCTATCTGGTGCGGGCCGCAATATGGCAAAGGCAGGGGCTTTAAAATGGCTAACCGCGAGATCGATTCGCTTTATGCGCTGATCGCCCGGTATCCGGATAAGATAACGCTGGTTCGGAATTCGGCGCAGCTTGAGCAGGCTGTTAAGGACAATAAAATGGCTGCGTTAATAGGTGTTGAAGGCGGCCACATGATAGAGGACCGGATGGATTATATTGATAGCCTGGCCAAACGCGGCATGTGCTATTTGACGCTAACCTGGAATAATAGTACATCGTGGGCAAGTTCCGCCGCCGATGAAACCACCAACCGGGCCAGCCTAAAACATGTTGGCCTTACGGACTATGGCAAACAGATCGTGCATCATTTAAATGATCTCGGGGTCATGATTGATCTTTCGCACCCCGGCGAACAAACTTTTTATGATGTATTGGCCACTACTACCAAACCGGTGATTGCTTCGCACAGCTGCGCTTATTCCATTTGTCCTTTCCGGCGCAACCTAAAGGATGCCCAGTTAAAGGCCCTTGCAAAAAACGGGGGAGTGGTGTTCGTTAATTTCTTCAGCGGTTTTGTCGACAGTACGTTTTTTAAAAAATATGACGATTTTCTCCGGGTTCATAAAAAACAACTGGATTCACTGACCAAAATCTATGATGATGTCGACCTGGCAACAGATAAGCTGTTCACCATGCACAAAGCCGAAGCCGACGCCATGCGCCCGCCCTTAAGTTTGTTGATCAAACACATTGATTACATTGCCAAGCTGATCGGGGTCGACCATGTGGGCATAGGGTCTGATTTCGATGGTGCGCCATCATACCCATTGGGTATGGACGATGTGAGGGATTACCCGAAGATCACTGCGGAACTTTTAAAGCTGGGATATTCCGAAAGTGATATTGATAAGATCTTGGGTGGTAATTTTTTGAGGGTGTTGAAAGCGAATACGGGGAAATGATTTTTGCCTGCGTTAATCAATTTATGGGCAGGCGATCACGCAATCGACAAGATTTAGTAGCTTTACTTAAACAATCCTTTTTATAGTGAAATATCTTTGCCTGCTCTTTTTTGTTGTGCGTTGCAGTTTATCTTTTGCCCAAATTCAAAAAACATATGTGGCAAAAGATGGAAGTTACATGAACGACCCTAAAAAAGCTGTTGCCTATTTGCTGGTTCAAAAACTTGGCGATTCAGCATTCATGGCAAAAAAATATGATATGCGGGATACTATTTTATTTGTCGGCACTTACAAAGATAATATGCTGACTATACCTAATGGGAGATTCACAATTTATAATAAAAAACGGTTAGCAAAAGATAAAAATGCCGCGAAGGTTGACTCAACAGTCAGTGACGAACTAAACATTAAATTCGATACGAATAATTACGTCAAGATGGCGGGATATTATCTCAACGGGAAACGGACCGGTGAATGGGTTGAGTATATGGCCAAAGGAAAGAAAACGGCCGAATACACATATGAGAACGACAAATTAAATGGCTTGTGCAGGACTTATAATCTTTTTACAGGAACATGGAACGAATACGAAATGGTGAATGATTTATTGCAAGGCAAATACCGTGTGTATACTGCAGATAGTTTATTAGTTTCCGAGACAGAATATGATCATAATAATATAGTAATTCAAACAACCCATTTTCGTGAAGCAAAGGAAAATGATGATTTTGAGAAATATTTAGAGAAAAAACTAAGAAAATATTTTGAGGCTTTAGTTAAACATCCCCCCACAGTAAAATATACTATCGATAAAACGGGAAAGATTATAAACCCCCAAATAGTCAGGGGGATTAATCCGGAAGTAGACGCTGCACTAATTGCTGCAATATTGAGTGCGCCTGCTTATACACCAGCAAGTTATGATGATGCACCTGTAGAACGAAATATTGTCAGGCATTTTTACCTTTATGGGATGCTGTCTGTTAGATAATTGTTTAAAACAGGCTATTTTAAAACAGACAATTGTGAAAAATATACAGGGGCAATTGGATGTTAAAAACTAATACAGGGAAGTGAGAGAGATTGGTTGAATGGAGATTAGAGATCAGGATTGAAACTCAAGATTAACCCTAAATCTCTTTACCATTAACTGACCAATAAAATCCTCTTTTTTGCTATTTTTGCAACTCATTTTGCAATAACACATGTCTGAAAATACCGAACACGTTAAATGCCTCATTATAGGCTCCGGCCCTGCAGGTTATACTGCTGCTATTTATGCTTCACGCGCTGACCTGCACCCGGTGATGTACACCGGTTTGCTTGCCGGCGGCCAGCTTACACAAACCACCGAAGTGGAAAATTACCCCGGCTACCCGCACGGTATCATGGGACCCGAAATGATGGAAGATTTCCGCAAACAAGCCGAGCGCTTGGGGACGGATATCCGTTATGGCTACGTAAGCTCGGTTGATTTTTCGAGTCTGCCGCATAAAGTTGTAGTGGATGATATTAAAACGATTCTCGCCGACACGGTTATCATCTCAACCGGAGCATCAGCCAAATGGCTGGGACTAGATTCGGAACAAAAATACAGTGGCTTTGGCGTTTCGGCTTGTGCCGTGTGTGATGGGTTCTTTTTTAAGGGGCAGGATGTGGCGATTGTTGGCGCAGGCGATACTGCGGCCGAAGAGGCAACCTACCTGGCAAAATTGTGCCGCAAGGTGTATATGCTGGTACGCAGGGACGAGTTCAGGGCATCAAAAGCAATGGTACACCGCGTATTGAATACGCCAAACATTGAATTGCTATACAATACCGAAACAAAAGAAATAGTAGGCGACGGCCAAAGCGTGACAGGCGTTAAAGTTTTCAATAACAAAACCAACGACGAAAAGACTTTAGATATTACCGGCTTTTTTGTAGCCATCGGTCACCAACCCAATACCGAGATATTTAAAGGCTGGATCCACATGGACGAAACCGGTTACATAAAAACCAACCCCGGCTCAACCACTACCAACATCGAAGGTGTTTTTTGCTGCGGCGATGCCCAGGATCATATTTACCGCCAGGCCGTAACGGCCGCCGGTACAGGTTGCATGGCCGCCATTGATGCAGAACGTTATTTAGCTGCTAAAGAACATGTGGTTACTGCTTGATTAGTTGATTGAGTTAGATTGAGTTGATTAAGTTGGATGCAGGTTAATTCCTTTACAACAATTGCAACGTTTATAATAATTTCAACTTAAAAAAACCGTATAATTGATAAATTACAAATAATCAAATTATACTACCATGGGAAAAGGCGATAAAAAAACTAAAAAGGGAAAAATTGCAATGGGATCGTACGGTAATAAAAGACCGCATGACCTTAAAAAGGTAAAACCTGCTGAACCAGCTGCCAAAGAGGCAAAATAATAAAACAAGCTGCCCCGGATCCAACCGGGACGGCTTGTTTATTTAGGAACAGATTTTTTACATCTGTTGTAACCTGTTTTTTTATAAAATCTGTTAACTTCACCACCTTGTATTTTAACAGGTACACCCAATTTTATGCTTAAAAAAATATTTTTATTGCTCTGTGTATCCACAGCGGCATTTGGCACTACCGTTAAAGCCCAGGATAGTGATCCAAACCTCGGCATCATCCCGGCACCGGTTTCCCTTAAAAAATCTTCCGGCGTATTTAACTTCAATCAAAAAACAACTGTCCTGACGGACAGTATTAATAATAAAGCTGTCCTCTTTTTAGTGGATTATCTTCAAAATAGGGCAATGCTGCCTGTTCAGTTGAAGCAAAATAACGGTGGCGCCGCTGCGAACAGTATTGTGCTTACTTCTGCAGGTACCGATAATTTACCTGCCGAAGGATACCGGTTAACCATTACCCCCAAACAAGTATTTATAGCAGGTAAAGGAGCTGGCCTTTTTTATGGCATACAAACATTGATACAACTGATGCCCGCTGATAAGTCAGCATCGGCAAAATTGCCTTGTGTGCAAATAGAGGATTATCCCCGGTTTGCATACCGCGGGTTAATGCTGGATGTTTGCCGGCATTTTTTTTCGGTGGATTTGGTTAAAAAATACATTGATCTTTTGGCTGCCTACAAGCTCAATACTTTTCACTGGCATTTAACCGACGACCAGGGCTGGCGTATCGAAATTAAAAAATACCCCAAACTCACCCAAATTTCCAGTCAACGGGCACAAACGGTAATTGGCAATTACCACGACCGTACCCCGCAGCAGTATGACAACACCCCGTATGGCGGTTATTACACGCAGGACCAGATCCGCGACGTAGTAAAATATGCAGCCGACAGGTATATCAATATCGTCCCGGAGATTGAAATGCCCGGCCACTCAGAAGCTGCTTTGGCCGCTTATCCCGAATTAAGCTGCGATACAACACTTCAGTATAAGGTTGCCGAAACATGGGGCGTTTTTCATGATATTTATTCTCCTTCGGATAAAACCTTTAATTTTTTGCAGGACGTTTTAACCGAAGTGATGGATCTGTTCCCAAGTAAATATATCCATATCGGTGGCGATGAAGCGCCGAAGGATGCCTGGAAGAAATCTGCATTTTGTCAGAACCTGATGAAACAACTTGGCTTAAAAACTGAAGATCAGCTGCAAAGTTATTTTATACAACGGATTGAGAAATTTGTTAATTCAAAAGGTCGCAGTATTATAGGCTGGGACGAGATCCTGGAAGGCGGCCTTTCGCCGAATGCCACCGTGATGAGTTGGCGAGGCGAGGAGGGTGGTATAGCAGCGGCCCAGCAAAGCCACAATGTGGTGATGACCCCGGGCAGCGGCGGTTTGTATATCGATCAACAGCAAAGTAAACAAAACCTCGAACCATTGAGCATCGGCGGATATGATCCTTTAAGTAAAATATATAGCTATAATCCGATTCCCGAAGTACTCACAGCCGATCAGCAAAAGTTTATTATTGGCGTTCAGGCTAATTTGTGGACGGAATACATAACAACTGATAATAAGGTGGAGTACATGACCCTGCCAAGGCTTTTCGCTCTATCTGAAGTAGCATGGAGTCCGTTGGCGAATAAAAACTTTAATGATTTTGCCAATACGCGTTTACCTTCGCACCTGGCAAAACTGGATGGGGTTAATATGGATTACCGGGTACCAACTGCAATTGGCATACAGGATACCATTGTTTTCGGCACCCAGTTAAATGTAAACTTAAAACCATCTGTTGCTGGGGCTAAAGTGTATTATACGATTGATGGATACGATCCGCGTGAAACAGATATAGCTTATACCACGCCCATAACATACAATGTGCCGC
>Ga0206842_1135_pt1 | contig 11917 bp, 14 predicted proteins | sample Alteio_BWOrgCont_23_FD_152861 | JGI IMG/M metagenome (GOLD analysis project Ga0206842, IMG submission 152861) | Enriched cells from forest soil in Barre Woods Harvard Forest LTER site, Petersham, Massachusetts, United States -... | ecosystem: Environmental > Terrestrial > Soil > Temperate forest >...
CCCCCAAACGCTGGTGCTTCTCACCGATCTTTGCGGCACCTTTCCCAGCGAAGCACCGCCGTATCCGGTGATCTGGGCTTCAACCGAGAATCGGCGGGCGCCATTCGGGCAGGTTGTTTCGATGGAAGCAGCCTGAGTCGCCCTTTCAGACAGGCGAATGCGCGGGCCAAACCCGAAGACCCGGATGGTGGCCGCAGATCCGCTAATCAATGGCAATTCTTCCAGAACACCAGGCGGATTCGTCAATGGCAGGAAAGGCGGAAGGGCACGGCACAATCGCCGGCCGCTTTCCGTCTGAGTGGCCACTTTCCGGCACACATTTTGCACATCGGCCGAGATACGACATCGCGAAACTCGCAATCACGAGGCCCGGGTTGGCTGATGCCGGATCAGCATTCCGGAACTCGCGACGCTGGGGGCATTCAATATAGGATCAAGGATTTACCTAAGACAAAGCCCGCACGGAAGCACTCTAGTTACATCGCCCAAGTTATTGATTTCACGTAATTGGGCATGCGCTCCATGGCACAGTCTACGTCGCACCTGATGCCATGCCGCGGCGAGACTTGCCGTCTGGCGTGACGGAAAGGACTGGCTCGTGAGAGTGCCCCCGAATTGCGGCGGGGCCTGCGGCCGGTGATTGATTCGCCGGTATCCTTCCCCGTTCTCTTCGGGATCGACAAAATAGTTAGAGGCCAAAGCGCCGGGATGGCGGAACTGGCAGACGCAGCGGACTCAAAACCCGCCGAGTTCAATCTCATGGGGGTTCGATTCCCCCTCCCGGCACTAATCTAAGGCCAGCAAATCCAATAGATTACGCTGTTCTATTTCCGCCATTTTACTTTGCGGCGTTCTTGCCATTGGAGGGCTGGTGCATGTTGGGGGTGGTGACACCTGCGACATCCTGCGATCTTACGATTTGTAGAGAGTGGAACCATGTTGCGCCCTACTTCACGCCGATCGTGAGCGCATTCCCTTCGGATCGCTGTCTTTGGAGGTTGCAGCCTTCGGAGTATTGGCGGTCGCAAGCAGTACGGCCTGACGACCACCTGACCCAGCCAATAGATCTCAAGCATGAGCGGATTGTGCCGGGAGTGGCGAAGATCCAGAACGGCACGGTTAGGGGCGGCCAACCGCCGCTTCAAACCCAAGGGCTCTGCTGCTTCCAGTTGGCCGGGAAGTGCATGTGGGCGATGTCGACGGTCGGGTAAGCGTCCAGGTGGGCTTTAAAGCGCTGCTTCCAGCGCGATCGCGGCGACACTTGATTCAGGAGAGTCTGGATAATCACTGCGATTCCGTAGAACCGCCGATTACTCACGCCGGCTTTGTGCCATGCCTTGGGGTATAGCGGTTTTACGGCGAGCTCCTTATTCCAAAGCCTGCTGTGGTGAGCGCAACCGTTTCTGATGATCGATAGCACATGCAGCCAACTGCTAAACACGGCCTCCGGTTGTCCAAATTCCCAAGCCACATTTTTCTTAAGCGGAGTGTTCGCTAGATTTTTGAACATCCTCGAGAGAGTGCCGAACGAAATCAACTCCGTTGCCATCCAGATGGGCAGAAATGGTTCGGCTGTGTATTTCGTTCGGTAATGAGCAACGAATAATTCGGCGGATCGGCCCTCTTCGACGGCGATTGTCTTCATCAAGTCGGCATGGTTATAGCTTGCAGCGAAATTCTTCGGATCGGCGTAGCCGAACACCCCGAGCGAATGGGAGAGCTGGTACGTGATCACCGCCCGGACCCCGACTTCGATCCGGTCCATGGCCTGCAGGGTTAGCAGCCTCAAACCACAGTCGAACTTGTACAGGTTGACGACGTCGTCCAGGGTGACGCCTGGCCGGAAGTCGTCGGTACCAGGAATCCGGAAGGGCAGAAAGTAGCCGCTTAGCCGGTAGTAGCCGACCCGCCGCAGCCACTCGAGAGCACGGCCGGGGTCGGTACAGGTCAGGTTCCTGCCGATCAGCAATGCAAGCTGGTCGGGATAGGTCAAAGGTGGCTTGCTGTATTTCATCCAGAAATGAAAAACCCGCCGATTTAAGCGTCACCCTTTCGGGGATAGGCTTGGCGGGTGTGTCATTTTGACTATACCTCGATCGAGGTCTAAAAGCAAGGTTGAATCAGACGCGTGTCTCCCGATCCCGAATGGCTCGCGCGCTCTGGCGCCGGTGCTTCCTGGGGATGGGCCGTGGTTTTGGAAATGAGAGATCTGCGGGTGAACGAGGCCGGCGGCCCGCCTTTGTGTCGACGCGCCATATTGGGATTTCGGGTTCTCTGGGGGCACTGGGTGAGCACCACACCGATCTTTACGCCAACATTTCCAACAAGAGGGATCCAAAGGCCGCAGCGAAAGCCGTTTTCAAGGGACAGTCTTACGATGCTTGGGTGACGGTTGCACCTCATGGGGCGCAGCTCTCCGGCATTTAGGTTCTGGTGCGACCCCGACCTTACGCTGGGGTCGAAACGTTCATTCCTTATATGAGCTACATGCGCACGCTTGAGGGGCTCCTAAATAGGGATGGAGAAGTGGAGGCAGCGATCCCGTTTTGGGAGTTTCTTGATGTGGAATTTGATCCCCCTAATAAAACCTTTATCCTCAGCAGCTACTACACGCAATTGCCTAGCTTTCCGCATCTCTTCGCCCGGCTCGTTGGCTCGCGCGAGGGATGCATGCGGCACAGCAAGTTAGCGGGGCTGCGGTCGGTGCGGTGGGAGTAGTATTGTCCAGTACGTATGCGTAAAGAATTCAAATACGATGTCTTCATCAGTTATGCGCGTGAAGACAGACAGGTTGTTTCGCGGCTGCACAACGATCTGGTTCGGTTGGGCATTCGCTGCTGGTTCGATTTGGATGCTCTGCTGCCAGGGCAGCAATGGAAGAATGCGATCAGTGAAGCGATCAGAGGGAGCAGATTCTTTTTCGCGGTTCTTTCGCAAAACGCGGTAGGTAAGTGGGGCTACGTTCAAAGCGAGATTAATCAGGCGCTGGAGATATTGAAAACTGTACCGAGAAGTGAAATATATCTGGTGCCAATACGGATCGAGTCATGTGAGCCGGGGTTTTCGGAACTGAAAGACTATAACTATCTCGATCTGTTCGAAAATTGGGAGAATGGAATCGAGAGACTGAGGCGACTATTCAACGCGTGCAAGATCGCTCCGGTAGTTGATGTATTGTCTGATGAGGCCTTTCTTCGGACGGCAATTTACGAGTTAAAGTATTACGAGCCCATAAGGCTGTTCTTGCTGAATCACGTCGATGCGTTACCTGAGAAGCTTCGGATGACCTTACGGGCGACTCACATTAGAAGGTATGTCAATGATCTGTCCGCAAGTCTAGAGATGCACTTTGCTGAGGGCGGTGGAAAACTAGATCCGGCGACGCAATGTATCGAATGCTGCCAGCGAGGTTCTATCGTGCATGGAGTAGTCGTCTGCGGAGGTCGAAGCCTCAGTGACGATAACCTGAACTATTTTGCTTGGTGCAAGAATTGCTTCTGGGCATGGTACTGGTTCGAAGCGAACTCGAGAGGCGAGTTCGACTACTCGACGAATACTTACGATGTTGTAGCGGTCTAGGCTCGGTTTCGACCACAGTTCCTGACGACTCAGGATTCGACGACCCACTGCTCCCGAACTCCTTGCAAAGATGCACATTGCTCCGTTAGCCGGGCACCATCAAGGTTTATCGTGGGGTCGCAATCCCATCGATGAGACGGAACACTTCTACGTCTGTAAGGCCTGTGGCGAACCTGGAGGTACCACTACTACCCCTACGAAAGGGCGCAAAATGGCCCGCGACCTCTTTCACGGCTAATCCACGGGTGCAAGTCCAAATCGGCATCGGGACGCCAATATTAAGTGCATGTTCGCCTTCGACGTTACTGCCATTTATTGCGGTATCCTGCAAACTCGAGATGCCACCGAGAAACTCCGGCTCTCAGTGGCTGAGAAGAGCGGGGCAGGTCACCGCGTTCATAGCTGTCCAGCACCGCATAACGATCTCGCAACCGCTCCGACTCGGACTCGAAAAACTGCTTCCAGGCCAGCTTCGTCCATCCCTCCAGATCGCCTCAAAAGCTCTCCTTCAGGTCGGATAGAAAATGTTGGAAATGCTCGCTGATCGATACAATCTTTGGCATGGGTGTAAGGCTCCCTTTCTGGAGTGGCTTTAGCTGGTGAGGCCAAAGCCGCCTTACACCCTCTCGCCTTTTTACACAATCGACGTTACGTCACCAAGAGTATTCTGGACTTGACATAGTAGGGCATAGAGAGTATCTTTCTCGCGAATCGGCGAACGGTAGAGAGAAGCTGCTCCGGCTTCTCGTCCGGGGGTATTCGTCGATCTAACCAATTAGAGCACCAGCCTCTAAATCTCTCTCAAAAAACAAGCAGCCGAGGGGTGATGCAATTGACACACAATCACGGTTGGCGATTTTTCGTCGAAAAGTTGCTTGTTGGCGTGTCTTTCTGCTCTGCATATTTTGCGATGTCTGCCACCAATCTGCCTGCCCAGGATTGTTCGTTAGCTGTTGAGATGAATCGAGGTGCAATTCTTTACCTAAAGGCGCAGAAGACAAATCCACAAACCGGGGCAGTTACAATAAAGACCGGTACGGGCTTTTTCGTTTCCCCAGATGGTTATATTCTTACCGATTATCACGTTATTAGTGCAGATCCAGGCTGGGATGTACAGGTTGCCGGGGCGTTGGGAAGTGCTGAGGCTCAGCAATTTGCCGTGACGATCATAGACACGGATTCGAAAGAAGACGTCGCATTATTGAAAGTCAAAGAAACCAACCACCCGTGGAAGTCCGTGTTTATCGGTGACCCGAACACAGTAACTGGGACGGCCACATTGTGCTCAGCCGGTTTCCCCAATAACGACCAATACCAATACGAGTTTCAAGCCACGCAGGGCCCCCTGGGAGGAAAAGGCGGACCAGCGGGCCGTTGGACTACCCAAATGCCGTCCAATCCTGGCGAGAGTGGGGCTCCCGTCTTTACGATCGACGGAATTGTCGTCGCCCTGAAGTGGGGCGGCGATTCACAATTGCAGAACGTTAACCTATTGACTCCGATCAATCTTGCAAATGGGCTCCTCATTAAAGGCGCGCGACCCCCAGGTCTTCCGGCGCCGGTTCTTCTCGCAAATGGGCCAAGAGTTGTGGCTCAAAGCGATGTTGTTACTGCCACTGTCGAGGATGCAGGAATCAATTTAAGACTTACACTGTCTTCCCCTGTCGGGGTATATCCCACACTTCGCTTTGACGTAAATGCAAACGGCATCATCGACGCGAACGTGGACGTCGGCTACGGTATAACGAGCGGCAGCGGGACACCGTGCACCGTTTATATCCAATCGTTGGACAGCACAACGCCATGTGGGCAATTTCAGAGCAATGCTATTTTACAACATTCGCAGGCTAATAATATAAGTCAGGACATTTGGTTGATTCCGAAGGCAGAGGTAGCTAAGCATCCCGGGAATTTTGCCGGAATGGTTATTGACGTCGTTGATTCGCGACCGCCAATGCATAGAATCTTTATTCCAGGTCCGGCCTTCTCGCCGCCCTTTGAGCTAGTATGGAAATAGATGAAGGTTATTCGCGTTGGGTGTTGAGCCTCTTCACGGAGCAGTTTAGCGATCTCGGGTGATGACCTATGATTTCGTACGCCGATCTGGGGCGGAAAAGTAGGAAAATAGGATAAGGCTGTTGTGGCGCGATATTTATTTCGATGATTCCCATTCTCCCGGCAGCGCGGTCGGAGGCGTAGGTATTTCACGTATCCAATCCAGTTTTGATTTTTATTGCAGCAGGGATGATAACCTTGTCGATATATGTTTGACCCTGCCTGTCGAGATATTGCCGAACATCAGTTAAATTTTGAAGCGCCATTCCAATCGATGGTCCGTGATGCAAAAACGAATGGTTCAGGCGCATTTCACCAAGCATTTCCTGCAAGGTATTCTCAAACTGGGCCCGATCTTGGCGTCCCAACAAATAGGCAGCTGCTAGGTATGGGTAATCGCGCTCCCAAACTTTGGAAGCCTGAACTCTCTTTGCCTGCTCTAAATAAGTAATTACGCATTCGTAATGTTGCTGAGAGAATGCCCGTTCCCCTAAGAGTGCCAACTTCGATTCATCTCCCTGGGATTCTGCCTGTCCAACACACTCCGAAGTTTGGCCGTTTTCCGGTGGGTGAGCAGATTTGCCCTCTATATCGGGTACAAGTGCTAAAAGATCGTTGGCAAGGTTCATAGGAATCAGCACGTTGATATTTTGCGCGTCGTCGTATCCTCCATACTTAAGCGCTACAACATTCCCAGACGCAACAAAGACGGGCGCTCCGCTATCGCCCGGATTCGATGGCATCGTGGTTGTCCAGAGCGCACCCTCATCACCGCTCCTCACCCCTGTTCCATAATATATCTCTTGCGTCTTGGGGAAACTGAGCGAACATAGAGTAGTTCCGAGCTTTACGTCGGCTGGGTGACCGATTGTGAGATACCTGTAGGCTTTGCTTGTATCTTCAAATTTTAGCAGCGCGACATCGCGGTCGTTCTTGGCCACAATCCTCAATTCAACCGAGCTACTAGCCTTTCGACTCCCGATTAGTCCACTAATCTCAATGTTATCGACCTTGTCATCTGCTTCAACAACGTGCTTACTTGTCAGTACGTAGCCAGATGGTGACACCACAAAGCCAGTGCCGAAGCGCTCTTCTACTGCGCCCGTTACCTTTAGAGTCTTTTGAACGTGGATAAATACGGTTGCGTCCCTTTGCTCGGCAATAACGCCCTCCGGGCACGTCTGCGCCGCCACGTTTGATGAAGACCAAGCAAGGGTGACCACCAGGCAAGATAATCGCAGGAACCACAAAGGACGGTTCATTGTATCCTCCCTATCGCCGGCGAAGCCCGGGCCGCCCGCCGGTGAAAGGCCCCCGGAGTGCCTCTCACCGCATCGGACTTAGCGCGGTTGAGTCTACTTGCGAAATCGATACCGACGGCTGAGGCGCGCAGCGAAACGGAGTATCCTCGCTGATTGAATTCAATGTCGCTCGATTTTAGGGTGAATTCTCCTTGAGGTCAACTAAAGAAGGACTGGGGTGACATCAAGCCGCTTGTGTAAATGCGCGGAGGGTGCGGGTTTTCCATTCCAGGTTGAATCTCTGGAAGATGGAGTAGATGATGCGGTCCACGGACTGTACGTTGACGAAGCAGACCATGGGGCGGGTTCTTCGCCGGACTTCGACGAAGCAGCGTTCGATGATCTTGGTGGTGCGCAGCTTGCGCCACAGGTGTTTGGGAAAACGAAAGAAGGCCAGCAACTCCGGTAAATCGCGTTCCAGTTATTTGACCATGGAAGGATACTGGCGGCGCCAGTGGCGGCAGAATACTTTGGCCGCAGCTTCGGCTTGGCGGCGGCTCTGGGCAAGGTAGATGGCTTGGGCATCGGTTTTCACCGCGTCGTAGTCGCGCTTGCGCACCTTGTCGAGGATGTTGCGCATCTTGTGCACCCAGCAGCGCTGGTGAGCCACGCACGGATAGACGGTCTGAATGGCGGCCGCCAATCCGGGGCAGCGATCGGTGACGATCAGCTGTAGCTTGTCGCCCTTCGGGCCGCGCCGGTAGAGATCGTTCAGCCGCGCCTCCCAACGGGCCTGCCCTACGCCGTGAGTGCGCAGGAAACCGAGCAGCTGCCGGGTTCCGTCCTGGCGCACGCAGTCGGCCACCAGCATCTGCACACACTGCCGTCCTGCAGGCCGGCGCACCTTGAGGTTGACTCCATCCAGGAACAAGTAGGCCCATTCGTCCTTGAGGGGGGCACGATGGAACTGCTTGACCGCTTCATCCAGATCCCGGGCGACGATTGATCAGGCTGATATTCGCGGGTCGGAACCGCATAATCATGATCCGTCGGGAGCTGCCTCTGACTACTGACGCGAGTCCGGCTGAGCCTGTCGCAAGGGGAAGCCGAGGATTCTCCTTCGTGCTTGCTCCGGCTGCGGCTGACCCTGTCCTCGAATTGGATAGCGCTGTTCATGGGTTGATTTGTTTTTGTTTTTTCCTTATTTGGAAAGTCGTTGCTTTTGTTCTTCCAGTTTCCGTCATGCTGCCAGTTGTTGCTTGCATGCTGCTTCGGCCTTAATCCCGATGGCCCAGATGAAGCCCAACAGTTCGCGTGCAATCGCCGTCACGGTCTTTCTCTGCTCCTTGCCTCGAGCAGTCAGCGTCATGTAGCGCTTGTGCAGGCGGTTCTGCGCTTTCCATGCAATCTCGGTGATCTCTGCCGGAAGTCCTTCCTGGCCCCGGCGCAACTTGGCTCCGATCGCTGGCCGGTAGCGATAACTCCAGGCCGATTCGACCACGATGCGTCTGAGGGTGCGCGTTACCTGACTTGGTAATGCCCCCTTTCCGAATGCGCTTACCGCTGGAGTCTTCGCTCGGAAATGCTCCGCTATACCCCATCAAGTCGCGCGCGTGCTCGAAGCGCGAGGTGATGTTGCCCAGCTCGACAGCAATCGTAACGGCCGAGATGTGTGCGATGCCGCGCAATGCCTGTAAACCGCGGACCACTTCCTGTATCGACGCCGGAGCCACCTGAATCACTTCCACAATCGACATTTCCAACCGCTTGACTCGTTTCGTTCAGGTGCTGAACTTCGTGCATACAGTCGAGCAACGTGGCTTCCTGCGCCGGATGCTGATAGCGGACCTGCTGGAGCCACTCCGTATGACGCTCTGTCCACGCCTTCACTCCCAGCGGAGGACGCCGACCCGTACGCAGCAGGAACTTGGTCAACCGGTGGCGCGCGCGCAACTGATCCTGCTTGGCCGCCTCTCGCGCCCGGACAAGATCGCGCAATGCTTCCGAAGCTTCATCCGGCACCCATACCGCGGTCAGATCGTCGGAGCGGTGACTGCGCGCCAGCTTCAACGCATCCCGCCGGTCGGTCTTGACCTTGTCCTCGGGCTTCTTCGGAACCAGCGACGGCGCTATAACATCGCACTTGACTCCCAACTGCGTCAGCTGCCAGTACAGTACGAAGCCCGTCGGGCAGGCTTCATAGCAGGCGCGCAGGTGCTCCGGCGAACCAAGCTTACGGATGAACTTGCGGATTGAATCTTCGCGGTTAGCGATCGTTCCTAGGCTGCGGACCTCGCCGTTCGGTTCGGCTACTGCAACAGCTATCGTCGGCGGAAAGCAGCAGGCGGTTCTCTGGATTCCGACATGTCTTAGGTGTGCTCGCAGGAGCAGATCCGAGCTATCCGATTCTAGCGCTCCGCGAGACCACTTTTAGTCTGACGCAGATTCAAGGGCTTCCCATAACTCATCGAAGGTCAGGCGATAGCGTGGCAACAGTCGTAAATGACCTGCCGATGCAAGATAGCAGAGTCCGTTCGCGATTCAAAGCCCAAACTGACGAAATTCTGTCTCGAGCTGTGCGCGGCGGGTCGAAACCGCTGGCCAAGTTCGTGGCACACCCCAGGATGTGAAGCCCAGTAACATCGGACCGTGCTTTGAGCGAGAACATTCCCTGATCTGCAACCTCCTTCGTTTTATTTTGTTGACGATACGAATTTCTTGTTGTATCTTTCCGGCACAAAGGAGTCTCAAGTGAGACCTTCCCGTTTTTTGCATTTTGGTTTTGTAGGAATTTTGTTCATTTGCGAAGTTGCTTCGGCACAACAGACGTCCTCACCCACCTCACCCAGCACGGCGACTCAAAAGGGAACCGCTATCGGTCAGACCATAAACGCGGCGATCACAGCAGCTCTGCCGGGAGTGTCCGCAATCGAAAACATCATTGCGGCTCTATTCAAGAAGCCAGCAGGGTCAGTCTCCCCTTCTGCGACAACCAAAGTATCTGCGCAAGCTGTCACTAACGCTGTGAAAACTAACGCGGATCCGACAGCTCTAGCGGCCGCTGCGCAGGCTCAGTTGACCGCTCTACAGGGCGCCATCGCAGAAATCGCTACAGTGAATGAACTAGCAAGCAGCGCTCAAACGGCTAGCACGGCCCTTACCGCTTCCAGAGCTCTACTGGTCACTTCGGATTGGGACGATTTCAAGACTCAATGGGGAGTAGCCAAGACTAATCTCAGCAAAGTGACTTCCACAGATCCATCAAAACTTGGCAAGATAAGCGACGAAGATGTTCTTGTTGCCTGGAACCGCCTTAACACGCAATACGCGCAGTGGATCTCAGACGTTGACAATTATTCGGGTAAAAAGAATTTAGCACTTACTCTTGCCAGCTTCGACCAACTATCAGCAGCTATCCAATCTCTCACAACGATGCCGACCGTGGAACTCAATTTAATTAGTTCTCAATTGCAAACGGTTAAGGCTCAACCTGCCCCTGGTGGCAACAACGCTCCACCTCCGCCTCCGCCTCCGCCACCTACTAATGGCGTCCTTTCCAATTTCCTCGTGAGGACTCTCCCGCCATCTTAACTACAGTGAAGGGAGAAAGCGCCAATGAGAACGATCAAGGTTCGAGGTGTGCTAATTCTCCTCTTATGTTTAGCGCTCCACCAAGGAGTCAGCGCAACGCAGGACCCAGGTCAAGATCAGAGCGATCTTGACACGTACTTGCATTCGACTAACCCACATTTACGTGAGCATGCTTACGAGCTTAAGGGCGCTAAGTGGCCAGGTCAGCACGTATTTGTTTGTTGGGAAAACCCTTCTCCTGATTTTCAGAATGGAATGCATCTCGTCCAAGAAGAGGTTCAAGAGACGTGGGTCGCCCATTCTCAATTGATGGTAACGGGTTGGGAGAAATGCGCAGCGAAGAACAAAGGAATTCACATACTCATAGATGATTCGGGGCCTCACACCCAATACCTCGGTCGTCAGCTTGACGGGCTCAAGAATGGGATGGTCCTGAATTTTACTTTTCTCTCTTGGGGACCCCAGTGCCAACAGACTCTTGACTATTGCATAAAGGGGATAGCAGGGCATGAGTTTGGACACGCGATAGGCTTTGCCCACGAGAACGATCGTCCCGACAAACCTCCTAACAGACCGGGTGAGTGCCTGCCCACGAAGGATCAAAAGGGAGACACTATGCTCACTCCCTACGATGAGCATTCGATCATGAATTATTGCAATTCTAAGTACAATAATGATGGAAAGTTGAGTGCATTGGACATCGACGCCGTGCAGAAGTTGTACGGAGCGCCGCGACCAACGCAAGGAAAGCTCTCTTCACCCGAGCGGAACTGGGCAAGATTGGACACCGTCCTAAACGAACCGAACGGTCTGTGAAAGCTGTTGCGGATCCATTCCCCGCACCATTTATTGGGGAGGCGCACCAAGGATTACGTTCAGAGTTGGGCTGGGCGGCGCAGAAGCATTTCCCAACCCCAGAGGAGAAAATTGGTCGCCTGCACAGTAGCTTGTTGTCTGGATGCTCGACGCCTTATTAGCGATTGGAGCAGGAACCTTAACGTGAGTTGGCTGCAGATTCTCGATTCTGGCGGGGCCAGGTAGTTTAGCTGGAATACAAGCCCTTGAATTATAACCGTAGGCCAGGATATGCATTGATTCATCTAGAAGCTTGAACTCAGCCCACCCGCAAATCCCGTAGTCAAGGCGATCAGTCTCCAGTCCTTGCGTGACAACGACATCTCCACCTAATAGAAGCTTTGCACTCGCTCTAACCCATTGACCATTGGGGCATTGGACGACAGAGCAATAATCACGGGCAAATGGATGTGTACTCTTAACGCAATCGATTTCAGAATTCAAATACGGCGATGAAGTAGCCGTATCTCTTCTATCGGCTCCTTGTGGCACCTCTAAACCGACAAAATTTAGGAGTAAAGTGTTCGCTTGGTTGATCGGTATGACATAGCTAAGTCCTGTTGCATCGTTGCGATCGCCAACCTTCACAGCAATTA
>Ga0206842_1136_pt1 | contig 11872 bp, 11 predicted proteins | sample Alteio_BWOrgCont_23_FD_152861 | JGI IMG/M metagenome (GOLD analysis project Ga0206842, IMG submission 152861) | Enriched cells from forest soil in Barre Woods Harvard Forest LTER site, Petersham, Massachusetts, United States -... | ecosystem: Environmental > Terrestrial > Soil > Temperate forest >...
GTGGATGCCGTTACAACCAAAATACTGTGGAGCGATTTTACCTACACCTTTGATCATTTATCGGAAAATGGCCCGGTTGTTTATGATGTGAGGATCCATCCCCGCAAATATTTTTTAATCGACGCTAAAAGAAAAGAAGGAACGGTTAGCCGAAGAGGCAAAAGCAGAAAAAAAGCACAAACATCATAAAGATAGCGACACCGATGCAGCAACAACAGATACGCCGGAACAAACAACTGCTCCGGAGCGTCTAGTACAACAGCCGGTGCAGCAGCAACCCGTTCAGCAGCCAGCGGTACAACCACAGGCTGTGCAGCAGGATAATACTCCCCCCATCCAATACAAAGTTTCGGCAGGTGAAACGCTTTATGCCATCAGCAAAAGGTTTAACACCACCGTTGACGATCTGACGAAACTCAATAATTTAACTTCAACCAACCTGCAGCCGGGCCAGGTATTGATGGTTCATTCGGGCCAGCAGGCTGCCCCGCAACCGCCGTCGGTTGTGAATACTACGCCGATAATTGCAAAGCGCGATTCAACGTCAGTTGTGCAGGTAACTAAAGACAGCAGCTACAGCGAGCGTCATTTAAATGCTAACCGGTTTGGTTTGTTCGAGAAAAACGAAAAAGGTGTGGCCACCTGGATGGATGATCCGGGACTTGATGCTAATAAAAAATTGGTTTTGCATCGCACCGCCCCTATCGGCACGGTAATAAAAATCACCAACCCCATGACTAACCGCACTACTTTTGCTAAAGTTGTAGGGACTTTTACCGACAATGAATCGACAAAGGACGTGATCATTGTGATGACCAAAAGCGTTGCCGATGCATTGGGCGCGCTTGATAAACGCTTTCATGTAGATATCAGCTACGGCAGCCCGAATGAATAAACCTTTTATTATCGGCATAGCCGGTGGAACCGGATCCGGAAAAACTTTTTTTTTGAAGTGTTTTCTCCAGCATTTTACCGAATCGGAAGTTTGCCATGTGTCGCAGGACGATTATTATATCCCTGTGGCCCATACTATGACCAAAGAGGAGAATATGCTCTATAATTTCGATCTGCCTTCCACCATCGATCATGAACATTTTGAGGATGACATCAACCGGCTGATCAATGGCGAAACGATTGTAAAAAAAGAATACACTTTTAACAACCCGGATATTGAACCCAGGATGCTGGAAATAAAACCTGCGCCAATAATGATTGTTGAGGGCTTGTTTATCCTCCATTTCAGGAAAATAGCCTCGTCGCTTAACCTAAAGATCTTTATTGAAGCCGATAATGATATTGCCCTTGCGCGCCGCATAAAACGGGACGGTGTTGAACGCGGTTATTCGTATGAAGATGTAATGTACAGGTGGGTAAATCACGTGGTACCAGGTTATAACGAGTATCTGTTGCCTTATAAAGGCGAATGCGACCAGGTGGTCACCAATAATTCGAACGAAGCAGAAGATATTCTTTGCATAACAGAGGCGATCTCCAGGGAACTAAGGTCGAAAGTTTTGAGCTAGTTCATAGTTTTTTGGCCGATCTGCAAGTCGTTCGACCATGAACTATGAACCATCAACCATGAACTCAAAAAGCCATTTCAGGTATATCCCCTTCAATAATTAGTTTTCCGGCTGTAGCGTTTTTTATTTCTTCAACGGTTACTCCGGGCGCACGTTCTAATAATTTAAAACCACCACCGGGCAAAACATCCAGCACGGCTAACTCGGTTACTATTTTTTTAACGCATTTAATGCCGGTTAATGGCAACGTGCACTGAGGTAATAGTTTTGATTCGCCGGCTTTGTTAACATGCTGCATGGCCACGATGATATTATCCGCCGAAGCAACCAGGTCCATGGCGCCGCCCATACCTTTTACCATTTTGCCAGGGATCTTCCAGTTGGCTATATCGCCGTTTTCCGATACTTCCATGGCGCCGAGTATGGTAAGATTTACTTTTTTTGCCCGTATCATCCCAAAGCTCATGGCCGAATCAAATACCGCCGAGCCCGGTAACATGGTAATGGTTTGTTTGCCGGCGTTGATCAGGTCGGCATCCTCCTCTCCTTCAAAAGGGAAAGGCCCCATACCCAATAAGCCGTTTTCCGACTGTAAAATTACATCTAAGTTCTCGGGTATATAATTCGCAACAAGGGTTGGGATACCGATGCCCAGGTTTACGTAATAGCCGTCTTTTATTTCGCGTGCAATCCGCTTTGCTATATCTTCTTTAGTCAGCATAGTTATCGTTTTCTTACCGTCCGTTGTTCAATTCGTTTCTCATAATTATGCCCTTGGAAAATCCTGTGCACATAAATACCCGGCGTATGGATATGATCAGGGTCAAGTTCGCCTGGCTCAACCAATTCTTCCACCTCTGCAATGGTAACTTTACCTGCCATCGCCATCACGGCATTAAAATTTCGGGCGGTCGCACGATATACCAGGTTGCCAAGGGTATCGCCTTTCCATGCTTTTACAATAGCAAAATCGGCTTCAAAAGCCATCTCCATTAAATAATCTTTGCCATTAAAATTCCGTACTTCTTTTCCGATAGCAACTTCGGTACCAATGCCTGCAGGTGTAAATATGGCCGGCATCCCATATCCTGCTGCCATGCAGCGCGTGGCCAAAGTTCCCTGTGGTATCAGTTCAACTTCCAGTTCGCCGCTGAGTAATTGCCTCTCAAACTCCGCATTCTCGCCTACGTAGGACGAGATCATTTTTTTTACCTGGCGCTGTTTCAGCATCAGCCCGATGCCAAAATCATCGACCCCAGCGTTATTTGATATGCAGGTAAGGTTTTTAACGCCCTTTTTTACTAAAGCCGCGATACAGTTTTCAGGCAATCCGCACATGCCAAAGCCGCCCAGCATTAAGGTCATGCCGTCCTGGATATCATGGATAGCCTCATCAGCACCATTAACTACTTTGTTCATTTTTAATAATTGGTTGGCGCAAAATTAACACGATTTATGGATTAAAAAGGCATGGAGGATTTTTAATCCCTAACAGACCGTGTAAACATTAAAATTGTGCTTCAATAAAATTAAAGAGATTTTTACCACAGAGGCCACAAAGGAAAAAACACAGAGAACACAACGCTTTAATAGTTTGTAATTTTTTTTTCTCCGTGTTTCTCCGTGCCTGCTCAGCGACCTCCGTGGTTACATTTTTTTACCAGTTATTTTGACCGAGACATGAGGCCTCTATTTTAAATTACCAATTAACAGTCTTCTCCATAAACGCGATCAGGTCGTCCGCCATAGCTTGCTGCTCTTTAACGCTGGGATGGCCCGGAGTGTTTTTGTAGGGGATAAAATGCGTGTATATGTTTTTATCGTTAAGGCCCGCAACGGCAGCATCAATATAGCCCGGCCATGGTGAACCTGCTTTTGTTGCATCCATACTGCCCAATATGCAAATGATCTTTGCGGCAGGATATTTTGACCGGATGCTTTTAACAAAGCTTTGATAAGCATTTATGATAAACTCCGGCGTCGGCGGCGTTGTTCCAAAACGTGCTTTAAACTGTTCGTTATTAGTTAGTTTAACTATCCACGAATCGTTTTGAAACAAGTTGATAATCACCACCTGCGGCGTATATTTTGAAAAATCCCATTTGTTGTTGGGGTCCGTCGCATCCGCCCTGTCATACATTTCAGACATCACCATCGGGAACCAGCTTACCGTTATCCCAATACCGCTTTTCGATGTGTTGTAAAATTCGGCGTCGAAATGCCTGGCGGTAATCGCCGCATAGCTCAGGTATCCATTCTCGTACAGGCTCGTTCCCCTGTCTTTACCTTCTGTATCCTCATCAGCATAGCCACAGGTGATCGAATTTCCAAAAAACTCAATTTTACGTTTTTTAGCCGCTGGCGGTGTTAGCAGAGTGGTGCTATTTGAAAGGTTGAAACCATAAAACCAGGTTTTACCCATCGCCCACTCGGTTCGTTTAAATAATTGCAGAGTGTGCTTTCCCTGGCTTAAGCTATCTGCCAGTTTGTAAGTTGTTTTATCGGCCACAGGATGCAAGATCTTTATCACGTTGCCATCAACAATTACATTATAATTATTGTCTGATCGCTCATCTTTTAATATTGCGCTAATCCCGGTGCCGCGGAAATTGATCGTAATTGAACTTGCAGACCATGATAATTCGGCAGTACTATCTGTCATCGCAATACGACCTGAATAACGGATGCGATTGTCGTTGCTTTTAATTAGGGTTTGCCCGGCACATTCAAAGCTGATGGCAAGTGCGATACATAAAAATAGCAGCCTAAAATTCATAAGTATGGTTTTTTAATTATCAATAGGTTGTCCAAATTGGAGCAGGTATCCGTTGTTATCATATACAGCAAACTCCCGCATACCGTAATCAAAACTTTCAATTGGATAACAAATATTAGTTTTATCCTTTATTTCTTCCCAAAAGCCATCCACATTGTCGGTAGCAATATAAAGTGAACCGGTAAACAAAGGTTTTTCAAATGGCACATGTGCGTTGGGATAAGCGGCCATGATCTCCACACCATCCCTGGAAAAAGCTGCCCAGCTCCAGTCCTCAACATAATTTTCGCAGGTAAAACCAAGTACAGTTGTGTAAAAATCAACCGTCTCCTTTACTTGCCTTGTATAAAGCATTGGTTTTATAGCCTGTAAACTCATTTTGGCGTACTTTGTTATTTCAAATATACATAAGTAATACCATCCCCGCCCCTGTCGGCGTGTTCGTCTTCCATACGGTCAACCTGTTCATATTTTTTAAGATATTGGCGGATCATTTTGCGCAATATGCCATCGCCCTTACCATGTATGATCTTTAAATTGCCAAAACCCATCATCAGTGCCCTGTCAAAAAGCCGCTCAATGTTGTTTAAAGCATCTTCGGTGCGCATACCCCGAACATCAATTTCAGGGTTAAAACCGGCCAGGTCACCCGTTGAGCTATTAAAGTTCCGCCTTATTTCCTTGGGAACAGTTGATTTGGCCACCTTTGTTACGCGTTTCTTTTTTGCAACGGTGCGCAGGTCGCCAATAGCAATTACCACACTATCTTTAATGATCTCGATCACCTGCCCCGTCGTTTCACTATCCGCTAATTTTACCCAATCGCCTGGTTTGATCTCTTCGTCTTGTGCTACAGGTTTGGCAGCAACCGGTTTTACGGTGTTTTTTTGAAGTTCGAGATTCAAATTTTCCCTAAGGGCACGAGTTTTCTCTTTATCGGCATTGTTGCTTTTTATTTCGGATATCGTGTTTTCAACCAGCTTGTTGGCATTTAAAATGATGTTTTTCGCCTCGTCTTTAGCATCCCTTATCAGCGCCTTTTTATTTTCTTCGAGATAACTTTTCAGTTTTTCATTTTCCGCAAGTAATGCATCCACCTGCCGCTGTTGTTTCTCCAGTTTTATCTTCGTATCGTAAATTTCTTTTTTCTCCCGCTCCAGGTCAACCAGCAAAGTATCTACCTTTTTTTGCCCGGCGCTGATCTTATTTTTAGCCAGGTTAAGTACATTTTGAGGCAAACCTATCTTTTGGGCGATCTCGAAAGCATACGAACTTCCGGGTTTGCCAACCTCCAGCCTATAAAGCGGCTTCATTTCCACATTATTGAACAGCATCGATGCGTTCTCTATCCCTTCGGTATGGCTCGCAAAAATTTTCAGGTTTGAATAGTGGGTGGTCACCATTCCCTTTACTTTTTTATGATTTAACGATTCCAGCACCGCTTCCGCAATAGGCCCGCCGAATTGCGGATCGGTACCTGTGCCAAACTCATCAATTAAAACTAACGTTTTCCCGTTTGCCTGCTCCACAAACTCCTTCATTTTTGATAGATGGGCGCTGTAGGTACTCAAATCACTTTCGAGCGACTGGTCATCGCCTATGTCCACAAATAATTGCTTAAATACCCCAATAACGCTTGATTCAGCCGCTGATATCAATAAACCTGCCTGCGCCATTGTTTGCAGCAGGCCCACCGTCTTCATACAAACCGATTTACCTCCCGCATTTGGCCCCGAAACCACTACGATCCGCGTTTGTTCGTCTATCACAACGTTCAGGGGCACAACGGTTTTATGTTCCTTTTTAAAATTCAGCAACAACAGCGGATGCCGTGCGTTGGTCAATTTTATACTGGCTTCGTTTACCAGCTGCGGCATTTCGGCCTCAATATCAATGGCAAACAATGCTTTAGCTCTTACAAAATCGAGCTTGGTTAACAGGCTGTGGTATGATAAAAGCAAAGGCACATAAGGCCTTAATTCGTTGGTTAAAGCCGTTAATATTTTGATGATCTCGCGGCGGCGATCAAATTCAAGGTCGCGGATGCGGTTATTTAGTGTAAAAACTTCTTCCGGTTCCATATAAACCGTTTGCCCCGAAGACGATTCATCATGAATAAAACCTTTTAACTTCCGTTTATTCTCGGCTAACAAAGGGATGCACAAACGGCCGTCCCTGATAGTTAGCGATCCATCGGCTGTCCAACCATTACTTGAGGCATTTTTAAAAACCTGGTCTATTTTTTTTCGGGCTTCCTGTTCTGCTTTGGAGATGCCCGACGTAATTTCCTGCAATTCGCGGGATGCATTGGGCCTGATCTTTCCTTTTTGATCAATTACCAGGTCGATTTTTTTGATGATCGATTTTTCTATCGGCAAATGCTCGAATAGGGCCTCCAGGTTTGGATATAATCCCTCCCGCTCGTTAAAATAAGCGATAACTGCAAAAACGGTAGTTAAAGAAGCATGTACCTGGTAAAATTCTTCCTCACTCAAAAAAACACCTTCTATTTTGGCTTTGTTGGCGAGGGATTTTATGTCAAAAAAATGATGAATAGGCAGGGCTGCATCATTTTCCAGTATGTTTTTAAACTCATTGGCCTGCCCCAGGAATTTGCTGATCTGGTCGAAATTATGCATCACCTGGATCTTGTCGACCATTTGCCGGCCCATCTCACTAAGGCAATGCGCCTTAATTAATTCCTTCACCTCGGTAAAACCCAGTTTATCGGTATTATCGCGGGCGCTGGACATTATTTTTTAACATCGTTTTATTTACCGAATCTGTTTTTTGCTGAAGATTAGCCAGCACTTTATCGTACATGCCCTGAAGCTCGAGTGGTTGAGTAGTATAATATTTTAAACTCCGCCTGAATTGCGCCGAATCAACATGGTGCTTTTTAAATACAGCAAGATACCTGTTGTTCCCATACTTGTACAGGGTATCCAGGTTTTGCGAAACGGCATTGTACATAGTGCCGTCAATGATATGCACATCAGTTAATACGCTGATCATTTCGTCGGGTTTTATGATATCAGCGCCGGATTTGTCGGCCGTGCAGGCCGATAAAATGAAGCATACTGAAAAAAACAAGGTGATATATTTACGCATTCTGTAATTTAGCGGCTTATAATTAAGCAAAATTACGGATAAATGAGCATTGCAGATAATATAAAAAGCTTAAAAAAAGAAACAGCGCCACTAAATGTTACGCTGATAGCGGTTTCAAAAACAAAACCCAATGAGGATGTGATGGAGGCGTACAATGCCGGCCAGCGTATATTTGGCGAGAATATGGTGCAGGAACTGGTTGAAAAGCAGGAGCAATTGCCTAAAGATATAGAATGGCACCTGATAGGTCATTTGCAAAGTAACAAGGTAAAATATATTGCCCCTTTCATCAGCATGATCCAATCTGTTGATAGTTTAAAACTCTTACAGGAAATAGAAAAGCATGCAGCAAAAAACAATAGGGTTATCGATTGCCTGCTGCAGGTGTATATTGCAGACGAAGATACCAAGTTTGGGCTGGGCTTTGATGAGGTGATAGAATTGCTGCGATCGGATGAGTTCGCAACTTTAAAACACATCCGGATCAGGGGCCTGATGGGCCTGGCCACCAATACAGATAATGAAAAACAGATCAAGGAAGAATTTTATGAATTAAGAATGTTTTTTGATGGCCTGAAGCAAAGTTTTTTCAGAAAGGAGTCTTCTTTCGATACCTTGTCAATGGGGATGTCGTCGGATTATAAAATAGCCATTGAACAGGGCAGCACGATGGTAAGGCTTGGCAGCACTGTCTTTGGGCAAAGAGTGATCAAACACTGGAAGAATAACTAATATCGGATTTCGAAATTTCGATTTCGGATTTAAAGCCTGGGCTGATAGGGACCCAACATGTTAAACACCGGGTACAGACAACGCAAATTACTGACGAACAATTTAACCAATGAACATTAATATAAGAATAGCAAAAAAAGAAGATTGCACCCGATTATTGGAGCTTGTGAATGAACTGGCCGTTTTTGAAAGGGCACCTGAGGAAGTTACTGTAACCTTACAGGAGTTCGAAGATGCCGGTTTTGGGGAAAAACCTGTATGGAAGGCCTTTGTGGCCGAGGCTGACGGTTTTATTGTGGCCTTTGCCATCTATTATGTGCGCTACTCCACCTGGAAGGGCTGCAGGATGTACCTGGAGGACCTGATCGTTACGGAAGAAATGCGCGGAAAAGGGATAGGTAAGTTGTTGTTTGACCGGCTGATCGTTGAGGCAAAAGAAATGAGTTTTAATGGCATGGTTTGGCAGGTGCTCGACTGGAATGAGCCCGCTATAAAATTCTATAAAAAATATGAAGCCGGTATTGAAGCTGGCTGGCTGAACGGGGCTTTGTCAAAGGAGCAATTGTTAAACATGGAGTTATGATCGTAAAATATTATTCTAAATAATGCTTGTTTTTAAATTCGGAGGGGCATCGGTAAAAGATGCAAATGGCGTGATTAACCTGGCCAGTGTAGTTAAAAAGTTTGAAGGGAACCAGCTATTGATCGTTGTTTCGGCGATGGGGAAGACGACCAATGCGTTGGAAAAACTGACTAAGGCTTATGTTGAAGGCAGTGATGATCTGCATGCGATATTCGACGAAACCAAAAAATACCATTATGCCATCGTGGAACAACTTTTTGATCCGGGTGATGTTGTTTTCGATGAAGTTGCCAATACTTTTGTGGAGATAGACTGGGTGATTGAAGATGAGCCGCACGATGATTTCGATTTCATTTACGACCAGGTAGTTTCTATAGGCGAACTGGTTTCCACCCGCATTGTTAACGCCTATTTAAATAAAGCCGGTTTAAAAAGCTCCTGGCTGGATGTACGTGGGTATGTGCAAACGGACAATACCTACCGTGAAGGAGCAGTTCTGTGGGACAAAACCTGCGCAGCTATTCAAAAGGACATTCCCGGTTTATTGCAGAAAGGCATTGTAGTAACCCAGGGATTTTTAGGAGGCACATCCGAGAATTTCACCACCACGCTAGGTCGCGAAGGTTCGGACTACACTGCTTCCATATTTGCATCCTGCCTGGGCGCGGAATCAGTTACTACCTGGAAAGATGTACCCGGTATTTTAAACGCCGACCCTAAGTTTTTTGACGATACAGTCAAATTTGATGAATTATCCTACGCGGAGGCTATCGAAATGACCTATTACGGTGCGAGTGTCATTCACCCTAAAACGATAAAGCCGCTTCAAAATGCCAAAATCCCACTATTGGTAAAGCCTTTTTCCGATCCGCTGGCGCCCGGTACGATCATCCACGAAAGCAGTGCGAATCTGTTCATAAAGCCGGTGATCATACTTAAACACAACCAGGTTTTACTTTCAATATCAGCAAAGGACTACTCGTTTATTTCGGAAGTTCATCTGAGCGATATTTTTGCCATGTTTGCGCAAAATCATGTGAAAATAAACATGATGCAAACATCGGCCTTAAGTTTTTCTGTTTGTTTTGATCTGAAAGATGATCGTTTTAAAAAGCTTTTGGCCGCATTGGGTGTTAACTTTAAAGTGAAATACAATAATAATCTCACTTTAATAACCGTAAGGCACTATACACCAGCTTCATTAAAAGAATTAACAGACGGCAAGACCATCCTGCTGGAGCAATTGAGCCGGAACACCATCCAGTTAGTGGTTAAATAGGGCAATTGTTAAATAAAGTAAAAAAAGTGTTAAAGTACGCCCATTGTATTATTTTTAAGCAGCAATGGGCTATATTAGCCCGGTTTAGCAGGATAGATTTTATTTTATGAGGTTTTTTAGATACTTTTTTATTTTATCGTTATTTCTTTCGGTTTTTTGTTTACCTGCCCGGGCCCAAAATAGTAACGATGTCTTAAGCCAGCTATTGGCGAAATCGGCAAGTGCATACACTAATCTTCCCATTGAAAAAGTTTACATGCATTTTGATAAGCCTTATTACGCGGTGGGCGATACAATTTGGTTTAAAGCTTATTTAACTGTCGGCATTCATCAGCCATCCTTACTCAGCAAAATTATCTACATCGATTTTTTAGCGCCCCGCGATTCGCTGGTACAGTCGTTAAAACTGCAGGTTAAAAACGGCGTTGCATGGGGAAACATCGCCCTTAATCCAAACAGCTTAAAAAAGGGAAATTATCGGGTTGTCGCCTACACCAATTATATGAATAACACCGGGGTAGCCTACTTCTTTAATAAAACGATCACGATAGGAGATGCCATAAACAATCCTCTATCCGCTCAAATACAGTTAACGACGGCTGTGGCCGGTAAATCTAAAAAAGTGTCGGCCGGTATTTACTATAAGGATGCAGATGGAGCTCCGTATGCTGATAAAAGGGTAAGCTGGTCAGTTGACCGGGATGATGAATCCATCGCAAAAGGTAAAGGTGTAACTGACAAAAACGGCTTCATCGATATAAATTTCGTCAACATAAAAAACTATTCTCTCGATTCGGCCAATTTAGTTACCCAAATTGAAAACAGGCAGCAGAAGCAAGTGGTCAACACATTTTCGTTAAAAGCCATTTCCAGGCCGAATGACATACAGTTTTTTCCGGAAGGCGGACAATTGATTGTGGGCGTTCGCACAAAAATCGCCTTCAAGGCATTAAAACCTGACGGACTCGGAATCGACCTGAAAGGAACAATTACGGATAATAACAACAATGTTGTTACTGAATTTTCCTCCTCTCATTTGGGGATGGGTGTTTTTATATTTGTGCCCGAGGATGGTAAAACCTATACCGCGCACGTAACATACGCCGATGGTACAACCGCCACGCCTGAATTGCCAAAAGTCGGGAGCGACGGAATTGATTTGAGTGTAGATAACAACGACCCTGATAATTTAAATATCAAGTTGCAGTCGGATGATGCATTTTTTAAAGATTTCCAGGGAAAGACCTTTTTCATCCTGGCAAAATCAAGCGGTGCCATCTGTTTTGCAGCTAAAACCCAGCTCCAGGCTAAGGTTTATAATGCTTCAATCCCTAAAAGCAAATTCCCTACCGGTATTGTCCAGTTAACGCTTTTTACCGATGACGGTGAACCTGTGAGCGAACGCCTTGCGTTTATTCAGCATCACGATGAATTAAGCTTATCGGTAAACGCAGATAAGCAGAATTACGAAACCAGGGACCTGGTGAAACTGAATGTGACCGCAAAAAATGCAGGTCAGCCTGATGACGGGAATTTTTCGGTATCGGTTATTGATGAATCAAAAGTACCTTTTGATGAAGATGCCGAAAGTACCATATTCACCAACCTGCTATTGACATCGGATATTGCAGGATTTATAGAAAAACCCAACTATTATTTTATTCACCCGGATGCTAAGACAATAGCTGACCTGGACATATTATTGCAAACCCAGGGGTACAGGCGCTTTTCGTACGATGACATTGTGAACAATAAACAGAAGCCTGTTAATTACAATGTTGAAAAAGGCATCGACATAACCGGTACCCTCCGGTCCTCAACCGGCATTCCGGTTAATAACGGCAATGTTCATATTTCCATACCTGATA
>Ga0206842_1139_pt1 | contig 11618 bp, 19 predicted proteins | sample Alteio_BWOrgCont_23_FD_152861 | JGI IMG/M metagenome (GOLD analysis project Ga0206842, IMG submission 152861) | Enriched cells from forest soil in Barre Woods Harvard Forest LTER site, Petersham, Massachusetts, United States -... | ecosystem: Environmental > Terrestrial > Soil > Temperate forest >...
AAGCGTGTCTTTTTCATTAAGCTCGATATAGGTGCCAACCTCCTGCGGCAAGTCGATGGCATCGGTGTTCACCAGGCTGATGCTGCGGATGGACCGGCTGCCCATATTGATCTCGGTGTCCGTGGGCTGGTAATTGTCCAGGGTGATGGCCTGGCTTTTAAAATCCATGGCGAGGAGCCGCATGAACAGCGCATTGATTTCTTTTTCTTGTAGAATGGCCGGTGCTGTTCCAGAGGCCTCCAATATATCCGTGACTTTGGCGATGGCATGCCGGAACGCGATCAACGTTTTATGGTCGTACACGTAAAAGGCGCCTTTCCTAACCGGCCGGGTGATCGTAAGATAGGTTTGAATGGCCAGGAAATCACGACCGGCGAAATGCGCATGGTACTTTTCCTGCAAGTATTCGCCGGACGGTTTCAGCGGGTAGCTGTTCCGGCTAACGATGTCTTGCTTTTGCAGGATATAGCCGTCGCCTAATACTTTGACAATATTGTTCATCAACTGGTGAAATTCTTCGTAAGCGACCGGCGAAGCGGAATACCGGACAACCGGGTTGTTCAACCGGACCAGTACCGACAGGCTGCCGTCGCTGCCGATTAACAGGTGGTCGGGGCTGCTTTTGTCGACGCCGATATAGGGCAGGTCAAAGGTTTTTCGGGAGGGCATAGCGTTTGAGTTTTTTGAATTGAGGGGAATGGACCTGGATGGCCTGGCTGCGGGTTTTGATATGCAGGCCTTTCTTCTGGCGTCCGGCGATGTAAAAGAGCCCGCCGACGATGCAGCCGACCAGCACCAAAGCGCCCAGCCATCCGTTGACCATGGTCATGGTAAGCGCGCCGAAGACCAGGCCGGCCAACAGGCAGCCGACGCCCCAGTAGATGAATTTACCTTTGAAGCCTTTAAACATAAGGGGCTTTTGGAGCCCCTTATATACAGCGAAGCGTCTTCCCATCAGCTTAAGCCAAAGAAGGCTTTGATGACCAAAGCGGAAACGACCAGGAACACACAGCTGCCGCCCCAGCCCATGAGTTCTTTATTAATATCCTGGTCGCCTGAGTTCCATTTGGAATAGACGCGGATAGCGCCGACAATCCCCACGATCCCGCCGATGACGAGGGTGATATTGGTGACAGGCGCGACATAAGTCTTAAGCGTAGAGGTAGCGGTGGTCAGGCCGTTCACGCCGCTTTGCGCGAAGGCCGCAATGGTTCCAAGGACGAACAGCACAGCTGTCGCCCACATTTTTTTGAGAAAGTTCATTTGAGATTAAAAAGGGTGTTAAAAAAATTATTAGAGGCCGAAGACGGCCCGGAGAAACATGCCCGCCAGCACCATGAAAAGCGCCGCGAAGAACCAGGCGGAGACCTCAGCCGTGATCTCCCTTTCGCCCATTTGCCAGTTATGGTAAATGCGGATGCCGCCGATGATCCCTAAAATAGCGGCAAGTACCAGCGCGCAGTCCAGCGCCGAGAAAAAGGAAGAGTGGAGCTTGTCCTGCGCTTGCTGGAACTCGTCAAGACCGGGTTGGAACAGTAGCATCATTTTTCGTAATCAAAAGCTGACCGGCCGGGTATAAATAATGGCTTCCTCACGGCAGAGGCCAAAGAGGTTTTTTAAGGAGACGCCGCCGGAGCCGATAATGGCCGATTCGGTTTTGGCCGGCTGTTTTGGCGGACTTTCGGTTTTATCCGGCAGGTGCTCGATCTTTTTGGGCAGGATGTCTTCGGTAAAAGTAAGTTCGCCGGATTCCAGAGACCTTGGCCGTTTGTTCCGCGCGTAATCGAAAAGGATAAGGGCTACATAATAGCCGGCATAAAGCGCCGCTACCCAGGTGAGAAAATGGGACCAGTTCATAAGTTCATTTGTTGGATAAATTGTTTGATCATTACTTTGATTTCGGGGTGCTGTTCGAGCAGGTGATGGACCGAAAAGGCAACCAGCCTGGTCACATCGACGCCCGTGGCCATCTTGAATTGGTTAAGCATTTTGATGGTATCGGCGTCGAAGCGGATGTGCATCAGGCTTTTGTGGTCGCGGTTGTCGTATTTGCGGATCCGTTCGAGGATAGCCGGTACCGGCGGCGGCTTGGCCACTTGTTTCGGCGTTTCCTGGTTACTGATATTGTTGCGCAGCTGGTCTGCCAGTGTTTTGATATTACTCATCGATGTATTGCTTAAAAATCGGTTCAAAAGCATTGAGCACAGCAGGCAATATTGCCAGCGGCGTCTGGAAGGTACTGACCCGCTGGAAGTCGATCCGGTCGGGCAGCGGCGTGGTGACCTTCCCTAATTTGGCCAGCTGCTGATCAACCTCGTTCCGCGTTTCGTATTTTACCGTCGCTTTGACGCGGTTGGGCACATAGGCGATGGGTACTTTGGTATTGATCTTACGCAGGACCACCGAGAATAAAACGGTGGATTCAAAACTGAATTCGTCATAGGAAAAAGGGCAGATGACCAGGTCAGCGGACTCAAAAACAGCGATCAGCCCGTCATCGTCCAGCTTGCCCGGCAGGTCGATCAGCACCACCTGTGCTTCCTCTGTACAAAGGATATTCTTCATCCCGGGAAAGTGCTCGAGGCTGGCGGCCACGACGGTGTAGGGTTCGGTATTCTCCAATAGCTTGGCCCGTTCATACTTCTGCGCAATGGACTGCTGGTAATCCATATCGATGACGGTCACCTCCTTCATTTTGGCCTGGACCAGGTAATTGGCCAGTAAAAGCGTGACGGTACTTTTGCCCGCGCCGCCTTTTTGGTTCCCGATAAGTATGATCATATTAGTTGCAATGACAGCTGTAAGCAGGCTGCGCCTTTTCAAGATCGAAAAATGGCCGCTGCTTTTTGGCAAGGGTTAAGAGTTGTTCATAGGATACATCAGGGAAAAAGGTATTGCCCGAGCGCCGTTCATCCGCGATCCATTTGTCGGCCAGCTCCGGGTAAAGGGCCATGATCTTGATGATGTTGTTTTTCCCTTTCAAAAAGCACAGGTCGCAGTTACCAAGGATGGGCGGGATTTCCAGGGTGTAGGGCTTAGAAAGCCAAAAGGCATCGACCATTGCTTTGGTGATGCCTTTTTCGTAGAGCGGAAATTTGGTGACTGTTCCTTTATAGGTACCCTGGTAGTTTTTGACCCGTCTTTCCTCATCAAAGCGAAACCCGATATATTGCTCGAACCGCAAGCCAATCAGCGGCCGAAGGTAACGCCGGGCCACCATGATCTTCAACTCAACAGTGCAAATCCGCCGGACGCGGTTGGGCAGGTAGCGTTTCCAGTTAGTCAGCGCATCAAAACCTGTTTGGCCCGGGCTCCGCCGGTGGCTATAGGTGGCACGATGGATTTTAAAACCTTCCTGTTTTTCAATTTCGTCAAGGAATTTGTAGGTAGCCGGATGTTCGCGGCCGGTGTCGGTAAACAGTACAATATCATCTGGTGTCGGTTTTGCCAAAATAGTCATGCAGGCGGAGCTCTTGCCGCCGGAGAGGTTGAATACACGGGTCATGAAATTAGGGGTATTAAAATATTAACGCAGATTTGTGCGGGCTTTTTTCTTTCTATTCCGGCGAGGACCATGGATAGCTTCATCATCGATGTCGCCGGAGATGTTAATGCTGATTTGTTCGTCCGTCTCCTTTGGGTTTATCGGGTGGAGCTGCCCGGTTAAATACTGGAAACTTTCATTAGGCTTTTGGCTTCCGTTATCGGTTTGCTGCTGTGAATGTTGATTTCCTTCACCTGTTTTTGGGCTTATTTGCTGGTGGTGCTGCGTTGAAAGAAGCGTCCCCTGTATGGCAAGCAATTCTTTTAGCGGCATGATCGCGCCCCCTTTATACACGTTCTTCCGGGCATGATCTATAATCGTGTAACCATAAGCAGGTTTGCCATCTTTGGCATGAAAGATCAGCTCGACGCCCATTTTCGTTTTCATATAACCCTTAAAACTTGCGGTATCATATCGTGGCGCATATTTTTTGAAAATAGCTTTCATCTGGGCGGCGCGCTTATCGTCAGGATCGCGGAAACCAACCTTTGCCAGCTCTACTTCCGCCAGTTTCTTACCAAATTTGATCAAGTTATTGTCTTTGAGGGTATAGCCCATGTTTTCGAGGATCAGCTTAAACTGGGCGAGGTTTGAAAAACGATAAGACTTGGCGTGCTCCAGATCTTTTTGTACGGCTTGGTCCTCATCCACACCCATGACCTGGTTCAGCGCCCTGACCGCCCTGACACGCTCAAAATCACTACTGATCTTTCTGCCCTCATGGTCTATCCGGGTGCTAACGATATGGACATGGTTATTTTCCGTGTCTTTGTGAAAGATGATGAGATAGGGCTGTTTACCATAGCCCATTTTTTCCAGCCAGGCAACAGCGATCGTCGTTAATTGGTTTTTGTCATGGCTCCTGCCGGTAGTTGATATCGCCACATGAAGCTGAGGCTGACTGACCCCCTTATTGCGTGCGGTGACTGCATCGAGGTAATTGGCATAGTCCATCGGGCGTATTTCACCGAGGCCCTGTAGCGCCTCAAAATTTACAGCAGCCATAAGTTCGGCTTTGCCCTGACCGATCTTGTCGGTATTATAGAATACGCCTTTAAAGCTGCTGGAAGCTTTCAGAAATTTGACGACCATATAGCGGTATAGCTGGTTATATAGCCAAATATCGATAGCTATACCCCGGTATAGTGGTAGATAACCTGGTCAAAAGCTATATAACCCTGTATCAGTGACCCAGCATCCGGATGATCTTTCTTAACGACATATTCAGTTCGGCCCGGCTTTTCAAATGGTGTTCCAGCAACAGCATGTATTGCTCCACTACAATCGGCGATAAGATCCTCTTCTTGTTTAATCTATTGGCGTAGTGGGCCAGTTGGTTCAGGTTGTTGCCGGACCGTCCGAGTTCAGTGCCGATTTGGTTCAATTTATGGATAACATCCTTTGCGTTAATGATGATCCCGGTCCCATTATGCAGCAGCCGTGACCTGACCAATTGCGTTTTGCTGATGCCTAAGGCCAGTTCCATTGCGGAGATCAGTTTGTATTCTTCCTCCGTAAACCGGACATCGATCTTGAAAACCCGTTTACCTTCTTTTTTCGGCGGACGCCCTTTTCGTTTTGGATCTTCAGGCATGGGGAAAACAAGTTGCGAAGTTTTACAGCTACCCTTTAGGGCAAGAGTCCTTTTGGCGGCGGAAATCCGTTTCCGTCCGACAAAAGGACATCTTGCTCCGCAAAAAAACAAAATGTAGCTATGGAGCTGAGGGGTTGTTTTTTCGTCAGAGTTCCCGGATGAAGGTTTCTTTGCCGCTGGCGGGGTCTACTTCAACGAGTACACGGCGGCCGTTCGGATATTCATGGATGAATTGTCCGGGGGTGTCGGTCGGATATACGGTGTATGCTGGCGCTTCGGTTTCCATTGGGGTTTCAAATTTAATGGTTTTCTGTTTGCAGCAAAAGGTTGTTGAAAAATGTCCGGGTTTGGCTGAAGCCCCTGGCTTTGGCTAAGCCGGCTTGCATTAAGCCCGGGTTGTTCAGGATAATGATGTGCGCACTGGTATTGGTGATACCGGGTTGGCGGAGGTAGTCAAAGCAGGTTTCAAATAGCCAGGCGTGATCGTCAGTGCCCGGGATGATCGTCAAGGCGGGATGTGCAAGACAGCCGGTGAAATTGGGCGCGGCGACTTGCCAATGGCCGAGTTCATTCTTCCAGCCGGCGGCGAAAAAGCTTTTGCGGCGGTTGCTTTCGTCCTGTACGTAATAGTAGATTTCTTTGAGTTTGTCCCTGGCTTGTGCCCAGACGCCGCAGGAGCGGAGATAGGCTTCGATTTAGTGGTTATGGCCGAGTGGTTTGATGTCTGCGACCTGGTAGCAGGGTAGTTTGACCGCATGCCGTCGTTTGCGTTTGTATGTCATATATATAACAAAAGGGGGCTTTTTCGGGGCCCCCTTTTAATATCTTGGTTCGGGAATACTCGCGTCATATCCTACGATATGGGCATTTCAGCCTGCCCCGGCGCTTTCGGGTTTTGCGGTTTTACGCTCACTTTCGCCGGATTCTCTGGGTTTAGCAGAGTAATGTTTCTTCCCTGGATGTCAAACAACTTGCTGTGGCCGGGCTTACAATTGGCTGCCGGCGACAGGACAAAATTGGCTGGATCGGGGAGGGGCTTTTGGTAGCAGGAAGGTCGGAGACCTCATTTAATTTGCATTAAAATATTTTGAATTGGGGTTCAATGAGTTCCCACTCATTTTTGTAAAAAGTGGCTTTAAAAATGCAAGTGTTGGGTACCTGGAGCAGGCTCATGTGGCGATGAAAGTGGTGCATTCGTTCGTGTCCGGAGGAGAATTCGTGGCCTGCCAATAATTGCCAGATGGCGCGCAGGACGTGCCCGTGGGTAAAAACGAGTATGTTTTGTGCTTCGCAAAACTCCAGGCATTGGACGCAGCAGTCGATTCGTTGGATGAATTGGTTGAAGGATTCGGCGCCTTCGCCGTGAAAGAAATCGGGCCCGGCCTGTTCCCAGTAATCTGCGACCCGGCTTTTTCGCTGGTTTGGGGTGGTGCCTGCGCAGACGGCTGGTGACAGGTAGCTGAATTCGTGGAGGGGTAATATTTTGACGCGCACGTCGGGGAATTTCTTGATTAGGGGTGATGCGGTTTGTTGAGTTCTGCTATATTTTGAACAGACGATGAGGTCCGGTTTTTCCGAAATTGAATTTGCAAGGGCGATGGCTTGCTGTCTGCCTTTTTCGGTGAGTGGTATGGATTCGTCGGTTTGGGTGGCCTCACCGGCGTTGGCCTGGCTTTCGGCGTGGCGGATGAAACGGATGGTTTTCATGAGTGGTTTAATAGTTATCGGGTTTATAGCCGATCTGTTTTCTTGGTGGGTTCGGTTTAGGTTCCGTTATTTTCAGGGCGAGTTCGTCCAGGTATTGAAAAACCAGTTCGATGTTTTTGCCTTGATGGTGCAGTTCTTTTTTGATCCGTTCGATCTCAATGACCAGTTCATGTTTTTCGTTTAGTAGCTGTCGCATCCTGATGAACATGCGTATGATCTGGATATTTACCTGGATGGCCCGGTCACTTTTTAAAATGCTGCTCAGCATGGCGATGCCTGGCTCGGTAAAGCAGTAGGGTAAATAACGTTGTCCGCCATGGTTGTCTTTTTCAGTGTTGCTGAGTTCGTTTTTTATTTGCGCGAATTCCTTCCTTGTCATTTCAAACATAAAGTCTTCCGGAAACCTTTCCATATTCCGCTTGACGGCTTGTTTTAATGCTTTGGTCTCCACCTCATAAAGCAGCGCCAGGTCATGGTCAAGCATTACTTTCTGGTCTCTTATGAAAAAAATTCTGTTCTTTAAAACTTCATCGGGAATAATTGATGTATTCATTGTGTTATTTGTTTGATTGTTAATGTTTTATAGACTTGAGGTCACAATTTGTGACCTCAAGTTGATCTTTTAAGGCCGCATTTTGTGACCTTAAAGTTTCGGTTTACTATTGCGATAGCTAAATGACCTTTCCATTTGTTTCAGTGTTATTTTTGATATCACAATTTGTGGTATCATCTAAATGGTCAGCAATGCAGTTCGTGGAAATAGTTTTGTTTGTGAAGAACATCTAAATAAGTAATGGATTTGCCGCGCCAGCATAATTGTCTGGGCTCATCTTGCGGGCTGTGGCCGACAAACTGGTGGTAGCCGTTGAGAGCGTCCTGGAAGGTTTCCATGTAGTCTGCCCAAAGGGGGCCGCCGTCATCGTCTTCGCCTGTCCTGAATGGGCTTGGCGTAAAAAGGATGTCTTCATAGCCGGACAATTCGACGGCATTGAGCAGGTCGGCAAGACTGCTTTTATAGGTCCGCACTTTATAGACCGCGACAGAATCCCGGAAACGCCGGTACCAGGTATTGGTGATCCCGGCATGGGTGAAAATAATATTGCGCCGCTGGTAAGCCAGCTGAAACAGTTCCCTGTTGGAATTAAACAGGTGGGTTAGTTCGGGCTGCATGGAGTCCCTGAAACCAGGACAACGGTATTTCGGATAATGAAGGTATGGAAATTCATGGGTGCCCCATAGCAATACGATCTTTTCCGGGTAGCGCTTTTTTAACGCGATGACCGCTTTCAGGTTATCCAGGATGACCCGGTCTGAACGCTTAAAACTGTCGACGTAATCGCCGAGAAATACGGCTTTTTCGTATTTGGAAAAATTGACTTGTTGCCAAACGTCGCGTCCGTGGAGATCGCCGATGATCACGTGCTTCATAGTTATATAGCGCTATAGTTATATATCAAGTTCATGGAATTTGGTTTGGTTGTGAAGGACATCGATGTAGGTGACAGACTTGTTGCTGTAAACGATGGAATGGATGTCGGGGACCTGGGTGTGGCCGGCGACCTGGTGGTAGCCGTTGAGCATGTCCACCGAGGTTTCTTTGTAATCGGCCCAAAGGAAGCTGCCGTTGCTGTAACCACCTCGGTAGATGCTGGTGGCGTAGAGCAGGTAACGTTGGGTGGTGTTTTCGACTTTGTTGATGAGATCCGCAATATTATCATTTCCTTCGCGGATGTCTTCGAGAATGGGCAGCCGAAGGAATTCATTGTACCAGGAATTCGTAATGCCGGCGTGCGTAAAGATATCGTTACCCCGCTGGTAGGCCATTTGAAACAGGTGCCGGTTTTTGTTGAATAGTGCGGTTAATTCCGGCTGCATGGTGGGGCGGAAGCCAGTGATTTGGTGTTGGGGAAAATGAAGATATTGGACATCGTGGTTGCCTAAAAGCAATACAACTTTTTCCGGGTGGCGTTTTTTAAGGCTGATGATTTTTTTGAAGTTTTCAAGTATGGCGAAATCGGATTTTTCATGGCTGTCAACGTAATCGCCGATAAAAACTATTTTGTCGTAATTGCGGATATTGATTTGCTGCCAGGCATCCCGGCCATGAATGTCACCTATGATGATATGTCTCATGATACAAAGTTATAGCGCTATATATCTGGTGGTGGTAGATTAGTAGCGAAATCTGTTATTGCGCAGGTAGGCCCGCATGTACAGGTCTTCCAGGCGCCGGCGTTCGCGCCAGTATTGGATCCGCCTGCGGCGTGGTGCGGTTAGGAGGTAATAGATGATCCAGATGACGATGACGGCGCCAAAGTTCGGGAATGGGTTTTTTACAGGGGCTCCGAGCAGGCAGCCGACTGTTACGAAAAGAGCGATAAAAAATAACGGGAATCTCATGTGTTTGCATTTTTGTTGGGGCAAACGTAGGGCGGGAAAGTGGTGTAAAGAGTGTTTTAAACGGATAGAAACGGCTATAAACGGATAAGGGCAAATTTTTCCATGAATACCCGGGGCGCGGCTTTGCTGGCATCATTTCATTGCTGGGTAAAAAGAGTTAAGATTTAGGCTCACATGGTGCCGCTTTACGGTTTTCCGTAAAAATCGCAAGTTGGAAATTGGGAAATTTGTTACATGGTGTAACAAGTAAATTTTTTTTATGGCTTTATATAACGATGGCCGGTATCTGACTCAAAGTCAGGACGCGGCATTTAGTAAGGATTATAACCCTGGCGTTCAGCCGCCTTATTCGGGTATTTACCGGTGTGGGTTGCGGGCGGGAAGTGGTCGCCGAAAAGGAACGGCAGCTTCCACCACAGAATCATCATCAGCATACTGTGTCGCAAGGGGCCATTCGCTGGAGGTTGATTGTTCGCCCTGTATAAAATCGTCGCCTGGTAAACGAGAAGGTGGAATTTATTTGGTCATAACCGGATCAGGGCGGAATAGATTTGTCCGCCAAACCGGGACGGTAGGTTTGCCAGTTGGGTGATGGAAGTATAGTTGAGCGTAGTGAATAGCTTTAATAAGTTTTGACAGTTGATGGGGTAGGGAACCCAGGGGCTTGCGCGTTCGGTGTTGTATTCGACGATGAGAAAGGTCGGCATGGTTGAAAAACAGGCTTCCAATTTTTTGATCAGTTTGGCTTGGTCGCGGACGTAGTGCAGCGAATTGGCCATTAGGATGCCGTCGAAATCATCTAAATCAAGGTCATCTTTTTCGAAGTCGGCTTTGATAAATGAGACGGGTAATTTTTGTGCTTGTTTGTCGACTGCGGTCAGGTGGCTTCCTGTTGGTAACAGTTTTTGAAGGGCGAGAGTGAAGGTTCCGCTGCCACTGCCAAGTTCGGCCCAGTGCTGGGGCTGGTCGCCGGTGATGGTTTTTTGGATAAGGTATATGGCTTCACTTTGTTGCATGTTTTGTTAACGCTGGAGGCGTGGGCGTTTTTTCTTTTGTGGTGGGTTGTTCGTTTTGGGTGCCGGCTTGTAAATGGGTTTGGCAGGCGCTGGTTCTTTCTCTTCGGCGAGGCGGACTTCCATTTGGCGGTCGCCGAAAGCTTTGCCGTTAAGGGCTTTGATGGCTTCCAGCGCGCCGGTTTCGGTTTTCATGTGGATGAAGGCAATGGCCTTGCTTTCGTTGGTGTTTTTGTCGCGCAGGATGGTGATGAGTTCGATATCCCCGAATGGTCCGAATAGCTGGGCGAGTTGCATTTCGTCCAGGGTTCGCGGAAAGCCGACGGCAAAGAGTTTGGTCATGGATGGATGTTACGTTACAAAGATAAATAATAATAAAGTCCCCTTGCGTCGCGCTCGGGGACTTTAACCTAAACCTTATCACAAATCGCGGCAGAGTTGCCGCTTTTGAATGAGTCAAAGGTAATGATGGCTAATCTTACTTGGTGGTAGATAAGTGAAAAATTGTTATTTTTTTATTTGTGGCAGGAAGATTTATTCGTGAACGATTTCCTTACCTAACCAAACTCCATATTTTTTGAATTCGAGGTAGTGGATGCACCACTCGGAAATCCAGGGTATCATTTCTGCTAACGGGATAGTCCGCAACAGTGGCATATCCTGAACCGGGTGGTAAAGACACAGGCTAAGGTCGGCGTAAACGTGTATTTTGGGATGGTAGTTTATTCCCTTTATGTAGATCCTGTCAAACCGGTAATCAAAAAAGGGCGAATAATTGACCTCCACCTCAAACCGATTGCCAGCAATGGCTAAAACACCTGTGCCCTTGATCAGTTTATTTATTGTGGTGAAATCAATCCACTTGAAATGTCGGATTGCCAAAGCTTTTTGCACAAATAGAAAAACGCTGTAATTTTTTTGACAATCGGCTTTTATTGCTTTATTCACCATAATTATGATGAGGTGTGTTTTTATAGCCGTGATCTTGAGTTATCCGCCCGGCGTTGTCTGTGAACGCCGTGCCGCCGATAATCAAACCGTTAGACCGGGTCACGGGCGATTGGGAATACCTGGATAACACTTTGATCTGTTCCTGGAGTGATTCTTTGTAAACACCTTCATCAAATAACTCTATATAATTGTGTCCGCTTTTTTCAAAACCATCTTTTAAGGCGTTCCATTCCCGGTGGAACTTTTCGATAAACTTGTAAAAGTGATTGTAATGGGCCTGGCTCCAACTATCTGTAAAGTCCTCTTCCTGGTGAACAGGGTTTTTAACAGCAAATTTGACACGGTTTTGTATTGCAGCGTTGAACGAGAGTTTTATCCTGTTCAGGCAATTGTCAATCGTTTCATAAAT
>Ga0206842_1140_pt1 | contig 11518 bp, 8 predicted proteins | sample Alteio_BWOrgCont_23_FD_152861 | JGI IMG/M metagenome (GOLD analysis project Ga0206842, IMG submission 152861) | Enriched cells from forest soil in Barre Woods Harvard Forest LTER site, Petersham, Massachusetts, United States -... | ecosystem: Environmental > Terrestrial > Soil > Temperate forest > O...
TAACCCTGATATCGTTAAAGATATTGAACTCTACAAAAGCAGCATCCCCGAAAAATTTGGCGGACGTCTTGCGTCGGTACTGGAAGTAACTAACCGCGAGGGAAATAAAAAAATATTTACAGGCTCGGCCGGTATCGGTTTGCTGACAAGCAGGCTAAATGTGGAAGGCCCGATAATAAAAGACAAAACCTCCTTTATTTTTGGCGCACGCACCACTTATTCAAATTGGTTGCTCAACTTATTGCCCGATGCTTATAAACACAGCTCAGCATCATTTTATGATGTCAATCTTGATATCAGTCACCAGATAAACGACAAGAACAATATTTACATCTCAAGTTACCTCAGTAACGATAAGTTTAAACTGAACAGCGATACCACTTATTCATACAGCAATAAAAGCGTTTCGCTTAAGTGGAAGCACAACTACAATACCAAGTTGTTCAGCCTGATCTCCGGCGGCTTCGACAGGTACCAGTACGATATCAACAGCACGGCAAACCCGGTTAATGGTTACGACCTTGCATTTAATATCAACCAGGCAAATTTCAAGGCCGATTTTACTTACTATCTAAATAGTAAGCATACCATCGATTTCGGCTTAAGTTCCATTTTATACAACATCAACCCGGGTACGTTTGAACCGGACGGTGCACAGTCATTAGTTCTTCCCGAAGTTGTGGCGCCCGAACATGCGCTGGAAAGTGCCTTATACCTGGGTGATAAATACGACGTAAATACAAATTTATCCATCAGCGCGGGCGTAAGGTTCAACATCTACAATTACCTGGGCGCCCAAACGGTGGACACTTATGCCCCGAACCTGCCGAAACAACCGGATAACGTTATCGATAGCACCACCTATGGCAGCGGCCACGTGATCAAAACGTACGCCGCGCCCGACATCAGGCTATCTGCCCGGTACCTGCTGAATGATAATCTGTCCGTCAAAGCCGGTTACAATACGCTGCACCAGTATATCCACTTGCTTTCAAACTCAACCTCTATTTCACCAACGGATATTTATAAACTAAGCGATCCGAATATAAAACCTGAATACGGCGACCAGGTATCCCTGGGCTTTTTTCAAAATGCAAAACAAAATACGATAGAAATGTCGGTTGAAGTTTATTATAAACGGATACACGATTACCTGGATTATAAAAGTGGTGCGGTACTGCTGTTAAACCAGCATATCGAGCAGGATGTGATCAATACGCGGGGCAAGGCATACGGTGCGGAGTTTTTACTAAAAAAGACCGCGGGTAAGCTTAACGGATGGGTAAGCTATACGTATTCGCGCACCTTTTTACAGCAGGATGATCCCAATGCCGGCGAATTAATAAATAATGGCGCCTGGTACCCGGCAAATTACGACAAGCCTCATTCTTTCAATTTCACAGGAAATTATCGTTTTACCCATCGATACAGTGTATCGTTGGATGTTGCTTACAGCACGGGCCGGCCGATTACACTGCCTATTGCAAAATATGAATACGCCGGATCCGAACGGGTGTTTTACTCAGACCGGAACCAGTACCGGATTCCCGATTATTTCAGATCAGATTTTTCGATAAATATCGAAGGCAACCATCGTGTACATCAAAAAACACACAACTCGTGGACGGTAGGTGTATATAATTTAACAGGCAGGCAAAACGCCTATTCCACTTTCTTTACCGAACAAAGCGGGGTAATCAGCGGCTATAAATTATCCATATTTGCAGCACCTATTCCGTTTATAAAAGAACTATTGCTGTAACCTGATTGAGCTATTGCGCGCCCAGCGCCAGCAAAAAAAACAATAGCTTTTTCATATTTTTCTAAATTTCCGGTAAAGTTTTGAAATATAATCAACCAGATACGAATTTTGCCGGGTGGATAAAGGGTGGAGTGGGGGATGGATTTAAGGAAAGAGGAAATTTGGGGGCCGCCCCATGGTTTAAGTTTACACATAAAATGATTTCCCTGAGACGGCCACCATGCGTTCCATATTTGCACACAGAACGCATGGAACCAAGTGATACACGCTGATTTTCAATTGATGTTTTAATTGCATCGCTATAATTTATTTATAATCGTTACCTTGTAACGGTTAATTTTTAATAAAATAAACCCTGCGCTTTGGCGTTCTACTACCACAAAATAAACTTATCACCATGATCAAAATTCGCCACATTATCGCCCTGCTTTTACCGCTTGTTTTTTTTGCAGCCTGCAAAAAAGAAATCGGCAGTTCAACTTCGGTCGACGCCGCTGCGCCTGTTACCGTTAAAAGCGGGCAAACGGTAACCATAACCGGCCAAAATCTTACTGCCGGCGGCACACCCACCGCAATGCTTAATAAAAGGGCGCTAACCGTGCAAAACGCAACTGCAACCAGTTTGCAGGTAGTTATACCCAAAATGGCCGGCTCGGGCACTATCAAGTTAACCGTCGGCACGCGGTCATTCGAGGGGCCGCAGTGTAATTACCAATACACCGCTACGGTAACCACCGTGACCGGCGCCTCCGGAGGGGGCTCCAGCGACGGTACGCTCAGCTCGGCTCAATTTTATTGCCCCTGGGGCGTGGTCGTTGACGAAAACGGCGACCTTTACATAGCTGATTGCTATAATCGCCTCATCCGCAAAGTATCCATCGCCAACAACCAGGTAAGCACCATCCAGTTTACTACCACCAATTTCTTTTCGCCGTATAACCTGGCCATCGATACTAAAAATCATGTATTGTATGGCACGGATTTCAATGCGCACGTTATTCGCATGAACACCGACGGCAGCAACCAAACGGTTATTTATAACGGCCCGATGCCTAACACGGGTGTCGCCCTGGGCCCTGACGGCCTGCTTTACGTAAGTAACAACACCCTGGGAACCATTATTCGCATGAATACCGACGGCAGCAATGTAACACCCTATGCTTCGGGAATTGTTACGCCGCGCAATATTATTTTCGACGATGCAGGCGAGATGTTTGTAGCCGGGTACAACGGCGCTACCCAAACGGCAGGAATCTTCCAGGTACTGAGCGGCACCGCGCCGGTTTTTATGCGTGCCGATAAGGCCTTTGGCGGCTGGGAAATTGCCCGCGATACTTACGGCAATTTTTACGAGGCTGACCACTTTAACAATGTGCTGAAACTGATTGACCCCAGCGGCAACGTGGTAACGCTTGCCGGCAGCGGCACCGCCGCCGATGTGGATGGTGTGGGCGCCAACGCCTCGTTTAATGGCCCGCAGGGGCTTGCCATTGCTGCCGATGGTACGCTTTACCTTACTACGTATAATTATACAACCAGTGGCGGGAATAGGGTGAGAAGGATTGTGGTGGAGTAAGTTGAAGAGAAGGCCTGAACTGGCTGGGTTTAACCTCTGATTATTGACTATTTCCTTTTCGCAGCCTGCTGTGACAGCATCAGTCTGATAAACGGACTTACAAAAATGGCGATATAGATCAGGCTGATCCACGGTTGGTAGTCCACATAAAATGCGTGCGCCGTTAAGGAATATGGATGCTTGATCAGCACAAATCCAACACAGTCTACGATCATTGCCAGTGCCATCCATACAAATGCCAGGTTCCACGTTTCTGTTTTTTCCTCGCCAGGGTTTCTTCTTTGAGCCTTTTTGAAATAGATCGCAGCAAATATGGGCCATATGATCAGCATGATCAATACGTGATAGGGAACAGTGGCCACGAATACCGGCGCTTTTACGGGGCTTATTCCCGGCGCTGCCTCAGGTGGATGAGCGATCATCCCATAGGTCTCCGTTGTAGCCACTGCTAAAATTGTTACGATAATATACGCTGCGAAGAATAAGAAAATCGCTCTTGTAAAGTTTAGTTTCATTGTTGCGTTTTTTGCTGTTTTGTCTTAGTCGCGCAATAGCTCAATCAGGTTACAGCAATAGTTCTTTTATCTCCGCCGGTCCAGGTGTCCCTCTTACAATAATAAATTGCCATCGAAAGCAAGTATTCCGCATATTTATTTTGCAGCGCTATGCTCCCTTCTGCGAATTTGACCTGCTGAAAAACATTGGGTGAAATCAGCAGGACGGTGACCCAAATTTAGGTTTAATCATCCGCTCGTACCGCGTAATAATTTATATTTACAATTATTTGTGTACGTAAAAAATGAAACGATATCAATGGTTTTTCCTGCTGCTCTGTTTTGGCTGTACCCATCAGCCTAAAGTGCCCACGGTTCATGTCAGCCTGATTAATAATAACCACTCGGTTCAATTTACCGGCCTTGATCCGGCAATAATGGGCGAGATCGGCCGCGATACCACCCGTGATGTTTGGGAAAACCTGATCCCGGTTTACAAAATGCCTGCCGATACGGATATGAAAGACTTTCAGCCTGTTCAGCATGGCGTATACCAAATAAAAGACAGTGTTGTGATGTTTACGCCCGATACGCCATTTGTAAAAGGCCACACTTATTTTATGCGCCATTACCTGTTTGACGTTGGAATTAAGCCATGGGACATACTCAGGGGGAAAAAGAAACTGGGCAGTGTAAGGTATAAAGATCTGATGTTTGGTGAGTAGTTGAGAAATTGTTGTAAGGGTTGTAAGAGTTGTAAAGGTTTGAAATCTCTTACAACCCTTACAACTTATTACAACATTTAAAACATTTACCCCCAACCATTTTGAAACCACAATAAAAGTGCTTATATTTGCATTTGAATTAAAAAAGAGGGGGCGATTGTCCCCTCTTTTATTTTATCAATCAATCCCGATAGCTATCGGGAAGCTGTACGATAATGAATATTGAAAAAAAAGTAAAAGCACTGGTTGAAGAGAAGATAGCCGATAAACCAAACCTGTTTATAGTCGACATAAAAATGCACTCGAACGGAAAGCTGGTAATATTGGTTGACGGCGACAACGGCATTGGCATTGATGACGTTGCGGGCATAAGCAGGTACGTGGGGTTTAAGCTGGAAGAGGAAAATGTGATTGAAACGGCTTATAACCTGGAGGTTTCATCGCCGGGACTTGATGCCCCGCTCAGATCGATCAGGCAATATTTAAAAAATATTGGTCGTAACTTAGCCATAAAAATGGCGGACGGGACCAAAAGAGAGGGCAAACTAAGTAGCATTACTGAAGATGCCATCGTAATTGAAGAAAAAGTAAAAGAAAAGGGAAAAAGAGCCGAAGTTATTGAGGCTGTTATCCCGGTGGACCAAATAACAGAAACAAAAGTTTTAATATCATTCAAGTAAGAAAATGAGCAATATTAATTTAATTGATTCTTTTCAGGAATTTAAAGATTTCAAAAACATCGATCGCCCAACCATGATGAGCGTACTGGAAGACGTTTTCAGAAGCATGATCAGGAAAAAGTATGGAACCGATGAAAATTGCGACGTAATTGTAAACACTGACAACGGTGACCTTGAGATCTGGCGTACGCGCAAGGTTATGGAAGACGGATTTAGTGAGGACGACGACCTGGAAATTGAATTGGCAGAGGCGAGAACCCTTGATGCAAGCCTTGAAGTGGGTGACGAGTACATTGAGCAGATCACACTTGAAAGCTTTGGCCGCCGCGCTATCCTGGCTGCACGCCAGACGCTGGTTTCCAAAATTTTAGAATTAGAGAAGGACGAAATATTTAAAAAATATAAAGACCGCGTTGGCGAAATTGTAACTGGCGAGGTTTACCAGGTTTGGAAAAAAGAAACTTTGGTGCTTGACGACGAAGGCAACGAGTTGTTATTGCCAAAAAGCGAACAGATCCCGGCCGATTATTTTAAAAAGGGCGATACTGTTAAAGCGGTGGTTGATAAGGTGGACATGCTGAACAGTAATCCAAAGATCATCATTTCGCGTACAGCGCCTGCGTTTTTACAGCGTCTGTTTGAAATGGAAGTACCCGAAATATTCGACGGACTGATCACCATCAAAAAGATCGTTCGTGAACCAGGCGAAAGGGCTAAAGTTGCGGTTGAGTCGTATGACGATCGTATCGATCCGGTTGGCGCCTGTGTGGGTATGAAGGGATCGCGCATTCATGGTATCGTACGTGAGTTGAAAAACGAGAATATCGACGTTATTAACTATACCAATAACCTGCAGTTATATATCCAGCGTGCTTTATCGCCGGCCAAAATAACATCCATTAAGCTGGACGATGAGAAAAAAACCGCTGCTGTTTACTTAAAACCCGACCAGGTATCGTTAGCGATAGGCCGCGGCGGGCATAATATTAAACTGGCCGGTAAATTAACAGGTTACGAAATTGACGTTTACCGCGAGGCTGATGAACAGGATGAAGACGTGGATATCGAAGAATTTTCAGACGAAATTGATAGCTGGATAATTGATGAATTTAAACGTATCGGGCTGGATACTGCGAAATCAGTATTGGCATTAACCGTAAACGAATTGGTAAAACGCACCGACCTTGAAGAAGAAACTGTAAAGGATGTGTTATCAATTCTGCAAGCTGAGTTCGAATAATCATGATTACCAAAATTAAAATCGTATTTTTGCACAAAAAAAGCAGAGAAAGCATATAATAAATGTCAGAAGACAAAAGCATAAAATTATTTACAGCAGCAAAAGAGCTGAACATTGGTACAGGTACTATCGTGGACTTTTTGGCTACAAAAGGTTATAAGGTGCAGAAACACCCTATGGAAAAACTCGATGGCGACATGTATAATGCCCTTTTAAAAGAGTTTGCTGTAGATAAAATTATTAAGGAAGAGGCCAAACAGATCAGTATCGGGAAGATCAGAAAAGAAGAACCGGTACATTTCCCTGAAAAGCCCGTTGAAAATCGCCGTTCGAGAGACTTTGAGAACGAAGAGATCCTTATAAAAAATACCGGGCACCACTTTACACCGCCCGTGGCCGAAAAGCCTAAGCCGGTTGAACCGCAACCTGTAAAAGCCGAAGAACATACCGAAGCTTTACCGGGTGTAAAGGTTGTTGGCAAAATAGACCTTGATAACCTGAACGCGAAAGTACAGCCGGTTGAGAAACCTGTTGAAACAAAAGCGCCGGAGGTTGTTAAACCTGAAGTAGTTGCTCCAAAACCGGAGCCTGTACAAATAAAAGAGGAGCCAAAGGAAATTATTCCGGAGGCGCCTAAAGCGGAAGTTAAACCTGTTGTGGAGCCTGAAGCTGAACCTGCAAAGGTTGAACCAAAACCCGAGCCGGTAGCAGAAAATACCGACGAGCCGCAGGAGCCCGAAGTAATCAGGGCAAAAGCCGAGCGTTTAACCGGCCCGAATGTTATTAGGAAGATCCAACTACCGGCTGATGCGCCAAAACGCAACCCGGTGGCTTCGTCTTCAAATACCAATAACGCGCAGGATCACAAACGCAAAAGAAAACGTAAGGATCATCACGGCAACCATCCGGGCAATAATCCTGGCCAGCAGGCTGCAAACCCACCAGGGCAACAACAGCCGCATGGCGGCAACCGTCCCGATTTCAGGAACCGTGGCAATAACCCGCCGGGAGGTGGGGGTGCGCCAGGAGGTAATACCGGAGGTGGCAATCGCCCTGATTTCAGAGGCAACCGTAATGCGCCGCAAAGCAATACACCGAAAGAAGAACCTTCAGAAAAAGATATACAAGACCAAATAAAGGCAACTTTAGCAAGGTTGAGCGGTGCCGGTAAATCCGGTAAGTTTGCTCAGCGTGCCAAGTTCCGCCGTCAAAAACGTGATGATGTAGCCGCTTCTGCCGAAGAACTGGCAATGGAAAACGAGTTGCAATCAAAGGTATTAAAGGTTACCGAGTTTGTAACGGCCAATGAACTGGCATCAATGATGGATGTATCTGTAACACAGATCATTTCCACCTGTATGAGCCTGGGCATGTTCGTATCCATCAACCAAAGGCTTGATGCGGAAACCCTCAGTATTGTTGCCGATGAATTTGGCTACCAGGTTGAATTTGTAAAACCACAGGATGAAGAGGGTAGCCTTGATACGCCGGACGATCCGGAAGACCTTATACCGCGTGCACCAATTGTGACCATCATGGGTCACGTTGACCACGGTAAAACATCATTGCTCGACTTTATCCGCAAAACTAACGTAATTGGTGGCGAAGCAGGGGGTATTACCCAGCACATCGGCGCTTACGAGGTTACTTTGCCGGATGATAAAGGAAAGATCACATTTTTGGATACACCGGGCCACGAGGCGTTTACCGCCATGCGTGCCAGGGGCGCCCAGGTAACAGATATTGTCATCATTGTAATTGCCGCTGACGATAGCGTGATGCCGCAAACCCGCGAGGCTATAAACCACGCACAGGCTGCAGGCGCACCTATTATATTCGCATTCAATAAAATTGATAAACCGGGAGCCAATGCCGATAAGGTGCGCGAGCAATTATCCGCAATGAATATTTTGGTTGAAGAATGGGGTGGTAAATACCAATCGCAGGAAATATCAGCCAAAACCGGCCTGAATGTAGACCTACTTTTAGAAAAAGTATTACTGGAAGCAGAATTGCTGGAGTTAAAAGCAAACCCGAATAAACGAGCCGTAGGTACAGTAATTGAAGCAGCTTTGGATAAAGGCCGCGGTATTGTTACCACTATCCTTGTTCAGGCAGGTACGCTAAGAGTTGGTGACCCAATATTAGCCGGCTGTTACAGCGGGCGTGTAAAGGCGCTAACTAACGAGCGTGGTCAGCGGGTTGAAAAAGCCGGCCCGTCAACACCGGTACAGGTGCTGGGTATGCAGGGAGCGCCTACAGCGGGCGATAAATTCAACGCCCTTGAAAGCGAAGTTGAGGCACGTGAAATTGCCAACAAACGCTTGCAATTACAACGGGAACAGGGTTTACGCACACAAAAACACATTACCCTTGATGAAATTGGCCGTCGTTTGGCAGTTGGTAACTTTAAGGAACTGAATATTATTGTTAAGGGCGACGTGGATGGTTCGATCGAGGCATTGTCCGATTCGTTATTAAAACTGTCTACCGAGCAGATCCAGGTGAATATCATATCAAAAGCAGTTGGGCAGATCTCCGAATCGGACGTATTGCTTGCTTCGGCTTCAGATGCGATCATTATCGGTTTCCAGGTGCGTCCATCAGGCAGCGCACGTAAACTGGCCGAGCAGGAACAGATCGATATCAGGCTTTATTCAATCATATACGATGCCATAAACGAGATAAAGGCTGCGATGGAAGGCATGCTTGCACCAACATTCGAAGAGAAAATTGTTGCGAACGTGGAGATCCGCGAAACATTCAAGATCAGCAAAGTGGGTACAATTGCCGGTTGTATGGTACTGGATGGCAAGATCAACCGCAACAGCAAAATACGTATCATCCGCGAAGGCGTGGTAGTTTATACCGGCGAATTGGCTTCGTTAAAACGCTTTAAAGACGACGTGAAAGAAGTTAGCGCAGGCTACGAGTGCGGTTTAAACATCAACAACTTTAATAATATTGAAGTAGGTGATATTGTGGAAGCGTACGAAAACGTGGAAGTGAAACGGAAACTATAAACCAGTTACTTTAAAACATAATCAAAAGGCCCGCTGAAAATCACAGCGGGCCTTTTTTATTATTTTTTCGGCTGACTCTTCGGTTGAATTTTTGCCTTGGCTGGTGGTTTCACCTGGCTGCGGCGCGCTTGCCTCATCTGTTTTTTTTGAAGATGTTTTTGATGGCGGCGATTGTGTTTCGCCTGTCGCCTGGCACGGTGGGCACGACGTTTCTGCTTGTGGTGCATTTTACGGGCTGCCTGGAGCTGTTTGTGCTGTTGTTTTTTGGGTGTTGCCTGCCTTGCGCTCGCCGCGCCGAAACTCAACATAACCAACAACACAAATGCAAATACTTTTAATGCTTGGGTAAATTGTCTTTTCATGTCATTTTTAATAATTAATCCAATAGTACAATAAATCTCCGGATTTTATAAAAACCGATATGGAATATATCGCAACCGCTCTATTTCTTCAATTGAAATAAAATTGTTACATTTTTATTAATAAAAAGTAGGCCTGTTACATTTTATTTTCTGTTACGTATTGATTATTAACTTAAAGTAACGTAATTTCCCTGCTTAACCTTAAATTATGAGAAGACGTACCTATTTACCTTTAATCTGGGGTATATTATGCCTTATCGCGAGCCAAAATTCTTTTTCGCAAACCACCAGGGCTGACAGTAGTTCCCAGCAAAATGCATTAAATGGCACCGTAAACTTCTTTTATACCGCCATTGGGAAACAATCGCCGTTATACAACGGTGCCGAATACAACTTCTACGACCCGATAATAACAGGCAATGCCTACTATGCCGATGTAAAGGCATTTACGCCCGGAACCGTCAATTATAACGGCATAACTTTTAACCAGGTGCCTATGTTGTACGACATTTACAGCGACGACGTAGTTGTGCTGCTGTATAATCATTTCACCAAGTTTACATTAGTTAAGGAGAAGGTAACCAGTTTTGACTATTTAGATCATCATTTCATAAATATAAATGCCGATACGCTGGCGGCTAATGCCGGCATAACTTCAGGCTATTATGATGAGTTATACAGGGGGAGATCGCAGGTATTGGTTAAAAGATCAAAAAACATTCAAACAACGGCAGGGCAAACATCCATCGAATCGTATTTCAACCCTGCTAAAACCTACTACTTACGAAAAAACAACATCTATTACACCATTACCGGCAAGGGCTCAATGCTCGATGTTTTAAAGGACAAAAAGAAACAACTACAGCAATATATCCGAACAAGTCAAATTAATTTCCGCAAAGAACCTGAAGAGGCTATGGTCAAAATAGCATCTTATTATGACCAATTATCCAAATAAAAATGAGAAAACCATACCTAATCAGCCTTTGCATTTTGTTTTTTTTAGAAACGGCACTGGCCCAGCAGAAAAATCGGAAATTGATAAGCTGCAACTTCCAGCAGGCTACAATTGCTCAATTTGTAACGGACATTGAATCGAAAACAACCTGCCATTTTTATTACGACCCTGCACAATTTGATAGTTTGCGGGTAACGTTACAAATAACTGAGCAGCCGCTTGAAAGCATTTTATATGCTGCATTCAAAAATACCAATTATCAATTCTCCATAACCGCACAGCAACAGATCTTCCTCACAAGGGGGCGGCAGATAAAAACGGACCTTGCACCCGGATTTATTACCGTGGCGCCGGTAAATACGGCTCAAACATCAACCGTTGCTGATTACACGGACGACAAGGATAAAAAAGTACCCGACGCCACCACGGAAAATAAGCTTTACGAAATAGGCACGCGAACCAATAATATAAAATCGGGCAACGCCACATTAAACGGCTACGTGCGCGACATTAAATCGGGCGAGGCCGTGGTAGGGGCGAGTATTTATGTTGCCAATACAAAAACGGGAGTGGCTACCGATCAATTTGGCTACTTCACCATATCGCTGCCACGCGGCAGGCATACCCTTAACGTACGCGGGCTGGGCATGCGCGATACCCGCCGCCAGATCATATTGTATACCGACGGACGACTGATC
>Ga0206842_1141_pt1 | contig 11386 bp, 12 predicted proteins | sample Alteio_BWOrgCont_23_FD_152861 | JGI IMG/M metagenome (GOLD analysis project Ga0206842, IMG submission 152861) | Enriched cells from forest soil in Barre Woods Harvard Forest LTER site, Petersham, Massachusetts, United States -... | ecosystem: Environmental > Terrestrial > Soil > Temperate forest >...
GCAGTAAACTCCCGCTAGGAGGCTGCTAGCGCGTTCGGTGACGTGTCGGTGGACCCTTGGTATCCCCTAATGTGCCTAGCGAGTCCGGCTTTAGCTTGCTGGCTGCTTTTTTGCAGGTTGCGTCCGTGGGGTGGTTTGGTGAGGGTTCAAAACAGATGGGCGTGTGGCATCGCACGGGGAAAGCGTTTGGGACACCACACGCCGTTCTAAGCGCCGAACCTCCCGCCGAGGCACGGGCGCGTCCGTCTTGGCGGATGTTTTTAGTCTAAGCAAGCTATCAAGGGAACGGATACAGCACACTAGTGCTGTGGACCAATGTGTCCGTTGGCGTGGTGGTGGCTACATGGCCCAACTAGCTCCGGAATCCTTAAAAAATAGGGTGGTACCAGCCACAGGTGGCGACAAGGCTCACGGTTTTCCGAAATATTTATAAAATGCCTGATGACGATTTTTTACGAACGTCTCTAAGCCACTGATTATGCACCACTTCAATTAGTTTATGTCACCATAGTTCACTACGTGTTAGCGCCGGAACCCGGCACCATTTCGCCGCCAGGTTTCCGAGCAAGCCAGCTTTCGGAGTGCTGAATTCCGTCAGATCTGGCTGCAACTGGCGCAACGCGCAGAACAGGCGCCACAACGACACCATGTCGCGTAGCGGCGCAATCTCCCGACGCATCGGGATCGCCACGGTCGCGATTCCTTCCTCGTTCGCAATGCAAACCAGAAGCGGCCCGGGGTTCGTAATGAGCACCACCCGAAAGCCCGCGGACCGTAAAGCCCGCAGCCGTCCTTTTAGAACCAGGCACGTCTCGGCACACGTAACGCCCACCACGATCAGGGGCCGCGATTCGTTTCCCGCCGTTGAGCCCGGAACGGAGGTACATCCTTCGCGAAATTGCACGCGGCGCTCCTGCAGCTCCCGCCTTGTCGGCAGAATTCTTAATAGAAACTAACAGTCCGCCCACGATCGACCCGACAGTTCGGCGGCGAAGCGCCATTTGCACGAACAACGCCCGCAGGGACGTAGAAGAGCCACCCCGTCTGACGCCCGGGGAATCGCGTCCATCGATTGTGCAACGCGCCGCGAGTTCAGCTGAAAGAGCTTCCTGCAAGGCCCGGGACCCTCATTCCAAAGGCTCTCCGGCACCGCGATTCCTGCGCGAGTCTCCTCGAAAACCGCTGTGACGAAGTCCCCAGCAGTGTCAATCATGGCTGCATGGAATGTTAGTGAGCGGCGTCACATAAGCAATTGAAACCGAATGCCGTTCCCCTCACCTCGAAAGCAAATCGTCGAACCGACAACCATCCAGATCCCAACAATTGCGTAATGTCAAAGACATACACTGCGTACACCGTCAAAATTTTCCCATCTTGAAAAATAGACGGCCGGCGGTGCAGGACAGTCATTTCTCGTTCTTGACGGAAGCTCCTGCGGTTCAGCGGCGCCCCATGGTTCGACGCAGGATCACCCCCGAGGCCGGACGCGGTCTCGAGAAGCTTGGTCACGCGCTTGAGTACCTGGCTGACGAATTTGTGCACGACGGATGCGCGATCGTTGAAGACTCTGGAAGGTTGCGGGCCATTCAGCTCTTGGCCACGCTCAACCGCCAGATCTATTTTGCCTGTGGCGTTCAACCCACCATGCGCGACCGGCTTCAATCCCTTGTTCAACGGCTCCTGAACTAACCCTTCCCGATCCCTGCGCTCGGACGGCATCGCAAGTGCAGCACCGTCAACGTTTCAAGCGGCTTCCCCATCCGTTCTGGACGATCAAAGTCCGCTCGCCCGGTACCACTCCACCGTTCGCCTCAGTCCCTCCCGGAAATCCACGATCGGCTCATACCCCAGCAACTCGCGGGCGAGTCCGATGTCCGCCCGCGAATCGCGAATATCTCCTGCCCGCGGCGACGCATAGGCCGGCGAGCCCTCATACCCGGTCAGTTCTTGCAGCATCGCGAACGTCTCACTCAGTGTCACTCGCGTGGCCGTCGCCGTGTTCATCATCCGGCCGGATACCTTCTCCGCCGGAGCTTCCGCGGCCAGCAGATTGGCGTGAACCACATTGTCGATGTAGGTGAAATCGCGGCTCTGCTGGCCGTCCCCATAAATCGTCGGCTGTTTCCCGGCCAGCATGTTCCGGCAAAAAATCGCCAGCACGCCCGAATAGTGCGAAGTCGGATCCTGATAGGGGCCAAACACGTTGAAGTAGCGGAGCGAAACCGTCTCCAGGCCATACACCTTGGCAAACGTGCTCATATAGTGCTCCCCCGCCAGCTTTGCCACGGCGTAGGGCGAGATGGGATTGGGCAGCATGTCTTCTCGCTTGGGCAGGGTCGGGGTATCTCCATACGCCGAAGACGAGCCCGCGTATATCACCCGCCGGACTCCCGCCGCCCGCGCCGCAACCAGCACGTTCAGCGTCGCGTCCACGCAGTTCACGTTAGTTGCGACGGGATCCGCCACCGATCGCGGAACCGATGCCAGCGCCGCCTCGTGAAACACCACTTCGATCCCCTCGCAGGCCTTCGAGGACGCCGCCGCATCGGCCAGGTCGCCCTCAACGAACTCCAGTCCCTTTAGCCCGATCAGGTTTTCCCTGTTGCCGGTAATAAAGCTGTCAATGCCGCGCACGCTCTCGCCGCGCTCCAGAAGCGCTGCCGCAATCGAACGTCCGATAAACCCGGCCACCCCGGTTACCAGAAATCGAGCCAACGTATTCCCCCTCCGCGGTCCGCTGAACCCAGACCGCCCAGCCCAGCATACTATTGCGCCCTGCGCCCGGCATTGGTCCCTGACGTCACCTGGATCTACCCGGCCTGAACCCCGCCGCCTCCGCGTTCCGCGACGGCCATCACTGCCGTAAAGGGCACCAGGCCTTAAAATCAATGCCATGACTATCGCACTCAACAGCACACTCGCGGAGTTCAAAGAGCGGGTCGCCTCGCGGCAAGCCCGCATCGGCATCGTTGGCATGGGATACGTCGGCTTGCCCCTCGCATTGCTGTTTAGCGAAGAAAAATTTCGCGTCACCGGCTTCGACATCGCACCCGACAAGGTCAGCAAGCTCAATGCCGGCGACTCCTACATCGTCCGCATTCTTCCTGAGGAAATCCAAAGGGCGCAAAAATCCGGCTTCTCCGCCACCGCCGATTACTCTCAGATCGCGGCCATGGACGCCGTCATCATCTGCGTTCCCACCCCCCTCAACGAGTATCACGAGCCCGATCTTAGCTACGTCACCGGCACCGTCAAGTCCATTGCCCCCCATGTCCGCGATGGCCAGCTCATTGTCCTCGAGAGCACCACCTATCCCGGCACCACCGAAGACGTCGTCGTGCCCCTGCTCGAGAGTGGCAATCCGCACCGCTTCAGGGTCTCGCGCGGGCTCGATCAACCCGGCTTCCACGTGGCCTTTTCTCCCGAACGCGAAGACCCGGGCAACGACACCGTGGCCCGCCACGACATTCCCAAGGTCATCGGCGGATGCGGCCCCGGCGCTGTCGAAATGGCATCGGCCATCTACGGCTCCATCTTCCGTCGCACCATTCCCGTCAGCAGTCCCGCCGTAGCAGAAATGACCAAGCTGCTCGAGAACATCTATCGCTGCGTCAACATTGCGCTCGTCAATGAGCTGAAGCAGCTCTGCATGCGCATGGGCATCGATATCCACGAAGTCATCGACGCCGCCCGTACCAAGCCATTTGGCTTTCATGCTTTCTACCCGGGCCCCGGATTGGGCGGCCACTGCATCCCCATCGACCCCTTCTATCTCTCCTGGAAGGCCAAGGAATACGATTTCCGTACCCGCTTCATTGAGCTCGCCGGCGAAGTCAACATCAAGATGCCCTACTTTGTCATCGAGCACACAGCCGCCGCACTCAACGAACACTGCAAGTCCATCAAGGGTTCGAAGATCCTGGTTCTCGGCCTGGCCTACAAGCGCGATATCGACGATCTGCGCGAATCGCCTTCCCTCACCATCATCGAGTTGCTTCGCGAGAAGGGCGCCATCGTCTTCTACAACGATCCCTATTTCGCAAAAGTGGGCCGCGGCCGCCACTACGACCTCAACATGACCAACACTCCGCTCGAGAATCTCGGCCAATACGACGCGGTCCTCATCGTGACCGACCATACTTCGTACAATTACCAGGCCATCGTCGATCAGTCGCAAATCGTCATCGATACCCGGAACGCCACCAAGGGCATCGCCTCACCCAAAATCGTGCGCTGCTAAGAGTCTCCGCACAGCTCTGCCGCGCCGCTTGGACCTCCCGCCTGCTCGTGCACTTCCACGCACGCCGGCCTGATCCTTGCGTGTCCTGGCGACGCATTGCTCCCAATCACGCCGTTGGTTCCAAAAGTAACTAGCGAACATGTGATTTAAATCACACTTTGAATGAGAACTGTGCGATTCTCTTTTGCAAGCAATCAAAACACACAGTTCCTTGATGTCTCGAATGGCTCTGCTCTCTCCAGCGTCGTTTCGGCAACTCTACCCGCTTCACAGCGCGGGAAGAGACTTGGCAGTCAACCACAAACCAGTGCTCAACCCCCACGATGCGCAAGTCCGTTTTGCGGTCAGATAAGTAAACCTCCCCAACCAGCATGGAGTCAGCGTTGACATTGTGCTCAGCGGCAGCTCTCTCGATCAACACTACGCAGAACATACTCAAAACAGCGTTTCGCTAACGGCGATCCGCAATGATGCTGAAAAGATTTTTATAAATATCTATATCCAGAAGTTCTGATTCGCCGGAGCATATTCTGCTCCATAGATTAAACAAGTGAAAAAGAGCTTGCCGGGACCACACTCCCCGCAAGCTCTTCTTTTTTGTGCCCCAGCGTCCCGTGTTCCATCTCGATCGGACCGGAACTGAAGCCAACTCCAGACGAAGCAAACATATGGAAAGAGCGATCAGGGTCCGGGCGGACGCGGCGGGAGATCTGGACTCCACCACGGATCAGGTGCTCGCGGCTCGGCCTGCCGCGCGCTCACGTTTGAAGCCAGGATGTCAGCGAAGATAAAGTTCTCCGAGGGAACGGGTTTTCCGGCCAGTCGCCGCAGCATAGCCAACTGGCCGGCGTGCGTCATCGCATCTGCCAGCGGTCCTTGAAGGACCTGTTCATCGGTGATTTGCGCAGTGAGCGAATCGTCCGCGAAATCATCGCGAAGTGCGGCCAGCACGACATGGAACCGCTCTATTTCGTCGGCAAATGTTGGAAGTTGCGGTGGCGCATAATCTCCACCACGCAACTGGGTGCGGGCGTATCCGAGTAGGCCGGTCATGTGCCATAGCAACTCGTGCGGTGTACGAACATGAGTGCCTGCACGGAAGCCCGAAAAGTCGGTGGGCGCGTCACGCAGTGCCTTCTGTGTGCGGTACGCCAGTGCTGCAAGGATATGCTGGAGAAGATGACGAGAAGCTGTCATAACAGAGCCAGTGTACGGAACCCACGTCTAGTCTTCAAGAAGCGAAACTCATCGCGTCTCTCAGTTGTATCTGGATCACCGCCAGCGCGGAAACCATCGCATCGTTGGATCGGTCCGGCAAACGGGGATGTGGCCGGGAGGAGTTCTCGCCTCTTCCGGTTTGAAGGACCCCGTCCTTTTGCTTTCACCCGTCCCGGCAACAAGCCTTCGTCGCTGGCAGGGTCGGACGCAAGTGCGCGAGGCACCCAATTGAATCACCGTATCTCCACCATGATCGGCGTATGGTCTGAAGGTCGGTCCTGCGCCCGGGGACCTTTGTCGATCTCGCACGATTCGAGCCGCGCCGCGACTGCGGAAGACAATAGAAAGTGATCGATGCGAATACCCCGATTGTGCTCAAACGCGTTGCGGAAGTAATCCCAGAACGTGAACGCGCCCGCCAGGTCCGGGTGCAGCGATCGGAACGCGTCGACATAACCCCGATCCAGCATGGCCCGATACCGCGCTCGGGGCTCTGGTTGAAACAGCGCATCCTTGATCCATGATGCCGGTTTGTGGCAATCAATGTCTTCCGGAATCACGTTGAAGTCGCCCCCAATGATTGTCGCCCCATCGTCCCTCAGCCACCGGATCATCTGATCCATCATCCGGTCCATCCACGCCAGCTTGTAAATGAACTTGTCGCTCCCGATCGGATTCCCATTGGGCATGTACACGTTCACGATGCGGACGCCGCCGATCATGGTCTCGAGAAACCGTGCGTGGCTGTCCTTGTCGTCGCCGGCGAGTGTCGTGTTGATGGTCTCGATCGGCACCCGCGACAACACTGCAACCCCGTTGTAGGTCTTCTGTGTCACCGCCACGCTTTCGTAGCCCATTTCCTTGAACACTTCTGCTGGAAAGATTTCTCCCTTCAACTCCTGCAGCAGCAGAACGTCGGGCTCACGGTTATGCAGCCATTCCGTCACGTGCCCCACCCGCGCCCGAATCGAATTCACATTCCAGCTTGCAATCTTCAATGTCGCCCCGCCAGTCCGATTTCAGCTCGCATGGTATGCTCTTGCTCGGGATCCAGCGAAATCGCGCCGCCTAGAATGTTGCTGGCTTCCACGCAGATCATTTGCTTCCATTCTTCGTCGCCGAGGTCAGCTAGTTTCGCCGCTCCCTGTCGCCAGGGGTCCCACACAATCGTTGTCGAAGAATTCCCTTTTGCGGTTCGCACTGTGCGCCCCAGCGCCGGATCATAAAATTCAACCGCGCTCTCAGTGTTCATATAGGCATTGTCCACCGGCCCGGTCAGCCTTAAGCCGTCCGCCTGCACCTTCTCCCGGTTCCCGTCCATGTTGTCCAGAAACGTGACGCCCTCCAGGCCCCGCACCTCCACCTGTTCCACATCGCCAACTCTGAAGTAGGTATGGAGAGCCTCTTCAAACCGGAAGCCCGTGCTCCCGGTATTCGTCACCGTCAGTTCCATCCCCAGCGTCTTCCCCACTGTGATTCGATGCGTCAGCCGGAATTCATGCGGCCACCATCGCCGCGATCCCTCGTCGCTCCGGGTAGCACACACGACCGTAATGGTGCCGTCTTCCCCCGCGTGTACCGACTCAAGATCCCATTCCTTCGTTCGCACAAATCCATGCGCCGGCGCCTTGGGATCGTCTGCCTTGGCGCGAAACCACGGAAAGCACACCGGGATCCCGCCGCGGACGGCCCGCCGGTCTTCCCACTTCGAGTGCCCACTGAGAAAAAGCACTTCCTCCTCCCCGGCCGGCCGCCACGCCGTGACCTGCGCACCATGAAGGTAGATTTCCGCCTGCGCCAGGGGTCGCGTAATGGTCAGCTTCGCCAGCCCGCCATTCCCACCCGTCACCTGCACCGTTCCCGTGATCCCGAACCGCTCATTCAGCCCATCAAGACGTGACAGGTTTTCCATACCTACCGGATTCTATCCGCACCCACCCCGTATCGACCCGTCTTCCCGTATCGCTAAAATATCCTCATGATTCTCGAGACGTTCATCGTCGGCCCCCTGCAATGCAATTGCACCCTCCTTGGCGACGAGGATGCCGCCGAAGCCATCATCATCGATCCCGGCGATGAAGTCGGCCGGATTTACCGCCGCCTCGCCGACCTCGGACTCAAGCTCAAGCAGATCCTGGTCACGCACGGTCACATTGACCACGTCGGCGGCGCACTCAAGCTGAAGCACCTCACCGGCGCTCCCATCTTTCTCAACGAAAATGACCTCCCTCTTCTCAAGATGATGGAGGAACAGGCGGCGTGGGTCGGCGTTCCCACGCCTGATGTGTCCGCGCCAGACGTAAGCCTCACCGATGGCCTGCGTGTCGGTCTCGACCGCTACCCCGCCGAAGTGTTGCACACGCCGGGTCACACCCAGGGTTCGGTCTGTCTTCATTTCGAACCGCTCAAGATGGTCATTGCCGGCGATACCCTGTTTTCCGGCAGCATCGGCCGCACCGACCTGCCCGGCGGCAACCCTCGCCAGATCATCGACTCCATCGAAACCCGGCTCCTGCCTCTTGCCGACGACACCAGGGTCCTGCCCGGCCATGGCCCTGCCACCACTATCGGCGCCGAACGGGATCATAACCCATTTCTGCTCATCAACTGAATAGCAACTCCTTAAGCATCAGTTAATTATTATGGAAAGTTAAAGTTGCACTTGCAAAATCATTCGTACTGTTACTGGCGCGCCGGATCGCGCAAACATTCAAATATTCCCGCGACTCCCTGGGCGAATTCTGTTCCCGGGCCCAGGAGGCTTAACACCAGCCACCCCGACTCCGGCATCCTGAAAAAGTGCCCCGGGTGAACCCAGACTCCCCGATCCAGAAGGTCGCGGACAGTGAATTCATCCGGCCGCAGCGCCGCGATGCGCAGCACCGCATGCCATCCCCCCTCCACTTTTAGCCGTTGCACCGTCTCCTGCCGTTCAAGGTGTCGATCCAGCTCGGCGAGGTTGGCTGTCACTCGTTCTCCGATCTGTCTCTGGATCGCGTTTCGCTCCGTCAGCCACGTCGGCAGGGCCCATTGCACCGGCGCATTCATGGAAAGAAATGTGTCGGCAATGACCTCCAGCCGTTCCATCGCGGCACCCGCCTCCCGGCCGGCCGCCACGATCCACGCTGCCTTCATTTGCGGCAGCCCCGCAATCTTGCTCAACCCGCTGACCACATACACCGGAACCCCCTCGAGTCCCACCGCAAAACTCATCGCCGGCCCCGTATCCTCCAATTGATAGTCGAGGAAGACTTCGTCCACGATCAGCGACAGGTCAAACTCCCGGCACAACCGCGCCAGTTCCTCCGCCTCCCATGCCTTTGTGAAATGCCCGGTCGGATTGTTCGGATGTACCAGGACGATGGCTCGCGTTGCAGGCGTGATTGCTCGCCGGAGTCCTTCCGGATCGATTTGCCAGCCGTGGTCATACACGAGCGGTGCGAACTTCAGCCGCACGTCGTCAAGACCAGCCAGAAAATCGAACAGCGGGTAGCCCGGTTGCGGCACCACAATCTCGTTCCCCGGATCGCAAAGCAGCCGAAACAGGTAGCTGTACGCCTCGCTCGTGCTTGTGGTCAATACCACCTTCTCCGCAGCCACGGCAACTCCATGTTCGGCGTAATACGCGCACACCGCCTCGCGCGCCCGCAGCAGCCCACGCGGCTGTGGATCGTAATCGAGTCCCCGCGCATCGGTCAGCGCATTCAGCAAATTGGAAGGATAGTCAAACCCGCACCGCGTCGGATTCGAAGCCGTAAGATCGGCAATCGGCAGCCCTGCTTCCACACGCAGCCGATGTGCCTCCGCCAGCGTGCTCTCCCCCGTATTCCAGTTCGTCCTCTGCGAAAAACGCATCGTGCTGTACTCGTTTCGTAGCGCCTCTCGCGAATCTCGACAACCCTGTTCGCGTTTCCTGATCCCTGTCCACTGAAACGGATCGTGCACAATAAGGAAGACGCCCCTTCCACAATACACGGGCAAACATCAAGGAGAATCATTGGCACTGCGCGCGGTTGTTTTTGATTATGGAATGGTCTTGACCGGCACCCCCGATGTCGCGGCCCACGATGCCATGGTCCGCATCACCGGCCTGCCCGCTGAACAGTTCGAGAAGCTCTATTGGGCCGATCGTCACGCGTACGACGAAGGTACTCTCACCGGAGTGGCATTCTGGCAGAAGTTCGCGCACGACTCCGGCCGGTCGCTCAGTGCATCCGACCTTGCCGAGCTCAACCGTCAGGATGCCGTCATGTGGACCACTCAGAATCCGACGATGGTCGCCTGGCAGCGGAAGCTCAAAGCACACAACGTACGCACCGCCATTCTCTCCAATATGGGCGATTCCGTCCTCGAAAACATCAAGCGCGAATTCCGGTGGATCGACGACTTCGATGTCCTGGTGTGGAGTTTCCAGTTGCGCCTGGCCAAGCCGGACCCCGCTATCTATCGCCACGTCCTCAAAGAGCTCGACACCCTGCCCGAAGAAACCCTATTCATCGATGACAAGCTCATCAATGTTGAGGCGGCTCAGGCGCTCGGTATGAAGGCTCTTGAGTTCACCACCGTGGAACGCCTCCGCGACGATCTGGTCGCCGCCGGCTTCGACTCCCAGCTGCCCCTTCCCTGAAGCTCTTGAGCCCTAGCGCCCTGGCGGAACACCCAGGTGGTAGCTGATTCCCAGGCTTGCATTCATGACATCGAGACCGGGATTTACGGGAACAGCAAACCCGTTCGAGAAATGGAAATCGCCAAAAAGGCCAAGGCGCAGATCGACGCGCGGATTCAGCCTGACCTGAAGACCCATCGACGACTGCAGGCTGAAACTCTGGTAACTCGCTTGCGTGGAGATGACCTTCTCAGTAAAAAACAGCATCCCGCCTTTCGCCAACAGGTACGGCTTCACGGCCTTGCCATCGCGCCAGATCCACCGGGCGCCAATCGGCGAAATACCCAGACCCGGAACGATGTGATGCGATGTCGACTTCGGGTTGCCCCAGATGTCGGCCTTGTCCGGCTCCCATAGGAGAACTACGGGCAGAATTTCGCCCACGTAATCCACACGCGCCTTCAGCATGTAGCCCCACGAATGGCGGTCATACTCCACGCCGGCGGTGTACAGCTTGCAATCTGTTCCGCCCGCAAAAATCTTGTAATTTCCGTACGATACTAATCCGCCAAAAATCACTTCCTGTGCCGGCACCTGTTTTTGGGTCTCTTGCACCACCGACGTTTCGCGCGCACCATCGAAAGGCATCTCTTCACAACGAAGCCCCAATGGCGCCGCGATCAGCAGCCCGGCAAAACAGAACCAGAGGGTCGTGCCATCAAAAAATCGGCCCGTGCGCCTCGACCGCTCGCGCCGGGACCGACGTATCGAAATCGCATGCAATGGATAGATCTCCAGTAGGTCGAGCAATGGTGAAATCGGTCTTTCAATCAGCTGAGAAATTCCGTCGGAAAACACTCGCCGTCATGTCGCGTTGAGCCACGCCTGCCAGGTTCCGAACCCCGAATTGTCAATGTAACATGCATGCCTCGCCTCGACATACGGTTCTCTCCCTATCATCCGCTCCCCTTTTGCGGCTTGCCCGGGGCCGAGTCGTCGTGCGTGCCTCATTCGGCGTCCTCCGTCGCATACAGAATCCACCCTTGTGTACTAAACTGCTTCCCGGCGAATCCGGACTTGCTCAACCGTTTTATATAGGGTGCCCAGGCAGTTCGTTTCTGGATTTGAAGCGAAGAAGTTCACATCCGTCGATTCGACCTTCAGGGAGGCAGGAATGCATTTGTTCGAACAATCCACGGTCAGCCCGATCCGAGGTGCGCTGTTGGCAATCACCCTCGTGGCCACAGCAAGGGCCGCCGCGGCCCAGTCGGTACCTGTGGTCACCGGCGACACCCGCGTTGACAAGCTGCTGAGCCAGATGA
>Ga0206842_1102_pt1 | contig 11225 bp, 10 predicted proteins | sample Alteio_BWOrgCont_23_FD_152861 | JGI IMG/M metagenome (GOLD analysis project Ga0206842, IMG submission 152861) | Enriched cells from forest soil in Barre Woods Harvard Forest LTER site, Petersham, Massachusetts, United States -... | ecosystem: Environmental > Terrestrial > Soil > Temperate forest >...
TCGCGGCGTCATCAAATACCGCGTCGGCACCGGCCTCTGGTAGACCTGCACTTATTGCGCAGAGCGTTCTGGTCACGTAGTCACCGACATGTTCCAACACCGCAGGAACTCTGCACCATGAGCACCACAGCATGTCGATGTAAAGGTCAATATCACCGTCATAAAAATAGAGAAAGTCGAGAACGTGAACGATCAGTTCGTTTATGAGCCTGTGACGATCAGTGAAAACCGAGCGCAACTCCTCAACGCTTGGTTCATATACGTCAACAAACGCCGCAGCTTGGTCGTCCTTTTCGCCGTCTTCAAGTTCAAGGAGGGAGCTAACGCTGGGTTCTTCGTCATCCGCCTCGGCCACAGAGTCACTGTCGTCGCGAGACTTCTCCATTTCAGCCCAGGCAGCGTTGTGGCCGTGATATATCGAACAGTAGTGGAAGATACACATGCGAAGGGAGTCAATAAAGGAAATGCCCACTCCGTTGTCTTCATGGGGCAGGTTAAGGTAGTTCGAAGCAAGTGCAGTGAACTTCTTCAGCGACAAGCCCGACGGCAATTGGTTGTGATCTGCCTCCCCGGCGTCCTTGAACACTGCCGCAAGCAGTGCCCTAACGTGGGCGTGAACCATCTCATGCGAGAGTGTTAGTAGATTCCAGGCTGGAGATGCGCCAAAATACAACACCTCGATTGGTACTGTGATACAGTGAACGGATTCGCGGAACCCACGTCGCGAGCTGAAGTTTAATAGCAGGTGGCGGATTTGGGGTGGATTCGCGAGCTCCAGTGTGTCCAAAAGCCCTGGCGTCCATTGCGGAATCGCGTCAGGCTGGTATTTTCCAATGGTAAATCCATTAATCGGGGCCCGTAAGAAGGCAGACGCGAGAACTGAGTCAATACCGGCGGAGCCGAAAATCTGCTCCGTACGATGCAATATCGCAAGGACGCCCCCGTACGCGGTCCCGATACCAAGAAGTGCCTCCTGCCGAAATTGGCACTCGTGCAATAGGATCGGCGTACAACCGGAGAACCATTGCGAGATCGCATAGGCCAATGCTGCGTTGATTTGTGCTATTTCGGACCGTAACCTGTTATATATGTGCTGAGCTTTATGCCACGGAATTCGGCTTTCGCCTGGCTTATTCCTGAACGTACCCTGTAGTGCCTCAATCTCTATAAGGAGGCCAATGATTGTGTTCGCAGTACGGTGTACTTCCTCTATCGTAGGAAAGTACTTGACGGCATAGATCTGGCATCTGTAGGCAATCGTTGATAAACAAGCTTGTAGCTCGTCGAGTTGCGTGCGAACCTCGACGCTCAATGCGCTATAATCGTCAACCGTAAGTCGATGCGTGGCTGTGGAGGATATGGAGTGGCTGTGTGTATTTAAGTTGCCTCCTGAAATGGACCACAGCTCGTTAGCGTTGAGTTCGGTTCCGAACTGATCGAGAACCTCGCTGATCAATTCTGGCGCTCGGGTCATTATTAGGATTGAGGCGAGCCCATGGCTCGTCCAAATCTGGGACGCGACTGGGATTCCACCTGAATCCGCCCTTTCACCAAAGTGTTCCAGTAGGCGGCCGACGAGCCTGAACGTGTCTTTCGGGAATAGGAAGAGAATGGAGTATTCGGAGTCTGGCAGCACTGGTTGCGCTGTCAATGGGAAAATTGGGCTGAACCTAACTTCGGTGCAGGAGCCAGCGTACAGGGTGTCCGTTGTGAGGAATACACGCCGCACATCCTGATCAGCGCAGACACCAATAATATATTGTTGCTGCACGACTACTCCGCCGCTTCGTAGATTACTTTACCATCTTTGTCGTCAAGGCGGCACCTGTACAGAATCCGGCCCGAGCGGCGATTGGCGCCAGGCGTTGGCTCTTCAATCTCATATCGGCTATCAGACACTGAGGCTACGCGGGTCGACCGAGTTTGATACACACCAAACGAGTCTTCCGCGCGTTCGAACATTGCCTCGTCTTCCTCAGGTATGCCGCCGAATAGAAAAATCTCGAGGTTCCAGATGTCGTAGAGCCGATCAGGTGAATACATTTTTCACCTTCCATACAGGCAGAGGTGTCTTGTCCGCGAGGATGCGGCTTAGCACATACCCGAAATGCCTGCAAGTGAGGCAGGCTAGCGCCAATATAGCAGGCGCGCCCATTTAGTATACCACTGGCCCGATAGAAATATGTCATCCGTTTGGCGATTTTTGTTCTGAATGGGCGAAGGAATCGCCGAGGCATGTTGACGCGTCATTATTTGATGGGCAGGGCCGCCCGTCCCACCATCGGATCGGTTGGTGGCATTCGTCATTGTACGAAGTCAGGTTCAGCGACGGCATGCTTCTCAGGGCCGAAGCATGGCATCCGGCTCTGTCCCACGGTCGGATCGGTCGGAGGCGTTCGTTATTGAACCAAGGCAGGTTTAGCGCCCGCATGCTTCTCAGAGCCAAAGCACGGCACTCGACTCTGTCCCCTGCGCCGAGCGCTCGTAGTCTTCTCTGCAGTGTCTTGAGGTGTTAAGGGAAGCGGTCGATGATGCGGTAGGCGGTGGCGAATGGAGTGTCGACGCGGTCCGCGCCCAATGACGTAGGCAATCTGTGGATCGATGACGGCAACGCCGATCCGGCCTGCGACCGTCGAACCTTGCTCCAATTGGGTAGATTGCCTCTGAGTGCAGTTCCAGTTGGTGCGTTCGATCGACTGTTGTAATAGCCGCTTGGATTACTTGATTGGTTCACATGCGACGTATTACTTTCCGTCGCCGTGGTAGTAATTCCAGAATGTCTCACGCAGCAACTCATCGCTAGTCTGCAATCTCACGACAGATTCTGTAATTGCTTCGACCAACTGTAAGTGATTTGCTCTCGGCTGCTTCAATCGGTACTGCATTTTATTGTCAAAAATGCGAGACAAAAGGCGTTGGACCTCGTCGACTGAGTCCGCCACCATGGCACCAACTGCGACGCCGGTCTCAAAATGTATGAGCCGGCTCAACGGGTGTACTTCGCGAAGGAATCGCTCTCTTTCTTCGGTTTCGCAATAGAACACGACAGGTTTGCCGAGGCTAAGAGCCATCGCCGCCTCCGAATCCTTTCCGTAGCTGTCCCGCTGCCCAGCAAAATAAACGAGAACCTTCGCGCATTTCACCATAAGGCATTCAATCAGCCCTTTGTCTTCGTGGCCAGATGCCGCGCTGATTGTTGGGTCAAAGTACCGAAGCCGCAGATCCGCCAACGAACCGCGGGTGAAGAGGTCTGAGCAAAAGCCAGCCATAGACCGAAAGTCTTCGACCGAACGCATGCTTGTAGCCACATATACGTCCAGGTCGTTTACCATGGAAAGGTATAATTCAGTGTTCCGAAGGGCTGCCTCCCGCGCCTCACCGAATAGCTTCTCGAGCTTTTTCTGTGCCTGGGTCAACTGTTCCTTAGACGAGATGATCTCGTTCAGGATGGGGTGAGCCGTAAAGTCGAGGATACCCTGTGGCTTCGGAGGTTGACCGTTTACGTATGAGCCATCCAATAGAGATTGGATTGAAACTAGCCCGCCGCCACGTTTAACGTGATCTCGATAGGCAGCGTTAAGCTCCTTTCGCACCTCATGGGCCTCCATTGTCTTACAAGCTATCTCACTGATCAGGTACCGCGCGTCTTGGCCGATCTCTTCCAGCTTTAGGTGATGCCCGCGGTCGCGGATCGCCTGAGTGTCGAACGACTTGCCTGCAAAGAACTCTTCAAGTTGGCTTCGCGTTTTGTTACGAACGAAGCGGTAACCAGCCCGCACGTTTCCGAAGTACAACAGGGCGTCAACGTACACGCGATATAGTCCCCACCGGAGGTGTTGCAGGGACGAAATCGACTTGTCAGCGTTATCGTCTTTGTTGTCGTGCCAGGTGCTGCTGTATCCTTCGAGTGACTTTACGTCGTACGAGTGCCCAGGAGCTTCAAGCCAATAGTATTGAAAGCATCCATCTGATACGCCAGCCTCGTGACCAAGAACTAGGAGCTGATTAAGTTGAACCTTTGTGAGGGGCTCTTGGTCGATTTTCGAAATGCGCGAGTATACTCGATTGTCATCCGTCAGCAGCCAGCTCTCGATGCCGGGGTTCTTGAGTACCAGCGGCGCCATCGCCGATCTAATCTCGTCTTTGGTCATATTATGTATTCCTGGAACTGCCCGACGCGCAGGGCGGCCATATCGTAACGCTATCGCCGCCATTTTCCGGCCGTGCACTAACTTGCCAAACAACCCAAGTATGATACCCTGTGATGATAGTACCGGTCAGGTCGACAACAATTTGTAACCGCATTTACCAGACAATGCCAACTCCCCCTGGTTCGGGCGGCTGATCGATTCGCGGCCGCTCACGGCTCAGTTCGCAGCAATTCATAGTGCGGACATAATCGGGTAAACTGTAGTTACAATTGAAGCGTCTGAAGGTCGTAAGGATGGAACGTTGATGGAATTTGGCGAATTACTCTGGCAGAATTGGAGTTCACAGGAGGGCGGAGGGATCGCCCCAGCAGCCATTGCTGATAAGCTCGACGCGGCATCCAAGCATAAGCTTGATGACTGGGCGGCGGCGGCCGCAGTTTCATTGCGTGGCAAGGAACTCGTCGATTTGGCCAGTTGGTGCGTCTTTGGTACCGATGCTCTAACGCTGCTTCCGGCTGGAATTCGTCGCCAGCGGCTCGAAGGTGTGGCCGAGCGCTACAGGATACCAGTTTCATCGCTCACGGCCTTGGTGGGCTCAGCGCGATCATTGTGCAGTTAACACTTGACGCGTCCGTGACACTGCCGCGAAAAGCAGTATCGTCCGTCGCTGAGGAGTTAAGCATTGGCATTCCTCGTGTGCATTGAGGGGATTGATGGGAGTGGCAAATCCACCCAGTCAGCGCTCCTTCAAGAAAATCTCCTGTCCGCCGGATTTCAAGTTTGCGTGCGGTCGTATCCCGTTTATAGTTCATTCTTTGGTCGGGTCATCGGCGAAGCGCTAGCCGCCGATACAGAGGTCAGCGCCGCCGCACAGGATCCGAGATCGATGGCGCTGTGGTACGGAATGGATCGGTGGCTTGACTTTCACTCAAATCCGGATGTATTCGCTACTCGGGGATTCGTAATCCTGAACCGATATACCCTATCCAGCATAGTGTATCAATCAACGAGAAGCTCCACTCCGCATCAAATATCTAATTGGATAGAAGAGTTGGAGCACAACATCCTTGGGCTGCCCAAACCGAACTTATACATAATCCTCAATACTCATCATTGCGAGGCCATGTCCAAGGTCTTAGAAAAAGGAGTTCGGGATTACATAGGTAATAAGTCTGACATATATGAACAGGATCAAGACTTACAGGAACGAGCCCGAGAGATGTATGTCTACCTGGGCCGGTCTCTGCCGAATGCCAACATAGTCGAATGTCAGGACAGCGCAGGTCGAATGCTATCCCCTGATCTAATTGCGAACGACGTTCTAGCGAGTGTCTTGAAAGCGTACCAGCTTGCTCACGTACGATCCGACGGAGAACGTCTTTAATTCGCCAACGGACGAGATAGCAGGCATCGTGCCGCAGGTGATGTGGCACGTCACCGACAGATGTCCTCTCGGGTGCGAATACTGCTTCGCAACCAAGTCAGGGGCAGACTTTCGGATTGAGCACCTTAACGGCGTCTTGTCGAATTTGTCCGGCATTGGGGTAATCAAGATCGACGTTTCCGGCGGCGAACCACTCATACACCCTCAGCTTCCAGAGATCATTTCGGCCATTGCTCAACGTGGAGTATACCAAACGATAACTACCAGCGGCGTTGGATATTCCAGTAATCGCGATTATGTTATGGCCAACCTCGACCTCTTCACACGCGTAATAGTAAGTTTGGACGCTCCGCTAGGGCAAGAACATAACCTGCTCCGCGCTTTTCCGAAGGCATGGGAAATGGCGATCGGCTTTATCGAGCGTCTGCCCACTGACATAAGGTCATCCAGCCTTCGGATCAACACAGTTGTGACGAGCAGCTTTGTTTCCGGACGGTGGGCGGGCCCGATGGGCGACGTTGTAGAATCGGTGGGAGCTAAGGAATGGTGCCTGATTCAGCCCCATCCCGCAAACAAGAAGAGCACGTTTGAAAAATATGAAGTCGCCGATGCAGACTTTCGGTCGGTTGTCGCTGAAGTCAACGCTTTGGAAATTAGGCCAAGGCGAATAGAACGCCCACGCCAGCTGTATTCCAAGTATTGGGTACTGTATCCGAGTGGAATGCTTGCCCAGCACACGACGACCGAAGAACGAGGCGCCTCGATTGATCTGATTCAAACCGACAAAGCGGATTTAGTCCAGTTCGTAGAACATTCATTTGCAAGCATTCCAACTAAAGGAGCCAGCTAGTATGACCATTACTAATCCGGACAAGTCAGCCGCTGTGAGTGTTGTGCTTCAGAGCTATGCTGAACTTGTGAACGCGTCTAATCCCGGCGCTGCTGAGCCAGTCAAGGAAACGACTGAGGGCAAAGGCGAGATTATAACGGCTATCGTAATCCATCTGGTATTGAGCGGGACAGAACAATTGCTCAAGGCGGCCGTGCGGAGGCATCGAGACCATCTAAAGGACAAAGACGTGATCGAGATTGATGGGAAGGCTTTGCGACTGGTGGACATTGAGAAGGCCGAAGGCTTCGGCTCATTGGCAGATCAGCAAGATGGCAAACATTAGATTACTTGCCGTCGGTATCAAGAACTATGTCAATCGTTCGCTCGGGACGCTACCTACGGCGATAGACGATGCGCGATCGATCTACGAAACCTTCCAAGTAACGACGGACGCTGGAGTAGATACGGCGACGAGTTTGCTCGCTACGGATGTTACCGCGTCACAACTGACGACTCTATTGGGGTTACTGGCGGGCAAATCGCAGCCCGAAGACTCCGTTTTTGTATTTTACTTCAGCGGTCACGCTACGATCTCTGATGAGGAGATCCTAACGCTACACTGCTCTGACTCGGCAAATAACTCTGATCGAACGTCAGTAAACGGAACCGTTTCCGGACGCGAGGTGGCCGAATTGCTTCGGCGCGCCGGCCGACCGAAGGCGTTGATACTGCTCGACTGCTGTTTTTCAGGGCTCGGCGGGTCAATTGCCGACAAACCCAGCCCGTTCTACTACTCAAATACGACAGTTGTCGCATCCAGCGGCAGATTTGAAGAGTCCGAATATGGGCCTGATCGCAGTCGATTCACGGACTCGTGGGTGTCAGCGATGCGTGATCAATATCAACGGGGCAAGCGGATTTCCGTGTCATCGTTATTCGATCAAGTCAAACTCACAATGGCAGCATCGGTCAGTCATACCCCGGAAGTTTTCTTGGCCGACAATCAAACAGACCTAATCCTTCACGAAACCCAGATGGACCCCATAGTCCACAAGGACTTCATCGAACGGTTTGTAGCATCGATCCATAGTTCGAGCTCGGCCACGAGAGAGGCGTTGTGGTATGCGTTGGGGGATCGTACTGATATCGAGATCTTGTCGGTCGTCGATCATCTGGCCGTTAGCGGCGTCTGGGAGCCCTTGTGGCTCGTGCGTCGCGCAATCGGTTCGGCCGTTTCAGGCGTCAAGGTGCTTAAGAGCGACAAGATCAGCCTGTGCCTGAGGATGATTTCGAGCGGGAGGTGGATGGACGTTTGTGTCGGCCTAATTGGCGCCCGGTTCGACATACAAGAGCCTGCACTTAGATCTTGCGCCGTAGATGTGATTGGGTCAAGCTTGCCAATGGATGCCAAGTGGCTAGCTCTACTGTATCTATGTGACGCGGGCTTGCAAGAGGATCTAGACGGGATCGATTTTGACTCCGCGGGATTTCTGTCTTCTACCTGGGCTGTGTGTGAGTTGTTTGATAGATATGTTTACCCTGACGGCGCGCCTGGTCCGAACGTAGAGCGCGTTGAGCGGCTCATCAAGTACCGCCCTGTAGAAGAGCAGAGAATCGGCCTTGCAATTCACGCCGGGCTAACTAGGCGCGTCCAACTTTCTTCGATTGGATTGGACGCTTACGACGCGGAGCTTGCCAAGTTTCGTTCCCACGACGTGCTGATCAAGTACGCGACGCAACCACTGCGAGGCGCCCGCCAGGCACAAATGTCGAGTTCCGGAAAGTGGTTGTTCTCCGAGCTATATGGCGTTTGGCGTGGGGAGGTGACGGCAGAGTTGCGCGGAATTATCAGCGAACTACGGCCCCCCGATGCGGCGCAGTTCCTGATGTCGTTGGCGCTGGTTCCCTCGGTCGCCGTAAGAATGGCGATATTCCGAGACATAAGGACAAATCCGGAGGAGTCGAAGCAACATTACCAGAATCTGTCATGGGGCTTCGACGACAGTCATCCTTGGGTACGGCGCGAGGCGCTGCGGTGGGCACGCGAGCTCGATGCTGACGGCCTTGATCTTCGACCTGCAGTTTTGGCGGCAATACAGTCGATCCCTGATCAGCGCGAGTTGCCAGGGGTATTTGATCTTATTTTCGAAGCCGTGAAGACCACACAAGGTCTATCCCTCTCAGCACCGGACGATGAGATAACGTCTGCTCTTCGCTCCTTTAAGGACGGTCTGTCACCGCAGGAATTAAAGAGTCTGAACCGCGCTTTAAGCCTCGATTCGGTTCAGTTAGGCCTCTAATATGGGCGGCGACTGATTTCGCTCGGAATATGGCGCACCACCCGGTAAGGTGGCGTATTCACCCACGTGAGCCGTTGTCAGCACGCCGCGCTCATTTGCGACGCGACCGGTTCCCACTCGCCACTTAGCAGGTGCTCGAACAGCCTGAGGTCGCCATCCGTCGTCTCAAAGGCCCAGCCGTTGGGTCCGCTTACCAGCGGCTCGACACCACCCATCGGCCAATTGTGAGCTGCTTTTGGACCTCGTCCGGCTCGAGGGGAGAGCCGCACTTCTTGATGATGACACCTGCCCCATCGGATCGCTCGCAGGCGTCCGTCACGCACGAAGGCATGCTTAGCGACGGCATGCTTCTTAGAGCCGAAGCATGGGATCGACATTACGAAGTTGCACAAACTGCCCCCGTGTAGTACCTGTCGCAACGTCCGACTTCCCCCGGTAAGCCTACGTCGGCGGTCGATAATCGGAGCGAGATGCTCCAACTCAACCCGTCAAACTATAGGAGCATACCATTGTCCCGACCAAACCGCATTGCACGGGTACTTTCGCACTTCTCGTACCAGATAACCGTCCAGCTATGTCTCGCAACCGCGATCTGCTGCCTGGGTAGCGCCCTGCCGGCCGGTGCAGCCGGACTGACTGTCGACAAGCGAGTCACGACCCACCAGAGTGCGGCGAGCACCACCATCACGTCGCCGGCCTTGACTACGAAGTGGCCTTCGCCGGCGCGACCCCAGGCCTCAGATTTTAATACTTCTGCTTGACAGGCTGGCGAGACTGTGCTATCCTAGTAAAGCGCTTTACTTAAAGCGCTAGCTTCGCGCTACAAGCCGTCCGGAGGACGATCTCCACGGCAGCCCATGAACTCATTCGTGGGGTCAAGCGGTGTTCGTGTCTTAAAGATATAATCGCAATCTATGGTTGGAGGTAATAACGTGGTTACAAATCGTCTCAAGAGTTGGGCGCCGTTGGCGGCGCTTCTCGCTACGCTGCTGCTTGCACAGCCGGCGCGTGCCCAGATCCGCGTCGCCTGCGTCGGCGACAGCATCACTTACGGAGTCAACCTGACCGGCGCCGGCACCGCAACCGGGCAGACCTACCCGGGCGTTCTCGCGGCTGCGCTCGGCTCGGGTTATAACGTGCAGAACTACGGCTACCCGGGCCTTTCGCTCATGAGCCTCCCCGGCGGTAATCCGGGCTCGCACCCGGCGTACACCAGCACAAGCTACTACACAAACTCTATCAACTTCAATCCAAACATCGTAATCATCATGCTGGGAACGAACGACGCCTCATTTGCTCCTAATGCGGGACAGACGTGGGCTCAAACCTACCTCTCGCTCTATGTCAGCCAATACGAAAGCCTCATTCAAGCCTACCAGAACTGCCCGGCCCATCCAACGGTCTATGTTATGACCTGCGTTCGGGTCACCGGAACCAACCAGTACGGCATCGATCCCACAATCTGTAACACGGTTGTGGTCCCGGCGTGCTATACAGTCGCGTCGGCCGCTCATGTCCCGGTAATCGACGCGTTTACGGCCAGCAGCCCTTATGGAGCCGATTATCAGGACGGCGTGCATCCCACAGCCCCGCTCGACCAGGTCATGGGCACTAATTGCTACAACAATATCACCCGGTACAACTCCGCCCCGCCAACAACTCCGGCCGCTCCCTCCTCTGTGGCAGCCCATGCGGGCAACGGCACGATCACCATAGCATGGAGCGTTCCCGCGTCAGGCTTAGGGCAATCCGGCGGGGCCGGCTGGGTGACCAGCGTCAATATCTACCGAAGCACCACGTCGGGCGGCGAGGGGACGACCCCGTACGCCACCGCCTATCCAAATCATCTCGATTGGTTCTCCGATCCCGCAGCTTCTAACGGCACCAAGTACTACTATACGGTGGCCGCCGTCAACAGTGCCGGCACCAGCGCCCAGTCAGCCGAGGTCAGCGCCACACCGTCGTCGACATCGTACGCCGGCTTTCCGTTTACCGGGAGCGCCCCGGCGATCCCCGGGACGATCTTCAACGACACTTACGATAATGGCGGCCAGGGTATCGCCTACAACTCGGGCAGCACCTGGAACATTGGCGGATTCGATCGGTTTTACGATGGTGTTGGCATGGAAGTCAACACAGATAGCATTACCAACGGATTCGATGTCGGATGGACGTCTGCCGGCCAATGGCTCAATTACACGCTAAACGCCGCCGCCGGTTCGTACACGATCGGGTTCCGCGTCGCGAACGGCGGCAGCGCCGCCGGAGCGCTCCATCTTATAAATGCAAGCGGCACGAACCTCACCGGTTCCGTAAGCGTCCCGGTCACCGGCGGCTGGCAGACCTGGTCGACCGTTACCGCGACCGCGTTGCTTCCGGCGGGCTTGCAGACAATCGAGCTTGTTGAGGACTCCGGCGGCTTCAACCTGAACTACATGACCTTTGGCGCGTCCGGTCCACCGTCCGCTCCTACCGGTCTGACGGCAACGTCGGGCAATTCTCAGGTCGCTCTCTCATGGGCCGCCGGAGTCCTCAACAAGCTCGATTGTCTGCAAGCC
>Ga0206842_1137_pt1 | contig 11074 bp, 8 predicted proteins | sample Alteio_BWOrgCont_23_FD_152861 | JGI IMG/M metagenome (GOLD analysis project Ga0206842, IMG submission 152861) | Enriched cells from forest soil in Barre Woods Harvard Forest LTER site, Petersham, Massachusetts, United States -... | ecosystem: Environmental > Terrestrial > Soil > Temperate forest > O...
AGATCCGTGCCAAATGGTATCGGCGGCGAAACAGTGAGTCAAGACCAGGAACCCGAGACACCCGAGACCTCCAACGAGGCCGCGGGACAGAATGCGGGCGCCTGGGAGGAAGAACTGAAGTATGGGTACAGCGGCAATCCCAAAACCAAGCTCGATGAGAGAGGCCGCCTGAAAATGCCTGCTGAGTTCAAGGCATTCACGGAGCGCAGGTACGGCAAAGGTTTCAACGCCTTTTATATCACCAGTATGGACGGGGAGAGCGCGGAAATTTATCCCCTGCCGGAGTGGCTGGAGCGGCAGAAGAAGGTTGTGGCCATGCCGCAGAGCAGCCTGGCCCGCAAGATGTTGCTGGCGAGGTACAACCTGTACGGAGACAGGGCGGACATGGACCCGCAGGGACGGATGCAGATTCCGGAAGAGTTGAGGAAGAAAGCGGATCTGTCGGGCGATGTGAAGGTTTCAGGGGAAGGCAGCCTGCTCCGGGTCACGAGCCTGAACAGGTTGAGAGAGAACGTGGATGGGAGCGAATTTACTCCCGAACAGCTGGATTCACTGAGCGGATACGGCTTGTAGTAGCAAATCACCCCCCAGGGGGAGCGCATGACGAGATCGAGTCAACGCCATGTGCCGGTTCTTTTGACAGAAGCGATCGAGTATCTCCAGGTGCGCGAGGGAAGCACGGTGGTGGACTGCACGCTCGGCCTGGCGGGGCACGCTGCGGAAATCGTCCGGCGCCTGGGACCAACCGGCAAGTTGATCGGCTTTGACCGCGATCCCGAAGCGCTGGTGCTGGCGAAAGAGAAGCTGGACCGGCTCTGCGAAGAGCTGGGCAATCGGGCGCCCGCAGTCGAACTGGTTGGCGAGGAATTCAGCGCGGCTCCGTTGCACGTGCCACCGGCTTCAGTCGACGGAGTGATAGCCGACATCGGGGTAAGCAGCTTGCAGCTGGACCAGGCATCGAGGGGATTCAGTTTCATGGCGGACGGGATTCTGGACATGCGTATGGATACGCGTTCCGGTCCGACCGCCGCACAAGTGGTGAATGAGGCGAGTGAACGGGAGTTGGCGGACCTCATTTACGAATACGGAGAGGAAAGGAGATCGCGGAGAATCGCCAGAGCCATTGTTCGCGGGCGGCCGGTAACAACCACGGGGCAACTTGCACGGATTGTCGCCTCAGCCGCCCCGGCAATGAAACAGGATCGGATTCATCCCGCGACCCGCACCTTTCAGGCTCTCCGCATTCACGTGAATCGGGAACTGGACGAGATCAAGGCTCTGATGGAGGCCGCACCCAAGTTGCTTAAGCCCTCCGGCCGGCTGGTCGTGATCAGTTTCCACTCGCTCGAGGATCGCATCGTCAAAGACAGCCTGCGCGAAGGGGCGCACAAAGGCATCTGGACGGTGTTGACAAAGAAGCCGGTGGTGGCGGGCGAAGAAGAGATCGCGCAGAACCCGCGCTCCCGCAGTGCGAAGTTGAGAGCGGCGGCGAGGACAGCTTCTAGCTCCTAGCCTCTAGCTACTAGCTATGGAGTGCAGGAGCAAGGGTGTTTTGGAAGTGTAGTGGGCTTGACCCGGGAACACAAGGTGCAGCAGGACAAAGCTAGGAGCTAGCAGCTAGAAGCTAGCAGCTAGAGGCTAGTAGCTCAGGAGACCATCATGGCGGCATGCACGACAACCTACTTTGAAGCTGGCCGGAGCTTAAGTGCGCGGGTAGCCGAACGGAACACGGAAATCCTGGCACAGCAGCCGGAGCGCCGCCGTGGTGTCCCCACGCCCGAGTTCTACTTCACCCGGCACCTCGATAACTCGCGGCTCGTCAAGGCGTCGGACCCCGTCCGGGTGCGCGAGATGCGCGTGTTCGCGGCTGCTTTAACGGTGCTGTTCTCGCTCATCATGGTCTACGCCGTGCAGCACTTCAGCGCCATCGAGAGCTCGTACAGCGTGGAGTCGGAGAAGCAGGTGCGCGACCAGTTGCGGGAAGAGAATCGGCAGCTTCGGCTGTCGGAAGCGCAGCTTTCCCAGCCAGGGCGCATCGACGGTATGGCGCGCCAGTTAGGTTTGGTCGCGCCTCAGCCAGGACAAGTCGTGCATCCCAGTGCTCATCCAGATGCGGGCGCGCCTTCTCTTGCGCAAATCGTTCCACCTGCGCCCGTACAATGAGCCCTTAGATACAAACTCTTTCGGGGACCGATTCGCCATGCAGGCAGCTGTCCGGCCCAACCGCAATCGCAGCGTTTTGCCGCGCGCTATCCCCCTGCGGGTGGCGCGCTTCTGGCTTGTCAGCCTTTTCTTTCTGCTTTGGGCGTGCGCGATTGCAGGCCGCCTGTTTGTGCTGCAGATTGTTCGCCACCAGGAATACATGGATCGGGCCCAGAAGCAGCAGCAGCGCACCTTCGAAGTTGCGCCGCGCCGCGGCGTTCTCTACGATCGCAACCTGCACGAACTGGCCATGACGGTACAGGCCGATTCTATTTATGCCGATCCCTCTGAAATTGCGGATAAGGAGGAAGCGGCGCGGGCGTTGGCTGCCATTGTTCATGGCGACCCGGACGATGCCCAAACTGGCGAAGAGCAGATTGCCAACCGGCTCAACACCGGTCACAGCTTTGCCTGGATCGCCCGTCGCGTGACTCCGGAGAGGGCGGCCAGGGTCAAGGCCCTCGGTCTGAAGGGCATCTACTTCCAGAAAGAATTTCAGCGTTTCTATCCAGACAACGAAATTGCGGCGCAGGTCCTCGGCTACGTCGGCGTGGATGATACCGGGCTGGGCGGCCTGGAACAAAAATTCGAGCCGCAGCTGCATGGCTTGGCCGGGCGCATGTATACGGCCATGGATGCGCGGCGGCGCGTGCTGGGCTCGACCGAGCGCGAGCCCGAGCCAGGCCAGAACCTCGTGCTGACCATCGACTCCGACATCCAGTTCCTCGCCGAACGTGCCCTCGACCATGCAATGGAACGAACGAAGGCCGATAACGGAACTGTCGTCGTGCAGGACGCGCACACTGGCCAGATCCTCGCGCTCGCCATCCGGCCCACGTTCAACCCCAACCAGTTTCGCCACACCACCCCGGCGCTCTTGCGCGACCACGCGGTGAGCGACGTGTATGAGCCGGGATCGACGTTCAAGCTGGTTACGTATTCAGCGGCCATCGACGAGGGTGTAACCAAACCCGACGATCTGATCGACTGCCAGGGCGGCCAGATCACCCTCAATGGACGCGTGATTCACGATGACAAAGCGGATCATTACGGCGTGATTACAGTGCACGAGGCCCTGGAACATTCGAGCGACGTAGCCGCGGTCAAGCTGGCGCTGAAAATGGGCCCGGACAACTTCTACAGGTACATTCGCAATTTTGGATTCGGCAGCAGGCCCGGCGTTGAATTGCCCGGCGAAACGCGCGGTCTGCTGCGGCCCGTGAACAAGTGGGGATCGACCTCGATTGGATCCATCGCCATCGGCCAGGAAGTCGGCGTAACCCCTCTGCAACTGGTCTCGATGGTTTCGACGATCGCCAACGGCGGCATCTATCTGCCGCCGCACGTGCTCATGCCGAGCCCGACCAGTTCGGCCACGGCAATTGACAAAACGCCAGCCCCATCGCAGGTGGCCGCACCGCAAGTTCCCACGCTCCAGCCTTCGCCGTTCCGGGCCGGCGGCGAACTGCCCAACCCGCTTCCCACAGGGGCGCATCGCGTGATGTCGGAGCTGTCGGCTGCCGAGATGCGCAAGATGATGGAAGAGGTAGTGCTGTATGGAACCGGCAAGGCGGCGCAGCTCAATGGCTACTCGTCCGGAGGAAAAACCGGCACCGCGCAAAAAGTCGATCCGAGGACGCATCTTTATTCGAAGACGATGCACGTGGCATCGTTTGCCGGCATCGCGCCGGTGAACAATCCTGTTATCTCGGTCGCGGTCATTATTGATACGCCGAAGGGCGCGTCCTACTATGGGGCGGCAGTGTCGGCGCCGGTGTTTGCCGAGGTGGCGCAGCAGGTCCTCGAGTATCTTGGTGTTCCGCACGATGTCGACATACGCGAGCCCAAGCCTGCCGCCAAGCCGGCCAAGCCGGCGCACGAAGACGACCAGGACAACGAACCGGATATCAACGCCCTGTTTGCTGCGGTCAACGATCTGCCGGCGGATGATCCGCTGCGCGAGCCGGCACCCCAGCCCGCCGCGCCGCAGGTACAGGCGGTTACAGACGGCAATCCGGCATCCGCAAAAGCAATGACCGCCGCTCTCAATCCCGCAGCCAATCCGGCGCAGGTCCCGCCATCCACGACTTCTCCCGTGGTCGTGAACACGGACGAACTGAAGGTTCCAACGCTTGTCGGCCTGCCCGTGCGCAAAGTGATTGAAACCGCCGCCCTCGCCGGGCTCGAAGTTCAGATCATGGGCAGCGGCACGGTGCGCGAGCAGGCTCCCGCGCCCGGAAGCATGGTTGGCCCCGGAACGCGCATCCTGGTGCGGTGCTCGCGGTAACACCACATCAAATCAGTCGCACGGCGCCCGCCGCGCCCGTCAAACTACAATCGATCACGACATGCATTGGAAAGAGCTGATCGCCGAAATCCCGGCCGTGGGCGCCTCAGGCGATGCCGCGCAGATTATTACCGCAATTGAATATGATTCGCGCCGAATCAAGCCCGGCGCGGTCTTCGTCGCCATGAAGGGTGGCTCGACCGACGGCAATCGTTACATCGACAAGGCCATCGGGAATGGGGCGCTCGGCATTATCACGGATTCGTCGCCGACCTTCGATCATTTGCTCGTCTATCGCGCGGGCCTTCCCGTGCTCGAAGTCGAACACGGCCGGCGGGCTCTGGCCCAGGCGTCGGCAGCGTTTTTCGGTCATCCCGAGCGCACGATCGCCGCTACCGGCATTACCGGTACCAACGGCAAGACCACGACGGCGTTCCTCACAGAGGCTTTAATGAACGGTGCAGGACGCAAGACCGTGCTCGTGGGCACAATCGAATATCATGTCGCTGGCGAAGTGCGCCCCTCGATCCACACCACGCCCGCGTCGCGCGATCTGTTTGAACTGATGTCGGAAGGGGTGGCCCGTGGAGCCACTGAACTGATCACCGAGGTTTCCAGTCATGGACTTGACCAGGAGCGCGCCGCCGGCGTGCCATTCGATGTCGCCGTCGTCACCAACCTCACGCGCGATCATCTCGACTACCACGGCACCATGGAGAAATACTTCGTGGCCAAGCGGCTCCTCTTCGATGGCAGCGTCTATCCCGCGCCGCGTGTGGCCGTGATCAACGCGCACGATCCTCGCGCCTATGAACTTGCAAATGTTTCGCGCAAGGCGGGCTCGGAAGTCCGCACCTACGGCATCGGCAAGGGCGAATGGCGCGCAGCGAGCTATTCACTGACTCCCGGCGGTGCGGTCCTTGAACTGGATACGCCGGCAGGCTCGGGTCAGGTTGCGTCGCGTCTTGCCGGCGAGGTGAACATCCTCAACCTTCTTGCCGCGTTGACCGCAGCGCACGCTCGCGGAATGCCCTTCGAACAACTTATCGAATCCGTGCCGAAACTGAAGCCCGTCCCTGGCCGCTTTCAGCCCGTCGATGCCGGGCAGCCCTTCACCGTGATCGTGGACTACGCTCATACCGACGACGCCCTGCGCAATCTCATTGATCTGGCCCGCCAGATGACCGCGCAATCTGGCGGGCGCATCATCACGCTCTTCGGATGCGGCGGCGATCGCGACCGCACCAAGCGTCCCAAGATGGGCAAGGTTGCAGGTCAGGGAAGTGATTTTGTCATCGCTACCAGCGACAACCCGCGATCGGAAGACCCGCGGGCGATCCTTGCCGAGATCGAGCCTGCCTTGAAAGACAGCGGCGTGCGTTATGTCGTCGAGCCGGATCGCGCCGAGGCCATTTGCCTGGCGCTCAAAGAAGCGCGGACCCATGACGTCGTGCTGCTCGCAGGAAAGGGTCACGAGAAAGAACAGATTCTTGCAGACAGAACAATCCCTTTCGATGACGCCGAGGTCGCGCTATCGGAACTGGCGGAGTTGGGATATGGTGAAGGGCGATGAGATTGACTCTTGCTGAAGCCGCGGTGGGAACAGGGGCAATGATGGAGGCTTCCTCTAATGTGCCGCACGCCGGCGCGCTTGTGGCTCGGGGCTACTCCATTGACTCGCGCACCATCGCGCCGGGCGAATTGTTTTTTGCGGTGCGGGGCGAGCGTTTCGACGGCCACGATTTTGTTACTGGTGCGGTAGAGCGGGGAGCCATTGCTGCGGTGGTTTCGCGCGCCCGCGTGGCCACGCTTCCCGATGCTGCGTTGGCCGTTCCGTTGCTCATCGCAGACGATCCGCTGATCGCCTTGCAGGGGCTGGCCACGCACGTGCGGCGGCAATGGGGCAAGCGCGTGGTGGCTGTTACCGGCTCGGCGGGAAAGACCACCACCAAGGAAGCGATCGCCGCCGCCCTGGGCGCGAAGTTTAACGTGCTCAAGTCAAAAGGCAATCTCAATAACGCCTATGGACTGCCGCTGCAGCTTCTGCGCCTGGAGCCGGAACACGAGTTCGCGGTAATCGAAATGGGCATGAACCACGCCGGTGAGATTGCGGCCCTGGCGCGGATTGCCACGCCCGATTGGGGCGTTGTCACGAATGTGGGCACGGCCCACGTGGAGAATTTTTCCGATGGCCAGGCCGGCATTGCGCGCGCGAAGTTTGAGCTGGTGGCTTCGTTGCCCGCCAACGGCATAGCATTCCTGAACTGCGACGATCCCTACGTGTCGCAGTTCGGCCGCGATTTTGCGGGCAAGGCCGTCTACTTTGGCTGCGGTCCCTGCGCCGATCCGCAGATCCTGGTCGTCGGTGAAGACGAAAGCGGCTTGCAGGTCCGGTATCGGAGCGGCAACCGCGAGGCGGACGTAACTCTTCACCTACTCGGCGGCCACAACGCCCACAACGCCATGGCGGCCCTGGCCGTGGCTCGCGAGGCCGGAGTCGACACCGCCGCTGCGGCCGCGGCGCTCGCGTCACTCACCCCCGGCGACAAGCGAGGAGAAGTGATTGATCTCGGCGGAATCACCATTCTCAACGACAGCTACAACTCCAACCCGGAGGCTCTGCGCTCCATGATTCGCACCCTGGCCGCACGCCCCGCCCGGCGCCGTATCCTGGTCGCCGGAGAGATGCTCGAACTGGGCGACCACGGCCCGGAATTGCACGCCGCATGCGGCAGAGCTGCCGCCGAAGCCGGAATCGATATCGTAGTCGGCGTGCGCGGAAACGCGGAACGCCTCGCCGCGGCCGCCTGCGTGGCTGGAGTCGCTTCGCTGTTTCTGCCCGATGCTGAAACCGCCGGCCGATGGCTCGCGAATAACCTTCGCCAGGGAGATGTAGTTCTGGTCAAGGGCTCGCGCGGCGTACGCCTGGAGAAGGCGGTTGAAATCGCCCGGACCCACGTCGCTTCCTCGGAGGAGCAGTGATTCAACGCCTGCGATTCAGTGCCGTACTTTTGTTGCTCCTGGTGTTTTCACTGAAACTCAGAGCCGCGAACGATCCCGCCTGGACGCGAGCCTTTCCCCCATTTCGCATTGCCGGCAATCTCTATTATGTAGGCAGCGAAGATCTCGCCGCCTACCTGATTGCGACACCCCACGGCGATATCCTCATCAACAGCAATCTCGAGTCGTCGCCCGCGCAGATTCGCCACAGTGTCGAAGCTCTCGGCTTTCATTTCAGCGATATCAAGATCCTGCTCATCAGCCATGGACATTACGATCACTGCGCCGGAAGCGCGCAGATCAAGAAGATGACCGGGGCGAAATATCTCGTGATGGACGCCGACGTACCGGTGGTTGAGTCCGGCGGCCGCAACGACTTTCATTACGCCAACTCCAAGGACATGTGGTTTCCGCCCACGCACGTTGACCGCGCGCTGCACGATGGCGACACGGTCTGGCTCGGGGGGACTGTGCTCACCGCGCACAAGACCGCCGGCCACACCAGGGGCACGACCACCTGGACCCTCGACGAAACCGACAACGGCAAAAGTCTCCACGTGGTCATTGTCGGCAGCCCCAATGTGAATCCCGGCTACAAGCTGGTCGGCAACAAGGAATATCCGCAAATCGCCGACGACTACCGCCACCAATTTCAGGTCCTGAAGACATTGCCCTGCGACATCTTCCTCGGCGCGCACGGCGGCTACTTCGACATGAAGGCAAAATACGACCGCTGGAAGGCCGGCGCCCACAACGCATTCATCGATCCCGAGGGCTACAAGCGCTACATCGCCGATCGCGAACAGGCCTTCGAAACGGAATTCCAGCGCCAGTTATCGGGCGGGCACTGAAGGCGCAATTCTGGCCCCACCGATATGTCCAGGCCTGTAAAATCAGCATGAAACTCGCCCCAAGTCCAGCTCTGGAGGCCACTTGCTTTACTGGCTGCTGTATCAAAAGCTTTATCCGTACTTTCACCCCTTTCGCATCTTCCGCTTTATCACGTTTCGCACCGCCTTTGCCTCCGGCACCGCACTGTTGATCGCCCTCTTTATCGGTCCGTACGTCATCCAGAAGCTGCAGGAATTCCAGATTGGCCAGTACATCCGCGAAGACGGTCCCCAGTCTCACCAGAAAAAGTCAGGTACTCCGACGATGGGGGGCGTGCTGATTGCCATTGCGGTTCTGTTGCCGACAGTCCTGTGGTCCGATCCGGCCAATCCCTTTGTCTGGATCACCGTCTTCTCCACCGCGGCGTTCGGTGCCATCGGATTCGCCGACGACTACATCAAGGTGGTAATGCGCCGCAACCTCGGCCTCACCGCCCGGGCGAAACTGGGATACCAGGCGCTGGCCGCGGCCGCGGTCGCAATCGCACTGATTGTTCTGGAGCAGTTCAAGATGTTCTCGACCCAGATGAACGTGCCGTTCATCAAATCGTGGCGGCCGGACTTGCTTTGGCACAGCGCCGCGTACTTTCCTCATCTGGGATTTCTCATCTATCTTCCCTTCATCATTTTCGTGGTTTTCTTTCTCACCGGCTCGTCGAACGCGGTCAACCTGACCGACGGCCTTGACGGTCTTGCCATCGGCTGCACGATCATCGCTGCCGGCGCGCTGGCCGTTTTGACGTATGTGACCGGCCACGTAGTCTTTGCCGATTACCTCGAACTGAAGCATATGGACAGGATCGGCGAACTGACCATCTTCTGCGGCTCGATGGTGGGCGCCTCGATCGGATTTCTCTGGTATAACGCCCATCCCGCAGAGATTTTCATGGGCGATGTGGGCTCCCTGGCTCTGGGGGGCGCCATCGGAACCGTGGCCGTGATCATCCGCCAGGAATTGCTGCTCCCGTTCATCGGCGGCATCTTTGTGATTGAAGCGCTATCGGTCATGCTGCAGGTGGGCAGCTACAAGCTGCGCAAGAAGCGTATCTTCAAGATGGCGCCGCTCCACCATCATTTCGAGCAACTGGGCTGGAGCGAGTCCAAGGTAATCGTCCGCTTCTGGATTCTCGCCTTGATCTTCGCGCTGATCGCGCTCACAACTCTCAAACTGCGGTAAGGCCTGTAGGCGGGGCCTTATTTTTACGGTCTGCTTTCATTTCCGAAACCGACGTCTCAAACTAGATAACAGACCCTCATTTGCGCACTGCTCATGCGGTGCAGAATAGAGGAGTCGCGGATCATACATGCCTGAGGTAGAACGATGATGGAACTCAAGGGCAAGAAGGTATTGGTCGTCGGGCTGGGTAAATCCGGCCTGGCCGCGGCATTGTTCTTGCGCCGGCGTGGCGCCCAGGTCACCGTCTCCGACATCCGCAGCGCCGAAGCGCTGGCCAACGACATCCCGTCTCTCCTCGAGGAGGGCATCAACGTCGAAGCCGGGGGCCACGGGCTCCTCACATTTCGCCGCCAGGACCTGATCGTGGTCAGCCCGGGTGTTCCCCTGGACACGCCCGAACTCGCCCAGGTGCGCAGCTTCGGGCTTCCCGTCATCGGCGAACTGGAACTGGCCGCGCGCTTTCTCAAAGGCAAGACGCTGGCCATCACCGGCTCCAACGGCAAAACCACGACCACATCGCTGGTCGGTGAAATCCTGAAAGCCGCAGGGCTTCCCACCCTCGTCGGCGGCAATATCGGTGTACCGGTTGTCGCACTGATTGAGGAAAGCACCGACGAAACCTGGTCGGTGCTCGAGGTATCGAGCTTCCAACTGGAAACCACGGAGCAATTCCGTCCCGCCATTGCCGTCATTCTGAACATCACTCCCGACCACCTGGACCGTCACGGCACCTTTGAGAATTACGCCCTGGCCAAGGAGCGCATTTTTGCCGTCCAGAACAAAGAGGACTTCCTGGTGCTGAACGCCGACAACGCGCGCGCGGCTTCCGCGGCTTCGCGTTCGAGTGCCAGGGTTTATTGGTTCTCTCTAGAGATCCCGGTGAGCCAGGGGGCGTGGGTCGATGAAGGCCAGATCATGTACCGGGCATCGAAAGACGCGCATCCGGAAACCATCATGCCGTTGGCCGGGATTCCGCTCAAGGGTGAACACAACGTTGAAAACGTGCTGGCCGCGGTTTGCGCTTCACGGCTTGCTGGCGCGTCTCCCGGGATCATCCGTCATGCTGTCGAGAGTTTCCGTGCCGTCGAGCACCGCCTGGAATACGTAGACACCATCAACGGAGTCGAGTTCTACAACGACTCCAAGGCCACCAACGTCGATGCAACCGCGAAGGCCATCGCGGCCTTCCCGGGCGGCATTCACCTTATCCTCGGCGGCAAGGACAAAAACTCGGACTACACCCAACTCGCCGATCTTCTGCGCTCGCGGGTTCGCGCCGTCTACACCATTGGAGCGGCCGCGGCCAAGATCGAATCCCAACTGCGCGGGGTTGTCGCGATCCATTCGTGCGAGACTCTCGAGCGCGCGGTTACGACCGCTGCCGCCGCTGCCCATCCCGGGGAGGTGGTGTTGCTCGCTCCCGCCTGTTCCAGTTTTGACCAGTTCGAGAGCTACGAACATCGCGGACGCATCTTCAAAGAACTCGTGCACGAGTGGCGAGGTTGGAAAGTATGGCAA
>Ga0206842_1114_pt1 | contig 11044 bp, 9 predicted proteins | sample Alteio_BWOrgCont_23_FD_152861 | JGI IMG/M metagenome (GOLD analysis project Ga0206842, IMG submission 152861) | Enriched cells from forest soil in Barre Woods Harvard Forest LTER site, Petersham, Massachusetts, United States -... | ecosystem: Environmental > Terrestrial > Soil > Temperate forest > O...
TCTTTAAACCAATTGATAAATTTGGCCACCCCTTCATTTATATCGACTACCGGTTTATATCCAATGGTTTTTATAAATTCATCCTGATTTGCCCAGGTGCTTACTACGTCACCTGGTTGCATTGGTAAAAAATTTTTAACGGCTGTTTTTTTAATGTGCTTTTCTAATGTTGAAATAAAATCTATTAGCTTTACCGGCGAACCGTTTCCAATATTAAGAATTCTATATTTTACATTATCTGCAGGGAAGTTGACGGCGGTGTTAAAAACACCAGTTACTATATCGTCAACATATGTAAAATCCCTTTCCATATTGCCATTATTAAAAACCTCTATAGGCTTACAATTGTATATGGCGGTGGCAAACAGCATTGGCGCCATATCAGGTCGTCCCCATGGCCCGTATACTGTGAAGAAACGCAAACAGGAAATGGGTATGTTATATAAATGGCTGTAGCTAAATGCTGTTAATTCGTTACTCCTTTTTGTGGCAGCGTACAAACTTACCGGTGAATCTGCTTTATCGTGTTCAGAAAACGCTCCGTTTCGTCTGGATCCATAAACCGACGATGAAGAAGCGTGAACAAGGTGCTTGATTGAATATTGCCGGCATCCCTCTAATATATTTTGAAAGCCCATGATATTGGACTGAATATAGGCAGCGGGGTTGTCTATCGAGTAACGTACACCAGCCTGGGCAGCAAGATTAATAACGATGTCAAATTTTTCATTTTTAAACAATTCCAAAAGTTCGGATGTGTCTTCGAGATTCATTCTAACAAACTTACTGTGGCTACTAATTTTACTTTCAATGCAACGGTGCCATTTGAGCTCATCCTCGTCAAAACCTAATTTTTTTAAACGATCGTATTTTAGTTGACGGGAATAATAGTCATTGATATTATCTAATCCAACTACCGTAAATCCTTCCTTCAAAAATTTGTTCACCGTATGAAAACCAATAAATCCAGCACTACCAGTAATTAATATCTTCATAAATCTATTTTTAAAAAATGATTGACGATTGCCGAATAAGCGTTATCCAAAATTTTCATACTGCATTACAAATTGTATTTTAACACCTTGCCTTTTAAAATGATATTGTGAAATCAATATTTAAAACGTTAATGATAATTTATTGGGAGTTTTGACATGATAGAGGTTTCACCCTTTTACTTCTTCTTTGACATATTTCACCAACTTTTTCCCCCTTTTGGTATGCCCATTTTCACCATAACCGTAGCCGTAGCCATAACCATGTCCATAACCATAGCCATAACCATAGTATCCGCCCTTTTTAGTTTTAATATCGTTTATAACCAAATAAGCGCGTTTAAACTTACCGTCATCAACCAATTCATTAATTATATTCAACTGGCTTTTAAAGGTGTACTCCTGCCTCACGATATATAAATTCACATCGCAATATTTTTCAATCAGTTGTGCGTCGGATACCAAACCAATTGGCGAGCTATCAATGATAATGTAATCGAATTTAGTTTTCAATTCAACGATCATTTCGGCAAAACGCTCACTATTCAATATTTCAGATGGATTAGGAGGTACCGGACCCGATGAGATAGCAAAACAGTTTTTTGAGAAAGCGAGCGGCTGAATAATGTCTTCCAATTTCAACTCATACGAAACCATATAATTTGTAAAACCAAAAGAGCTATCCAAATTAAGCGCTTCAGATAGTTTGGGTTTACGTAAATCGAGCTCCATCAGCAGGACCCTTTTACCGGTTAACGATAAAACCGTCCCCAAATTTGTGCTGATAAATGATTTACCTTCGCCGCTCATGCTTGAAGTAATCAATATCACATTTGTCCCTTTCGGGTTTAAAACAAATTGCAGGTTAGTCCGCAATGCCCGGAATTGCTCTGAGACAACCGACCTTGAATTGTCAAATAATATTACCGATTCTTCTAACGTATTGTGTCCAATTTCGCCTAAAATGGGCACTGAAGTGTTAGATTGGATATCTTCCTTGTTAAGAATTTTGATGTTTAATATATCAATTGCCGTTATATATCCGTAAGGTACAAGGAAGCCTAAAACCAATCCCAACAAATAAATCATGCCTTTTTTGGGTTGAAAAGGTAAATAGTCAGCCTTGGCATTGCTAATTATCCTTGCAGTTGAAAGTGTAGACGTTTGAGATATTGCTGTTTCTTCTCTTTTCTGTAACAGGTATAAATAGAGTTGTTGGGTAAAATCCTGCCTTCGCGAATAGTCTAAAAATACCTTCTCTTTTTCCGGAACACTTTTTACCTGCTCGGTAAGCACATTGTTTTTAGATTTTAAATCCTTTATTGCTGATTCGACAAATTTCTTATAAGCGTAAAAACTTTTCACCAAACTAACCCGCGCTGCTTCCAGGTCATCATCAATATTTTTCATAAATGGATTTTTGTCCTTGTATGACATAGCCATTTGGTCTCTTTGAAGCAACACGTCATCATATTTGCCTATAGCCGCAACGAAAACAGGATCCTGAACCGAAAACGTGTTCGGTATAAGTCGTTTATTTGCAGGATTGTTAATATATTTTTCTACATCATTCAGCAATAATAATTGCGCTTCCTGGTCATTCAGTTTATTATAGTAATCGGTTACGTTACCTACCAAGGCTTTTCCCTGTTCATCAATATCGGCAAGTTGGTTTTGCTTCTTAAACTCCGAAAAGTTATTTTCAACGCCTGATAACTGGGAATTTACAATTTTCAAACGTGTATCGATAAAGTTCAGGGTGCTATCTGCCATCTCCTTTTTATTTTGAAGATTGGATTTCAAATATAGATCCATCAGTTTTGTTACAATCGCCTCCCCTTTTTTAGAATTTGGATATTCTAAAGTCAATGCCAGTGTAGTGCTTTTTTTGTCGGTCAATTGTACATCAAATGCTTTTGACAACTCGTCAACCTTATCGTCGACGGATTTAATATTTAATATATAGCCCAATTCGTCAATTGGCTTCCCATGGTTTGGTTTAAAAATCAGGTCGTATTGCTCCAAATGCACCACCTGGTCGAACTTGACTTTTAAATCTACATCATCCTTACTATTGGTTAAATGAATGATACCATTCTTTAGCTCAATATTATAGTTCCTTTCCTGCAGTGAATCTGCTTTTTCAATTACCGTTACATCAAAAGGACTTGTGTCATATAGTTCTTCCTTCGTAATCCGGGCCTTTTGATAAATGACCACATTGAGGTGCATATCTTTCGTCACCTCCGTCATTAAATTATTAGATGTCAAAATGTCCAACTCGTTATAAACATTGCTGGACATGTCTAAAAGATCAGAAAAATCCAGCATTGAGCTACTCGTAGTTTTGCTCTCGAGGCTATTTGACTGATCATCCTCAACAGTAATTTTACTGTTGACTTTATAGGCCGGAGTTGCGTAATGTGTATATAAAAAAGCTAAGGCAGCAAAAACAATAATACTGCCTATAAATAAATACCGGCGACCTACAATTTTACCGATGAACTTTTTAAAGTTAATGTTGTCATCACCGTTTACAAAAACTCCATTCTTATTAAACTCTTTTTTATTAGGCATATCTATTTTACTCTATAAGCTAAAATGATTAAAACTGATAAAAGGGCACCTGCTATAGTAACATACTTTTGCTGGGCGGCATCTGTGGCATCTGATTTTGCTTTCCGCGGTTCAACATATATGTAATCGTTTTGCCGCAAATAGTAATAAGGGGCCGAAATCATGTCGCTATTTTTTAAATTAACCCTATAAGCTGTTTTTGTTCCGTTTAAATTGTCCCTTAACAAAAGCACGTTTTCTCGTTTACCAAACACTGTTAAGTCGCCGGCCATGGTGATAGCATCAAGTATGGTAACCTTTTCATTCGGCATTATATATACCCCCGGCCTCAATACTTCACCTGCAACACTAATTTTAAAATCGGCAAAACGTACGGTGACAGTGGCATCTTTGTAATACTCTAAAACCGCATTCCGTATAATGTCTGTAGCCTCTGAGGTGGTAAATCCTGATACCTTTATTTTACCCAATATGGGTAATTCAACAAAACCTTCTTTATTCACCAGGTATCCCGCGGCGGCTTGTTGCTGGTTAAGACTGGCTGTACCACCTCCTGATGCTATCGCGTTTGGGGAATTGGTATTATTTAAAGAGGGCGTGCTTCCCAACGTTGTTATAGATTTAGTAATTGGGTCAAGCGTCTCAACCACTATGGTTAAAATGTCATCCGGTTGAATTTTGGGCTCGGTATAGTTAGCACCAACAATGATTTTTTGCTTGGTTGAATCCGGGATATCCTGAAAATATTTAATCTTCCTGGTAGATGAACAAGAGAATATTAATAATGACAGCAATAAAGGAATGAACGACCGGAAGTAATTAGTTAGATGTTTTCTCATTATGTATTTTGTTTTTCAAGTCCCTTTAAAAAATTATTGTTTTATATGTTTGAATCAAGATAAACATTGGACCTGCTTTTATTTGTCAAAATGTACAGGTAAGCAATAGCCCCAAATGGCCAAAAGTTAACAAACTCCCATCTGTTGGAGGCGAATATCATTATGTAACATAAAAGCACATAAATCAAAAAAATATACAGGCTATTGAATTTAAAAAGCAGGTAAACAAGTTTATTTAGAATGTATCCCAAAAGAAACGGAATGGCCAATACGCCTATCATCCCATAATCTCTTATAAATGGATAATACATCGTTGCAAATGCATTCATTTGATAACCCTCCTTGCCAACCGAATAAAATTTTTCCTGCACATCGTTAATAATGTTGACCCCCATATCTTTGGTAGTCAAATCATTAATATGAAGCACCTTACTGCCAAAAAGTAAAAATGGATCAATAAACGACGCGAAAGTTGCTCTGCCAAATAACAGATCTCTTCCGATCATAGAAATGTGGGGATTATTGAGAAAATTATCGAATAATGAAAAAGAACCTATAAAATATATATTGAAAGTTTTGTAAAAACTGACATCATTATCAAAGCTTCTTTTTTGAGTTACCAGCGTCATAATGATAATAAACGCTACGATAAAAAGGAACGAAAATTTAATTCTTTTCTTAACCAGCTCCTTATCGGCCAGTACAAAGCCTTTTAAGTACGAAAATGTGAGCAGAATAAAACACATCCTAAACATTTCAATTCTTCCGCCAAACGCTACCGAAAAAACTAACACATTGATGATAGTTAAAATCAGAACGAGCCAAACTGCCGCGCCTCTTTCAAAATAAAACAAGAACCCTGACAGTATAATTGAAGTAATAATAACCGGCTCGCTAAACCAGTATATTTTTATTACTTCAATAGGATTTCCCGTAAATGTATCAAGAAGAGTGGCTTTAACCGAGGCGGGATCATCTGCAGCTAACCCTACTGTGAAGTAGGGGAATATAAAAAATATCGCTATTAGTTGAAAGATGACCAGCAGGGTTACATTAATACGAAATCCTCCCAGTTCAACCTTAATGTTTGACATTTTGACCTTAGAAGTAAAAACCGAAATATTAAAGCCAATGGTGCCTAACAAAATAATTATGTAGGTATATAGTGACGGCTGGTTTAAGGGAGATAGGTTTAAATAAGAAATAAGAACCAAACTCCCCCACCAAACATTAAACATTGTATAATGATTTTTGTAGGTTCCGTTATATGTATGAGCAATTACAATAAAGGATAAACAGACAATAACGATTAAAGCAACAATTATCATGATTAAGAAACTTTTTGGTCGTTAAACTTAATTAGGGGAGATAACAATAGCCTGATGCGGTATTTATTCTGTATGTTAATTACAAACACCGACTTAATTAAGCATAATGATCTCTCAAAAAAATTTATATCGGAATAAAAGAGGATTGAATACAAAACCGCCGACAAGTTCCTGTTATCAGCTCTGTTTCTTTTCAAAAGTTTCAACACGTCTGATGACAACTGAACCGAATCTTTGCCAAATACCCCGTCTATTTTAACGTTGTACTTCTCGGACAAATAATTAACAATATTTCTGTTTCTAATTGTATGACCTAAATTATTTTGGAGATTGCGATTCACAAAAGTTATTTGTTTATCGCTAAACCGATAATACAATAATGGATTTTGAAAATTGTAAAGCTTGCCATAAACTGCCAGCTTACTAATATAATCGTAGTCCTGACAGTATCTATACGATGTGTCGTAAGGCATAAATTGGTTATCTATCCTTCTAAAAAATAACGATGGATGAACCATGGGGGATTCAAAAAACAGGGATGATTTTATTTCTTCATCCGTTTTTGGCTTGCTTAAAATATCTTTAGTTTCATTATTTTCCAATATTTTAAACACACTTGAGCCACAAGCGATATATTCAGGATTAGCATCGAGGAAGCCTTTCTGTAATTCTAACCTGTTTAAGGTTGAAATATCATCAGCGTCCATCCTGGCCACGTATTGCCCTTTTGCAAATTGAAGACCGGTATTTAAGGATTTGGTTAGGCCGCTTTGTACTTCATTTGAAATAACTTTAATACGACTATCCGATTCGGAATATTTTTGCAACAAATTCTTATTCGTTTCCGAATCAGGATTGTCATTAATGATTACAAATTCAAAATCCGGATAAGTTTGAGACAATATCGATTCAATGGACGCTCGCAGCCATTGTTCCGGCTCTTTAAAAATACTCATTACAACGGATATCGCAGGGCTTTCATTCATGATACTCAGAGGTTTAATAACTTATTATTATCATTAATCGGAAACTATTTGTCTAACCTTTCTTTGCAAATCATATCTCAACCGGCAGGCAAGTCTTTTAAACAAATCCTGAAGTTTTTAATATTCATAAAATATAGAAGCAATTGTTACCATATCATTAATCCTATCGAAATAATAGGATAAAGGTAATAATTTAAAACCATTGTTCAAAAAAAAAAGAAAAAAGCGGCATCTATTTAACCGGATCTTTTGAAAGCAAAGCTTTCAGAACAAATTCCAGCGCTTTTAGGAGTAGATAATTTAAGCTCGTTTATCCCTTAAAATCCAAAATCAGGGGCATCCTTAAAAAATGGGAGCTCTTTGTCTTTGTCGGAAACGACGAGTTGGTCGAACGGGAGTCCCCAATCAATATTTAGTTGCGGATCGGCATAATGCAAGCCGCCTTCCGATTCTTTGTTATAATAATTATCGCATTTGTATTGGAAAACAGCCGAGTCGCTTAATACACTAAAGCCATGGGCAAAGCCGCGCGGGATAAAAAGCTGCAGATTGTTCTCTTCGGACAACACAATTTCAAAACACTGCCCGAATGTCGGGGATTTTTTTCGCAGGTCAACGGCGATATCCAGTACTTCGCCCCGGCTTACCCTCACCAATTTGGCTTGTGCATATTCCCCCCGCTGAAAATGAAGACCCCTTAAAACGCCTTTGGTTGAAAAAGACTGGTTATCCTGTACAAATTTTATTTCGGCGCCGATGCCCTCATTAAATTTTTGTTCATTGTACGATTCAAAAAAAAAGCCACGATCATCATGAAATGTTCGCGGATCAATAATAAAGCAACCTTCGGCTGCTGCAGCTGTAAATGTCATTATATGTGTAGGTTTATCGGTTTTCGTACTGATGGTCGTAATAACTGGCGTATGCACCACTTGTTACATTATTTAGCCATGTTTTATTGTCCAAAAACCAATCAATTGTTTGTGAGAGGCCTTCTTCAAATGTTACGGAAGGCTTCCAGCCTAATTCCTTATTTATTTTGTTTGCATCTATCGCGTATCTCCTGTCATGGCCTGGCCGATCCTTAACATACGTAATCAGTTTTTGGCTGGTTCCGGGAGCGCGACCAAGCTTTTCGTCCATCTGTTTACATAACAGCATTACCAGGTCAATGTTTTTCCACTCATTAAATCCACCTATATTATAGGTATCGCCTGTATTACCTTCGTGAAACAAAAGATCGATGGCAATAGCGTGGTCTTTTACAAACAGCCAGTCGCGGGTATATTTTCCATCGCCATAAACCGGCAGCGGTTTATTGTTAATGATGTTATTAATGCTTAACGGTATTAATTTTTCGGGAAAATGGTTTGGACCATAATTGTTTGAACAGTTTGAAATGATGGTTTTTACTCCGTAGGTATCATAATATGCGCGCACAAAATGGTCGGAAGCCGCCTTGCTTGCGCTATATGGCGAATGCGGATCATACCTGGTTTCCTCGGTAAATAAGCCCTCTTCTCCCAAAGCTCCATAAACCTCATCCGTCGAAATGTGGTAAAATAAGTGACTGCTATAATCCTCTTTCCATTTTTCTTTGGCCACTTCCAACAGGTTTACCGTGCCGATAACGTTTGTATATACAAAATCCATCGGACTTAGTATCGATCTGTCAACATGCGATTCAGCGGCCAGGTGAACAATGTCAGTCACTCCATGTTTATCAAAAATGGCTGTTATAGCCTCTTTATCTTTTATGTCAGCTTTCTCAAAAACATAGTTTGGCTGGTTTTCGATATCAATCAGGTTTTCAAGATTACCTGCATAGGTAAGCGCATCAACATTTATGATCAAATATTGAGGATACCGGGTTACAAAACGCCTTATTACATGCGAGCCAATGAATCCGGCACCACCGGTAATAATAATTTTTTTCATTCGATTTTACTATTTATACGTAGGCTGGTTTAGGTTGTTTAGCTTAATACTGTATTTTCCTTCGATAAAAAATCCTGGTACGCCAATTTTATCCCTTCTTCCAATTCTATTTTGTGGGTCCACCCCTTCGCATGCAATTTACTCACGTCCATTAATTTCCGGGGCGTGCCGTCAGGTTTTGAAGCATCAAATTCTAGTTCCCCCTCGTAGCCAACTATGTTTTTTACCAGGATGGCAAGATCCTTAATGGAAACATCTTCTCCTGTACCAATATTTACCAAGCCAGACTCATCATAATTCTGCATCAAATAATAACATGCGTCGGCAAGGTCGTCGGCAAATAAAAACTCCCTTTTTGGGGAGCCCGTCCCCCAAATTATGACAGCCGCCGCACCCTTTTCCTTCGCTTCATGAAAACGCCTTATCAAAGCAGGCAATACATGCGAATTTTGGGGATGATAATTATCGTTATAACCATACAAATTAGTAGGCATAACCGATATAAAATTACAGCCATATTGATCGCGATAAGCATCGCACATTTTTATACCTGCAATTTTGGCAATAGCATAAGGCTCGTTGGTATGTTCAAGCAAACCGGTGAGCAAATACTCTTCTTTCAAAGGCTGCGGCGCCAGTTTGGGATAAATACAACTCGAACCCAAAAACATCAGCTTTCGCACATTATTGAGGTATGACTGGTGAATGATGTTGCTTTGTATTTGCAAATTATCGTATAAAAACTCGGCGCGGTAAATGTTGTTGGCCATAATGCCACCAACTTTGGCCGCGGCTAAAAAAACATAATCGGGCTTTTCAAGCGCAAAAAAATCCGCTACCTGCTGCTGGTTACGCAAATCAAGTGTATCCGAAGTTCGTGTGATAAAATTTCTATACCCCTCGCTTTCCAGTTTCCGGTAAATAGCCGAACCAACCATTCCGCGGTGCCCTGCAATATAAATTCTGGATGATTTGTCCATTTGACTCATTTTTGATAAACTCTAAATAAAAAATGCCGGCTGTTTTGCGGGACAGTATAAGAGGAAAATCATTGGATATTGTGCAACCCCGCAGGCCTTTTATTAGAAAATTGTTTCAAGTAACGCTTAATAAAATACTGAATTCTAATAAATTATAAACTACAAATTTTCCAAAAAAGGCTAAAATTGTCCGCCCTAAGCTTCATTTTCAAGGTAAAATTATGAAAAATAATTAACTATCTCACATTCCGGATTCATCCGCAGTAATACAAAATTAACTTAGAAAAGGTTTTAATAGGGCCATAGGCCTGGTGAAACTTAAAATAAATAATATAAAAGTTTATATTTGCTAATATCACCTGTGTAAGTTTTCTATTTGTATGGTTTCAAAACTAAGTTCCACCGAAGTCCTTCATTTCCTCATAATTTTTACCATCGTTTTGGTTTGTGCGCGGGTGCTGGGCGAAATCTGCAGAAAATATAAGCAACCTGCTATTATCGGCGAGATCCTGGCGGGTGTGATTTTGGGGCCAACTATCCTGCAACATTATTTACCCGGCCTGTTTAAAGATATTTTTTTATCCGTACCGCGATCATACGGTGCATTTGACGGGCTGGCCAACATAGGCATCATCCTGCTGATGTTTGTGGCCGGCTTTGAAGTTGACCTGAAGCAGATCCGCAGGGACGGCAAACATGCCTTATCCATTAGCCTGACAGGGATAATTTTTCCTTTTATCGTCGGCTTTATTGCCGCCTGGTTTTTTTACCAGCGCATATTTTCAACCGGCAGCAACAACCAATTAATAACTGCTTTGTTTTTTGGTACAGCGTTATCGATCACCGCCCTGTCGGTGATCACTAAAATATTAATGGATCTTGATATCTTAAGAACCAAAATCGGCAACCTGGTAGTGACATCAGCTATGATTGATGACTTTTTAGGTTGGGTATTATTCTCCATCATTATGCAAATGATGAATACCAACAAAAAGGAAGGTTCAATTATGTCGGTTGTTTTTGTTTTACTGTTCGCCATATTCATGGTGACTGTTGTGCGCTGGCTGATTAACAAACTACTTTCTGTTGCCAATAAAAATTTAAAGATAGGGCGGGTAATTACCCTGGCCATTTGCCTTTGCCTGATCAGTGCCATTATCACCGAGTACTTGGGTGTACGGGCAGTTTTTGGCGCTTTTTTAATGGGTGTTGCGATAGGCGATTCGGAATTTTTTACCGAACGGCATAAACTGATCTTACACCAGTTCACCGTCAATATTATTGCACCACTTTTCTTCGCCTCCATCGGGCTACGGTTAAATTTTGTGGCTAACTTCGACCTGGAGGTGGTAGCAGTTATCCTGGCAATAGCATGTATTGCTAAGTTGATTGGCGCAGGTATCG
>Ga0206842_1145_pt1 | contig 10931 bp, 10 predicted proteins | sample Alteio_BWOrgCont_23_FD_152861 | JGI IMG/M metagenome (GOLD analysis project Ga0206842, IMG submission 152861) | Enriched cells from forest soil in Barre Woods Harvard Forest LTER site, Petersham, Massachusetts, United States -... | ecosystem: Environmental > Terrestrial > Soil > Temperate forest >...
TGTCTGGAACAATGGAGATTGAATGGCCAAACCGTTTATGAACCGCTACTCTGGGCAATCAAGACATCATCCTATTGTCCAGCACACCTACAGCGGCTCAGTTATACCTGCCCTTGCTGCGGGCGGACGATGAGCCCACTGAGTGTTCTATTTCGACCGGGATACTGTGGGCACTGTAGCCGTTGGCTGGGAGCGCTCGACCCTGAGACCGAGGAGGAACCACAATCCAACTCACCCTCAGAGGACCAAATATGGTGTTTGACCCAGATGGGAAGTCTGCTCGCAATGCTTCCCCTGGTTAACCCCATAGCTGCTCGTGAATTGCTCCGTAGAAACCTGAAAGTTTATCTTGAAGAAGTTGCCAACGGAAATGTGCTCGCCTTTACAGAGTACGTGCAGTGTCCGGGCGGGATGTTAGGTAGTTGTCTCGCCGGCAAGGAACTCCTCCGGATTACGAGCTTACTGCGAATAGCACGATGCCTAAACGTACCGGTTTGCAGTTTCTTTGCGCCGGAGGGACCAACGGCCATGGACATAGGCTCTGCAAAGCGAGAGGTTGACATACGTAGAAAGCGTGTTGTGATCCCGTCGCGGCATGCGAGTGAGATTCGTCAAACTCTCCGGACAGCGCTTGATGCAACCCCGCCAATTAGCGTGATGGAGATCGCACGAAGATTAGGTTACACGACTACTGACAGTCTTTATAAAGCTGATAGGAGGTTCTGCTACAAGATCACTGCCCGATATCGCCAGGCGGGAGGCCGATCTTGGTGGCTGAAACCTGATGCACCGCGGACCTGTAATGCTCAAATGAAGGAAATGCTGGAGCAATCTCTCAATTCGACTGAACCAACCCCGGTATATCAGCTCGCGGCAAGCCTTGGGCATCCAGATGCTGGCTACATGCGTCGACAGCTTCCTGAGCTATGCGCTGCAATCGACCGGAGGATTGCCCAAGCGGAAAAGGACCGTCTCGAAAGAATAGGCCCGATTTTGAAAGGTGCAATCGATGAAAATCCAGTCCCAAGCCTTACCGAGGTGGCCCGTCGGCTCGGCTCTTCTTACACAGCAATCATACAACGACACGAACCTGGTTTATGCGAACTGCTCATGGAGCGGCGCCGTGCTTACATTGCCGAGCGCACCGCTGATCTGGAAAAGCAGGCGATAGCAGTACTCGGACAGTCAATGCCACCTTCTGTACGCGCTGTCTGCAGACGCTTGGGCATCACAGTACCGTTCATGCACAAGCACTTCCCGACGGTGGTGCGCTCAATCATCGGCCAGCGCCAGTCCTCTTCGGCGGATAAGGCCCGCCCTGCGATGTCCAAGTAAGAGTTTTAAGGTATAACCTTGCCAAACGGCAATTTTATTCTTTAACTCACACATCAGTCCCCGCGGCATGGGAGGGGCATGGAGGGACGATCATCCCGACAACATCCAGGCGGTCCATTGGTGGCACAACGAAGAAAAGGGTTCAAGCAAAGCGTGACAAATTTCACAGTACCAATTGTCGAATCCGTCTTGGGCCACCTCGCCGGCTGAGAGAAGATTGTGATCCCGTCCCGGCGCGGGCGCCAAGACGCCGTCCAGGTTTAAGATTGTTTGCCGGAACTTCTCCATCGAGATTGGCCGGTTCCAGGAGGATCCTCAGTGAAATCACTCCGCCGCGCTCTTGGGCTGCTTTCGGGTCTATGCCTGGGAACGCTTTTTGCTGTCAGCGCACTTGCCGCGCAGAACGCAACCCAGCCCGCCACTTCTGCCGCGCCGCCGAAATACCGCACACACTTCTTGATTTATGACGTCGAGAAGAAGGCCGCGAAGACTTTCTTTACCGTCGACGGAGAGTGGCACGCCCCCAACTGGACCCCGGACGGGAATTACATCGTCTCCGACATGGGCGGAGACCTGTATCGCATTCCTGTGAGTGGCGCCCACGCCGGGAAGCCGGAGAAGATCCATGTCAGCCAGAAAATGATGGCCACCAACGATCACGCGCTCTCGTGGGACGGCAGGCAGATCGCGATCACCGGGATCACGCTGCCGATGCCGGCGAAGATGCGCAATCCGGGTGATATTCACAACCCGCTCTTCATCATGAATATAGACGGGAGTAATGCGCACGAGATTCATCTGGGCTGGCTGCATGGGTGGTCTCCCGACAGCAAGTACGTCGTCTACACGCAGTACCACGGAGACAACTTCGACATCTACAGGATCAACGTGGACGGAAGCGGCGAACTGCTGATGACCACGAACAAGGCGCAGGATGATGGGCCCGAGTACTCAGCCGATCGCAAGTGGATCTACTTCTGCTCTAACCGTTCAGGCAAATGGGATGGATGGCGCATGCCCGCCGACGGCGCAGGGCCGGATGACAAGCTGGCCGAGAAGATCACCAATGGGGATATGCAGGACTGGTTCCCGCACATCTCTCCGGACGGCAAATGGCTCTACACCATCTCCTATCCGATGGATCACCCGGACCACCAGTACATTGGGGATGGTATGAATATCAAGCTGCTGCGCCTCGAAAACGGCGTAGCTGCGAAGGGCGCCGAACTGACGACGGTCAGAACCTTCTTTGGCGGCCAGGGCTCGGGCAATACCGGGGGCTGGGCGCCCGACTCGAAGAAGTTTTCCTGGACCGAGTACGAGAAGCTACCGAAGCAAAGAACTAAGTAATAAGCAAAAGTGTGACGATGGGCCAGGAGTGCTCATTTGTTTCTCACGGTTGCATTCCTAAGCTCTTTGGTCTCTAATATTGTCGTTTTCAAAAGGTACTCAGATCGGGAAAAGATGGCTGGTAAGGTAGAGGCCAGAGCAACAATCGTCCTTGATGACGGTGCGGAACAAACGATTTCGGAAGAGATGGAGTCATGAGATCTCCCCTGATCCCCGGTTTACTTTTGCTCATGCTTATATCGCCAGGCCTGATGGGTCATTTGTCGGGAGAGGCGGATTCCGACATGCGACTAATTCTGCGTAAACAAATTCACCCCTACGGAGCCAGCGAAACCTGGACCGAGGCCAACTTCGAACAGAACCTTGCACCCTCTAAAACAGCCATCTTAATTACCGATATGTGGGATAAGCATTGGTGCAGGGGTGCGACGGAGCGGGTAGGCCAAATCGCGGTGCGCATGGAACCGCTGCTCGAGAATGCTCGTGCCGCTGGAGTGCTGATCATTCATGCACCATCGGAGACGATGGATTTCTACCGCGGTTCCGAAGGCCGGAGGCTCGCTCAATCCGCGCCGCATGTCGATCCTCCGCCGACGGCGCCACTGCACGATCCTCCCTTGCCGATCGACGATAGCAATGGCGGATGTGATACCCCGGGAGATACGGAGCATCGTGCCTGGAGCCGGGAAACGCCTCTGCTTACCATCGCGCCAGGAGATGTGATCTCCGATGGCGGAACAGAGATCTATAACGTCCTTCGTCAACGTGGCATTGACACGGTTTTCTATATGGGCGTGCATGCCAACATGTGCATCCTTAATCGCAGTTTTGGAATCCGGCAGTTGGCGCGGTGGGGCATTCATTGCATTCTCGTGCGGGACCTGACCGATGCCATGTACGAGCCTTCTTCGCGGCCATTTGTTTCACATGCAACCGGAACGGAACTCGTCATCCAGTACATTGAACAACATTGGGCTCCGACAGTCACAAGTGTGCAGATGATGCAGGCGCTATCGGTTGCCTCGTCCTTCCGGAAGAAGCCTGGAAAGAGCAAATAGTTCCTGCCCCCGGCGCTTTAGATCAGTCAGTCTCCTACATTCGAGGTTCCCCATGCAACGAAGGAAATTCATGCAGGCCGCCGGAATGGTCTTTGGGTCTCGATTGGTGCGTCCGTTGACCGCGTTTCCCCAAGACTCCGCGAGCGACCGGGCAAATCACCGTTTGCCGGTGACAGATTCGCACTACAAGAGAGTGCGCTCTTATATCGAGGACGAACCTGTTCCGGAGTATCGATGGGCTTCCGACGCCGCCTACGAAGCCTTCCAGGACATGAAATACGGCGTTCGCATTCACTGGGGGTTGTATTCCGTCGCCGGATTTACGAAAGAATCCTGGCCATTTCTTGAGCTGGGTTATCCGGAACGGGCCCGCTACAACGAAATGTACAGAACTTGGAACCCAAGTGGGTTCGATGCGGATGCCTGGACCTCCTTGTTCGCCGAAAACGGTTTGCGCATGTTCGCCTTCACCACCAAGCATCACGAGGGCTTTTCGATGTTCGACACGCGTACGCGCGTGAAGCAACGAGTCCGCTGGGATGCCCCCGGAAGCCCGCAACTGGAGAATTGCGATCTCGCATACTCCATGATGGAGACGCCGTTCAAGCGCGACGTCGTCAAGGAACTATGTGAGGCTGGTCGCAAGCGAGGTTTGCGCATTTCGCTTTATTTCTCCCACCCCGACTGGTACGACGCGGACTTCCGGCCTTATGCCGACGACCCGGTGGTTGTCCCTTCCGCGGCAGAGCTCGATCCGGAATGGCGTTCTCAGCCGAACGGGTCAAAGAGAGTGACGTGGACGGCGCCTGATCCTTCTCCTGAGCAAGTAATGCGGATGATGGCACGGCACCGCGCCCAACTCGAGGAATTACTGACCAATTACGGAGAGATCCACATGCTCTCGTTGGATCAATGGCTCGGACCGAAGGTTTGGCCTCAATTGCGTGAAACGATTCTTCAACTGCGCAAACTGCAGCCCGATGTCATGTTGCGCGCCCGGGGCATCGGCAACTATGGCGACTATTACACTCCGGAAGGTTTTGTCCCCGGCGATAGGACGAATACGGGAACGCCGTGGATGGTGATTTACCCCCTGGCCAGCGGATTTTCCTATGATCCCGATGGCTCCCATTACAAGGGTGCGCAGTGGATCGTTCGGAACATCGTGGACACGGCAGCCAAGGGTGGCAACTTCCAGGTCGGAATCGGACCTGATGCGACGGGGCAATTTCACCCCGTTGCAATCGAACAGCTCAAAAAAGTAGGCGCGTGGCTGCACGTCTGCGGAGAGGGCATTTATGCATCCCGGCCGAGAGAGGCCGCATACTGGCGCGAGGGCGAGACAATCCGATTCACGAGAGCAAAAGACAATCGCACCGTATATTGCTTTGCGCTCGACTGGCCCGGCAAATCCCTGGTTCTGCGATCGGTAAAACCGAAGCCGGGCAGCAAGATCAGCATGTCTGGCTATCCAGAGCCGATGAAGTGGAGAATCGATCCGGCGGCGGGTCTTAACATTGAGATTCCTGATGCGTTGCAATCGGAAGATCGACGGCCGAACCAGTATGCATGGGGGTGGACAATCTCGATAGCCTGAGTTATCGCTCCTTGGCAACTCGGCATTTGTTCTTGTAAGCGACCGGCCCGACCACCGCAGACGAGCGCACGAACTCTTATGGCAAAAGCGCGAAGAATGATTCGTGACGCTGAGGGCATTCTTTGGCGGCCAGGGTTCGGGCAATACCGGTGGCTGGGCGCCCGACTCCAAGAAGTTCGCCTGAACCGATTACGAGACGCTGCCGGCGCAGCAGGCAGGGTCGAAATAGAGAAGACAACGAGAAAAAGGGATCGAGTAGACGGTGAACTCGGGGAGACGGCTATGACCGATTCGGATCGGTGCGTGCCGGCTCTTCCTGATTCGCCTCTATCGTGACCGGCATCTTCCTGGATTTCCGGTAGACATTTGCGGCCGACAGGGTCCAGAACGGAACCAGATCAACTCCCGGCACGAGCTTGGCAAAGAAAGACGGCAGAAATTCCCAATGCCAGCCAAGAAGGTAAGCGAGGACGGCTCCGATACCGCCGATGCTGAGCGGCAGACGGTCGGCATAACCTACCGCCGTCACACCTGGAATCGCAGCAGCCGCGTCGAGCATCCGCCGCTGCATCTGCACTCTCTGATCGCCATCGTAACCAGCCATGTGCAGATCGTCTTGAGCGTCATCGCCCCCTGGGGCTCGAAACAATAATTGCTGTGGAGAGAGCGTGCCACTCCGCTGCCAATGCGCAGCAGTTCAATGTCTCGCCGGATTATTTCCGGGCGGCTGGGATCAGCTTGTTGGGGGGGGCGAGCCCTCTCGTTCGGCGACGGCAGCAAAGCACCCCTGGTCGCGGTGGTCAATCGCGAGTTTGGATCAGTCGATAAGCCTGTGGGCAGCCACTTCAAAGTCTGGGGCGGTAAGCACGCGCAGAATCACCACCGCTCCGGCCATGCCGGCCACGCCGCCGGCCACCGAAACAAGAAGGGCTTCCGTAAAAAGCTGGCACTGAATAAGCTGACGGCGCGATCCAAGGGCCATGCGCACGGCAATCTCGCGGGAGCGATCAACCGCGCGGGCCGCGAAGAGGCTGCCCAGGTTGGCGCACGCAGCCAGCAAGATGAGCCCCGCCATGGCCATCAGTCCGGCCATGAAGGCGCGCGCCGGCTTCCCCAGCGTGTCTCCCACGAGCCCCGGCCGTGACAATTGAAACTTCAGACCGTCATCCTCTTTGGGATACGCCTTTGCCAGAGAAGCGGCAATGGTGTTCAGGTCCGCTGTCGCCGCGGACGGCGTCACCCCAGGCTTTAAATGGCCCATCACCCAGGTGCAATGAGAGCCCGGCTCCCCGACCGGATCCCATCCGCCCATCTGCTGCAGGTCCACCAGGGGCGCCCACAGGTCCGGCGCGAAGAAAAGCTCCGTGCCGCGAAAGTCGGGCGGCGCAACTCCCGCAATCACGTAGGGGTGCTTATTGATCTGCACGGTGCGGCCAACCGTAGCCGGATCACTATTGAAATGGCCGTGCCAGTAGGCGTAGCTCAACACGATGTAGGGCACGCTGGCTTCAACGCAAATCACCAGAAGATCGAGCACATCGGGCAGACCCAGCCGGATCTTCTTTTGCCGCGAGCTGATTTTTTTGCCCAGCCAGAAGTCCGGCACCAGGTACCCCATGCCGATGGCGCCGGCGTACACCATGAATGGGCCCTTGCTGGCCAACCCGCTCACCAACCCGATCCCGCACAGGATCAACGGCACCAACACCTTGGTTCCGTAGAAGAATTTGACCGCGGCGTCGTTGCGAAAACCAGCGCGGATAAGGCGTTGCTGCACCACCGAGACCTCTGCCTGAGACTTCGGCACCACCCGCTCGAATTTCTCCACCACGACGCCCAGTGAAGTCCCCGTATGCTGCAGGGTGCTGGCCAGGCTCCGCTCCTTTTTGCGGGGCGCAATCACCGACGAGATCCGTTCCAGCATCGCGGCGCGATAGAACAACAGCAGACCTCCGCTGGCAAGCAGCAGAAACACGCAACAGAATGTAAGAACCGCGAATCCCATACGCCGCCTCTAAACGTCCATCCGCACAATCTTCTGAATAATGAGCGTGCCCACCACCAGCATTCCGCCCGCGGCAAACAAGAGCTTCACTCCAATCTCGCGCTTCCATAGCAGGCTCATCGTGTCGGGATTGACGATGTAAAGTCCGATGCCCAGTACTACGGGAAGAATGGTCAGGATCCATCCCGTGAGCCGCCCCTGCGCGGTGTGAACCATCACCTGCCGCTTCAGCCGGAAGCGCTGTCGGATCACGTAGGCCGTCTTCTCAAGCACTTCAGCCAGGTTGCCCCCGCTTTCGCGCTGGATCAGTATCGCAGTCACCACGATCTTCAGATCCTGCAAGGGAATCCGCGCCATGAGGTTCTCCAGTGCCGTCCTCAGTTCGAGGCCGAAGTTCTGCTCATCGAAACAAATCCGGAACTCGCTCCCGATCGGATCGGCGCATTCCCTCGTCACCAGGCTCAGCGCCGCGTTGAAGCTGTGCCCCACGCGCAAAGCGCTGGTCATCAGGTCAAGGGCGTCGGGCAGCCCCTGCTCAAACTTGCTGAACCGCCTGCCCCGCTTGATCATTACGTAGCCCAGTGGGATGAATCCCAGCGCCCCGCCTACGGGCAGGGAGAGGAAAATAGACCCGGTCCGCAGATAGATCAGGTATGCCGGCCCCGCAAAGCAGGCCATCGACATCAGCAGCAGCGCACCCGGTGTCCCCTTTAATTCTGCCTGGCTCAGGACCTTCTGGAGCCGTCGCATCAGGTCCACGCGCGCCAGCAGCTTGTTCAACAAGGGAATCGAACTGAACAACTCCCGCTTGCGAAAATCGAGAACCGGCGCCTTCTGCTTGCGCTCCTGACCCAGGGCGGTAGTAAGTGCGGCAATCACCTGCTTCTTTTCGCGCCCGTTCCCTGCCCCGCTCCATGGCGCCAGCAAAGGAGTGATCAGCGCGAAAACCGCGATGAAAATCAGAATCGGGACCAGCGGCATCATCTTTCCACTCTTTCTCGTCTCTTCAGTTGACTTGGGTGATGTTTTCAAACAACGCGGGCGGCAATTGAATACCCGCTACCTGCAGTCGATCGAGGAAGCGCGGCCGAATGCGCGTCGGCTTGAATGTGCCGATCACCTTACCAGTCGGCCCGATCCCCCTTTTCTGGAACATGAAAATATCCTGCATGCTGATGATGTTCTCTTCCATGCCCGTCACTTCGGAAATGCTCATCACCTTGCGCGAGCCATCGCTCATTCGCGAGACCTGCACCACGATATCGAGGGCCGAGGCGATCTGCTGCCGCACTGTCCGCTCGGTAAGGCTAAGCCCGCTCATCGCCACCATCGATTCAAGACGAGTCAAGACGTCGCGCGGGGTGTTGGCGTGAATGGTGGCCATCGAGCCTTCATGACCCGTGTTCATCGCCTGCAACATGTCGAAAGCTTCTTCGCCTCGAACCTCGCCGAGAATGATTCGGTCCGGCCGCATCCGGAGGCAGTAGATCAAGAGTTGCCGCTGGCGCACCGCGCCCTGGCCCTCGATGTTAGGCGGCCGGGTTTCCAGCCGCACCAGGTTCGCCTGTGCCAGTTGCAGTTCGGCCGCATCCTCAATCGTGATCACCCGCTCGCTCAGCGGAATATTGCGCGAAAGAATGTTGAGCAGCGTGGTTTTGCCAGCGCCGGTTCCGCCCGAGATCAGGATCGTGAGCCGCGCCTGTGCCGCCGACTCCAGCACCGGCATCATTTCCGCAGAAATACTCTTCAACTCCACCAATTGATTGGCCGCCACTGGACCGGTACCGAAACGGCGGATCGACATCGACGGGCCATCAAGCGCCAGAGGAGGAATGATGGCGTTCACGCGCGAGCCGTCGGGCAGGCGCGCATCCACCATCGGCGACGATTCATCCACCCGCCGGCCTACTCGCGACACGATGCGGTCAATGATTTGCAGAAGATGCCGGTCGTCGCGAAACACCGTGTCGGTCTGCTGCAGCTTGCCGCCCTTCTCCACAAACACCTTGTCTTTGCTGTTCACCAGGATGTCGGAAATCTTCGGATCCCGCAGCAGAGGTTCCAGCGGACCCAGCCCGAAGACTTCGTCGAGAAGATCGGCCTGGATCTTTGCCTGCTCCTCGAAACTCAGCGGCACGCCCTGGTTCTTGATGATTTCGATGATGAGATTTGCAACCACGTGCCGCGCCTGTCCTGACTCGAGGCGGGAGAGCTTCTCCAGGTCGAGCTTGGAGATCAGGATTCTGTGTATGTCCGATTTATACTTCTCGAGATTCAATAATTCCGTTGCCGTACCCGCCATTTGACCTCCATCAAAACAGCCCGATAATCCGCTTCTTCTTTTCCGGCTCGGCTCCCAGTCCGCACGCAGCTCGGGCCATCTGCCGAATAGCCCGCGACACCGGCGAGTCACTAATCACCAGCGGTGTAGCCGAATTCTGCAACTTGCGCACCATGGCCGCGTCGTCAGGAACTTTCCACCGCGCTCGCCGCGTCAATGCTTGGTAATGTGCTCCTCATCGATTCCGAGCGATGAGGGCATGTACCGGTTCAGCACGATTTCGAGTTTCGGGAAATCGGCCGCGAAGAACTCCGCAATCATGCGATTGGAATTGCGCAGCTCAGAGATGCCCACTTGGGTTACCAGGTAAATGATGGCATCCGGTTCGAAAAGGGCCGTCGCAGTCAGATCCAGTCTCGATCCGCTATCCACCACCACCGAATCGAACTCGTGCCGTGCCACTGTCAAAAGCCGGTTGACGGCCTCCGCCGTGTTCGGCGCCTTCATCACCTTGCCCGGCGCGGTCAGCTCTGCCAGCCCGGACTCATGCTTCACGATCAGCCGGGAAAGAAAATTCGCATCGAGCCGGGTGAAATTCTGCAGGGCGTCGGCCGTGGAGTAGGCCGGGGTCAATCCCAGCCCCAGGGCCGCGTCGCCGAAGGGTAAGTCGAGATCAATCAACAGCGTTTTCCGGCCTGACTCGCGCGCCACTGAGATGGCGAAGTTGCTGGCCAGCGTCGTGACCCCCGCCCCCTTGGCACCAAAGAACACAAGCAGTTTCCCGCCCGGCTTTTTTGTCGCCGACGGCACGCGAATCGCGGTCCGCCGCACCGCCGCCCGCACCATCGCCTCGGCGATCGCGCCAGGAGCAAAGGGAAGGGTCAAAAGTTCGCGGGCGCCGGCGCGCATGCAGCGGATCATCAGCTCCGAATCCGCCACCGTGGAATACACCATCACTGTTGCCGCGCTGGTTGCGCACAGGCTCTCCACCAGGTCGAGCGCCGTCTCCGGATCGCTGTCAAGGTCCAGGATCATCACATCGAAGTTCAGCTCGACCAGCTTCGGCACCTGGTCGATCTCAGGGTAGAAGGGGAGCTGACGCGGAATCCCGGACGTGGACCCCACCAGAGCCTCCGCCACCGAGGTGCGGCTTCGCTCTTCGGGCCCGATTAACGCAATCGATAAGACATTGGCACCGATTGCGTCAGTCTCCTCATATGTCGCCATCAGCAATTGACTGCTCCCCGCACCGCGGCTCGTTCCTGCTAAGTATCGAGTTCTCAAATCGCGTACAAATATCGTTGG
>Ga0206842_1146_pt1 | contig 10834 bp, 12 predicted proteins | sample Alteio_BWOrgCont_23_FD_152861 | JGI IMG/M metagenome (GOLD analysis project Ga0206842, IMG submission 152861) | Enriched cells from forest soil in Barre Woods Harvard Forest LTER site, Petersham, Massachusetts, United States -... | ecosystem: Environmental > Terrestrial > Soil > Temperate forest >...
GCGGTTCCGTTCCAAAGGAGTTAGGCAGTTTTCAAACGGCCTACCCAAGTGCCCCGCTTAAATTTCTCAAGTGCTTCTGGGCCTTCGTGATATTCGCGTTTCACTGAGTCCATTATGCTCCCCCAGAAAGCAGGCCCACCTACATGCTGCCTAGCGAATCCAAGATCCTATTCCAAGCTCTTAAATCTGGATTTAGTGCAATTGAAAACTCACTAAAAGATGCAACTGAACAACGAATACACGCCACACGCGATGCAAGCGAAACAGCCCGCCAGGATTGCAAGGACATCCAAGCTCGGATCAATGCGCTCCGCGTTCCAGAAATAGAAAAAGCTGATGCCCGCGCCTATCGCGATAAGCAATATCGCCTGCAAAAGTGGCTCAACCGCGGCACTTGGCTCGCTTTCCTTGCGGCTGCAATCTATGCCGGAATCGCTGCTTTCCAGTTGCACCAAATGAAACGGGCGAACGACTTGACGAGACAGGCTTTGGATAATGGCGACCACGCTCTGTCCGAAACCCTTACGGAAATGGAGGGACAAATTGAGCAGATGAGCAGGTTGGCAGATAACGCCAAGGCTCAAGCCGATAGAACCCGAGAGTTGGCCGCTACAGCCTCCAGCCAGTTGAGGGAAAACAAATCTATTGATAGAGCCTTCGTCTTCGTTCGGTCTATCATGAGTACTCCCTACCCAAAGACTAAAGAAGCTCAGGATAACGGCTTCACGATCCTTGCCAACTGGGCGAATTCTGGCTCTACTCCAACGAAAGGCTTGAAAGTAAGATCTGGCTGCGGGGTCACTCCCTTCGCTGAAGGAATCTCGCAAGTCCTCAGCATCGGGCCTAAGGGGGAAGAAGCAGTGAAGGCTTGTCAAACATCGGAGGATCAAATTACCGCATTTAACGCTAGGACACACAGTTGGGACGTATGGGGTCGAGCCACTTACAGAGACGCGTTTGGAGAGTACCACCTCACTGAGTTTTGCAAGGAGGGGTATTTTGAATATCTCCACGCGCCCACCATCGCGTATAGGGTGTCTACAGCAGAGTGCCTCAAGTTCAACTGCACTGACGAAGAATGTGAGGATTACAAAGACTATATGAAGCCAAACGCGATGCCCTAAAGAATCCCTATCACGGCACCTCCATAATGGCAGATTTACAGTGTGACGAGTATATAAATACCCTTTCATCTTGGCTGCATGTTCCTGAGCCTGTTTCGTTCTAAGTCCCATCAGCCGTGTTGCCGGACAGGTGGAACAGAAAAGATGGTTGCAGGTCATAGTTGATCCTTCGATCTGATTGAACATGAGACTGCGAATAACACGGCTGCCATCCAGAGCGCACTAAATGCCATGGGCACAAGGAAAGCGATCATGCGCACACCGCTGTGAACACTTGGTTGTTGCCACCACGACGGTGTATTTGCGCGTTTCTATGGCATGGACCACAGTCCCACTCGTTCTGGTACTGGTAAACGCCAGATACGTCTCTCAGACAACTTGCACACACGTAGCTGCCAGCAAAGCCGCCGGTTGCATACGGAATCCATGAGTTACTTGGTCGTATTTCCGACAATCGGCGCAATGGCCCGTTGTTCCACATTTGCTTGATGTCCAATGTTGTTTCCTCCTTTTGGTTGAATGAATCGTTGTAGGTTGCCCTAGCACACACTCCTGCGCACGCGGGTATTCATGCCGCGTGTTTGAGCTCAACAGGAGTTTGTGTGCAGGTCGCCCAGTCAGCGGAGGAGGATTCCACCGCGCCAAAGGGCTTCTGGCTGCTCGACAGGGAAAGAACAGCGACTAGGCTGAAAGCTGTCGATATATAAGTTCAATGTTTTGTAATGCTGGACCAGGAATGCACACCGCCAACGTTCCAACCTACTGCAACTTGTATTGAGACAAGTAGTCAAAGCAACAGTGAACGCTTGCGAGTATGCACCCTGATAGGTTTCCAGCATTTGTGTCAGCTTGAGGCACCCCTGCCGGTGTGCTGACAACACCAACCAATCCAGGTGGCTAAGACAAGATGGCCTGAACGTTGGTTCTAGTTCGATGTCAAATAAGTTGCCAGACCATCAGTCCATGCCACGGTTCCTGCAATATGCAAGACGCGCCCCTTGCAAGCGCATGCGACTGATGGTCTAACCTTTTACAAAAGATTGAATCGCTTCATAGCAGAAAGCTCTGCTGGCGATATCGGAGTGAAGCCTTTGACGATTCTGCCGTGCAGGAGCGAGCTGGTTAGTTGGTCAAGACAATCGTTCAGCACGATGAACAAAAGATGAGTCTTTGTCTCGGGCTGCATGGTGATGTCAAACCCGCGCAATTCATCAGCGTGCTGTTCCAGCAAGTCTTCCAGCAGGATGCCGCAAACTGCCTGAGAGTTGCGCATCGAATAGAACGTGTGGCTCGTAATCGCATGACGATGCTGCACACGGTCGTAATCTTCAATGGTGCAATCTAGCACGCTTAAAAACAGAGTGACTGCTTCATCCGGCGGTGTGTTGATGCTTGCGAGCCAATCTCTGGTATCGATGGCCGCAGTTTTCTTGTGTTCAAGTGTTCGAATCATTATTTCTGCCACCTCCTGAGTGACTTGAGAATCTCTTGCAATCTTGTGACGGTAACTCTTGTTCTGCTCGCTATCCGCTCTTCAGGCTCACCGGCCATTAGTGTGTCGCAGATTGTTGGCCATCGTTCGCTCATGTGTTGCCATAAGGCGGTAGCACGCGCTAGCTGTGCGGGTGTGTATGTCATGCTTTCTGCCCTCCTTTGTGGCAAGTTATTTTTGAAGACACGTGTGGGACCCTGCCAGCCACGATTTGTGGAAGCAGGGATCATGAAAGTTGTGAGCTTGGTACGGTGCCCCTGGGAGAGTTGAGACCCTTAATCGACCCTGCTACCAGGGACACCATGTCGGGAAACTTCGGTGGGACGCGCAGTAGTGCGCCTGGGTCTGGAAAGTTTGTACACTTTCCTCTCACACTACTGATACGCGGCAGGGTACCCCAAATGCGACAAGAAATCGAAAATAGTTGAAATATGTTTCCAAAGATCTATGAAGTGGTTCGTAGGCGGGATGGTCATGGCCTGCACCATCTCTGCCCTAAACTGCTTCTGCCGTCTTCTGCCTAAACTGCTTCTGCAAATCTCTGCCCTTTACCAGGGTTCACCGCGCTTACGGATGATGGTTTCTCCGCCAAACTTCCAGGCCATCGTTTCAGGTCCAGCGACGTCTCCCGCCGAAGGCGTGAGAGACGGCGCGATGGTACCTTCGAGTGAATCAGTAAGAGGCAGAAAATTGTGATCCCGCCAAGTATCGTCAGATGGGTCTATGTCAAGGGAGTCTATGTTAGGTACGTTTATGTTAAGTGGGTCTAGTTCGTGTTCAGCTATCTGAACAGGGGCTGTTCTACTATCTGAACAGGGGGTGTTCAGACGTCTGAACAGGGGCTGTTCTACTAGCTGAACAGGGGTGGGTACAGAATCGATACTGGGGGTCACCTCCGAAACCACCACATATTCATGTGATGTTTGTCCTCCAGTGCGCATGTTTTTGCGCCCCTGCTTCGTAATCGCTCCTGCCTGTTCAAGTTCCATAATGGCAGCCCGAGCACGATTCTTGGATTTCTTCATCCCAGCTTCGGCAGCTATTTTGGCGATTGACGGGAAAGCTTCCCCCGTCTCATTGTCTGCATGTATGGCCAGAACGATGTACACAGCGAGTGCATCTGGACTCAGGCCCAATTTGATGATGTTGTTATGGCCACAGAAGAATGTTCCATCCACGAATCTATTTGTCTTGCTCATGCTTCCTCCTGCTTCACGAACGGCACCGTGGTGGTGCCCAGCGCGATGTCAGCCGATTCCCGCTCTGGTTCCCGCTCTGGCGTCAACCATTCGGGCCCGTCCCATTCGGGGATCTGTATGGACGCATAGACGCGCTGGCAGTATTGGATGTTGGCACGGGTTTTCCATGTTTGCCTGTAATCCTCTTCGATGTCGCGGGCCAATCGCCGCCGGAGTTGCTCTTCCCGAATCGGTTTCATCATCTCCCGCATTCTCTTGACGCGGGCTCTTACCGCCTGTTCTGTCATGCCCAGTTCGTTGGCCACTCCTGCATAGGTGCCAAATGTGGGAAACCACGTTAGGATTTTACGGTCGAGACCCTGAATCTCTCGCGGTATGTGAAAGTAGTGATCCATTGGCCCAATCAAGTTGATCAATGGATTCTCGATCTCTTCCATGTTGCCGTCTTCGTCCGTCACGTTTACGAACAACGGCACGAACCGCTCACGGTCGACCTTGATCTTGCGCCACTCGGATTTCATCTGATTCTGGCAAATGGTCTTGATGAACTCCCTGAAACTGCCAGCGCCACGTTCTTTCTTGATCTCGCCCCGTCGCATCATGCGCCAGACTTTGATCATGATGTCCTGGGCCACATCATCGCCTGTGCCATCCCTTGTGCCAATCGGGTGCCGCTTCTCGGAGTTGAAGTCATACTCCGCGATGTCGGCATGCATCTTCTTTCGTGCATACGCGCCCACCTCTTTCAGCAGCTGCTCTTCTTCGTTTGTTGTCTTCCAGACCTGGAACGCTGCTGACATATCCTTGGCAGTGCCCGTGCCGTATACCTGTCGACGCCAGACCTTATCCTCAATCTGGTCGCGTTCGCGTTTGCCTGCGCTGTCTGATGTGCAGCGTGCGATTTCCTCTAAACGTGCGTCCCTTTCTATTTCTTTGTCGATATCCTCTCGACTATCTAGCTCTGGCCATCCTATCGCGATCACTTCGTTGTTACCTCCTTTGTGGTTGTCCTTCCGTGAATGTTTTGGAGCATAAAAATGCCCACCTTATCAGGTGAGCCGTTGGTTTTTAACCATGGTCTCTTATCGCGTCCTGTGCCGCCGTCGTCGCATGTTGTTGTCCTTCGGGTATTGCCGGTGGTAGTGGGGGATGGGGGAGTTGCTGATTGACGGTTGAACTTACTGAATGAGTGGTGCGACCCCCGGTGCCTTGGACGCGAGAATCTGCATTGTGTTCTCCGCCACGTCCTCGTGGTATATCCGCAAAGCGTCTGTCGCGAAGTGAACGGCAGAAACCGCGACATGCCACGAATATGCGCCCTGCACGGCTGCTGCTGTTATTGCTGCGTGATACGCATCGAGGAACCTGTGAATGATGGCATCGTCCTTCTTGGTGATAGGAAAGGTGATGCCACGAATCAGGTCATCAACAATCGAGTGCAGATTGGCTGCGTGATCAATTGCTCTCAACGACTCCGCCTTCGCCAGATCGACCTGGGGTGCCTTGCTTGCCTTGCTTGCCAAATGATCCTCCTGCCCCTTGGGCTTTAGTCCTGTTTGGTTGGTGGTTGTGGCCTTGCTGCTGCCAGTCTTGGTTGCTTTCGTAAAAACCGTCACTTGAATTTCTCCTTGCCTCTCGGCTGGTTGTCCTGCTGTTGATGTCGTATGGCGCGTCGTCCCCTGCCTCATTCTTTATTTTTTACTATATCTCTCATATATCACCGTGTCAAGTGGTGATATAGTGGAAATCATGAGAAATGTAGCCAACCCGTTGCCCGTTCTGGAGCCCTTCCTGCGTGGTGTCTTTCAGGAACTGTTGGACGAGAAGGGATGGGATTACCACGACTTGGCAAAGCGTGCAGGACTGTCACCCAACTATGTCAGGCGCGTTACACTCGGCACTGTCAAACCCCAAAGGAAGGGCCTAAAGAGCATGTGCGCTGGTGCTGGCTTCCACTTTGAGACCCTTATGGAGATGTGGAGGGGGAACAAGTCAAGCATTGATGCTGAGGGTATCGGCAGGGAAAACATGCGGGACCTGTTCATGGCTGAGAGGCTCGCAAAGCCACTGTGGATGATGGACGGGTGGGAAGAATTGAGCGAAATCTACACTGCGCTCCCGCAGGAGGCACAGATTCAGGTGCTCAGTATGGCGAGGGATAAGGCAAGAGACCATGGTTTCAGATTTGGGATTGTAGAGACAAAGGTGATGTTGAGTCTCCCTCCCAGAGTGGCACGCCCAAAACGGCTGACCAAGGGATCTACTGAGCAAACTGCGCAGACGGGCAGCCGGTCTCAACGCAAGTCTTGAACGTCTCAATTCAGATCGTTGAAGGAATCACAGAATCCAACTTCCTTGGTATCGGGATTGGCCAGATAAATACAGAACTGGGTCTCTCTGTGGTTCCCGAAAATGTCGTCATACTTCAATATCCCAAAGTAGTAAAGGAAGAGCTTCCTGTTCTTGATGTAGGGGTACTCGGAAATCGATTCGTTAGCACCCTGAACCTGATCTGGCGTGGAAGCCTCCGAAGGGGTATAGCTCCCGAGATGTTGATGGTAAGTGGCTTGGGGAGCTATGGATTGGGCTGGCCGGAAATGAAGCCGCGCGATTGTTTCGGCGCTCGGGCCTGAGAGCGGGACCGGAGAAGTCTGATACATCAATGAACTTTGAACGTTGCGGGCGGGAGATCGCCCACTGTTGAAGAAAATCACAGTAACTTTCCAAGGGACAGCTTCCGAGAAATCTATACTTTCGGTGGACTGAACCCCAACCCATGCACGCCGGTCCATCCGCATCTCTCCGAGTTGATTTATCAAAACCCATATTGTGAGTCCGCTAGTGGCGGCCAATAGGGCGGTAAAAACAGCCATCCAGACAGTGGCTCCCGCAGTAGTCCTCGCAGCTTTGTCTGTGGGCGATTCCTGCTTCTTGGCTTGCTTCCTGGCTGCGCGCTCGTCCAACTTGCGTTTTATAAAACTGACAAATCTAGTCCACCAGCCATAACGCGGTTTCTTTACTGGGGGATTTGCATTGGGTTTTTTGTTTGCGCTTGCCAAGGCCGGAACCTCGTTTTTGCATTATCGTAATTGGATACCGCCGCCTAAGCTCAAGAATTGCAAATTAGGGTGCTACAAAACCGCGCAAAGACACCTGGGGACTACAACCAGCACTACCGATTGGCCTACGTGGCTTCGATCCCGAGACTGATAAATGAGCGTGCAGCCAGTGCCGTCCACCATTTAATGTCCTGGCGGATCAAAATTGTTCTTACAAATCTTGCAATGGTGGTATGGTCTACTGCCGCTCACCGTTTGAGCAAGGTACGCCACCAAATGCTCCTTGCCTTGATAACACGCTGGGCAAAGGGGACTCTGTTCTCCGTCTTTGTAGAACAAACCAGTAGATGGATCGAACTTGATGTTCTCTTTGGCGTCCAATTGGGCCTTCAGGGTCCGGTTCTCCTCATCAAGTTCCAACAGACGCACCTTGAGGTCAAGGATAGCGTTAAACACATCCCCCACCTGCTCTTTGAGTTCTAAGCTGTTCAAATCCTTCGCTATCCCGACCGCCTTTTTTGCGGCGTCGATAGCGCCATTTACCAAGCCAAGTGTTATCCCGATCCCTGCCGTATCCATGGCTAGAATCCTAACCCCCAACCACACGCCTGAGAATCATTCGCGCCAGGGCCACACTATCGCTGACTGCGCTCACCACTCGTGGGCTGGGTGTGCCGATGTCATCTCTTGCCAGCCGCACGGCTGCAATGATGGACGCAGCGATAACGAGCGTTGACGAGAATCGGTCCTGACTCCTGCGCTCGTCTTGCTCGCGTGCGATAGCGCGTCTCATCTCTCCCATGTGCTACCTCGCGCCACCGTGTGCGGAGCGCACGGGCTGCTTGTCAAGCTGATGGGACAGTCTGCCCTGGAAGATTTCAGCGGGTAGGTATCGCCTCTTCTCGCCGCACAGTGAACACGCCGGAATGAGCCAGGTATCCGGCATCGTCTGCACAGGAGCGGGGATGTTCTGACGGCAACGTTTGCAGGTGACGACGAAGGGGTGCAGGTGGGTTCGCGGTCCTTGGAACATGCCTCAAAGTATAGCGAAGAAAAAGAGAAGATAAAATACACAAGGAACATGTCTAATCGAGGTCTGCCGGTAAAGCCGTATATTGTGGTGGGGGTTCGGCGAATGCAGGTTGCAGACAAGTTCACATTTCGAAAGCACGCGTCTATCGGAGCGGCGGCAGCAGAGGAAGACACGCAGTTTTTGACAGAGTGCTTCGTTGATAACGGGGACTTGGAACCGCTGATCGATTGCCAGGATCGTCGCAGGATCATACTAGGGCGCACGGGGGCCGGGAAGAGCGCGCTTCTCCAGCGGGTTGTCTCGATCACAGATGCAATAGTAATCAACCCGGAGACACTCTCATTCAACTATCTGACGAACTCTACGATCCTCCAGTTTTTCCTAGAGGCCGGAGTTAAGCTGGACTTGTTTTTCAAGCTTTTATGGAGACACGTCTTCACCGTTGAACTTCTCCGGAACAAATACGACCTGAGGTCGAAAAGTGAAAGCACCTCATTCCTCGAGAGGATCACGTCTATGTTTACACGTGATCTCCATAAGGAACGGGCTGTTAAGTATCTGCTTCAGTGGGGAGATCAGTTTTGGCAGAATACCGAATACAGGATCAAGGAGATTACAAACAAGGTCGAGCAGGAGTTGCAGGCGAGCGTTAAAGGGAAGCTTCCGGTTGCTGAGCTAGGGATTGGAGCGGTTGCAAAACTCAGTGAAGAAGAAAAGGTCGAGGTTGTACAACGAGGAAAAGCCGTGATCAGCGGCATTCAGATGCGAGAACTCACTGATGTACTTAGGTTCTTGAACGAGGATGTCTTTCATGATGGGGAACCGCAATTCTACATCTGCATCGACCGTCTAGATGAAAACTGGATCGACGACAATTTTCGCTATCTCCTCATCAGGAGTTTGATCGAAACCATTCGGGACTTTCTTCAGGTCAGGAATGTGAAGATCATCGCTGCTTTGCGAACAGATTTGATAGAGCGAGTTTTTAAGTTCACGCGCGACCCAGGTTTTCAGGAAGAGAAGTACCGGAGTTTGTACCTATCTCTGCGATGGTCCAAAGGACAGCTTCTGCAACTGCTAGACAAACGTGTCAACTATCTAGTTCGGCAGACCTATACTAAGAAGCCTGTCGGCTATGCGGATATACTTCCACGGCGAATTGACAAGAAAAACGATTCGCCTGACTACCTGATAAATCGCACTCTCATGAGGCCGCGCGATCTGATCGAATTGTTCAATAGCATGGTTGAGTATGCCGCCGGTAAGCCGATGCTAACAACTGAAATGGTCTTCCTCGGAGAGGGGAGTTATTCTAAGCTGCGAATGCGGAGTCTACAGGACGAGTGGATTAGTGACTTTCCCTCTCTCATCGAATGTTCTACCTTGCTAAAGCAACGCCCATTCTCGTTCAAGATCAGTACGATTCCTCAAGATGAGGTCGAAGAAATGTGCCTCAATCAAAGCATTAAGAATGCCGACAGTTTCTCGCGCCGTGATCTCCTTAGCGCACAAGCGCGTGCGGTTGTCGACAGCGTGGTTTCGTGGGAAACATTTCTTTGTACATTGATGCACATTTTCTATATCACAGGGGTCATCGGGCTAAAGACCGAATCGTTTGAAGCGTATCAGTGGGCGCATGAGGGAACTGCCACAATCGTTGCCGACACCATCGGGATGCATACAAGCGTGATGATTCACCCCATGTTCTACAGAGTCTTGGGAATCAAGCCAAATAACACATAAGCCGGAGTGCATGAAGACGCACAATGGGCCGTTAACCACCGCTAGCAGGATGTCAGAAAATAGACCGCTTGAGGTGGGCACCTTTTACGCGCACATCCCGAAACAGACTACAGAAGGCTGTGGAAAACGTAGTAAAGTCTTCTCTTTCCTATCTCCCTGATATGACAGTAGATCGTGTGCAATTAAGGCTAAATGCACATGCTCTGGACGTGGTTAGCGACTCATTCCAAAGGCTTTAGCTGTTATCGAATCATCTCATAACCCAAAGGTCGGTGGTTCAAATCCACCCCCCGCAACCAAATCTTTCAACAACTTACGAGATTCGGTCACTTCCGGTAAGTCCCCGTTATCCCCCAATAGGAACAGACTGCAATTTACTGTACAGTCGCAGTGGCCGCATCTGCGGGCAATTCCTGCGAGTTGGGGCCGAACACCAGTCCGACAACCTGACTGTTTGCGTGGCGTTTTGTTTCTGTCATGGCCCGTCCGTAGACGTTCATCGTCGTCTGGATTGAGGCGTGACGCATCAGTTCCTGCTGCACCTTCATTGGAGCACCCGTCTCATCGAGCCAGGAGCGATAGCTGTGGCGAAAAGTGTGCCATCCAATATCCTCTCCAAGGCCGGCGAGTTTCGCAGCCCGTTTGATCTGCGACTTCTGCAAGCTCTCCTGGTGGTACGGCCTCCCTGTGACTGGATTGGCAAAAAGGGTAGTGTTGCAAGTTTCAAATGCAGACAAGTTTGTCTGCGACTGTCTGTAGTGCGTTCTTAAGCTGCCAAATCGAAAAGACTGTCGATGAACTGAATCTGCCGAAGAAGATCCCCTCCTGCCACCCATCGAACTTGCCCCTTCCGGATCATGTGGACTGCTTCGTAGCCTTGAATCGTTCGCCGAGCCGCCTGGAATTCTCGGAAGCCTTGCTTGGCATTCACTCGACGTTTGATGGCTCGATGATCCTGTTCGAGAATGTTGTTCAAGTACTGCATCGGTCGGTGTCGACAGCGGTTGCGTAGCATCCCTTCCTTCTTACTGTCGGGGATCGCGGATCTGTAAATCGGCGCCAGGTCGGTGTTGATCACTCGAGGTTGAGGATGAAATCGATCGCCGAGCGCCTTGCGAAACAGGCGCTTGGCAGCATCGGCGTTACGTAACGCTGACAGCAAGAAATCGATGGTGGCACCCGCG
>Ga0206842_1111_pt1 | contig 10660 bp, 6 predicted proteins | sample Alteio_BWOrgCont_23_FD_152861 | JGI IMG/M metagenome (GOLD analysis project Ga0206842, IMG submission 152861) | Enriched cells from forest soil in Barre Woods Harvard Forest LTER site, Petersham, Massachusetts, United States -... | ecosystem: Environmental > Terrestrial > Soil > Temperate forest > O...
AAGTATGATAGTCAGGGGAAAGAAACAGAATTTGATATGAATGGCGACGCCCAGCCTCAACTGCGACTTGCAAAGACAGATTATAGATGCATTTACAAATACGATGTTTTAGGAAACAGAGTCACTGAGGAACAATATAGTGATCATGATAAACCCATAATGAAAACAACATCACAGTATAATGATCAGCATCAACGGATGCAATCTGATGAAGAATTGTTTTTTGCAAAAGGAGTTAAGGAGTCTAAAGTAATTTATACTTATGATAATTCGGGAAATTCAGTAAAATGGCAAAGTTACGATGCTGATGGAACGCTAACCGGAGGCTATATGGTTTCTCATAATAATTTTGATAAATGCGGCAACTGGTTAACGGAAACGTTTTCGTATATCAGTCAGAGCGCTAACCAGGGAGATTTCACTTTGGAGCATATAAGGAAACGCCAAATAGAATATTATTAAAGCTTCCAAATATTGTTGTTAAAACTGTAATATTAAACGGAAATACTAACTCACAATCTTCTCCGTCACCTTCGCAATATCCACACTGATTTTATCGATAAAATCCAATTGCTCTTTTAGCAGAACACCGCTGTGTTTGACATTTTTAAATAAGGAGAAGAGAGTATACAAATTATCTTCTAAACTTCTATAATTTGCTACCTTTAATAAAGTATCAAAAATGAAAACCCTTTGTTTTATCATCGCCGTTTTATTATTTACCCAATTATGTATTGCCCAAACGGAAAAAAATAGCCTGTCAATTCAGCATTTAAAAGGGAAGGTAAAAAGGGTAGAATCGAAATCGTATGATGGCGATCCGAATGGTGGCAAGTTAGATACGCTAACCTCAAGCTCGGGGTCTGTTGATTTATTTGACGAAAATGGCAATGAAGTGGAATTTGATATTTTTGGCAAGGATGGTTCGATGCTGCTGAGAGTGACTAAAAAGTACAACGATAAAAACGAAAATATTGAGGAAGATGATTTTGATAAAAGCGGGGTAAAGACAGATAGCATTGTTTTTAAATATGATGCTAGCGGAAACCTTACAGAATCTGGCCGCCTATCGATCCAGAACAAAACAAATTCAATGACCTTATACAAGTATGATGATAAGGGCAACAATATTGAAGATAATATATTCCGGGCTGACGGCAGCTTGCAGTACAAAGACGTTTACAAATATGACGGCAATGGAAATAAGACAGAGATGGATTATTTCCGTGCAAAAGAGGATACGATGAGGGTGAAGTGGACATTTAATTATAATGACGCAGGCGTCAGGGTAGAAGAAGGCCGGCATAAACCGTCGGGCGAATTACAAATTGAAAACACTTTTACTTATGAAAACCCTGATGTTCAGGGTAACTGGCTACTGGAAACCAGGAAAAGCGAAGGGGAAAATAAAGAATTTGCCAATCATTTAACTTCCTCGTTTACAATAAGAAAAATCTATTATTACTAATGGAGATACCCTCGGAAATCTCGTTTAAAATCAACCCGCCAGGAGGAGCCTCCTTTTTAAAAGTGATTTCCCCTGTGCCGGTACCCGTTTAGCTCAAAATATTTTCTGTAACCTTAGCAATATCCACACTGATCCTATTGATAAAGCCCAATTGCTCTTTCAATAAAACATCGTTCTGCTTCGTTGATGGAGCCGCCGATAAGTTACCTGGTAATGCTTTGCCCGTTTTAAATTCAATCACCTCACCGCCCAGTTTTTCGCTGCTATCATTCAATACCGCTATGCTGCGTTTGATCATTTTAAGTTCTTCTGCCTGGTTCTGATAGTTCTTTTTGCCCCCGATAGTTGAAGCGACAGTAGCAATGTATGATGACAGAATGTGGTTCAACACCACAAATTTATGGATGTCCTTTACCTTTTTTTGTTTGCGTTTAGGCTCCGAGGTCATGCGCTCAAAGGAGGCCGAAAGGTTGGCCGATTTTACAAAAACATCTTTTCGGGCCAGTTTGTAGTCAATAACACCAACGTCTATACCGGTAATGCTTTCGGCAATTTTTATAAGGTAGTTCAGGTTGGCATAAATCACATCTTTCAGGATGTCCTGGATCTGGTCAAATTCCCAGCTGGGGAAGATGAGGTAGCTGGCGATCAGTGCAATTGTTGAGCCGATGACGGTATCGATCTCCCGTTCCCTTACCAAGAGTCCCACGCCTAAAAATTTAAACAGGATCAAAACATAAGGCGTCATAAATAAAACACTCACCACATAATTTAAACGTGTAAAGCTATAGGTGCCGATCATCAGGACGATCAGCAGGATAAACTGTGTGTCCTTGTTCGGGATAAAGCGCAGGATGACAATTCCTGCTATCCCGCCAATCACCGTACCGACCAACCGCTGGTAATTGCGCTGCTTGGATAAACTGAAGCCCGGCTTTAATATCACAATAATGGTGAGCAGGATCCAATAACTATGGTGCCCGTTGGCCACGGTTTTGCCCATAATAAAACCCACCAGGCAAACGAGTGCTACCCGTAATGCATGTTTAAAAGCGGTAGACGAAAAAGAAAAATTATCAAAAAAGATATGTGCCGCGTAATCCTGGTGCGTAACGAATTTGGAATAATCACTATCATAAACTCCACCCATCAACGTTTCAGAATATTTGGAATTGTAATACCGGTAGATGCTTTTTATCCTGTCGTTCAGGTCGCGCAGGTTGATCAGTATTTTTTTTAGCGCAAGGTTGCTAGTGCCCTGGTCGTTTTTCCCGACGGTGTCAATCCTGGTTTTTAAATGTTCCAGTTCCTCAATAAAATCGTCTTTAAATTTATTTCGGGTATTGGAAATCACCATGAACGAGATATTATCCACCTCATCCGCCATGTGCTGCAAAACGATGGCTATTTCATTCAGTATGCCGGTATCCTTATATTTTTCGCGGATATGGGTATAATCATAATGGGTGGCCATGATCTGCTCAAACATGTCCACCAAATCAACAAACGTGAGCAACAAAATCCGGCTAGCGCTGGTGGATTCCTTCACCATTACCCGGCTTTTAAAAAGCATTTCCCTAACGGCATCCTGGTGCTGGCTAACTTTTATCTGCTGTGAAACCAGCTTTTTGTAATTTTCATCAATGTCCGTATCCGGCAGGTAAAAAGCGGCCTTTATCCGCAAAAAATCGGCAATATCGGCAATGCTCTCGCCCAAAGTTTGCTGCGCCGCCCGGTATGGCCTGATGCCAAAAAATACCAGCGCAAATAACATGTACCAAATTCCGCCAAGCAAAATAATAAAACTGTATCCCACCACGTCACCAGGTTTTTCGGCTTTATCCATCATAAAAATCATCACCAGTAGGGCAGATGTTCCTACCGATGCAGCCCGGTTACCATAAACGGTGAACATGGAGAAAAGAAACGAGAACAGCGTGACCTCCAACCCCAATGTAAAAACATTCAATCGTGCAAAGCCGGTTGTTACCGCCACCACGAATAAGAAAAGATTGCCGATGGCCATGGCATTTCGTTTGTGCATTACAGGGCCCGGCGTATCGATCGTGCAGATACACAATGCCCCAAGCGACAGCGTTAGCCCGATGTCAAAATGATTGAAATAGAGAGATATAAGGGAAGGGAGCAGGATGCCGATTGACATTCGTAACCCGTCAGAAAAATACTGGCTGTAGAAGAAGCTTTTTATTTCCCTGGTGTTGATTTTCATTGTTTATTGTTGAATGAAGGATAAACTTCGGCGTCGCAAGTTTTAACACAAAGAAACGGAGAAGGCGCGGAGTTCACAGCGTTTTGTTTTTACGTATGCTGATCTTCATGATCTGCAAAGTTTTATCTTTTCCTTCCTTTGTGCACTTTGTGTCTTCTCTGCATCTCTGCGGTAAAAATCAACCGGCATAATTTACTGTTTCGGAAATGATTTTTTTACCCCGTAAATCCAGCTTCAAATTTACAAAAATTAAATAAAGGCTACTTATTTTAATAAATATTGCATTATTATTATCAAACCTTTATAAATTACTCATTTTTTTATAAATTTAGCGATCAGATATGTAAATTCACGACCGAATAAAATCGCGGTGCGGAATTACGTTTTCCTGGTGCCGGTTTTGCGAACAGCCAATTATAATAAACTTATTTTTATATTCAATTTAACACATCATGCCCTTAAACTTAAAACTCAGCCAAAGAGAAACAGCTTTTAACAATGAAGTTGTGATGCGTTTTGAGTTGTATAACAGCTTGTTCCAAACCCTGCCGTTTTACCAGGTAAAAGATACCGGCATTTTGCTGCCTTTTTTCAGTTCGCATTGCGAAAAGGGCGCCAATAAGCAGATTTCCCCAACGGCTGTGATCGAATCATTCTTTAAAAAGTATGTGCCCGATATTGATCACCGCGAACAGATCAACCGCATGTTCAGGTTTATCCAGTATATCGAGCGGCAAGTGGTTTTATTTGATGCCATCGAAGATTCTTCATTCAACAAAATAGGACGATCGGATGACAGCGGCACACTCCAAATTTTATTGCAGCAGGCAGCGGTGAGCGAAGAAGCCCGCAATGCGATCAGCCAAAAACTAAACGATTTTTCGTTAAGACTGGTATTAACGGCACATCCCACTCAATTTTACCCTGGGACCATTCTCGGCATCATGACTGACCTGATCGAGGCCCTGAAAACCAACGATATCAACACCATCGACGTTTTATTACAGCAATTAGGTAAAACACCTTTCTTTAATAAAACATCCCCAACCCCGGTTGATGAGGCGATCAGCCTGGCCTGGTTTCTTGAAAATATATTTTATCATGCCGTGTCGGGTATCCAATCCAAGCTGGATGAAGAATTTGACCTTACCCCGACACGCCGCAACCAATTACTTGAGTTGGGTTTTTGGCCCGGCGGCGACCGTGATGGAAATCCCAATGTGACTACCGAAACCACTAAATCTGTTGCCAGCTTTTTGCGGCAAAGGGCTTTCCGTTGCTATTACCGCGATTTCAGGCTGTTAAAAAGAAGAGTGACATTCCGCGGTGTAGAAAAGGCGATGGCTACACTGGATAAACTGATCTACTCGAACGCTAATTTTAATCACGATCATAAAAACGTTCAGCCCGAAATACTGGAATTGTTGCAATCTATCAGGCACACGCTTGTTGCGGACCACGACAGCCTTTTTGTAAATCTGGTGGATGATTTGATCAAAAAAGTAAGCCTGTTCGGCTGCTATTTTGCTACGCTCGACATCCGGCAGGATAGCCGTGTTTTGCGGAAAGTGTTTAAATTTTGTATGGCCCAGGAGGGCACGGGGATCGATATCCCTGCAGGGTACCTGGAATTTCCGGAAGATGAAAAAATCAAAAACATCGCTTTTAACGAGGCAGATATCATTTGCCCCGATGATGAAGATAAATTAACCTGCGATACGCTGAATACCATCAGGCTGATGAAATCGATACAGCAAACCAATGGCGAAAAGGCCTGCCAGCGCTTCATCATCAGTAACTGCCAGCAGGCATCGGATATACTCCAGCTCATCGACTTGTTTTTATGGAGCGGATGGAAGAAAGATAGCCTGAGTGTTGACTTTATGCCATTGTTTGAAACCGTTAACGACCTGAAAAGCGCAGCGCAGGTAATGGAGACGCTGTACACGCATCCGTTTTACAAGGAGCATTTGGAACGGCGGGGAAACCTGCAATCCATTATGCTGGGCTTTAGCGACAGTACAAAGGACGGCGGTTATTTAATGGCTAACTGGTCTATTTACAACGCGAAGGTTGAATTGACAGCGATGGCCCGTAAATACGGGATTGCACTGGCGTTTTTTGATGGCAGGGGAGGCCCACCTGCACGCGGCGGCGGCAAAACGCATCGCTTTTATGCATCGATGGGGGAAGAGATCGCCAATGAACACATCCAATTAACCATACAGGGGCAAACCGTTAGTTCGCAATATGGTTCAGTTGAAACGGCCCGTTTCAATATGGAACAGCTGATCAATGCCGGCGTTATTTCCGCGCTCCACCCTAATGCCAGCGATGTACTTGGCGTGGAGAAAAAAGCATTGATATCCGCGATGGCCGAGGAAAGTTATAAATTGTTCCTCGACCTGAGGCAACACCCTTTGTTTGTTGAATACCTGGAAAAATTCAGCCCGCTAAAACTATTATCGCATATCAATATCAGCAGCAGGCCAACCAAACGTAATACAGACGCCCAACTCAAACTCGAGGATCTGCGCGCCATCAGCTTTGTAACCTCGTGGAGCCAACTGAAGCAAAATATACCAGGCTTTTATGGCGTGGGTACTGCACTGAATAAAATGAAGGAAGCCGGCAAATGGGTCGAGATCAAAGAATTATACAACTCCTCCGGCTTTTTTAAAACGATGGTTGATAACTGTGTGATGTCCATGACGAAAACCGATTTCAGGGTTACAGCTTATCTCGAAAAAGATAAAAAATTTGGCCCGTTCTGGAAGCTGCTGAAGGATGAGTTTGAACTGACCAAAGCCATGTTACTCGAATTAACAGGCACAACCCTTTTAATGGGCGAATACCCCGTTGAGCGTCGCTCCATAGCCATTCGCGAAAAAATTGTATTACCATTGGTTCTTATACAACATTATGCGCTGCAATGTTTAAATACCAATACGGATGAAGAACTCACCAAAATCTATAATAAACTGGTGATCCGCACAGTTTATGGCATCGTTAATGCGGGGAGGAACTTAGCGTAGCATTTGGGCAAAAAGGTGATGTTCTTCGTACCTGATTGCTACACTGCCTTTATCTCCATAATTGCATGTTCAAATTCATCATTCGAGATCAGCGATTTTGCCTTGATGCGGGCTTTGTAATTATAAATAGTATTCACAGAGTATTCGAGGATATGAGCTATTTTTTCAGTATCGCTGATGCCGAGGCGTACCAGTGCGAAGATCCGCAGATCGGTATTTAATAACTGGTTGGGCAATAGTTTTACATGATTTTCCTCGCTGAACAGCGCATTATAAGCTGAGACAAAATTTGGGAATATCGTCAGAAAAGCCTTGTCGAAATTAATAAAAAGCTCTTCGCGTTCTTTGGTAAGGTTGATGTTATTAACTAATATGCGGATATCCTCAAAGCGGCGGGTGGTGAGTTTATTATCTACGGAGCGTTTAAATTTATCCAGCTTATTGATATACTCCGAAATGAGGTTAAAATAATAGCCGATGTATTCCTCTTTAATTTTATCCGCCTCGTTCAGTTTATCTAAGCTTTCCTGTAAATTACGATTTGACTGAATGATCACTTTATCGGCGATCCTTAGTTTCTGCAGTTGCTTATAAATAATCACCGCAAACACAACAATAATAATAGCCAAAACCGTAAGTAGCGAAGCATAAAAAAACAAAGCCTTGCGTTGCCCTTCAACCGAGTTGATCCGTTCGCTGGCTATTACCGGCAGGATAGCGCTTACCTGGATCTTGCGCTGGCGAGCACCATAATAAATAGCATCTTCAAGGGCCTGTTTAATATAAACGTAAGCGTTTTCAATGTCACCATTTTTTTCAAGTAGCTGTGCAAGGGTCGTCATCGCAGCAGTTTCCTTGGTGGATGAGCGTATATCGGCCATGGCGGCTTTTATCAGAAGGTTTATGGCGCTGTCGGGCTGGTTTTGCCTGATGTAGATGTCGCTTAGCGTCGAGGCGGTAACGGCAAACTGGTGGTCGGTTAAAGTATAGCTGCGAATAAGTGCTTTCAGATCTGTGATCGCCCTGGGTATATTGCCCGTTTTCAGGTATTTTAACCCGTTATAATAAATATACTCGAATGTGTTGGGCTTACATAATGCGGTCGCAGAATCGATATATTTACCGGCACGGATGTTATAAATAGGAGTGTAGTAATCGTCCTTATCGTAATCAGATAGGTCGTAATAAGTGCGGGCAATTAAAAAGTAATAATCCTTTTTTGTTTCATTGTCCAGCAACTTTACGTTTACCATTCTTAACGAATCAAATGCCTCCTTAAACATTCCCGATGAAAGCAGGATAAACCCGAATTTGATTTTACTTACCGAGATTTTTACCGGGTCCTTTAATAAATTGCCTGTTCGCTGCAATTCCTGGGCATAATGAAAAGCGTTGTTATAATTGAAAGACCGGTATTCTCCATAAAGGCTCAAATAGGTTTTATACCGGGAATCGAGGTTTGAATTATCGTCGTTGCTCAAGTCCTGTTTTAGTTTTGCTATCCGGCTTAACTTCGCGTTGTCAAAGTCTTTTTTCGAGTCCAGAGCATTGTTTAGTTTGATGAAAAGGCTATCCTGCCCATTGCCCGCAAAGGCAATATGAACACATAGTAAAAACGGAATTAAAAATAAAATTCGTTTCATATCAACGTACAAGGCAGTTTGGAAAGTTAGCTGTAAATATTTTACAATGGTATCGTAAATAACATTATAAAAATATTCATTTTGTATTTCTTTCAAACTAAACATGCAGGTTTAGGTACAAAAATGCGGCAATTGCAGCGCCGGTAATCGGCCCGAGAACTGGAATCCATGCGTAGGCCCAATCACTGGTGCCTTTATTTTTTATGGGGACAAGGAAATGAATGATGCGCGGGCCAAGGTCGCGGGCGGGGTTAATGGCATATCCTGTTGTGCCGCCGAGCGAAAGACCTATCACCCAAACCAGCAAAGCCACGGGTAATGCACCCACCGAGCCAAGTCCAATCGGCGTATTGGTGGGGATGATCATGGTTTTTGCATCTGCTATATAAAACACCGTAAACACTAGCACAAATGCACCAATCACCTCACTCACAACATTGGAAGTATAATTTCGGATTGCCGGCCCGGTACAAAAGACTGCCAGGATTGAGTCGGATTTATTTGTTCGCTGAAAATGATCATAATACATCAACCATACCAGGAACGCGCCTATAAAGGCCCCAAGCATTTGTGCGGCGATATAACCGGGTACCAGTGCCCATGCAAATTTACCGGCTATAGCCAACCCAATGGTTACGGCCGGGTTTAAATGGGCGCCGCTGTAAGGCCCTGCAACCACTACACCCACGTACACTCCTAGCCCCCAGGCCGTTGTGATGGCGATAAGGCCGCCGTTATTGCCTTTGGTGTCATCCAATAAAACATTGGCAACAACGCCGTCGCCTAAAAGTATCAATAACATGGTGCCGATCATTTCGGCCATAAATGGGGTCATTTGATTAGGGTTTATGTTTGTTAATTATTTTTAGTCTAAAATCTGGAGTCCGAAGAAAAAATCGTCGGGCAATCAGACTTAAGACTTTTGACTCAAGACTTCGGACTTATTCAAAAGCTTCTCGCTGCACTAACTGCTCTTTTCCAACCCGCCATGGCTTTCTCAATCTCAGCCGGGTCAGTGCAGGGAACAAAATCCCGTTCAGATTGCCATTGCTGTTGGATTTCTTCAACATTTTTCCAATAGCCAACGGCCAGCCCCGCCAAATAAGCCGCGCCAAGCGCCGTTGTTTCCACAATTTTGGGGCGGATAACCTTACAATTCAACAGGTCGGCCTGGAACTGCATCAGCAGGTTATTGGCAGTTGCGCCGCCATCCACCCGCAACTCTTTAATTTTTAAACCGGCGTCCGCTTCCATTGCCTTTAAAACATCCACGGTTTGGTAAGCAATGCTTTCAATAGCGGCCCGGGATATATGTGTGGCTTTTGAGCCACGGGTTAATCCAACGATAGTGCCCCTGGCCTCAGGATCCCAGTAGGGCGCGCCAAGCCCGGCGAAGGCGGGTACAAAATAAACGCCGCCAGTGTCGTCCACCTGCAGGGCTAATTGCTCCACTTCGGCCGAGGATTTGATGATCCCCAGGCCATCGCGCAGCCATTGTACCACCGCGCCGCCAATAAATATACTACCCTCAAAAGCGTATTCGGTTTTCCCGTTTATTTGCCAGGCAATGGTGGTGAGCAGGTTGTTTTTTGATGCGATAAACTGATTGCCAATATTCATGAGCATAAAACATCCTGTACCATAGGTGTTTTTAACCATGGCTTTATCAATGCACATTTGCCCGAACAATGCAGCCTGCTGGTCGCCGGCTATTCCGGCAATCGGGATCTTCGAGGCAAAAATAGTGGTCGCTGTTTCCCCGTAAACTTCGCTTGATTGTTTTACTTCGGGCAGCATGTTACGTGGAACGCCGAAGATTTGCAATAATTCCTCGTCCCACGCCAGCGTTTTGATATTATACAGCATGGTACGGCTGGCATTGGTTACGTCGGTAACATGTACCGCGCCGCGTGTAAATTTCCAAACCAGCCAGCTATCCACCGTGCCGAATGCCAGTTTACCGGCGGCGGCGAGTTCTTTTGCCCCGTCGACATTATTCAGTATCCAGTTTATCTTCGAGGCTGAAAAATAGGCATCGATAATGAGGCCCGTTTTTGAGCGGATGAGTTCGGTTAAACCTTCGTTTTTAAGGTGATCGCAAAAAGCAGCTGTCCTCCTGTCCTGCCAAACAATAGCATTGTAAACCGGTACCCCGGTATCGCGGTTCCATACAATGGTGGTTTCGCGCTGGTTAGTAATACCGATGGCGCTAATATCGGCGCCGTTGATACCCATGGCAGCTGTAGCCTCGGCTGCTACGCCGGCCTGTGTTGACCAGATTTCA